>SMTZ1_10000874_pt1 | contig 55688 bp, 45 predicted proteins | sample DeeMarSWOR136_30_FD_25667 | JGI IMG/M metagenome (IMG submission 25667) | reverse complement strand
GGCGTTTCGACGACCACACACAAAATTGGGCCGTAACAACAAGCCCGTATTCTAACCTACCCGGAGGCTCCGGTTTCATAGCTTATCTGTGGCCAATGTATAACTGTGTAAATCCGTGTAAATCTGTGTCAAGATGAGCAGGATTTTCGCATTTTTTCAATCAAAAACGCAGATAGTTGGAAGGTAAAATCGGGAATTTGAAAATTTTTTTTAGTCGCGTGCGGATAAGCAGTTAGGCGAATTGGCTGCACGGAAAATGGGGGGAAATTCGCATCAAACGCGCAGGTCCATCCTATTATGAGGGGCCATTTAATCGGCCCCTCATAAAGGATGGAAGCTCGAAATTCCAAGCACGAAATCCTAAACAATTACCACAATTCAAATGTTCAAAACCTTTTGCTTGGGTCATTTGAGTTTTAGACATTTGACATTGCCTAGAATTTAGATATTCGAATTTGGGAATTCGGCTGGCGGGGGTGCAAATCAAGGCAACCTTTCACATTCCCGATTGGCTCGAGCGCGTGCTCGTTTGGCCGGTGCTTCTGTATCGGCGGCTGCGCTATGGGTATGCGTTTCGCCTGATCCGGATGGCGCAGCCCCGGTATGCAAAGGTGGACCCGGCCGATTACAAGCGGCTGCGACGATACGAATGGCTTGCAAGAAAAGGAAGGAATAGCTTCTACGCACGAAGACACGTACCACGCGCCAAACCAGCAAAAGAGATGCTAATATACATGCACCAGCAAGTTATCCGGGTGCCTCAGGGGATGGTAATCGACCATGTCAACCACGATGGCATGGACAATAGAAGCGCAAACCTCAGACCGGCCACCTATGCCCAGAATCTGTACCACAGAAAAAAGCGTTTGGGGGCAAAGTATTCGAAATATAAAGGAATTTGCTGGAAAAAGAAGTCTCGCAAATGGGTGGCTCGAATAGGATTTGACAAGAAGGAACTACACCTCGGCTACTTCGCCAGCGAAATCGACGCCGCCAAGGCCTACGACCGGGCGGGCTTGAACTTCCCGGAATCGGACAGCGCCTGAGAACCGAGCGGATTCAGAATGCAGAATTGCGTTAATAGTCTTTGACTTAGCCGGCGCGGTCAGTTAACCTTCGGCAACTATGAAGAGACTACTTACATCGTGTTTTGGTCTCGGCTGGCTGCCGCTTGCACCGGGGACGTGGGGCTCGCTGCCGCCGGCGATTATTTTTGGCCTGATGTGCCAGGTCGGCGCCTCAGCGGGTTTGATAATGATAGTCATGGCAGCTATGGCTCTGGCAGGCTCGGCTGTTTGTCTGAAGTTTGCACCTGCGATTATCGCTGCCAGTGGCACAGCCGACCCCCGCCAGATTGTAGCCGATGAAATTGCCGGCCAGGCAATTACGTTCCTGGCCATTGCATTTACAGCGGTAGGGACACTATCTGCCAAGCAGATATGGGTCACCGCAGTATTGGGTTTTTTGCTGTTCAGAGTCTTTGATATTGCCAAGTTCTGGCCCATTCACAGGCTGGAAAAGCTGCCCGAAGGCTGGGGAGTCCTCGCGGATGATTTAATGGCGGGTGTGTATGCGGCGATTGTATTGGTGATTTGCTTGCGGTTGTGGATTGCCCGGTAGCGGCTTGGTTTTGTCAGGTTAGCAGGCAAGAATGTCGAGAGAGTATTCCGTTGAGGTTTGCAGGGAGCTCGAGGAAAGATTTCTCGCCGCTGAACTTCATCGGCAAATGCGGCTCAAGCGTTATGACGCCGGCACCGAGCTTGTCTATGACGTCAGGGGTGTTGGCGGCCGCTCCGGTCTTCGGGAAGAAGACACGGGGGTGCGGGTGCATCTTGTCGTTGAAAAGTTTGTAGGCGGAGGTTTTGCCGGCCAAGTATACCAAGTAAAGGTTTTGGGGATTGAGGGGGCTGACGCCGGCCCGACAGAAGGACTTGAGGTGGGCCGAGTCTATGCGATGAAGATTCTCGTTCCGCCTACGGGTTTTTCTCGACTGTTCCGTAATCTGCTTTACTTGATCGGTTTCCAGGGACCATTTCAGCTTCAGGTCAATCCGATGGCGGCAAGGGCCGGGGCACTATGGCAGAAGTTTATCCGGCGTGCCGCAAGGATTAGATTTGGCGATGAAAACACCGTTGTCGATATTTATGGGACCTTTGTAGACGAGAAGCTGGGCAGTTGCGGCGAGCTGAGTGAGTGGGTCGACGGGCGGACGTGGCGACTGGAGGTTGACGACCGATTGGACCTGCTAAGGCGCTGGCGTCGCGGCAAGGGGGTTGACTCCGCCGACCGGCGGACCATTGGCGGGCTTGGCTCGCCTGAATACAGGGCAAAACGCCAGTTCATGCGTGGGTTTGTCAAGCTTCTGCACGATGTGGGCGGGCATGAGTTTGCCAGGCAGTATGAGTGGTCGACCTGGAAGAGTCAGACTAACTGTTTGAAGCGCCAGGGCACTGAGAGTAATCCGTCGGCGGGCTTGGTGGCGGTTGATTTCAGGGCAGGACTCGCACTCTTGCCGTTTCTACCGATGAGCCCGGGTGATTTCAAGCTGATAGCGAAGGGACTTTTGCGGGGCAGCCTCGTACAGTTTGACCGCGGCAGCGTGAGAAAGCTTGAAGCCTTTGTGCAGGCCCACAGCGACGATTTCGCGGATATGGGTCAGATGCTCGAGGAGCTGAAGACTGCTGAGCAGGTGTACCGAGACTCAATTCCGGATATTACGCACAACCACGTTCGGCTGCTTTATCCGCCTGCGGCGGGAAGACTCTGGTCAACCATACTGGATAGTGCAATAACCGGCTGGCGAGTGCAGAATCTTGTTGATGAGAGGTACGAGAGGAAGCTCCGACGCAGCAGGGTGTTGACGTTGCTGTTTTATGTGATTGGGCTGGTACCGTTCTTGAGCGGGCCGGTTCGGCGGATTTCGGGGCGAGCGGACTGGCGAAAACATTACTGGCAGATGTTAACGAGCTGGGGCTATTTGCGGCGAGCGGTTCGAGGTAGGATTGCCGAGAAAGTCATTGTCTGGCACAGGGCCGGACGGATGGACGGTAAGCGAGCACTCAAGGTGGCCGGTGCGATATGGCCGTTTTTCTGTCACTTGCCGCTGTCGGTGCTGCCTGCCGGCCTGCACCGGTTTCTGACGGACGCCAGATACGCCAGAGAGCGCTTGTCGTATATTATCGTTCGGCCTGTCAGGCTGTATTTCAACGTAGAGCTGCGGGAGCAGTGGCTACGTGAAATGGTTACAGAAGGACAGCAGAAACACATGTTAAGCGATGAGGATGCGGCCCTGATCCTTTCACAGGTCAACGAGCCCTTTATACAGAAGTATCTAAAGAACCTGGCAGTGCACATCTGCACGTTGCCCGTAACACAGGTTGTTTCCGTGCTGGTGGCGATCGTTTACGTTCTAATGCACCGAGAAATGCCGAGGGCGCAGGCGTGGGGCATCGGGGTCGGTATTATCGCTCTATTCCAGGTAGTTCCGGTCTCGCCAGGTTCGTTGGTGCGTGGGCTTTATGTGGTGTACCTGGTAGTGCGCGAGCGAAACTTCCGAGATTATAATATCGCGGCAATCTTGGCCTTTTTCAAGTATGTGGGCTACCTGGCATTCCCGATTCAAATGACGTATCACTACCCTGCGTTGGCAAGGTTTATGGCGGCACACTGGGCGACGGAGGCGGTGCATATCGTACCCGTGTTTGGTGAGCGGGGCGCGCTGCTGGAGCACGGGGTGTTTTGTTTGTTCTATAACTGGCCATTGACAATACGGCGTCGGATACGGAACCGCGCCAAGGTGCGGGCGTCTATAAAGCCTCGATACTGGCACGTGGGTTTATGCTCAATTGCCGGGGCAGGTGTGCTTGGACTCGCGGATTTTGCCTACCTTGATGGTCTTGGAGAGCTGCCACATTTGAAGGAAATTTGGTGGCTTGTGGTGATCGTCGGGCCAATTTGCGGTGTGGCAGCAACTCTGGGCTGTGGCGGGGCGGTGCTGGGCAAACGGATCGCAGCCGCCGCTATCTGTGGTGGTATGGCTGGCGTCCTTTATAGTGTGGTCTCGGCAATTCTAAGCCAGAACAGCGGAATCCCAATTGACGGTATTGTAGCGAGTTGTGTGTGGCGGATATTTGTATTGACGGTCTTGTCCACCATTGGAGCGACTATTGCAGAGCTGAAGCTGCCTGACCCGGACTTGGTGTAATGTTGGGCCTCCATATCGGCATTGCAGCCAAGCGGGTCCTCAAGGAGACTGCACGGGCAAAAAAAGCTGGTTTTTTTCGCCTTTTGTTATTATATTCTGGCCTGTCTTGTGTTATCGTGCCTTTTGAGATAGCACAAGTTCGTGTGACAATCATGCGTTGATTAAGGTTGTTTTTTGAGAGATTATCTTGTCAACGATCTTGATGTAGAAGAAGGGAGTCGAGAATGAAGCCGCAAGTCATAGCCTCAACACTGAACAAGATGGTAAACCATAAACACCTGCGAAAATTATTGGCCAAGAAGATGGACGATTACATCTACAAGAATATGGTCAATGACAACTCCAAGGATTTGAGGCAAGTGCAGCTGAAAAGGTACCAGTTCTTATCAGCGATGCTTCACTGCGTGATTAAGAACATGAATAGAGGCTACGTCTCGCGCGAAATTGTCAGAAAAATCATCGAGGTGTTCGTAGAAAACAATCTTATCCGCGAGGACCAGAATTATAGTCATGCGGTCAAGACATTCAACGAGAAATATGGTGAGTACCCGCCGACTTTCATTGTTTTCTCTCCGACACAGAAATGCAATCTAAAGTGCATCGGCTGCTATGCGTCCTCGGCAGCGGACACGTCCGCCACAATACCGTATCCTTATGTCGATAGAGTAGTCAGTGACGTGCATGACTCCTGGGGCGTCAGGTTCATAACCATCAGCGGCGGCGAACCTTTTCTGTATAGAAGTGAAGGCAGAGGCCTTTTAGACATCTACCGCAAGTACGACGACATGTTTTTCCACACATATACCAACGGCACAGTGATTAACGAAGAAGTTGCACAAGAACTTGCGAAGTCGGCGAATGTCACGCCTGCAATTTCAGTTGAGGGCTTCGAGAAGGAAACCGACGAAAGAAGAGGGTCCGGAACACATAAGAAAATCCTCCAAGCTCTTAGATGTTTGAGACAAGCCGGCGTACCTTTCGGCATCTCAGTAACGGCGACAAGTAAAAACGTGGATTTGCTGCTCTCGGACGAATTCTACGACTTCTATTTCGAAGAACAAGGGGCTTGTTACATGTGGCAATTCCAGATGATGCCGATCGGCAGAGGCAAAGACGAGGTTGACTTAATGGTTGTTCCGGAACAGAGGCTGAAGTTGTACAGGAAGTGGGAGAAACTGCTCATGGAAAAACGATACTGCCTGGCAGATTTCTGGAACAGCGGGGTCCTTGCCCGAGGTTGTATCGCCTATGGCAGAAGCGGCGGATACATCTATATCGACTGGCACGGCAACGTGACACCTTGCGCATTTATTCCTTATTATACTGATAATATCTACGACCTTTACAGCAGTGGAAGCACATTGTCAGATGCGTTGTTCTCTGACTTCATGAAGAACGGCCGGAAATGGCAGAGAGAATATGGCCTTGATAATTGGAAGAAACCAGATAACTGGCTGATGCCTTGCTCCATAAGGGACCATTACGAAATCTTTAGAAACTCAGTGTTGTCCAAAGATGTGAAGCCTGAAGACAACAAAGCCAAGGAAGCTCTTGAATCCGATGAGTATTTCGAGATGCTCAACAATTACGACCAAGAACTGCAGCGTTTGACGGAGAACATCTGGAAGAGTGAGTATGTGAATAAGGAGCCTGCTTTGCGCTAACCTGCGGGGCACATTCTGCAGGGGGACCCAGACAGGATTCCGAATGAATGTCGGACTGATTGTACTATTGTAAGGTCCAGTTTTTTTAATAAGGCGTCGGAAAGACTATTTGCGACAGCCTGACTTGGAAGATTTACCGACAATGACTTTGGGTAGCTACAGTTCTCTGTGTGATGATTTTTATCTGGATATGTACGTCAATACCGAGCTTGATTTGCCAACGCAGCGAGATACAATCCTGGCGTTTTTTGAGCGGATCCAAAAGCAGTTTCCTTCCATGACCTATTTCTACCGGCGCGAGAACAACGTGTACTGCCTCGAAGAAGAGCGCAACGTCGGCCACTACCGGTGGGTAGCGCTGGAGATAGATCGGATCGGCTCTGGAGTTGTCAATCCGTCAGACTTTGAAGAGGCTTACTGCCAGGACAGATGCATACTCGAGCTTTCGCCGTATATGCTGGCGGTAAGTCACCTTGACATCGATTCACTGGATGTGACGTTCGGTATGGACTTTGATTATGTGGGCAGCCACGATGAGGTTATTGCAGAAGCCCTATTTGGCTCAACTGCGTTTTGCTGTCTCTTGGATTTGCCTTGCGCCAGAGCCGTCGGCTTTTCTCCGGGAGTGGTGGTGGCGCTATCTGACGACGAGCGTACTCAGGCTCGCATCAGCATAGAGTCAAAAACAAGCGTCTATGGTCCTGTCAAGAGAAGTCAAAGGCAAGATGACGCAATAAGCTTGTCTTTTACGGTCCGCCAGTATCGGCCAACGAGCGGCAGATTTGACGCTCTAAAATCTTTTGAACATCAATGCCTCCTGGCAGAAGAATTGATGGCTACAAAAATAGTCCCCAACTTCGTTCAGCCTTTGACCGAGACGATAGCCCAGAAACGGTCAACATAGACTTTAGGAGTGATGCTACTATGTCCATCGAAGCGCCCCTGAGCAAGTACAAAAGAACAAACTTTAAGATTGGTCTGGTCGCTTGCATTATTTTCGCAGCTTGGTTTGGGTATGATGGCTATCTGAGCAAATACGAATGGTCGCATCGCCGTAGTTTTTACGAGAAGCACGCTCCAGACGGCAAGCCTGACGATACAATGATATTCAACCGAATAGCGCCGATATTTCTTGTCATCGCTGCTGCTTTTCTGACCATTCGGTTCTGGGCTGCCAAAGACAAGAAACTGCTGGCTGACGAAAATGAACTTATCGTGCACGACAAAGAAAGAATTCCTTACGATTCCATACAGAAAATAGACAAGACTCACTTTAGCTCAAAAGGCTACTTTGTCATTACGTACAAGGACACAGACGGTACCGAGGTCAATCGCAAACTTAGCGATCGAAAGTATGATAACTTGGCAGCGATTTTGGACCATCTGGTGGCAAAAATCAGTTGATAAATATTGCAATAGAGTCTAAAATCTGATTGGTTGGCCGGATGGCTTGTATCGCTGGCCGTTATGATTTGTCTTTTTGGGGTTCCCCTTTTGCGATTTATCGCCAAAGGGCTTCTGCGACAACATATTTTGAAAGTTGGTGACTTTAAGAGCGGTTACAGAACCACTTTGTGAGGAACAGATGCAAATGAATTCTTGTGTTGTGGGGCTGCAATGGGGCGATGAGGGCAAAGGCAAGGTTGTTGATATTCTCGCCGAGCACACTGATATAGTCGTGCGTTATAACGGCGGTTCCAACGCTGGCCACACCGTCGTAGTAGGCGACGAAAGGTTTGCCTTGCACCTTTTGCCAAGCGGTTCGGTTCGGCCGGAAATCGTCTGCGTAATCGCAAATGCTGTAGCAGTCGACCCGGACGTACTGATAGGTGAGATTAAAGCGCTCGGGCAAAGAGGTATCACATTGAAGGACAGGCTCTTTATAAGTGAAAACGCCCATATGGTTTTGGATTACCACAAACAAGAGGACCAACTGCGCGAAGAATCGCTCGGCAAAAACAAACTCGGTACGACGATTCGTGGCATCGGGCCTTGCTATGCAGACAAGGCCGGCAGAAGCCACGCCATCCGTATGGGCGATCTCAGGGAGCTCGAGGAGCTCAAGGCCAAACTACATAGCATTGTGGAATACAAAAACAAGGTCTTCGGCGCTGTCTACGGTGCCGAGCCGATGAGCGCCAACGATATTTTCGAAAAGTGCAAGCTCTATGCCGACACACTCCTGCCGTTTACGATTGATACGACTGAATTTCTTCACAGATCAATCGAGGAAGGTAAATCAGTCTTGTTTGAAGGCGCGCAAGGCGCACTACTGGATTTGGACCACGGGACTTTTCCGTACGTAACCAGCTCTAACTCAAGTTCGCTCGGCATGCCAGCCGGCTGTGGCGTGCCTGCCAAAATGGTTGACAGAATCCTGGGCGTAGTGAAGGCGTATACAACGCGGGTGGGGGCAGGACCCTTCCCGACGGAACAGGACAACGAGGTTGGCCAATATATTCGTGACAAAGGAAACGAGTACGGCACTACCACTGGGCGCCCTCGACGATGCGGCTGGTTTGACGTGGTTGCGGTATCTTACGCCGTCAAGATCGGCGCTATCGATTCGGTAGCGTTGATGCACCTCGACACGTTGACCGGTCTGAAAGAAATCAGAATCTGCAAGGCGTACAGAATCAACGGCGAAGAGAAGACCTTCTTTCCGACAAATAAGACCAAACTCTCCCAAGTCCAGGCCGTTTACGAAGCCGTCCCCGGCTGGGAGGAGGATATAAGCGAAGTTAATGATTTTTGCGAGTTGCCCATAAATGCGCAAGACTATATTTGCCGAATTGAAGAGCGAATCGGCAAGCCAATCACAATCATCGGGGTAGGAGCAAAACGAAGCCAGACAATATTTAGAGAATTGCAGAGCAACGACCAGAGACGAACAGACAAAAGCACAAGGCAGAATCCGTAGACTTACTTTTCACGGGCAATTCGTAAATTGTTGGTCTCTAAGTATGGTTTTTCGGTTCTAATGGAGAGCCTTAAAGGAAAACTTGAGAAGACTGCCATACGCCTCGGTCTGAGGATTGAGCAGATGCCGCGTCATATCGCGATAATCATGGACGGCAACGGGCGTTGGGCGCAGAAGAAGGGTCTGCCTCGAGTGGCAGGTCATCGCCAGGGCGGAAAGGCAGCGGAGAGAATATCACAATGCTGCGTCGACTTTGGCATCGAGTCACTGACTCTGTATTCCTTCAGTATAGAGAACTGGAAAAGACCCAAAGCGGAAGTCCGCGCCCTAATGGGGCTGTACAGTCAGTACCTTATCGAGATGCGACCTAAGCTGATGAGAAACAATGTGAAGCTTATCCATCTCGGTCGAGTAGCTGGACTTCCTTCGGCGGTAAGAGTGGAACTTGCCAAAACGGTTGAAACGACCGCCGGCAACACGGGTATGACTCTGGCCATAGCGTTAAACTATGGTGGCAGAATTGAGATTGTGGATGCGGCCAGAAGCATTGCTCAAGAATACAATAATGGAGACGTAAGGCTCGAAGAGATTGACGAAGAGTGTATAAGCCGACACCTATACACTGCCGGCCTTGCCGAACCGGATCTTTTAGTACGTACGGCAAATGAAATGAGAATAAGCAACTTTCTGCTCTGGCAGATTTCATATAGCGAATTCTACGTCACGAAGACCCTTTGGCCGGATTTCAGAAAAGCCGCTTTGGAAAAGGCAATACTGGCATACGCGATGCGCAACCGACGTTTCGGCGCCGTCAACAGCGTATCTCGTGAATCCTGAAGTCTATCGTGAACGAAATACGGGACACGAGCGATTATGCTCAGATACAGGTTACTTTTTGGGACATTAATGGCAGCATGCTTTGTGGGTGTTGTCATTTTGGACGGTTGGCTTGACGGCTCGTTGACCGCTTCCACAGGCGATGATAAACGAGTGCGGGGGACGCTTTTTTGTATTCTTATTGTCCTGTTAGTAATGGCTGCTCAGTTGGAATTGTGGAAGCTTGCGGCGGCAAAGGACTTAAAGGCTTTCAGGCCTGTTTCATTAGTCGGTTCGATTCTATTGGCAAGCATGTGGTACTGGCCGCAGCTTGACAGCATTTCGCCTCGGCTTTATCTGTGCTTCGCGTTAGTGTTTGTGCTGCTGGGATTGCTGTTGAGCCAATATATTCGCTACGGGACCGAAGGTGTGCTGGCTAATAGCGGAGTAAATTGCTTTTCTGTCATCTATCTGGGCCTATTTGGCGGATTTGCACTGGGCATCAGGATCGACTTTGGCGTCTGGCCGCTGTTGATGTTCGTTTCTGTTGTAAAGTTTGCCGATATAGGAGCTTACGCGATTGGGAGCCTGTTTGGCAAGCACAAGTTTTCACCTAAGATCAGCCCGGGCAAGACCTGGGAAGGTATGGCTGCAGCTGCCGCAACCGCAATGATAGTTGCCTTCGTATTGGCGTTGAGTTTTGATATAATGTTATGGTGGTTAGCAGCGATTTTTGGTTTTTGTTTTGCGTTCATAGCACAGGCTGGCGATTTGGTCGAGTCTATGATAAAGCGAGACGCACAGGAGAAGGATTCGGCTCGCCGGCGGCGGGTGCCGGGCTTCGGCGGGATACTGGACATTATTGACTCACCTTTGGTGGCGGCCCCATTCGCATATTTGTTCTTTATGGTTTCTGCCAGAGGTATTGCCTGAGCGATCCGAGATGCGATAGCTCGCGTTTTGCGATGTCTGAGAAAGGACAGGTTTGGAAGTTACCATACAGTTAGAGCCTACCAGTAAGCAGCTTGAGCTGTTCGGTCCGGCCGATCGCCACCTTCGCCTTTTGCGTGAATCCCTCGGTGTTCAAATCACTGCCCGTCAATTCAACGTGAGAATCGCCGGCGAGGAAAAGAATGTTAACAAGGCTGCCGCGCTTATCAACGAGATGCAGAAGCACTTAATCAAACACCGCTCACTCAGTGCTTCAGATGTAAGCCGCTTGATCAGTCGAGACGATTCTCCACCAAGAGCAGAGACGGGTGAGTCTATCGCGGTCTATTCCCATAAGAAGGTTGTGGAGGCATCCACCGCTGGACAGCTAAAGTACGTGGAAGCGATGTTGGCCAATGACGTCACATTCTGCATAGGACCGGCAGGCACGGGCAAAACGTACCTGGCCGTCGCAATTGCAGTCTCGATGCTGAAGAAGAAACAAATAAGACGAATTGTTCTTGCTCGGCCGGCTGTCGAGGCCGGCGAAAAACTGGGCTTTCTGCCAGGCGACGTGCAGGCAAAGGTGAATCCATATCTTCGACCGCTTTTTGATGCTCTTGAGGATATGATGGACTTTGGTCAGATGAAGAAGTTTATGGAATTGGATATCATCGAGATCATCCCGCTTGCCTTTATGCGTGGGCGCACCTTGAACGAAGCCGCCATCATCTGTGACGAGGCTCAGAACACTTCGGGCCTGCAGATGCTGATGGTCTTGACAAGACTTGGCCATGGTTCCAAAATGATAATAACGGGTGACATAACCCAAATTGATCTTGAGTTCGGCCAAAAGAGTGGGATGGTTGAGGCAATCAAAATACTGAAACGAATTAGAGGTATTGGCGTCGTAGAATTAACCCAGCGAGACATCGTGCGACATCGCTTGGTGCAGAACATCGTGCGAGCGTATAAGAAAAGGCAGAAGCCCGGAAAACAAGAGACGTAAACGGAAGACACAGGACTCTCATGCGAGATTCATCAGAACAGCTGAATTGTTGATCATCCGCTTTAGTGTTTGGTCTCGACAACAGGGTAGAGAATGGGGTTTTTTAGAAAGACAAGCCCACGGCGAAGCCAGGTTCGCAAGAGCATACTTGCCGAGCGGTCTTCCGACATAAGCCGTCTGGCTGATGCCGACGTTATTACATCGGGCCTGCTTTGGGTGCTTTTCGTCGCTCTCTGTGTGCTTATTATTTCATTCAAGCAGACCCAAGAGGCTGGCTATCGTTCCCTGATAGCATTAGCTGCCATAGTGCTGCTGATTTCAATAGCGGCTGGCTTGTACATCTATCACTACCAGAGGCGGATTATAAGGAATCATGCGAGAGCTTTTGCGCTGGTGGGCCTGTTTGCTTTGTTGCTGGCTATGACCAAGTTTGGTGTGTTATCAACGGAACATACCGCTTGGGCAACTGGGACGGCTGTCACCGCAGCCATAATTATGACGATTGCTTATGACCAGCGTTTTGCATTGGGCATGAGTCTGATCTACTGTCTGCTGGCTTGTTTCGCCGCGCGACTGCCGACGGAGGTAGCAGGACCAAACGACGGAAGACAACTGACAAACATCAATTTGTTTTTGACGATGGCAGGCGGTGTGGTTACCTACTGTTTTTCCTTGAGAGAAATCCGGACAAGAATGAAACTACTCGAAGTGAGCGTCTTGGCAGCAGCAATAGTGTTTATTACCGTATGGGCTTTGGATTTTATGGCAGGAAAGCCGCAGCCAACTGATGCCCTCACGGATCAGTCCTGGCTTGCTTACGTCTTCAGCAATGCGGGCTATCACTCAGGTGTTGTATTGCTGGTTGGTCTGCTGATTCAAAGTCTGCTTCCGCTCATTGAAAAGGCCTTCCGAATAGCCACGAGCATGACACTTTTGGATTATAGTGATGCAAGTCAGCCACTATTGAAAAGACTCGCTATGGAAGCGCCTGGCACGTTCAGCCATAGTCTGCTGATAGGTTCTATTGCGGAGGCTGCCGCCGAAGCTATCAGTCGCAACGGGCTGTTATGTCGGGTGGGGGCTTATTACCACGATGTCGGTAAGATCAATAAGCCGGGCTATTTTATCGAAAACGAAACGGGTTCGACCAGCCGACACAAAGAGCTTTCGCCTGCAATGAGTCAACTGATTATTGTAGGCCATGTCAAAGACGGGATCGAGATAGCCAAGGAATATGGCCTGCCCAGTGTGCTGCGGCAGTTTATTGAGACCCACCACGGCACAACGTTAGTCGAGCCTTTTTACAATGAGGCTAAGAAGAAACACGATGTGCCCGGATCGAAAGGTTCGTCTGGTCGGAAGCGAAAGGAGGCTCCACCTTCGGAAAGTGAATTTAGATATCCTGGGCCCAAGCCGCGCACGAAGGAGGCGGCCATTGTAATGTTAGCCGACACTGTGGAAAGCGCCGCCAGGTCTTTGGCAGAACCCACACCGACCAAGATAGAAGTGGTGGTGCACAATATGGCTATGAGGCGTCTGCAGGACGGTCAGTTCGATGAATGCGACCTTTCACTGCGGGAATTGAGTCGGATAGAAACAAGCGTGTCAAAGACACTTGCGGCACACTATCACGGGCGAATTGCGTACCCAAAAGCGCCGGACGAACCTGAGAATACCGAGTCGCAGCACGGGCAACCCGAACAAAAAAAGAACTGATAAGCGGTACACGAAAACGATGATAATCGTTCAGACAGCCAAGAACTTCCAGGATATAGACGTGTGCATACCTAAGCTCGAAGAATTAGTTAAGACCATCTGCCAACGCTTCCGGGTGCCGGCAGCAAACGTAAGTATAGCAATAGTTGACGATGCCGAAATGCGCGAAGTAAATGCTCGGTTTCTGAAGCGTGGAAGCGCAAGCGACTGTCTGAGTTTTGACCTGTCGGATGAGGCGGGCTTGGAATGCAGCAGATCATTCGAGCTGCTCGTCAATGGTGAAATAGCCGTCAAAGAAGCACGTTTACGAGGCCATTCAAGCGAAGCAGAATTGGCACTGTATGTAACACACGGCCTGCTGCACAACCTCGGATTCGACGATTCTACGCCGGAGCAGGCAAAAAAAATGCACGCCACGGAAGACGAAATCTTGCAAGAATTCGGTTACGGTTTGGTGTATAATAAAAAGGTAAGAGCGTAGCAGCGTAAGAGCACAATAGTGCAGGTAAGTGGTGCGCTTATGGCTGGCGTAGGGTTGCCATTGAAAGGGTATTAAGAAGTGGGCTACATCGGTTGGGCGGTGTTGCTGATTTGCCTATTTGTCGGGGCGACACTGTTCTTTTCCGTTAATGCTGTTGCTTTGCGGATATTTTCACATCTGAGACTGCAGGAAGCATTCAAGGCGGCAAATAGAGAGAACCTCACCAACGGTGTTGTAAGAAACGCCGAGAGACTGATTCTGACCTGCTCTCTATATCGTCTCATCTTTAGTGCATGCGTATTGCTGTTGCTGGTGACGATTTTTTCGGCGTTTCGTCAGGGCAATCTGAGAATTAGTGACTATGTCTTCATGTTCGTTATTGCGCTGGCAATATTCTCTGTATTCAGCCTGGCAATCCCTCATGCCTGGGCTAAGTACGCAGGTGAGAAGATTCTGAGCCGAACATACAAACTGCTCATGCTTCTTGCGGTTATAGCCTCGCCCGTTCTTTACATCTGGAACTTGACTGACGGTCTGGTGCGTCGACTTGCCGGTGTCGCTGAGACGACGCCCGAGGAACGTCAAGAAGAAAAACAAGAAGAATTCTTAACCGGCCTTGAGCAGCGCAGAATGGAAGGAGTAGTCGATAAGGAAGAACAGAAGATGATCGAAAGCGTGCTGGGGCTAAGCGAAGCGACCGCCGATGAGATTATGACTCCGCGCACAGACATAGTAGCCGTTGAGCTGAACTCTGATTTGCAGACGATTCTTGAAACCATCAACAAGGCAGGTCACACTCGTGTTCCGGTGTACGAAGAGAATATAGACAACATAGTTGGCCTTGTTTACGCCAAGGACTTGCTGAGCGAAATCGGCAGGAATCCGGCTGACTTCAACCTGCGCGGCAAGATGAGAAACGCCTATTTTGTCCCCGAGACAAAACCTCTGAGAGTTCTGCTTCACGAGTTTCAAAACAAGAAACAGCACATAGCTGTCGTACTCGACGAGTATGGCGGAACAGCAGGCATCGTTACCTTGGAGGACATTCTTGAGGAGCTTGTCGGTGAAATTACAGATGAATACGAGGAGACCCCATCCGAACCAATAAAGCAGATCGACGAAAACACGATTGAAGTCGATGCCAGAACATACGTTGATGACCTGAATGACCAGTTTGAATTAGGTCTACCCGAAGACGAAGACTACGATACTTTGGGCGGCTTCGTCTTCTCGCGGTTAGGCTATATCCCCAAGACAGGCGAAAGCTTTGACTACGAAGAACTGAAGTTTACCATAGCTGCAGCCGAGACCAGAAGAATAAAGCGTATCAGAATCGAGAAGGGCCTCGTCTCCGAGAGTGACCAGACCAAATAGACGGGGTAATGAACCGGCTGCAGTAGATCGCGGAACGAAATCCACTGGAAAATCGCTGAACTTTAGATATGTTGACCAAGGATGTTGCTATCTGTATACGCGTTGTCGATTTTTCTGAAACATCCCAGATCGTGACATTCTTTGCCAAAGCAACCGGCAAGATCAGCGTCATCGCAAAAGGCTCGAAACGGGCTAAATCATCATTTGATGGTCCGATCGAAATGCTCTGTTTCGGCGCAATTGTTTTTTCCAATTCGACGAAAGAAAAACTGGCCACGCTAACCGAATTTGAGTCCGCCTACGGCGGACCGGGCTTTGCCAGCCTGTCCCAGAACCTACTCACTCTAAACTGCGGGCTTTTTGCCGCAGAGCTGGTAAATCACCTGACAAATGACTACGACCCACACCCGGAGCTTTTTGACAACTTCCTGCAATTTCTACAAAGCGCCAACGAACAACGAGCGATGGGTGATGGGCGACGAGATATGCTGGGACTGCTGATTGTATTCCAGTTGGCTTTGCTGAAGGAGGTCGGCTTAAGGCCGATCTTGAACGCTTGCGCAAACTGCAAGAGCGATTTTCACGAAGGCTGGCCTGAGAGCTATTTCAGTAGCTCCGCCAACGGCCTGGTCTGCAGAGATTGCGAGGCAAGTTTTGCCGACAAGATTAGATTGACCAGAGATGCTGCGGTTTGCTTAGCCAACTTGAAACAACTTGCTGAGTCACGAGAGAAAACCCTGAACGAAATCGAAAAGGTTTTAGTCTCTCACTTCACTCAACTGCTACACTACGCTCCCAAAATGGCCAAGCACGTCCTGGAGTCGTAAACGTTTTAGGACCCTGTAGAGAATCTTGCAGTTGGCCGAACTCAATCAGGGCACCATTGCCAGATCTATCGCTTGCTATCTTCAAACAGCTCAGGCTGGTCGGTATCGTGTTTCTTTTTGTGGAGCTTGAAGCCTAAATGGTCGCAGGCTTGCTTGGTGATTTCCCTGCCTCGCTTTGTTCGACGGACAAAACCCACCTGCAAGAGGTACGGCTCGACCACATCCTCCAGCGTGTCCCTTTCTTCGCCGAGGGTTGCGGCAATCGCATCGATACCGGCGGGACCCCCGTCGTAGACATTAGCAAGCGCGCGCAAGAAAGCCCTATCCAACTCGTCCAGTCCCAGAGAGTCAATTTGCTCCATTTCGAGAGCGTTTTCGACAATTTTGGGAGTGAGGACACCTGAGCCTTTGACTTGTGCATAGTCACGCACTCGCTTTAGCAGGCGATTTGCCACTCGCGGCGTTCCACGGGACCGGCCAGCAATCAGTTCAAGCGTTCCGTCCTCGCACTGCAATTGCAGGAGCTCGGCGGACCTCGCCAGGATCTGGGTTAATTCTTCGCTGCTGTAGAACTCTAAATGATAGAGCATCCCAAATCGGCTGCGAAGCGGCGCACTTAGGAGCCCTGCCCGCGTTGTAGCACCGACGAGTGTAAAGCGCTTAAGCGGGAAGTTAATCGTTTTTGCGTGTAGTCCACTATCTACAGTGTAATCGACCTTGAATTCCTCCATGGCCGGATAGATGAATTCTTCGACCGGTGTACTAAGCCGATGAACCTCATCTATAAAGAGGACGTCGCTCGCGCTTACATTTGTCAGAAGGCCCATTACGTCGCCTGCCTTTGCCAAAGCCGGCCCCGATGAGCATCGTATCCTTGTACCCATCTCGTTTGCCACAACATGAGCGAGGGTTGTCTTGCCAAGTCCAGGCGGGCCATAAAACAGGATATGCTCCAGCGGCTCAGAGCGCTGCTTTGCGGCTTCTATGGCTATTGTGAGCTTTTCTCTGACGTTGTACTGGCCCACACATTCATCCAAACGCGTGGGCCGAAGCGAGATGTTGAAGGTCTCTTCTGCTTCGTTCAGTGACTGTCCGCTTATAGTTCTACCTATCGCCATTTGATGTCTGACTCTTCAATCGCCACTTAGACTTCTATTCCCTGCCTTAATCTGTACACCAGAGGCACGAGTGCCTCTGCCGAGTCTATCTCAGGATGCCTTTGACAGGCCAGCTCGATCAGCTCCATAGCCTCGCTCCTTTTTTCACCCCAAGCGATAAGAATTTCCAAGGCCTCGGCCTGGAAAGGCTTGAATCTGGCCTCAGCAGGTCTGGCCGGCTCGGCCCCGAGTGCAAAGGTACGCAATTTACCCTTTAGCTCAGCGATAATCTGTTGAGCCATTCTCTTGCCCACGCCGTCAAGTGCCAACAACGTCTTCTCGTCAGCGTCTTCTATCGCGGCCGCTATTGTAGCTATAGGAATGCTCAATGACCGCAATCCCTTTCTTATACCAATCCCTTTTACGCTCGTGAACTTGCTGAAAAAATCTCTCTCTTCTGCATTCAGAAAACCGACCATCCTGGGCACAAAGGAGCTGGCGCCCGGTGCGCCTTCGTAATACTCCATCGTGCAAAGGGCAATCTCCGAGCCGATCTTGTCCGACAGCGCAGTTACACAATAACTCGGCAGCATTACCTCGTATGCAATAGGGCCGACCTGCACCAGAGCCTTATCGGTATCAAGCTTAACAAGTTGTCCCTCGATCCTGGCTATCATATCTTGCTCTCTCTAAACTACTGCCGCCCTGTTAAGCGAATTAGCACAGCACAGTGCCGCTGCTATGGCATCAGCTACGTCACTTGGCTCCGGAAGCTGGCGTAACGACAAGACCGCTTGAATCGTCCTTTGCACCTGCTGCTTTGACGCCCTGCCATTACCGGTGATTGACTTTTTTATCCGTGTCGCACTAAAACTTCTGACGTCAATAGCTGCCTGTGCGCACTTTTGGAGGATGACGCCCCTTGCATGTCCCATCAGTATGGCGGTCTTCGGATGTGTGTAGTGGGAATACAGCTCTTCAACGGCCACAATTTGTGGCCTGAACTTCTCCAAGAGTGAGTCAATATCCTCGGCGATCTGATTCAATTTCGCTTCAATTGCGAAGCTGCCGGCCGTGCGCATGACGCCTGCTTCGACCAAAGACTCTTTATCCTGGTTTGCTCTTATGCAAGCGTACCCACAGATTTGCAGGCCGGGGTCAATGCCGAGTATCCTCATTTCCATCTCCACTCAGTTCCATCCAGTTTGTCTTCCAACAGGATGCCGATCTTCTCCAGCCGTTCGCGAAGGTCATCCGCCCTGGCATAATCCTTAAGCTGGCGGGCCTCGCTGCGCTCTTGAATCAAGATTTGAACAATCTCATCAAATCGGGCGTCATCAACCACGCCGGCTTGTGAATACTCGTCCTTTATGATACCGAGGACATCGCCAGCCAACCGGTCAGACAAATTCTCAACCGCACTCAAGGTCTGTGCCGTTGTACTGGGGTCTTCAAGCAGCGTATTTGCCAGGCGAACCAGCTCGAAGATGACCGAGAGTGCAACAGAGGTGTTCAAATCATCATTCATCGCGGCTTCGAATTTTTCCTTCATCTGCTTGAGCTGTTCTGCGACTTCATTGCTAATTTCCCCTTCGCTGGCGGTATTCAGTCTCTTCTTCACGGCTCTTACGGTCTCCGTTATTCTTTTATAACCACTCTGTGCTGCGAAAAGGGCTGCGTCCGAGAAATCCAATGGGCTTCTATAATGACTGTTCAAAATCAACTGCCTTACAGCCAACGGGTCATAGTCTCTGGTTAGTCTCTCGTGCGCTCCAGAAAAGGCCTGCTTGAGTGTAATGAAGTTGTTTAAACTCTTGCCCATCTTCTGCCCATCAACGGTGACCATATTATTGTGCAGCCAGTATCGAACGAACTGAGCGTCGTTTGCAGCCTCTGATTGGGCGATTTCGCACTCGTGATGAGGGAATTTGTTTTCCAGCCCGCCGCCGTGGATATCGATGGTCCGGCCAAGATATTTCATACTCATGACCGAGCATTCCAGATGCCAGCCCGGGAAACCAATCCCCCAGGGACTGGGCCACTTCATGATATGATTCGGCTCAGCTCTCTTCCAAAGAGCAAAGTCAACGGGATTCCTTTTGTCCGGGGAAACATCGACCCGGGCACCGGCTAACATCTCGTCTGTATTTCTGCCCGACAGTTTCCCGTAGTCCTTGAATTTGGAGACCTCAAAATATACCGAGCCGTTGACCTCATAAGCATAGCCTTTTTCCAAAAGTGTCGTTACAAGCTCTATCTGCTCAGTTATGTGACCGCTGGCTCGCGGACTTATGTCGGGGCGGACACAGTTGAGCTTGTCCATATCCTCAAAGTAACTGTGGGCATAGTATTCGGCCAACGCCATCGGATGCTTCTTCTCCTTTTTGGCTGCTTCAGCAATTTTATCCTCGCCTTGATCGGCGTCGTCAGTTAGATGGCCGACATCGGTTATATTCTGAACGTAAGTGACAGCATATCCTAAGTAGCGAAGATAGCGAACCAGGACGTCAAAGCTCACATAGCTTTTGGCGTGCCCCAGATGTGCATGTCCGTATACGGTCGGACCACAGACGTATATGCCGACGTTGCCTTTTTGCAGCGGCTTGAATTCCTCCTTCCTTCTCGTCAAGCTGTTATGAACATGCAATCCCACTTTAGCTGCCTTTCGATAGTGATTTATACTGGTTTTAGCAAATTCAACTCGGCTGCTGCTTGCACTAAGTATATAGCATCAGCCATATTTTGCAATTGTCTAAAATATTGCCTCAGCCAATTCGTATTCAACGGGCAGAAATGCCGTTTCTGGGTGAAAGGCGGCGCAGCGGCTGGCCCCAAGGAGAGACGCCACAGAGAGCATTATCTATCCGGCGGACAGACCGTCGCAGGCGGTTTGGGCCTGTGTGAATGCCAGGATTTGTCTGCCGGCATGGCTCGCGCCCGGCGGATCGCCGCAGCGGGGTTCAGTGAAATGGTATTAGGGGTTGTACCCGTGTACGTGGTTAGCCGGGGGAATGAAACCGTCCCCAAAGCTCACGACTTTGAGGCTGCTACCCAATTATCGGCCGACTACTCAGCTTTGCATTGACGCCCTACCGCTATGGCCACAGTAGCTCATCAAGCCACGTGCCTGCGAGGATAGCGTAGTCCTTGAAGCCAATCTTGTTATCCGCGTTCAAGTCAGTGTCGAGCCGCCCACGAGGTAGCAAGTTTCTCTGGTCGAAGTTCAGGTCATCGGTGATTATGAACGCATCCAGCAATGCACCGTCTTCCCTGTAAGCAATCTCCAGGGTGTGCGTGCCACGGGCCAAGGTGAAGTGCACCGTTTGGTTGTTGTCGTCGTTACTGTGGACCTCATCCCAGTGCCAGTCAGTGCCAAACTGGGTGTCTATGGCAGTCCACCTGACCCAGCCACTGCTGTGATTGTTGGTATTGGTGGTTGCTCCCTGGATGCGGAACCAGAAGGAGTCGTCAGATGTGGTGGGCGTGACCACGCGGGCAATAATCTTGTAGACGCCTACGTCGGTGTAAAAAACATAAGTGGCGTGACCGTCTGTCGGGGGATCGGCTGTACTATTATTGCCCGGCTCAACTGCAATGTACTGTCCACCGGACGCGTCAGCCCTGTCTGAGAAGGTCTGCAAGGGGTCGGTCATCGTGTTGGCTGACTCGGCTTCAAACCAGACTCCTGCAACGTCGCTAAAAGTCACGAGGTCGAGCAACCATTCGTTGGCCATAATCTCAAGGTCCGGATAGTCGACCACGCAGTTGTCACTGAAATCGGCTGCAGGCTTTGCAAGGTCAGGCAAGCACCTGGACCGATACAGCCGGATGTTATCAACGTACAACGTACCTGCACCACCAAGCTTCGGAGCGGCCTTGTCGCCAACACCGATGTACATCTTCTTGACGCTCCGGATGTTCACTAGAGCATCAGTGAACTGTTTGAGGTCAATATTCCACTCTTGCCAGGTGTCTGCCAGCGCCGCATTCGGATCCAAGTGCTTGGCCACCTCACGCTTGCCAGCGCTATCTTCCACTGCCACATACAACTGCTCAGCAACATTGCTGGCTATACCGATGTCCTGTGACTGCCAGTTGCCCGTGACTGTGCCGGTGGTGGCTACATCGGAGAATTCGGCCGTGCATGCAACCGTCGGATCAGTGTTGTGGCTGGTCAGCGCTAAGCCTATAAGGCCCTCGGCGGCCATCGGGATGTTCGCCGTGTCGATTGTCTCCCAAGTGATTCGGTCAGCCGAATGCTCGCCCGTAAAGGTATTTGCGCTGCGGCTGATCCTTACCCAGTGCGGAGCGGTAATTCCAGTCTGGCTCACGTTGGTACTGGTACCGCCGGGCGTGCCGCGGTACTGGAACGCAACGCCGTTAGCCGGTGTTATGACAACCATTGCATGCGGCGAGTTGGGGTCAAGTGTCTCACGAATCATTACTCCGGCCTTGGCCCACGCGTCCGTGTTCTGCACGCTGAGGACCTGCGCTTCAATAGTCGCCACGCCGGACAACTGCTTGAAGGCGTAGTGGAACTCGTCGTGGTAGTTGCCCGCCCCGGCACCGGGAAAATCTGGCACGTTCCAGATGTCGGCGCCGTCGGCGGTCATCGTGTAGATGCCTGTCACCGGGTCGTAGCTGAAGCTGCCGACAGAGGCCGGATAGCCCCTGAACCAGAGTGTGAGTGCTTTAACATCGTGTCTGGTCCAATCCTGCGGTGTTTCCCATGTGCGCTGGACCTCTGAATAATAGAGGTTAATTGGCTGTCTGCAGAAATTTGTCCCGGTGCCAGTGTTGTCGTAAAAGTATGGCAGGGACTGCTCGCCCCCGTGAACGATTGTCTGCTCGGCAAAAGGAGCCGTTGCGTGGCCTACAACAGAGCCGGTCCCATTGCCGCAGTAGCCGGTGTAGCCATATCCACCTTTCCACGTATAGAATATCCTGTCGTTGACGTCGTCGTAGGCTTCAAAATCTTCCACGATGAGGTAGTCAGCTACCGTAAAGCTCCAGAGTCTGCCCTGGCTGATAGTCGCGTCGGTATTATACTCGTCGATCCGCCAGTAGTAGGTCCGGCCGAATTCAAGAGCTTCGGGCGGGGTATAGGTATTGGGATCTCGCCGGCCTCGATATATGCCTGTCGTTGTCGTGTTGGCATTGGCCACGCCGGCCTGGTCGGTACCGAAGTAGACGTGGTGCTTGGCCGCCCGGTCTCCCGGTGACCAGCCAAGCGGCGTGACCTGTTCGATGTCCGGTGTTGATCCGTGAGCCGGCTTCGGGTTCCAGGCAAGCAGCAGGTCACCTCTGGTGACTTCGACAATCTCGGGCTGCGTCAATGGTCTGTCGTAGAAGCGGACATCGTCGATAGTCCCCGTCAAAAAGTCGCTCGGGCCGCCGCTGTCCCATTCCTGGCCTATCGACCATAGGTTTGTCGCGTCGACCACGTTGAAATCGGCCGGGTGCGTGTTTTCCAAGCGTGCATCCACGTATACATATCCGGTCAAACCGTCCCTGACGTACGTCAGCATATGCCACTCACCGTCGTCGACCGTCGCTGTGGTGTGGGCTTCATCGGTACCGTCATCGTAGACATACGCATTTCCGCCTTGAATACCGAATCTGACACAGTCGGTGTTGCCACGTCCAGAATCGTTGCACGAGAACCAGTCCGCATCGGCATCGGTAGTTTTGACCCATCCACTAAGTGTAATATTGTTGCTTGCTATGTCATCGGCTACATCGTCAACTCTGACGAAATCATCCCCGTCCAGTTCGAGCGCGCCGTCCATGACTCCGTCCACCCATTGGGGGTCGCCAATAACAGTGCCATTGTTGTCATAACCGGACCAATCAAGTGTGGTGCCCGCATAGCTTTCGTCAAGCTTCCACCAACCGATCAGGTTAGGGTCGGAGATCGGCCTATCCGGTATCGTTCTGAAGCTCCAGATATCACCTGTGTGTGTCTCGGTACTATCGACTTCGTCGATGCGCCAATAGTATGTGGTGTCCGGTTGAAGGGCTACGGTGGGATAGGTAGCACCTGGCCGGTTGCCTTTGAAGGTGCCCCCGGTTCCGTCAGTCACTTCCGTCTCATCGGTGCCCAAGTACACATCGTGCGTAATCGCAGTGAAGCCTTCATACCAGCTAAGGACAACATCGGTGGCCACATGTTTGGCACCATCAGGTGGGTCGGGGTTAGAGGCAGTCAAGGGAGTGGCTGTAAGAGTCCAGACATCACCCGTGTGAATTGTAGTTTCATCGGCTTCAACCTCATCGATACGCCAGTAGTAAGTAGCAGCTGCAACAAGAGGACTATGGAGGTACATTGTCATGCCGAGGCGCTGGCGGACTCTCCATTCATCGGGGCCCGGCGTCGGATTGGTGCCGAAGTATACTTCGTGAAAGACCGCCGTATCTCCCGGTTTCCAACTGACGAGCGGTATGGTCACATACTCGGCACCATCAGCCGGGTCCGGGCTATAGGCCTTCTTGACCTCTGCTGTTATATGCAGCAGGGGTGCGGCAGCTGGTTCTCCGTCGTAAGATTCCGCACATCGAATACCTGAAGAGGGACTGTCCGTGTCGTCCCTGAAGGTCAACACAAGGGCACCGCCCGCGGCCCAACCGCTCTGGTCGAGAATATCCTGGATAACAGCGGAGATGTCCGGCGTCTGAAATTTTCCGTCCGCAGCAGTCCAATCGGGTACAGACCATTTCACATTTGCAGTTGTCAACGGGGTCCTATTACTGAGGTGATAGGCGAGGTCAGTAAACGGCGCGGCATCCAGGGCCAGCTCACCTTCGATGACAAGATTAACCGGGTCCGTGCCATTTTTGGTTTCATCGACCTCAAACTCAACGTATGCGCTGGTAATCTGAGCGCCCGTGGGAAGAGGGATATTCACAAAGCGCAGGCCTATTATCTGCTCATCCGTGGCAGGCTCACCTTCGTCTTCGTAGGCCAGCTCCAGGTCGGTACTGGTCAAATCCATGCTCCCATTGGCGACGTGTTCCTCGACATCATCGTCGCCGGTGACGATTCTGATGTCAACTTCAACAGCAAGGGTCCTATTGACACCCATCAGAGCCAGCACCAAAGCAAAAGATACAAAACAGGTCAACTTCTTAGACACAATATTTCTCCTTTACGACGTTAAAGAAAGGTTTAAGTTACTGTGCTTTGACCACACATCAAGACACCGATCGTCTCCGACACGCATTCTGGCCTTTATGAGCTATTATGCGGGCTTCGGACAACTTGCAACAAGACCACGAATAGAAACTTACACCGTCGCTCGCCATTGTGTTAGGCAAAAAGAGTTCTCAAGGACCTGACTTTCCACCTCCCTTCCGTAAGGCCTAATGCGAACCGTCGATGAAATGTTACAATGTCTACTCGAAGGCACAAAATGTATCACCGAGCTCCATACCTCACAGGGCATGACGGCACCTTTGAAACCACTACAGAAACCAGGCACCTCAAAAAGCAAAAACCCAAAATGTCTACCATCCTATTTTAAACAAATCAGCCACTTCGTGTCAAGGAATATATCGCACACGATTAGCCGTCTTAGTGCGGTCTGTGAAGCCGCTCTCTTTTTGGGGCGTTTTAGAGGAGCCGACTACGAGTATGACCAGCAGACGAAAGACAAGTAACTTCTTAGCTATATGGTCAAATGTACATATATTCTGTGGAACATGCTTTTGAGGCTGGGAATGGCTACGAAAATCCAAACTGGAACTGCCGGAGCATATCAAAGCAGCAATTAAGGCTCTTATGAAGACTGCCAGAAAGACTGCTTGAGACGGCTACCCCGCTACGCGACTCACTGTTTCCTGTTGGTTGTCCGGTTTTTATTCGGCTCGCGGCCGGTCGCCGGGGAGGTCCGCATCTGTCTTCCTCGAGTTGGCAATAAGCATAGCTAAGTCATTGCTCACCACACGATATTTTTGGAAGCCCTGCGGCTTGTGGTCGATGTCGGCACACGGAAAAACTGAGAGAAAAGATCGTGTTTTTTGAGCCAAGAACGGGATATTTCTGCTCGTAAAAAGGGTGTGTGCTGGCAAAAGATATGAGCTTTCTGGAAACGCTGCAGACAGTTCAGCATTTTCTTACCACTATCACCGCGTGCAAGCCGAGCGGACAGTATCACACATGTACGCGGTAACTGTAGTCTCTGCGGGTTGCTATAATTGCTTTGGTGCGTCCTTAATTGCAGCACTTGGTGTTGGTGCCGTAGCCTCTTTACCCAATAGGTAACCGGCCACTGTGCCCAAGAGGCCCATCATGGGAGCTATTTGCTGTTGTGTGAATCCCGCGACTATGAGAAACAGTCCACCTGTGAGAACTAACGTTAGACCCACCGTCTTTAGATACCATGAGGCATCCCAGGAAGGGCGACTTCGCAACAATCGAATTTCCATCGCGATTATCACGGCGCCAAAGACAAGAACGCTTACCCCATATACCATTTCGAGTGGCTCATGCCATCGGCTCACGGTCTCTTCCGCTGTGCCCTTAGCGTATGCGCGTGGCGTCCCAGAGACTATGTTGGGATCAGTTCGCTTCAAGTGGCCTGGAAGCTGCTCTGGCAACGCTTGCGCAAAGCTAACTGCGAGAAGAATCAGGATCACTGCCGGCAACAAGGGTCTTGCAAACTTGTACGTGATTTGTTCATCCATTTGCTTACTCCCGCATCATTAACACTGCTACCCCTGATACTCAATGACTACCACAAACCCTGTTATCATCAAGCTACCTCGTTTGGCGCATGGTCTATGTTTGTTCTTCTGCTCCCAAAAAGACTTTTCTAAACCGACATCCCGTTTTCGACGTGGCGAAATCAGCCGCTGAACATCTCTGCTATAATCATAGTCCGCTGGCCAGCCAACACAAGCCGTCTTTGCGTTTTTTCTGAGGATTCTTGGCGGCATTCTGACTGGCTACGCTGCGCCCCAACTTGCAATTTCGGAGATTAGAGGACGCTTCGCAAGGCACAGAATCAAGGAAAATTATTACCTTTTTGAGCGGGAATACCGTAGAATTACGGGCATGGAAAAGAGTGGGAGTAAGCCGATTACCGAATATTTCTCAGATGGCCGGAAGGGTATGTTGAAGGGGAATGGACTGTGAAGAGACTGACTTCTATCAACGAGGTCCTGGATTTTGCGATAGCCGGAGAGGTCAAATCGCAGGAACTTTACATGGAGATGGCAGCTAAGGCAGAGAACCCGTGGATGCGCAAGACCCTCGAACGCCTGGCGCAAGAAGAGCAGCAGCACCGGGCAAAGCTGGAAAAAGTCAAGGCTGGCAAGATTGCCCTGGGACGTGAGCAGGTTGATGACCTCGGAATTGCTGACACACTGGAGGAGATTAAGCCCGACGCAAGCATGGACTACCGCGAGTTTCTGGTGTTCGCCATTAAGAAGGAGAATAGGGCCCATAAGCTCTATGCGAGATTGGCGTCGATATTCTCAGAGCCGGATTTGAGTAGTCTGTTCAACAAGTTAGCCGCGGAGGAAGCAGACCATAAGCGGCGATTTGAGGTGCAATATGAATCGTTGACGTCTTAAAAGCCCTTTTTTCCCCTGTTTTGTCGGCAGAGGCAGGAAGTGGTTCAGAGAGCAGGAGCAGATCGGTGGGCTGAGGCAGGTGGGTGAGCCAGCAGAAAAACTGCTGGAGAGAATCAAAGCGGAAAAGAAACCAATAAAGGCCGAATAAGCAAAATGTATGAATGAGGTGTGTGAAGAGTATGAGAAGATTTGTGAGATCAGTTTTGGTTGTTGCCTGTGTTTTCGGCTTCATTGCTGCCAATGGAATCTATGGCACGAGACTTGAAAGACTGGATATATCCGAGGATAGCAAAAACATCGCCTTCAGGAATTTTTTTATCCCTTCAACTATTGTTTTGATCTTACTTCTTTGGCTGTGTTGGAGAATCACACGAAGACTTCCTGGGCCATCCCCCCATCCTGGCCTTTTAACCAAAGCGACCAAAGGTCTTATCTGCTTAATATGTGTGCCAATATGGATTGCTGGCCTGGGAGGCGTAGTAACGCTTACTGCGGATGCTGTGGTTTACTTCTCCGCTGGCCCGGAGTTTTTTGAGAAACAATACGTGAGCGAACACCCTCTCCTTTCAGCATCATTTCCGGCAGGCAATTACATCAGGTTGAAGGTAGTTCTTGTTCTTTTAGGCATTGCAGCAAGCTGGACTCTTCACTGTTTTGCCGAACGAGCATCTTGGATTTGGCTGTTGTTCCCACTTACTGCCGGTGTTGGCATGCTCGCTGGATCACAACGATGCGAGCTAAATCCCAAGGTAGGTGCAATCGCAATGATGGTTGGCTCCGCGCCCGTAATCCTGGGCGTACTGTGGAAGCTCATCCAAGGATTTCTAAGGGGGCTTCGTCCTAAGAAATGCCCCCGTTGTGGCTGTCCCCTTAAATTTGTGCTTACTGGGGAACTCCATACGCCACTGAGATATGAAGAGAGAGGATACTTTCCGGTGAGACATCCAGGGAAATGGTACTGCCCGAATTGTGATAGGTAGTCTTGAATAGGCTGCCAGGATACATATACCTATGTTTGTTCTGGATGCTTCCCTGCTTGCGGGGCTACATTTGATACTATTTTATTGGCGATAGATAGACAGTGGGATAAGGCCGGCCTCGATATATTCTGGCTGAAAGACGAGAGCCTTGAGGATTCTGAGAACTTGCCAGCCTTAGGATGTGGGAAAATGCCCATACGCACAATTACAGCTATCCCTATCCAAAAAAAAGTTCTTTGAATCCAGTTCATTAGCAGTCTCTTGTTGTGAAAAACGCCGCCCACAACCCGAGCAGCAAAAGATAATCTACAGCGTTCTGCCTCTGCGTAGCCAAGTAACGCATCCTATGCCGATGCTACGAAGCATAAGGGCACAAGGAGCAGGGATTAGAGCAATGCGGCTGATGGTAACCGTTCTGTCTGCCGATGAGTACTCAGGCACATACATCGCTCCATCTGGACGATTCTGAACCGTCCATAACCGTTCTGGCGGATTATGCGAAGAACGATAAGAAAGCTACGCTACCACTTCGCAAGGACGTAGCAGGGCAGCTTAGACGGTGGTTTGCTGAAGGTAGTCTCGCCGAGGGCGATAAGGTGTTTCCGAAGTTCAATAGACTCAAAGGGACTGACATGCTGCGTAAGGACCTCGAAGTTGCAGGAATACCCTACCAGGACGAAACTGGACGATGTGCAGACTTCCACTCCTTGAGGCACTGCTTGGCGAGTATCGTCAGCCAGAGCGGAGTCTGGCCCAAAGTCGCACAATCCTCGTTAAGACACAGCACCATAGGTTTAACAATGGACACCTACACCCATATCGGATTGTATGATGAAAGGACGGCTGTCAATTCGTTGCCAAGACTGCCTGCTTTGGATACACGTGATAACGCCGGTAGTAATGCCGAGGCATTGAAAACGGGTAGCGACAACTTGCCGCTGGCGGGGGACAAAAGTGTGTACAAAAAACTTGCAAAAAATGCTTTCCCTGAAAGGAAACAGTTGCCTTCTCTTGACCAGTCAGGGAATGCCGCAAACGGCAAGAAACAAAGCTTACCAAGTGACAGTGAGCGCCTATTAGCGAAGGCGTTAGACGCTGAAACAAATCAAATGTCACCACCTGACAATGCAACGGAGCAGGAGGGATTCGAACCCCCGGTACCTTTCGGTACAACGGTTTTCAAGACCGTCGCCTTAAGCCGCTCGGCCACTGCTCCGGATTCTCTGACTTTTAGTGGTTAATACGCTTAGTGCAAATCAGTGTCACTCAAATTATGCCTCTGATTTGCATATAGCTTGCGTTTTCCTGTTGCCAAAGACCATTAATCACAATGTTACCCTTTTTGGTTTTCTGGTGCAATACGAATCAGCTTTTTTCCTGTACGCTCGTACGGCGTGCCTTTCATGTTCGGTGGCTTGCCAGCAATAGACAGCCCAGGACTGTATACGGTGCGTTCGCCCTGTAGCCGGTTGAAATTTAAGGTACCATCGTATTATGGCCAACTTGAACATGGGCAGAAGACCGATCGCCAGTTTTTCAAAGCGGGTAGAGATTTGCCGGCATTTCTTGAGTCAACCTACACACTGCTCAATGACACATCGTCTTCGACAGGTTTGCTTGTCAAATTGAACTCGTCCTTGCTGTTGGCCGGACATGCCGACCCGTGGCTGTTTTACATGCTGATTACCAGCAGAAAGCAAAAACAGCGGCGGCGATAGGCAATTTGCTCAAGTATACTCACGCCCTGACTCTATTTTGGTGGAATATCTTGCGAAAGCAGGTTGCAGAAGATGTTTACAATAGCTTATAATACGTGCGTTTAGGAAGTTTTCGTCCCCGTAGCTCAATTGGATAGAGCGTTGGCCTCCGGAGCCAGAGGTTGTGCGTTCGAGTCGCACCGGGGATATTGTAGTTTTTGACTTTGAGCTGTTCCTATGTGTCCGGTCCTGGTGCCACACATGGCCGTTCTTGATACGGCACATGAAAAGGACTGACAGTGTTTTGGACTGCTAACCGGCTCAAGCAGCGCAAAGCGGCCTGCGACTGGCGGGGGGCGGTTTGTGTAAAGCACGCTCAGGTTCACCTCTTGCTGGGCAATGGGCATTCTGTGCCGGCCCGGCGTTTGTTGTCAGCATAATAGATGTTGCCTACGGAACAGACTGCGGCGTGTACAATATCTACGAGTTTACTTACACAAAGAGCAGAAGAGTGTTAAACCACGAATCAGGAGGAATGACCTATGGAAACCTTGTCGCGTCGGGGATTCATGAAGCAAACGGCCGAACTTGCTGCCTCGACTGTCATCGCGAGGCCGCTGCTGTCTTTTGAAAGTCCTAAAGCCACTGCACAAACCACGCAAGTGAACACCAAGGGATTCTTCACCGTTGGGCAACGCGAGGGGCGTTGGTGGTTCATTACACCCGAAGGCCGGCCGTTCTTCTCCATCGGATTGAATCACATCGATTCTGCCGCGCTAAGGTACAGAGAAAACGCACATATCTGGTGGGACAAGTATGCCAACAGCATGGAGAAATGGCTGGAGCAGGTCAGACGCGATTTACTTGAATGGGGCTTCAATACGTTCACTTTTGAAGAGTATCAGTGGCTGAATATGCCCTACTGTCACATGCTCCCATTCGTGGACTTCCACCAATGGGAGATCGAAACAAGAAACCCGGATATCAACAGCAGGGGATTCGAGGAATGGTGCGACTATGTCGCCCGCGCCGATTGCAGTCGCTTTGCCGAAGATCCCAAATTGATCGGGTATTTCTATTCCGATTGTCCGACCTGGGTGCATATTCGCGAACTCAATGCCTGGAAAGGACCGCTGTTCGATCCGTGGAGACTGAACTCACAGGCCGGACGCAAGGAACTACTGCAATTGTCCAGCCGCTATTACAGGATCACTCACGATGCCATTCGCCGATATGATAAGAATCATTTGATACTGGGGGATCTTTATGAGGCTCGGGCACCCTTGCCTGACGAGGTGATTAGAGCGGCAATGCCATACGTCGATGTGTTGAGCTTTCAGTGTTTCAGTGGGGCACAGATTGTCAACGACAAGCTCGGCTATTGGGCTGACTTCTCAAACAAGCCTGTTTTACTCGCTGACAGCGCCGCACGCACAAAGCCCCGCTCATCTGGGGGCTCACTCCACCCGAACCAGCATCAAAATCCGAAGGCCTATGGAGACGTCATGCGCATGCTTCAACGCATACCAGAGTGCGTAGGATTTCACCTCTGCGGGGCCTATGTCTGCAATCGGGTCCGTCGCTACGGCCTGCGGGACGAACAGGACCGGATTGACGCCGAGGCTGTGAAGGCAATCGCAAGGATCAACGATGAAATGGCTCCATGGGTGAGCGAGCAAGCAAGAGAAACCACACTGACACGTGCGCCAACAACAAACTGAGAAGTGTGAGCGGTGTGTTCACCCACACCACCGCCAACCATCCCGCCACCGACCCGTAACTGCCGGTCTTTAAATTCTCGGTCCTTTCGTCCAGGCGTCATGTCTGATAGAATCACCGTGTTTGGTTTCAAGAACTGAGCTTGTATAAACAACAGGAAAGCACCATCATGCTGTATGACAGTACGGTAGGAGCACAACGCCGGGGCCCTATCAAGAAAGGAGGATTGCAATGTGTGAGTTCTGCCTGAAGCATGGCGAGGGCAAGAAGTGGTATTTGCAGGCAAGCAACTACTCTGACGACCTACTGAGTGATATTCGCAGACGTAAGTTCATTGAGGCCTTCTTCACGGACACTGAGGCACTCGCGAGGGGTATTCAGCGTGTAGAACAACTCGAAAAGACTCCAAGATTCATAAGGGGCATAGTCAAGAGGATAATCACGGGCAAGATGAAAAAGGTTCATTATGGGCAGGTCGTGCCCATAGAGGATATCGAGCGAATCTTCGGCTTTGTGAACTCCATTGTCCGCGTGGCCTGCATCTGCCGTCACGTCAATCTCGGCAGAGAAGAACGTTACTGTTACGGAGTCAGTCTGGCACCAGACGGCGGCAGGCTCGGTGAAGTCATCAGGGGTCTTGACAAGAGTTTTCTCAACGGGCCTGACGCAGTCGGCATGGAGAGGCTAAGTAAGGATGAGGCCATTTCTGCTTTGCGCAGTCATGAACAAGATGGCCTCTGCCACAGTGTCTGGACCTTTCACGCTCCGTTTATCGGAGGAATATGTAACTGCGACCGCTCAGACTGCCTGGCCATGCGCTGCACTGTAACACACCGGATTCCCGTCATGTTTCGAGCGGAATATGTGGCTGCGGTCGATCCTGATCTGTGCAACGGTTGCCGACAGTGCATGCGTGTCTGCCAATTCGGCGCCGTATCGTATAGCGTCTCAAACAAGAAAGCGGTCATCGACCAAAGAGATTGCTATGGGTGCGGGATCTGCCGTTCTGCCTGTCGGAAGGACGCGATTAATCTTGAGGAACGCAGTAAAGCCTCTGTGGCGGCAAGCCTGTGGTGAAGAAGACCACATCTCTCTCGCCCAACTCTTCCGCAAACACGGCACAAAGGAATAACCACCCTGCCGCGACCCGCGACAGCTGGGAGGGGGTTTGTAGAGACGACCCGAAGGGTTACCCCCTGTCATAGGGGTTCTGGAGAAAGTGATGAGACGGTCTATCCCCTTACTCTTCTTGCTCATCATCGTGCTCATTCTGTGAAGAGTGTTGAATCTCTCCGATGATCTGCTTGGCTTGTTCGACACGGTTCTCGGGAACAAGCACACACGGAACCATGCCGTCAAGACAATAAGCTCCTTGCAGATTCTCGTTGGTGATCTGAACCGGGATTCCTGCGTTCTCAAGACTTGCCTTCATCAGATAGGCAAACGTAATATCGCTCGCTGTAAAGATCTCGACGTATTTGTCCATGTGACCACCTCTTTGCCTTGCCAACAGAGGACTGATTTATTGCCCACTGCCACTAATCCTCTTCTACACGCCAGAACTTCCTTTCAGACTCCCAACTCTTGGATATTTCACTGGTTGGTCGTAGGACAACCGCTTTACATTCCGTGGTGATCGTCCCATCGGGCAACAATAATTCTGCTGCGACTTTCATGCCTCTATTGCCTTTATGCTCCAGCCAGCCAACTGCCTTCAGCGAGGTATTGTTTGGTGTCGGCCTTCTATAAGTCACGTTCAGTCTTAAGGTGACAAACAGATTGTTAAAATTGCCATTCAACATGAGGTCTCGGCCCGACGTCTCATCTAAAACCGCAGCGACAATTCCACCATGTGCAATTCCGGGGTATCCGTTGAACTGTTCGGGTAGAGGCCGTAGAAGCAATGTGCATTACTCCAGAAGAGCCTACGTCTGTCCCCAGAAGATCGCCTTCGTAAAATCTCACGGAGCAGATTAGTCCATACGTGCAGTGGCGCTCCGCGCGTGCAGACCGGCCAGTCACTGCCAAAAACCACCCGATCCGGCCCAAACGTGTCGAGACAATGCGTCACAACGGGTGCGAGGACCTCGGCGCTCGCCCTGCCCTTCGGAACGCGAGCGATGATTCCGCTGATCTTGCAGATCACGTTCCGCTGCTTGGCCAGTATGTCAATATCGCGTTTCCACTGATCGGCATCATGCTGCGGCTCTCGGCCCCAGTCCAGCTTGCGCTTGAATGCCAGCGGATCGGCATTGCCGCAGTGATCGAGGATGAATCGCGTGCTGCCACATCGCTCCGTCAGCTTTGCCGCTTGCCCGATTAATCTGGGCGGTACCAGCAGATCAAAACTCATGTTCAGCCTGCCAAGCAGTCGCAGGTTCTTAATCAGCCGATCATCTTCTAATTGCCTGGGATTGTTCAGCCCATGTCGCACTCCCCTGATATAGGGATTGCCCTTGAATTGCAGGATGTAGTCCGCAAAGCTGTCCTCTAAAACCAATCCACCAATCACGGCTGCACAGGTGGGATTACTGTCGTCCTCGCATACGTTGGCAATGTATTCTGCCTCAGCCAGCTTTTGCTCGTGTGCAACAGCTACCTCCATGTAAATTGCCTTCGTGATCCCCAGATCCTCTGTCGCCTTATCGTAGTCGGCCATCGTGAAATCCCGCGTCAGCTCACCACCTGCCTTGAGCCAGGGCAATTGGAACTGATGCAGATTCCATAGATGCTGATGCGTGTCTACAATCGGAAGAACGCCGGCAGGAGGCTTCGACCCTGCGCACACAATATCCTCACAGCCGACCGCTAGTACAACTGAACCGAGAAGAAACTGCCTGCGATTCATCAAATATCCTCCCTATTAACTTTAGCCGGACAAGCACAATGTGGTCTTTCCATTCAGTGCTCCTTGTTTTGACGACATTTCTTGTCTTTCGATTTCAAGAGGTCCATATTATCACGCTCTTGCTTCCAGCGTGGGAATTATACTGGAGACCGGTTCCGCAACCATGATACCTGCCATACGGACTCGTGGCAAACATGGACACGGAAATGTAACAAAGCTCTCCTTCATTGCCATGTCGATAAACGCGACCAAAATGTGAGGCCATGGGGCGTAGGCAGACCACAATCTGAGGGCAACAAGCCAAGATTCATGTGAAGGACAAGGCCCCGTTTGGGCCAGAGATGAGGGTATCGCGACCACTTGTCTATTCGATAGAATGTCCTCAAAGAGGTTCGCCATGCGAGATTACTGTGAGTCTCACGCGTGGGGCCGGCCCGTCTACTGCGTTGCACGAGAACTGGATCTGATTCTCGCCGGCTGAGAGGACAGGAATGGCACCATCCGGCGCCATTTTGGTGACCACCTCACCTTTCGGCCCGTAGAGTACGCAATCATTGGCTGTGCCGAATTCTATGTAACTGCCCGACTGCATCTCAACCGGCAGGGTCAGTGTCTTGCCGTTGATCGTCACGGTTGGATTCTTCACCGTGCAGGCGACCATTGGCAGTGCTTTGATGGGACCGATGGCACATTCGGCTTTTTGGCCCTTCGGTAGATTGTTGTACCAGAGACTGAGCGATTCAACCATACCGAAGTTGATCGTCTCGCGGTAAACGTTGTAGAGCCATTTGCCGTCATTCCAGATGTAGTCACTCCATCGAGCTGATTCTGTTTCGACGAGCGTAAGCAGTCGCCGACCAGTGAAGTCAACCTTGATGTAACGATCCGCAACCGCACCATACGAGATGTGGCGTGGACTCTCGATCCGGATGGCTATGAGCTGGCCTTTGCCATCTCCCTCAAGCCAGACGCCTACTGCCTGATGGTCCTTCAGATTGAGATTGGGTGCGAATTTGCGGTCCAGTCTGGCCCATGCCGCGTTGCGGTCCGCCAAAGGCGGATTGCCTGAACTTGTTGCAGTGAATGTGCCCGCCTGCTCCAGCCCATTCGTTGTTGTGGCCAGTGTTGCTGTTACTCCGTTGGCAGTACGTGGTGGTCCCGTAAACTGGTTCGGATCTGAAGGATCGGCCAAGACTATGTTGTTCGCGTCATCATATGAACCTGCAGACATGAGGGCTTCAAGGCGAAATTTCACTGGTTGTTCACTGAAGGGGTTCTTTGCGGTCCATGACAAGCTCCAGGGCTCCGAACACGAGGCTGTGTGCGGGTCATAATAAGTCGGGCGGAATCGCCACTTTCCATCGTCACCCCGAAGCAATGAGAACTCTTTTCCAGGCTCGCGCAGTTTCGCCTTGACCGTCTCATCGAAGGCTTTCGCTCGACGGAGCTCCTCACATGTGCGGAGCACATCTACCGCTCGCCGAAAAAGGGGAATTCCATCGAGACGAGCACGGTCTATCGCACCTGTAAGGGAAATGCCCGCATCCCATCCAATGAGCTTGGCGCCGAGGTATTCGATGACGTCGGGATAGGTAGGTTCGACCTGCGGTGGGTTGAAATGCTGGAAATTCCACCAGCCAAGATGCAGAGGCAACAGCAACCCTCCATTAACAGAGGCCGCGTGCATATCGATGAAGCGTTTGTGTCCACGCTGTGGGTAGTCCCATGCCTGCCAGCGCGTACGAAACTGCCAGAAATGGTGCCACATAGCACTCATCTCCATACCCACCGGTTTCTTTAGATGCTTCTGGATTTCAAAGACAAATTTGTCCGCCCAGTACCAGCACTCATCCGGCCCACGCAGAATGCTACTGCCGTCGATAGCATCAAGGTAGATGCCGTCGAAGTCGCACGAGTTTACGATCTCGGCGTGGTTCCTGGCGATCTCTCCGAAGAGAGAGGATTCCGGATTGGGCACGAGAAGGCCGAAGCACTCCTTGAGATGGCGAGCTTTCACACCCTTTTGATGTGCTGCTGCCTTCGTTCCAAATGCACCGCGCTGCACCTTTGTGAAGCGCCACGGAGGTTGCTGACTCACAGCCCCGAAGGCAACGAGTTCATCATCAATATGAAGTATGACGCTGTTGTGTTCGAAGAACCCGGTAACGGTGCTCATGCCTTGCGTTGACTCGTTGACCGTGATCTCCGTGGCATCGGCATTGATGTCTTCGGCGAGACTGAAGGCTCGAAAGGCGTCAAGCCGTTTGTCCGGAACCGGACTGACATACTTCGATTGTTTGTCGATAAAAAACGCATACGTGTGGAAGATAGATCCGATTCCAGCATCATGGAGGTGCCTGACAATACCACGGTAAGTGTCCCATCCTTTGGGCCATTTTTCGGGATTCAGGGTGAAATCACCGAACCGGAAGAATCCGCTTCCTCCGTGATGGTCGATCTGGGTCACCCCGAGTTTCTTGGCCATCGCTATCCATTCGTCCACATTTGAATCCGTGAGGGAGCCGAAGTTGAATAGATACGAGCCGTGATTGAAAGGTATATCACGTGCCCAGGGCCCCGCCACCGTACAGTGGGGCATCTCATCAGCATCGGTCAATACTCGCTTGAGAGCCGGCAACATCTTCTCCATCGGCATCGCTACAATTGCAGCCTTCGCTCCTTCCATACCGAACTTGGCGTAGCATGATGCTTGCAGGCTGGTTTGAAGTGCAGGTAGCTGATTGATCCGGGTGATCAGGTTAAGAGATAGAGCGCACGAACCAAATGGCTCGTTGGGCTGCCCATTCAGATTAAGAGGAACGTTCAGGAAGACGAGCGCTTCGGTCCGCCGCGGCGGACCGCTCACGGACTCAACGGTGAGGTGGATGTAAGAGTCTCGAGGTTCGACACGAAGGACTGCTTTCGCGTCCGCCTTGTCGAACTCAATGGTCAACCGGCCATTCGCCAAGAAGGCTGAAGTTGCGGGATATTCTACACCATTGCAACGCACCAATGCACAGACTGACGGTGTATCGTGTTTTAGATAGTCAATTCCTGTGCTACAGTCGACAAATGCGAGGTTCCTTCCTTCAGCAGATATGGTGTATCGCACGTGGGCGTTCTCAATCACGATAGGCCCCGCTTGTGCGAGACTTGCCGATGAGCAGACCACGAGTATGCCAAGAACAACCTGTATTGCCTTCATAATCGGTCTCCGAATACAAGCATCCTGACATTATACAGTATCCCGCAAATCTCTGCACAATCTCCGGCAGGCCATATACAGAGATTGCTGAGTAAGGCTAGAAGAGGCCTCTCGGATGACTAACCATGCAAGTCGGTGTCCGCTTTCGAGCGGACTGCTGAGAGGGTGGCGGACCCACGGATTCATTGGACGAGTGAAATGAAAAGTATCCCCTTCGTAAAGTTATAAAGAACAAGTATTTATAATATTTAGGCCCGAAAATTTGTCGCGCATGCCTCCATTTTGTTACCGTTTTACCAAGTTTTAAGCCCATTTTTTCGCTTGATTTGCCCCCCTATAGTTACGATAGACCCAATATTATGAGAAAGGTATGGATCTACAAAAGAAAAAATATCAACGGCTGGTGAGTGGGCTGGTACGAAAGCGCTAAGCGAAAAACAAAGGCCTTGCCAAGCAAGGCTCTTGCCGAACACTATCGCCAGATAAAATACACGCAGTTGAACTCCGATGTGTTTACCGGGACCGTCACCGCCGATTGGCAGCAGATGGTTGAGTAGTATAGGCACGATAAGCAGGTAGCGGGTGTTGTCGAAGATTCACTTTATGAAGTAGCCCTCACGCTGCATCACTTCGAACGATTGACTGGGAGATGTAACTCGAAACAGATTACGCAAAACGCTGTTGATAGGTTCATACTCGAGAGAGGCCAGGAAGTCAAACGTTCGACGCTTAATAAAGACATAAGGAACCTGAAGGCATTCATTCATTGGTGCAGTAGAAATAAGTATTCGAATGGAGAAATCAAGATCAGGCAGCTGAAGGAAGACGAGAGGCCTGTGAAATACCTGTCTAATACTCAGATAAAGAAATTGCTATCAGCTTCTAAACCACATCAAACGTTGAGGATGAGAATTCTGTTGGCTTTAGGCACAGGTCTGAGACGCGGTGACATTGAATCATGGAGGGTCTCTGATGTTGACTTTGAAAACAGCTACGTAACCACAAGGAGCAAGAAGACCAGAAAGAGTATGGGCTCGCGACCTGTGCCGGTTCCAGTTATGGCGGAGCTTAAGAAGTGTGTTTCCGGATTAGATCCTGAACAAGAAAGACTATTCAGCCGTCGTTTCAACCAACACAGATGGGATAAGATACGTCAGAAGCTTAGGTTGGGTGATTTCAAATTTCACGATCTTCGCAAGACCTTTGGCTCGGTGCTTGCTCAGAACGGAATTTCCACTGCTGTCACGCAGAAGCTGCTGGAACATTCTTCGCCAACTCTGACCAACAAGGTATATACGAATGTTGATCCTGTCTTGCGTCATGCGGTGGATCAAATACCAGTTGATGACCGGCTGTAGCAAAGAATAGATGTCATCGCATAAGTTTGTCGGTGTCCGGCATCTCAAATAGCGTGGCTTGCTTTAAGGCACCTGCGCTGGAAGTGGCTTGACCGAAACACCGTGATGGCACTTGTCTCAGAAGCCCTAAATAACTGTGATGTTGGGTCGCCAGCAACATGCTTTTTCTCTGGCAACAATCCCCTATCTTTGTATAATAACGGACTGTAGGATTTCCCCGTTGGCGGTGCGGGTCGTTGGAATCGCCAGCGAAGATACAAGTTCACACGTTCGTATGACAGAGCCAAATTCACATTCTGTGGCAAGGATACTGATAGGCGATGACCAGCCGGACGTATTGAGGGCACTTCGTTTGCTGACCAAGCCCGAGGGGTACCAGGTCGAGACGGCGTCGTCGCCCGCTGGTGTCGTCGAAGCCGTCAAGGACTACGATTTTGACGTGGTTCTGATCGATTTGAACTACGCACGCGGGAGCACCTCTGGAGAGGAAGGACTGGATCTTCTTTCCCGGCTTCAGCAGATCGATAATACGCTCCCTGTGGTTGTGATGACGGCGTGGAGCAGCGTCGAGCTGGCCGTTGAGGCTATGCGTCGCGGCGCCAAGGACTTTGTGTCCAAACCGTGGAAGAACGAGCGTCTACTGGCCATCTTGCGGACCCAGATCGAGTTGAGCAGGGCTCTGCGCAGCCGGCGGCAGCTCGAAGAGGAGAATATACTGCTCAGGGACGAAACGCGCCGGCAGTTGATCGGCAAGTCGCAGGGTATCGGGCCGGTCCTGGACGCGATTGCCAGGGTCGGACCCTCCGAGGCCAATGTCCTGATTACGGGTGAGAACGGCAGTGGTAAGGGCGTGGTTGCCCAGGCGTTGCACGCGGCGTCGGCGCGGAAAGGAAAACCGCTGGTGACGGTCAATACCGGGAGCATTCCCGAGGCTGTCTTTGAAAGTGAATTATTTGGTCACGTCGCTGGCGCTTTCACGGATGCTAAGTCGGATCGCCTGGGACGCTTCAAGCTCGCCGATGGAGGCACGCTCTTCTTGGATGAAATAGCAACCATCCCCGCGAATCTTCAGGCCAAGCTTCTGCGGGTTCTTGAGAACGGCCAGTTCGAACCTGTTGGGTCTTCCAAGACCTATAGTGTCGACGTGCGGATCCTCTCGGCCACAAACGCCGACTTAGAGAAGGAGATTGCCGATGGGCGATTTCGCCGGGATCTGTTGTATCGCTTGAATACAGTCGTGGTCCGCATACCGCCGCTGCGGGATCGCAAGGATGATATCCCGCTGCTGGCAATGCATTTTTTGCGTCGACACCTCGTTCGATACCGAAAGCATTTGACAGGTTTCGACGCTGCGGCGATGCAGGCGATGTTGAACTACCGCTGGCCCGGCAACGTTCGGGAGCTCGACCATACGGTGGAGCGAGCGGTGCTGATGGCCCAGGGGGCTGTTATCCGAGAAGGTGACCTGGCGCTGGAGCCGAAGTCTGAAGAAGCCCTGAGATTTGAGGAAATGACTCTGGAAGAAATAGAGCGCTGGCTGATAAGAAAGACGATCTCCCGGTTTGGCGGTGACATAAGCAAGACAGCCAAGGCGCTAGGCCTCAGCCGCAGTGCTCTGTACCGCCGCCTCGAGAAGCATCAGCTTTAGTTTTGCGGATTGCTCGGGGCGAATTTGCATCCAACTGGAAAATGAAGTATGAGCACCACATCCTTACGGGGGCGCTGCTGACCGGAGTGGTCGGCTCGGGGGTGTCACTTTTGTTTCTGTGGAGGACGGATTACACAATTGGGCCAAAGGTGGTGGTGACGCTATTGATCCTGGCCGCCTGGCTTGGATTCGCCCTGAGTTTGAAGGCAAAGGCGGTGTTTCCCTTGCGGACCTTGTCTAATTTGCTCAGTGCACTACACGAGGGCGACTTCTCACTTCAAGTCAAGGGTGCGCGCCGCGGCGATGCGCTCGGCGAGCTAATATGGGAAGTCAACACGCTGGCCGAATCGCTGCGGGAGCAAAGGCTGGGCGCGGTCGAGGCGACCGCGCTATTGCGTAAGATCATGGCACAGATAGATGTGGCCATGTTTGGTTTTGACGGTGAAGGGCGGCTACAGTTGGCCAACGACAGCGGCAAGTGTCTTCTGGGCAGGACTGAGCACGAGCTATTGGGCTGCCACGCGGCGGAGTTGGGGCTTGCGGACTGCTTGGAGGGACCGACTCCGCGTGTAGTGGATATGGTGTTTCCAGGCGGCTTTGGACGTTGGGAATTGCGCCGTGGCAGCTACAGGGAGAGAGGGCTGTCTCATCAGCTCATATTCCTCGCCGACTTGACCCGCACCCTGCACGAGGAGGAACGCCTGGCATGGAAGCGTCTCTTTCAGGTGCTCCGCCACGAAATCGGCAACTCGCTGACACCGATCCAGTCTGCGGCCGAAAGCTTGCACAGCCTTTTGAGTCGGCAGCCCCGCCCCGAGGATTGGCAAGACGATATGCGAAACGGACTTCAGATTATCGCGGACCGTTCCGAAGCCCTTCACCGGTTTATCACCTCATACTCACGCTTGACGCATTTGCCAAAGCCGAACGTATCGTCGATCAATGTAGAGACCTTGGTGCGACACGTCGCCGGTCTCGAGACGCGCGTAGCACTGTCGATAGTTGCGGGACCCGACGTGACTATTCGAGGGGACCGTGACCAGTTAGAACAACTGCTCATAAACGTAGTCGCCAATGGTGTGGAGGCCAGCTTAGAAACTGGGCCGAGCGGCGACGGACAGGTTCAGGTGGGCTGGAAAGTGGAAGGCCAGCAGCTTCATCTTTGGGTCCAAGACGACGGCCCTGGCCTTGATGAGGACAGAGACGCCTTCATGCCCTTCTACACAACCAAGCTGCAGGGATCGGGAATAGGCCTGGCGTTGAGTCGCCAAATCGCAGAGGTTCACGGCGGTTCCCTTGCGCTGGAGAACCGCCGGGATAGACAGGGGTGTAGAGCATGCCTGCGGCTGCCACTCAAATGGTAACATTAGCGGAATGGGGATGCCTCTGACAAGCCTGATGACGGCCCAGTACCTACAAACAGGTGTTCGTTTCCGGACACCACAATCCCAAAAACGAACACACTCAGTCGCTCAAGGTCACAACCAAATGGCATGATGTACCCTTTTTGCAGTCTGAAATGGGCTTTTTTTGTGAACGTACTCTTGGCACAGTAGTTGCTAAGTAACAGTCATTCAGTGCAGATATAGCAAGGACAGGATGGAACAAAGGATATCCCATAAGGACACAATTGAGAAATGATCGATCGACAGCAAGTAAACCGAAAACCCAGAAATCTCACTGCTACCTTTGCCACGATTGTTGACTGGATTGCTGCGGGTCTGTTAGCATCGCTTCTTCTGACCGGACTCACATGCCGTATGTTCAGCCGCTTTGGCGTGGTAATCTTAGCGCTACTACTGGGACATGTAGCCTACTGCGCAATAGCTGCTACCCTCACGGAAGGAACGCATCCACCGAAGGCCTATAGAATGGGCACCTTAGCTTTCTGGGTATTACTGCTAATTCTTTTGACAATCCGGCTGCTTTGGCCTGATGGCCATACATGGAAACCATACAGGTTCGAAGATGAACTCGCCGCGATCGACGCAAGACACGCCGTAACTGATGTAGAGAACGCAGCTAACCTGTACGAGACTTTATGGAATCGCTTCGAACTCTGCGCGGCCCGCAGAGAGTTCTATGACACGCAGAGCCGTTTTCCAGCGGACCAACCGGGCAGTGACGCCGGTAAGGCAGAGGCCCTGACACCGCTGAAAGATCACTCAGATCTGATACTCAGCCTAATGAAGGCGTGCAGCAGGGACCTGTGTCAGTTTCCTGTCCAGGCACTGCCACTCGCAAAAACCGAGCCGAAACTGTCCAGGCAATGTACTAAGCTCAAGTTCTTTTCTAACTTGCTCCTGCTGGCAGCGCAACAGGACATTGAAAACGGCAGGCTAAATGACGGCCTTGAGAAATGCAAATGCGTGATCCAAATAGCTAAACATCTGTTTCAGCAATCGACAATAACGCACTTTCTTGCAGGCTTCTGTGTCGAGCGAGACGCCCTTGAGCTGGTCGCCGGACTTGCCATGGGAGACGTTCCTGGTGACATGGACCTGCGGCCAATTGCAGAGTGTATGGATTTGGAGAACAGGTTGGACGAAGATTGGGCTAGAATCGTGGAGGCTGAAAAGCTAAGAGCGAAGAACTTGTGTGGTCAATTATATGAGGTCAATGCTCAGAGAAAGATTAGATTTACCCGCAGATTCTTCAGCAAACTCGTGAGTAAGTCTCCGGGCGGAGTTGCCCCGGCAGGGTGGAAGACCAAGATAGGCGATACAATAGCACCTATAGGGTTAGCCCTGCTCATACCTTCATCACCGGAGGCTACTGGCAAGATCATCGATGATATATGTCAAAAGCGGTACCTGTCAGCAGATCGATCTGGTACTTGTGGTGTCCTGGAAAAGCAGCGGAGACTTACCCAGATGTTGCGACCTCTCCGCGGGATACGCTTGCTCACGTGCTTCCCATGGCTGGAAACCTTAGAACTGTCAGGGTTCGATGGGCCGTATTTGTACCAAGTGGCGAAACGGCGACGCTGCCGCATTCTAATCGGCTTGAGAAGCTACAAGAATCGACATGGCCACTGGCCAGCTAAATTGGAGGACGTCGAGTCTCTTGTACCAGCCGTGACTTTCATAGACCCGATTAGCGGCGGAGACTTTCGCTACCAGCTCACAAAAGGCGGTTTCAAACTCGATAAACAAAAGGTAGGGCCAAGAGCGGGTTACCGCAAAAGATCATGACAAACACATAGAAGAACTACGGTGGAAGTACCTCTCGGCACAAAAAGGACACAGTGGGTGCAACGAATGACACGGAAACTCGATGCGTTGGTAGTGCTGACGACCACGAGCCTTCGGTGCGTGGCGATTGAAATGTCAGCCATCGATAGAAACAACAGATGGAGCGTGCTCTCCGGGCTCAACGTCAGGGACCTTCACGCCTCTGCACGACCGCAGACCCTCGTGATAAAGGTCTTACTGACACACACCCACGAGGCACGCTCTATTTTGGCCAAATCTGCCAATGGATGTAGGCTCTCATACAGGGACTGTCTTGGAGAACGCTATAACACAATAAGTATACCATAAAGAAACAGCAATGTAAACAGTGGAATGAACTCGCAGCAGTCAGAGTTAAGCCAGGCAAGCGCAGATGTATTTCACAAACACTTGCTTTGCTGTGCCCGGCTTGTTGGTTGTTGGGTATAAGAAGCCTCGTTGCGTTATGCCGTTGCCGTGCAGGTAATGCATCGGGGAAATGGTACAGGTACCCATCTTTTCTGTTATCCAATGCCAGGATCATAAGCTACTACCAGACATGGATATACCGAGAAAATCAGCTAAGCATCGACGCTACATTCGCCGTAGCTTATATGCTCTGACAGTATTGTCTGTAATAGCATTGATCACAGCAGGCGTTTCTCGTTTGAAGCCGGCGGTGCCAAGTGTTGACCGCCGGGCGGTCGTGGTAGGCACGGTGGAAAGGGGTCTGATGCTTCGCAAGGTGCGGGGCGTTGGCAGCCTGGTATCAACGGAGGTTTTATGGGTACCGGCTGAGGTGAAGGGCCGCGTGCGGCGGGTACATGTTGAACCTGGCACCGTCGTGCAGCCTGATACCGTGATTTTGGAGTTGACTGACCCGTCGCTGGAGCTCGAGCTGCTCGACGCCCAGTCCAAACTGGATTCGGCGATAGCAGCTCTATCGGCCATGAGGGTGAGCTTAGAGGATCAATACTTGACCAAGGTGGCCAGCCTGGCCCGGATGGAGGCGAGCTATAAAGAAGCCGAGCTTAGGGCCGAGGTGGAACAAAAGCAGTACGACAGGCAGCTGATCTCTGAACTGCAGTTGACCCTATCCAAAAATCGCGTCGCTGACTTGGGTAAACAGTTGGAAATCGATAAGAGGCGTTTTCAGATGTTCCGCGAGCAGACCATGCCGGCACAACTGGCCGAGCAGAAGGCGTCTTTGCGCCAGGCGATATCATTTTACGAACTTAAGAAGAGTCAGACTGAGGCCCTGCGGGTACGGGCTGGAGCGGAGGGCATACTGGCGCGGGTGAGCGAGGATGACGGTATTGGGCCGGGCCAATTGGTCTCAGCGGGCACTGTCGTGGCCAAGGTCACCAACACAAAGCGCCTCAAGGCGGAACTGAAGGTGCAGGATGCCCAGGCACGCGATATCCAGATTGGACAACCGGTTGAGATTGACACCTACCACGGTGTTGTCCCGGGCAAGGTGTCGCGTATCGATCCCACGGTCATACAAGGCCACGTAACGGTGGATGTGTCGCTCGAAGGCCCGCTGCCGGAGGGTGCGCGACCAGATTTGTCCGTCGTCGGGACTATCGAGATCCAGCGTCTTGATGACGTACTCTACGTGGGACGGCCGATCTATGCTTCGCAGAACGGCGCCGTGGAACTGTTCAAGGTTGCGGACGAAGGCCAATTTGCTGTGCGGGTGCGCGTGCGGTTTGGACGCGCCTCGGTGAGCACCATTGAGGTTATGGAGGGCCTGGATCTTGGTGATCAGATTCTCTTGTCGGACATATCGCGGTGGGATGATGTCGACCGCATCCGGCTGAAATGACTCCTGGCATAGATTAGTCTGGACGAATATGCATGTGATATGTGAAGAATTACTTGGCGTCAGATTTCGGGTAGCAGAACTTATATGAGGAGCCACACAATGAATGATCAGGATCAGCCACTCATATCCTTGAAGGAAATTGGCAAGGTTTTTCAAACAGACGAAGTTGAAACGCATGCGTTGTCCGGCGTAGACATGGAGGTCAGAGAGGGAGAGTATGCCGCGGTCGACGGGCCTTCCGGTTGTGGCAAATCCACGTTGTTGTCGATAGTGGGGCTACTGGACACACCCACGTCCGGATTGTACCAATTTAAGCAACAAGACGTGACACAGCTTTCGTTATCACGGCGTGCCCGGATCCGTAACCGAGAGATTGGCTTCATCTTCCAGAGCTTCAACCTGATTGGCGATCTGACCGTCCAGGAGAATGTCCAGCTGCCGCTTTCGTACCGCGGTATGAGTGGCTCCGACCAGAAGAAGCTGACTAACGAGGCGTTAGAGAAGGTGGGCATGACCCACCGCAGACAGCATTATCCCGCCCAGCTCTCCGGTGGCCAGCAGCAGCGCGTCGCGGTAGCTCGCGCAATCGTTGGCAAGCCCTCGATACTTCTGGCCGACGAGCCGACGGGCAATCTCGATTCTAAGAACGCCGAGGCGGTAATGGAACTGCTCGCCGATCTGCACCGGGAGGGTGCGACTATATGTATGGTAACTCACGACCCCCGCTGGGTCCACTACGCAGATCGTACTATTCATCTGTTTGACGGACGGATAGTGGCGGACGAAGAAACCATGGAGGTAAAGTAAATGCGCGCCATCTTACAGGATGTCCGTTACGGATGTCGAACGCTCGTCAGGAACCCCGGTTTTGCTGTCGTCACTGTTCTGACACTGGCTATTGCTATTGGCGCAACGTCCGCGATCTATAGTGTCGTGCGCAGCACAATCATCGATCCGTTGCCGTTGCCGGATGCGGACCGACTGATGTTCTTAGAGAGTTACAACACAAAGGAGGGCATGGACAGCCTGGGAGTCAATCCGGTCGTAGTCTCCGAGCTAAGGGCGAATGCCGATGTGTTCACGAATCTTGTTTGCTATGACTCAGTGCGCGCCAAGCTTCAGGGCAGGGAGTTCACCGAGCTGATTCCAGGTGCGCGCGTGTCACCAGACTTCTTCGGGCTCTGGCGGACACCTCCGGCGATGGGCAGGCTGTTCACTGTAGATGACAACCGACCCGGCGCCGAGAAAACCATCATTCTGAGCGATTCCTTTTGGAGAGGTAAGCTGGGCGGCGACCCGGCAATCGTTGGCAAGAGCATCGAGTTGAGCGACTGGAACCTTATGAGTCAAATCGAGCCACACACAGTCGTCGGTGTGATGCCGCCGCACTTCAAGTTCCCCAGTGGCAACGTTCGTTTTTGGAGGCCGGGCGACGACCCAGGTGTTCAAATTAAGAACGGGGCTCCGGACCCCATGCAGTATTGGCTGAGAAACTACAGAGTCATCTTTCGAGTACCGGAAGGGGTGCCGGTGGAACAAACGCAAGCCATCCTTGATACTATTTCCGCACGCCACACCAAGGATCACAAGATGTATAACGAAGGATGGCAAATGCGGGTGCTGCCAGTGAGGCGAATGTTCGCCGACGATAAAGTCCGACGAACGCTGTGGACGCTCTTTGCAGTCATAGGGCTTGTTTGGCTGATCGCCTGTGCGAATGTCGCTAATCTTCTGATCGCCCGCGCCGAGGCACGCCAGCACGAGATGGCGGTGCGCGGCGCTTTGGGCGCGGCACGGGCACGTTTAATCCGGCAGCTTCTGACTGAAAGTCTGCTCATCGCGGTCATCGGCGGACTGTGCGGACTCGTTCTAACCTGGTGGGGCATTCATACACTTGATGCTTTCACTGGTGGAATCCGCATAAAACCGCTTGAATTGAATTGGAGCGTCTTTGCATCGTCGATGGCAGTGGCCCTGATCACAGGCATAGTCTTTGGCCTCGCACCTGCATGGCAAGCGTCCAGGCCGCGATTGCAGGAAACGTTGAAACAAACCGGCGCCTCGACGACCCAAAACAGACACGCCCGTTTGCTGGCGCGCGGACTGATAGTGGGCGAAGTAGCGCTTGCAGTCATGCTGCTTTCCGGCGCCGGGCTGATGGTACAAAGTGTTATCCGTCTGATGAGGGTAGATGTGGGTTTTCGCCCCGACAATCTCTTGACCGTCCATGTGACGCCGCCGTTCACCAAATACCCAAGAGGAGATAAGGAGCGACATACGCCCTTTATGCACAATCTTTACGAGCGTTTTGGCGCGCTGCCTGGCGTGGCATCTGTGGGTATTTGGACGGGTTCGCTCGGCATACGCGAATACACCGCAGTAGGTGAAGAGCGACCCATCCGAATAATGCGACAGGGCTGCGGCCTCGAGGACGAAAATCCCTTCGTGACCATGGGTGCGCCGTTGATCGAGGGGCGCTTCCTCGACCGAACTGATCTTGGCCGAGACACGGTCGTCGTGAACGAAGCCTTGGCCAAAGCAGCCTGGCCGGGCCAGAGCATCGTCGGCAAACGCATTCGGGTGGGGGACACCAAGCTTTACGCCTACGATCAAGAGTCCAAGCCCACCTTCTTCTGCCCCAGCCAAGAAGCCTATGGTAGTGGAAGTCCGCACCTCTTTCTTATCCGAACGCAAGTTGAACCGGCGTCCTTGATCCATCCCATTCAGCTGGCGATCAAAGAGGTGGAGCCGGACGTGTTCACGCCAAGCATCCAGATCATTTCCGACCAGCTTTATAGTGCAACGCAAGGCCGCCGCACTTTCATGCTCTACCTGGCACTCTTCGCAGGTGTTGGTTTGGCCCTTGCGGCGATCGGTTTGTATGGAATTCTCGCCCATGGAGATCGGCATTCGCATAGCAGTCGGCGCCACTCCGGACATGATTCGAAATACTCTCCTCGGCGAGGGCATGAAACTGACATTCATTGGGCTTGGGTGTGGTCTTGTTGGGTCGTTAGGTATTACGAGATTTCTGCGAAATCAGCTTTTCAATGTGTCACCTCAAGACCCATTGACACTTGCGATGATATCCGTTTTTCTGCTGTTTGTCGCCGCGATGGCCTGCTTGATACCCGCCCGCCGTGCCATGAAGATCGACCCTATGACTGCACTGAGGTACGAATAACGTCAGAGAAATTACAGAGGTGTTACCATGAGGGCTTTACATCAAGACATCCTTTTCGGCTTGCGTATGTTGAGAAGGAATCCGGGATTTGCTCTGACGGCGATACTGTGTCTGGGTCTGGGCATCGGCGCCTGTACGGCGATTCTCAGTGTGGTCAACCAGGTACTGCTGCGCCCCTTGCCCTTTACTGATTCCAAGCGTCTTATGGTGATTAACGAATACGACTTGGAACAGGGCCGTCACATGCAAGTCTCGCCAGAGATATTTCTTGATCTGCAGCAGCAAACACGGTCCTTTGAAGATATTGCCTGCTTCGGTCATACCGTGATCCACCTGACTGGCGGCGAATTCCCCGAAGCTGTCGAGGCCTCCGGCGTTTCTACAAATCTATTTAGCGTACTGGGCGTCAAGCCTTTGCTCGGCCGTGCCTTTTTGCCGGATGAGGACCAGCCCGGCAAGGACGACGTTGTGATCATAAGCTACGGTCTTTGGCAGCGGCGGTTCGGCGGCGACCCGAACCTCGTGGGAAAGACGATTTCATGTGTCGACCTATATGCCGATCGTGCTCGCAGCGGAGAGAGGATTTGGACCGTCGGGGGGGTCATGCCGTCCGGGTTCCGACCATCTTCCTTCTACCGATTCGATATCTGGATGCCAAAGCTGCTCCAGCGGCGTGATGAATCGCACGCCCGTGGGTCCCGTGGCCTGGCTGCGATCGCCCGCTTGAAGTCCGACGCCACCCAACGCCAAGTCCGGGCCGAGGTGGATCTTCTCGCCCGACGGCTCGCAGCCAAATACCCCGATGTCTATGAGAGTTGGACAATCCGTGTCAGGCCGCTGCGATTGACATTCATGGACGAGGAAGTTCAACAATCTTTGTTAATGTTGGCTGGGGCCGTGGCCTTTGTTTTGCTCATCGCCTGTGCCAACGTGGCCGGTATGCTGCTGGCTCGGGCGGCCGCCCGGAAGAAGGAGGTGGCCGTTCGTGCCACCCTGGGCGCAGGGCGCCGGCGGCTGATTCAACAACTACTCACCGAGAGTGTTATGCTGTCGCTCTTGGGTGCAGCCTTAGGGGTCCTTATAGCTCACTGGGGTATTGGTCTGCTCAAGCCGGTCGTTTCCAGAGCTCTTCCGTTGTCTGGTGACATCGGCGTGGACGTGTGGACGCTTGGCTGGACTCTGCTCATCATGCTGGCGACAGGCGTCGGCTTTGGCCTTGCGCCGGCCTTGCAGTTATCCAAGCCGAACCTGACCGAACTACTCAAAGAAGGAGGCGGAGCCGGCTCGGTTGGCGGCAGCGGCCGCAAGCCTCTTCGAAGTCTTTTGGTTGTATCGCAAGTTGCCTTGACACTGATGCTGCTCATCGGTGCTGGGCTGCTTATTCAAACCCTCATCCGGCTGTTGAACGTCGATCCGGGTTTTGAGCCGGGCAACTTAATGGAATTCGAAATAAGGCTACCCGGGGTGAGATACGAGGAATCCAGCCAGAGAGTCGCCTTCTATGAGGGGCTCTTCCAACGCGTCCGGTCTCTGCCCGGCGTCCGGTCCGTCGCAGCCGTCACGGGGGGAATAGGCTTCGAATTCACCGGTGAGGGACAGACGACCTCTATTGGGCTAAGCGTGTGCCGATGCAGTGTTGGGACGTGTGACTATCTGCGCACCGTGGGCGTTCCCTTGCTGCAGGGCCGTTACTTCACCAGAGCAGACATTGCAGCTTCCGACAATAACGTCATTATCAATCAAACGGCGGTCCGTCAACTTTGGCTCGGTGAGAATCCAATAGGAAAGCGGCTTACATACGGCGGGGGTGGACCATCGTTAACCATTATCGGTGTGGTGGCGGCTCCCAGGCTTTGGGCCCGTGCTTACGAGCAGGGACCCGCACTTTATATGCCGTATGGAACGTGGACTAAACTGCACAGCCTACATGGTCGGCCCCGCTGGGCTGGCTTTGTCGTCCGCTCGGCCGGGAACCCGTTTGATCTGGTCCCGGCCATTCGGCGGGAAATAGCCGCTCTGGACAGCCGGCTGCCGATACACGAGTTTGTCAAGTTCGAGGATAGACTGCGAAGATCTACCGCCCGACAGCGGCTCTATATGCAGTTGCTCAGCATTTTTGCAGTCATAGGCTTGGTCCTTTCGGCGGCTGGTATATATGGGCTTATTTCGTACTCGGTCGCCCAGCGTACGCACGAGATCGGTATCCGCATGGCCTTAGGCTCACGGCGCAGCGATGTGCTTAGGCTCGTAATCAAAAAGGGACTGAGCCTAATTGCAGTCGGCATGGCCATCGGCGTGGCTGGCGCATTGGTCCTGACGCGAGTGCTCAGAAACCTTCTTTACGGTGTGACCTCAACCGACCTGGCGACCTTCATAGCTGTCAGTCTATTGTTGGCGGTGGTTGGGTTGATAGCCAGCTACATCCCCGCGCGGAGGGCGACCAAGATCGATCCGGTGAATGCACTTAGGTATGAATGAGGAACTCAAATGCGACAAAAGAAACGACATAGACTTAGAATTGGATACGCTTCATGGACCCGGCGCGTTCGCCGATGGGTCATGGTGGGCTCTCTTGGAGTAGTGCTGACAGGCTGTGGAACTCCAACCGTCGAGGAGGACCCGAAGGTCAAGGCGCTGACAAGGCAGCTCAGCGAAATCGAGACGGTCCGACTTGAGGAGCAGTCATCCTCGGAACCGGTTACAGTCGAGGAAGCTACGGTCGAGGTCATTGGGCAAATAACAGATCCAAATGAGTCACGTCCCGCAGTTCAACTAACTCTTGAAGAAGCTCGCGCTGCGGCACTCGAGAACAATCTTGACCTGAAGCTCGAACTGATCGACCCAACCATGGCCCAACTGGCCGTGGATCAGGAACGTGCCAAATTTGAGTCACTCTTCTTCGGCTCAGTCCGACACAGTGAAACGGAAGCTGTGGGCACCGGCACCCGATCCAGGAGCACATCATACGATGTCGGCATTGAGTCGCCGCTTCACACGGGTGGCTCGGTTGCCATAGGTGTTCCGTTCAGTGACAGTGACTCCGACAGCGAGGACTTCGACGGCGTTGCCGACGCGGCCGTGAGCGTCTCGGTCATCCAGTCGCTGCTTAGAGGTGCAGGCACCCGCATAAACATGCATTCGATTCGCATCGCGCAACACGAGAAGCATATCACCGATGCCTGGACGAAACTCTCGGCGATCAATATCCTGGCCGGGGTCGACATTACGTACTGGAGTCTTTTCGCGGCTCGTCGTGAGCTTGAGGTACGCCGCGAACAGTACAAGCTGGCCGAAAACCAGTTGACTCACGCTCGCGATAAGGTTGAGGCCGGCGCGGCGCGGGGGATTGAGATCGTTCGGGCAGAAGCCGGATTGGGATCGCGCCTTGAGGATGTGATCAACGCCGAAACGACGGTTCGCAACTACGAACGCGACCTCAGGCGAATTATGAACCGTGACGATATGCCGGTGGAGTCAGAGATCGCGATTATCACTGTGACTGAACCCAATCCATTGGGGCTGGACCTGGACGAGGAGGTGCTGGCCGAGGCCGCTATCGCCAATCGAATGGATATGATCCAGATGGAGTTGCGGTTGGCCGCCGGTGAGCTGAGCATCGACCTGGCCCGCAATGCCACGCTGCCTAATGCTACGCTAAGCTATACGTACACGGGCAGGGCTCAGTCTGAGACCATTGGTGGGGCGCTCGGGCATCTGGCCGGCAATTCGTTTGCGGATCATTCGATCGGCCTATCGGCAAGCATACCGTTAGGCAACGAAGTCGCCAAAGCACGGCTGCACCGCGCCCGACTTCAGCAGATGCGAACTGTTATGTCGCGCGAGCGCCTGCAATTACAGATTCGCCAACAAGTGCAGGAGGCGGTGAACGAGCTGAGGCAGAACTGGCGGCGAATCCTGGCGGCGGCACAGGCCGTAACCGCCGCCTATCGCGACTATGAGGTCGAGCAGTCTCAATTCCAGCTCGGCGAGAGCACGAGCACCTTTGTACTTCTTGCCGCCGGGCGCTTGGCCGATGCGCAATTGCGAAAAATACGGGCCTTTGTGCAGTACGAGATCGCCAAGGTGAACCTTGCTCGTACCACCGGCACGCTCCTCGGGTATGGGCGGATCCAATTGGAGCCGCCTGACATCAACATCAAATAGCTCAAGCCGGCGACTCGGGTATGGAAATAGCAAGTATAACATTGCTCGTGTTCCGACCAGAGGTCGCCCCAGATCGTCCGGTTGACCTTGTCCGCCGGGACCCCCTCGGGGCCTTCGCCAAGCACCCTTGTCGGATTCTCCCGCCGCCACTGGGCGTGGAAGTAGGCCGTGTCGGCAGGAAAATCCCTGTCGTAGAGCTCGTACTCGATGTGGTACCAGAAGGCACGGATGGGCCTCAGGTCCCCGTTTTCCAGAGTGATTCGACCCTCTTTCCGAAACGGCATGGGAAAATACGCGTTGTAGGCTGTGGTACCCGGTCCGTGGTTGACCACCACGAAGGGCGAGGCAAAGAGGCGAACGTTGCAATCGCCGGTGGCAAAGAAGTCCCCCAGGGGGACCTGAACGCTGGGACCGTCCTCCCCATCCCAGTACATTCGGAGGACCGCTGTCCGGAGGATCGTCGGCGGTCCTGCCGGTGTGCAGTAGATGTGGGTGATGCAGCCGGGTCCATCCATCCGAAAAAGTTCCTTCGTCTCGCCAGGCTGGATGGAGAGGAAATCCCGGTTTCCACCGGTGTGATCCCAGCTCGAGATCCTCCCCGTGCGGACATTCCGGGTCCTGTAGATGGCCCCCTCGAAGGGATCCATGCCTTGTGATTCTCCGGCAAGCGGACAGAGGGCAAGGAAGCCGAGAAACGCTGTCTGGACTGCAAACATAAAATTCCTCCTATCAATACATAGTGCAACTTATTTGTACTGCAATTTTCAACCCGTCGGCCTCTTCGCAAGAAACTGGGGGGCCGAGGAGGCGAAATTTGCTGACGCTATCTAAAACCCTACGATCATTCTCCTGGCGGTCCAGAGGATGAATTGTTACACTTGTCTTTGTGAGCTGTGTTTGGAACAAGAGTATAATGAAAGAAGAAACCATGCCAAGATAATGTAATTGAATGGCCGCACTTTATCCACAAAATTTGAAAGGTTGAGACGTGGGCTACGAGAACCTTGATGAATTCTGGGCCCAAAACAAGCAGGCCATCGGCCAGGCCTTGATCCAGGGAATAGACGCATTGGCTCAGGTTTTGCAAGCAAGCGCTAAGGCATTCGGGCTTATCCAGCGAGTCCAGGGCAAATCAGTCCAGTGGTTAACGCATGAAGGGGAGATTGCTTTGATGTTCTGCGTTGTTCCTGACCCGCGTGACCTTGGGCACGTCTTAGATACATATGCACAAGTCAAAGAACACCGGCCCAAACTCACTGCTATGTTTGTGCATCAATGGACCGACGGGGAGAACAACTGGGATGCGTTTCTGATTACGCCGCAGCGTGCTATGCAACATGCTGATCGGATCTGGGGATCAAAAACTATACGGGAACGAGGCCCCCAATTACGCGAGGATATCTATAGGCTGTTCGCATGTGACCGCGAGTTCCCCGATCCTGGATGCGCCGGCTGGGCTGAACTGCTCGCAGGTCCTATTGAGGGTGTCTATAACCAGTTGAGTGCACTTGCCGACCAACACAACTGCGAGCAGACCGTTAAGGACGAAACAGTACAATGGGCCAGTGCCGATGGAGAGTTGCAGGCCATGTTCTTTGTTCTGCCTGAGCCTGCGGACATAGAAGCAGTGATTCAAATCTATGAGAAAATCCACCGGAGTCAATGCCCTGTATCATTCGTGTTCGTCAAGTCCGACAGGCCCGGGCTATATGACATCTTCCGCCTATCGGCACGCAGTTACTTGGAGCACCACAACCAAGCCAAAGCCTGGGCTGGGGAGAAGACGACAGTCACTGGTGTGGTTGGTACACCCATCAAGCAGCTTGAAAACCTTCGATGGGTCCCGCGTTGGGCTTCGCACGTGGGCTGTATCAAGGGATGCTTGAATTACCTTGGCATCGATATATCGGATGCATGGCTATTTGGTGCCACAGGCCATGCATTTGTCCTCAATATTTCTCCAAGCCTATGTCCCAGCGGCCCCACGGATTGGGATACCCGCCAGTTCCTGAGCTTGGGTCGTAACATTGGCTATCTTGTCGAATGCTTGGACGACTACTGCCCCAAACAGAATCATGATCTGCGAGATGCACAGGAGCGGGCTTGGGAACACGTTAGGCGCGCTATCGACCAGGGTCTGCCGTGCTATGGCTGGGAGCTTGATATACCGGAGTACTTCGTCGTCTATGGTTACGATGAGACAGGCTACTACATCTCCGGCCCCGGGTGCGACGAGGGTAAAGGCCCAATTCCCAAGCAATATCTTGGTAGATCAGAGATTGGTGTGGTCCTGGTTTCCACTCTCAAGCCGACAGCGCCAGCAGATGATCGTAAGACTGTGTATGAGGCCCTGACCTACGCCTCGGAGCTGGGGCACAATCGCCTGAAATGGACTGATCGCACAGGGGGTCTTAAAGGCTACGACACATGGATTCGCGCGATGGAGACTGGCATTGCAGACAGGTTCGGACTTGGCTACAACGCGGCCGTGTGGGCCGAATCCAGACAATTTGCTGTCCAATTCCTGAAGGAAGCCCAGGAAAGGTTGGATAATGGTTTAAAGCCACTTTTTACTGCTGCACTTGGGCACTATCAGACAGTAGCCCAGAACCTCAAGGCCGTTTCAGGTAAGTACCCGTTCAAAGAATGTGAAGATGAGCATACACCGGTCGACGAAGACAGTCGTGAAGCAGTGGAGGCGCTCAAGCGCGCACGTGACGCTGAGGCGGCCGGTCTCAATGTATTGGCCGAATTGATACATGGACTAGCATGAGAAACGAGACAAATGGATGACTCGATTTCTTACGTGCTTGCTATTTCACTATGGATTCTCTATGCGATCCAGACCAGCGACATTCAGCTCTTGTCGGAGATCGAACCTTATCACAGCGACTTTCTGAAGGTCTCCGATATGGGATTCCACAAATCTGTGCGTCAGTAAAAGTCCGGATCGATCTCGCCACCCGATCCGTGCACAGATGCCTCCAAAACGCCCCCATTTTCATCCGTAGGCGACTACAACCGATGTACAACTATACAACCCCTTATCCTCCAATTCCACAAAATTCCTGTCCCATAAACCCTGTACTATCAGCGATTTATGAAAAAGTGAAAATTTTACAACAGTTTTCCGAGGCGGTAAAACGGGCCTGGTTCAAAAACGGCTGATTTGGGGTAACAGTAGTGAGAGAGTGAGTACCATTGCTGAGCACCGGGAATGATTGTGGTGGCAAG
>SMTZ1_10000155_pt1 | contig 55693 bp, 52 predicted proteins | sample DeeMarSWOR136_30_FD_25667 | JGI IMG/M metagenome (IMG submission 25667) | reverse complement strand
ACAATATGAACCTTTTGTGGTAATTCCTTGTTACATTATTGGGAAAATTTATATATAAATTTGTTGAATGTTTACCTAGATTTGGTAAACAAATAATTGTTTACTCGGGTGGCAAAAATGGCAAACAACGGGATTGTTATTCAAACACGCGGCCTGAACAAGAAGTTCGACACTGTTCACGCCGTTAGAGATCTGAACCTAGAGGTTCGGTCTGGTAGTAGGTTTGGATTCCTTGGTCCAAATGGTGCAGGGAAGACAACCACAGTCAGGATTCTATCTGGGCTCATGAAACAGACAAGCGGACAAGCCACAGTATGTGGTTATGATGTCAGTACACAGCGAAATCTGATCAAGGCTGTGACTGGTCTGCTACCTGAGTCTCCTGGACTGTACTCTAAACTATCAGCAGTAGAGTTTCTAGAGTTCATAGGAGCATTGAATGGAAGAAATGGAGCTAGTCTGAACAGACGCATAGACATTATGCTTGGTATGCTTGGACTGGAGGGACGTCAGAACGACCTCTTAGAATCCTACTCTTCTGGAATGAAGCAGAAGGTTCTTGTTGCTTCAACACTACTCAGTGAACCGAAGCTTGTGTTCCTAGACGAGCCAACTTCACGACTTGATCCAGCAGCAAGTGCATTGGTCAAGGATCTCATTCTTGTCCTAGCCGAAGAAACTGAAACTAGCTTCTTCATCTGCTCACACCAGACATCATTTGTTGAGGATGTCTGTGATGTCGTCGGTATCCTCAATGAGGGTGCCCTTGTAACAATCGGCTCTCCTTCGGAAATCATTGAAGCAACTAGTGCAAAAGACCTTGAAGATGCTTATCTGAAGATAGTTGGCGGTCATGTAGACAGACAGACCCTATTAGCTTGGAGGTAATACTAAATGGTACGAACCTGGTTAGCAATTGCAAAAGCAGAGTTCCAGGTGTTGTCCTCAAGTTTGAGGGGTCATAGGAAAATCTACACTGGAGTTCTATATGCACTAGCCTTAGTGTGGGCAGTAGTTGCAACTCCAATGATATACAATGCTGTCCTAAGCGCATTATTTCCTATGCATGTGTTACGACCCATGCTCATGGTGATATTCCCAGGACTGATGCGCACTGTGGGATTGTTTCTTTGGCTTGTGCTGCTATTGTTCCCTCTTTCGTATGCATTACAAGAGATCAAGATTGGACAATGGGAGATTTTTCTATCAAACAATGTCCGAACTAGGGATATAATGACTGGAACATTTCTGGGGAAGGTTGGTCTATATGGACTAATCATAATATTCCTGGCTCCTCTCTTGATCACTCCATTCATGTTAGCGTTCGAGGTTAGTATCATTGGTCAACTATTGGTCTATGGTGTAGTCACGATGCTGGCAATGGGTACAATCTGGCTCTCAAACTTCCTAACAAGCGTCATACAAGCAAGGCTTGGTGATTCCTCACGAGGCAATGACATCGCAAAAGCATTGGCAATGGTTGTAGCTATAGTGGTCATCATTCCAATGTACGGACTGATGTTTTTCCTTCCGACACTATCTGAGATGATGGGAATGAATGCATTTCTAATTCTTCCATCGACATGGTTTGCTGATCTGATCAGCTGGCTTGCGATAACATTCAATGGTATCGGAATGACTGGCTCTCAAATATTGGGTTTCTCATCTGTGCTGCAGCTAGACATGCTTGTGACCTCAATCCTATCAATTGGATTCGTTGTGGGTATTGTTGGTCTAGCACTTATTACAGCTGATAGAGTGTTCACTATTGAAGCCGGCGTCCGTACTGAGGTTGTGACCACAGTTAGTGGAGAGAATGTGTTCCTCAGAGGTGTTAGAAGGATTAACTCAGGACCCTTTGGTTCACTTATGGTCACTAACATCAAGGACTTTCTGCGTAAAGCACAGAACCTGTCAAAGATTGGATATGGTTTGGTACTCGCGATAATCATGCCAATCATCATGACATCTATGGATATCGAATACTTCCAATTTAGTGAACTCTTCATGATGTTGATAGTGATGATGTCTCTTGTAGGATCAATTCCATTTGCTGGCACTGGATTCCTTGAGAGCAAGGACCAGCTTTGGATTATTCAGGGTGCTCCCTCTGGGGCTTCTAGATTCGTAAAGAGCAGGATTGTATCTCAGGCGTTGATAGGCATACCTCTTGCAATCATACCTTCTATCATCATCTACTTTATCATTGAGATGACTCTCATTGAACTAGCATTATTGTTAGGTCTTGGATATATGGCGGTCATCGGTGGAATGCTCATGGCTACTGGTGTGACAGCACGAAATCCAAACTATGAGGACACAAAGTCGCCAGCTCATCAAGCAAATGTGATGACCTCTGTTATGCTAGCAGAGTTCTCAATCCTGGGTGTCATGTTCGTAGACATCTTCCTAACCATTGGTACTGGTATTGATTTCTTTGAAATAATGGAGAACATCTTTGGTCCCGGTAACATGATGATTGGAGTTTCTGTCATAGGATTAATTGTCCAGTGGGCGATTGCCGGTATCCTTGTGTGGTCAGGAATTAGATATCTCTCTAGACCTGAACCCTAGAGGGAGTGGTAAAGGTGGAGTATCTTTTGTGTTGGTGGCTCCACCTTGCCACAATTATTTCTCTGGAGGAATTGGAATGAAACTGACTGGAAATGGATTTGCTCTAATTACAATACTTGCTATCTTCATCAGTATAGGTGTTCCAAGAACAACGGACTTGGATACTGCTAGTTTTCTGAAAACCAACTATGATGTATCAACTGACGCAGGAAAAGTGACGGAAGTTCCCTACGTATGGCAAGAGATCAATGGTTTCTGCCATTGGGCAACTCTCTCAATGGCATTGCAGAGTATTGGTGTTCAGCTAGATCTTGCTGAAGTGTTAGCTGTTTCAGGTGCAGGATTCACAGCAGGTTATGTTCGATACGAAGACGACTGGAAATTTCTACCCGGTCCGATTTATAGACAACAGAGCACTATGACCACAGTTGCAGACCTTTTCGGTTTCGAAATTGAATTCTATATGGACACTGATAGTACTGACTATGGCCCACTCATGGCGTTGAAAATGGAGTCAGAAAGCGTCAACTGGACTGAGATTGACGGATGGGATGAAGGAATCCAGATTCTGAAGAATGGTATAGACCGTGGCTTTCCAGTTGAAATCTATGTAAATCTACAGAACCTTCCAGCCTCTGACTACGATATCCTCAGAGATTTAGGCATCAATGATACCACCCCAACTCACTCGATTTTGATTACTGGATACAATAACACTTCTGGTACCGCTCAAATCATGGACCCCGCAATTGGATTGATTGATGATCCTGCAACATTTCCTGATGATGGAAGCGGAATCTATGACATTTCTTACACATCATTGGATCAAGCCTGGCTTGGGCTTTATGGGATCACCATTGTTAAGCCAGGAAGTGGAATAAGAGAAGATTTCACTCACGATTTTGTCAACTATATTTTGGACAGATTACGTGGTGATAGAACCTCCTATGCTCCTGAGTCTGAAGATATTTTCTTCTGGAATTTTGGGTCCAATGCATTCAGAGCGATGGCTGCTGATCTCACTGAAGCAGGACTGTCCTCATTCATGGATGAATTTGATGAGTATAATCTGGAAACAAAGTCCATCATTTTGCAAAATCTCGGCTTCGAAATAGAATTTAGCTTGACTCAACAATGTGAATCATATCGGGCTGCGATTGACGCACTCCCAAGTGTACTACCAGACCTCGATCTTCAGGATTTTGTTTCAGAGGCTAGGTTAGCTCTTGAACACTTCGAACTGTTTGCTGATAATTCGACAGTCAATACTCCTTTCTATACCGCAGGTAGAAAGCTAGTGACACAAGCTTTCGAGAATATTGCCTATCAGTATGAACATGTCCTTGATGGGGATTTGTCATCAGCAGTGTCAGTCTACCATGAAGAATTAGCTGAGATTCAAATACATCTCACAGCAATTGCAGATGTTTGGGATGCTGCTGCAGGTGTACTTGAAAGAGCATTACAGGGGCTTAGAATACCTCCTATTATCCTACTTTCTACTAGCATAGCTGGTATCATTGTACTAGTTATCGTATTTGTTCGACGAAAACGACGCATGTGATCTCATCTCCGGGAGTGTATGACCATATTTCGGTCATCACTCCCAACAAAGATTGACTCTGAATAGTCTGAATAAAACCTAGTTTCTCGAAAACCAGCTTGAGCTAGGTATCTTTTCATCAGGTTTTCGTTGAGATTAAGCACCTTCTGTTTTGAAACCACAGTTGTCCAATCGCCTTTAACCTTCGTTTGCGCTGACATTACTAGAGTCGATGAGTTCGGAGGATCTGTGTGCTCATAAAATCTAGAAAACACCACCTCTTCTCCAGTAGCCATTTTCCCAATCTTTTGTGGGAAAAGCCTGAAACCAGTTCTATGTATCTCCTCAAAGTTCAGTACTTGTGCAACAAACACACTACCATCTTTTAATGAGCTGAAGACGGATGAAAGAACTCTCTCTAAAACACTCAGACTATCAAGCAGGGCAAGGGAATTTCCTAGACAGATTATCAAATCGAATTGACCAGGTGCAATTGACTGAAATGCTTCTATATCCCCAATGACAAACTCTGTTGACACTCTATTCGACTCAGCAAGCTTTTGGGCTCTTGAAATCATCACCTTGCTATTGTCAATTCCAACAACCTCTGCGCCTTCAAGCGTAAGAGCAACAGAATGTCTTCCGGTTCCACATGCCAAGTCTAATACACGTTTTCCCTTTGGATTACCAAGTCGAGACATCAAGAATGGTATCTCTCTAGCTAATCTTGCTTTCCAGTCAACTGAATCGTCATAGGCCAATGCAATATTATCAAATGAACTCATAAGAAACTGGCTTACAATGAAACGCAATGACTTCAATCTTATGTACATATGGTTAAGAGGGTTCGGGATAAACATTACACAGTGATTTAATGATAGATTTTTTTCTTCTACTATTTTTTGGTGGTGGGGTGTTGATAGCTTTTCTCTTGACACGAAAAGGTACGCGAAGTACACTGCCCCGTAAACAAGAACACATCATGCTCTATTCTCCTGGCTCTAGAGATATTGGTGGAGAAGCGTATTATCCTGGAGAAAAGGATGGTGCAATGCCATTTCCCGTAGGCAAGAAGAAAGAACGGAAAAAGACAGAAACATTCCGTCAGAATTCAAAGGATTAATCACTGTTTGGTTCAACTTCTGCTGGTGTGAACAGGACACGTCCTTCCATCCCGCCTGCAACGGTGATTGTTTGTCCACTTACATGACCTGCAAGTTTGTCTGATGCAAGATAGAGGATAGCTCCAGCTATATCTTTGGGTACTGCTGTCTTACGCATTGGAATCGTCTGTAGTATTCTTCTTGTCATGTCCTTGTTAGTCAATGCCTCCTCTGCCATGGGGGTCATTGTCCAACCTGGATTGACTAAATTCACACGTCCCTTTGGAGCTAAGTGGACTATCTCATTTTTCAAACTCATCAACATCCCATGCAACGCAGCCTTGGATGTGGAGTAGTCAACATGCCAAGCCTCACCAAAGAACCCTGCAGTTGAACCCACAAGGATGAGTGAGGCTGAATCACCTGCGAACTTTTCGAGGTTTTTGAAGAAATACTTTGAACAAAGGAATGTGCCAGTGAGGTTCACTCTGAGTGTCCGTTCCCATTGTTCAAGACTCATATCTTGGATAGCCTTTCCCTCAAGCGGCGATATTGCAGCATTTGCAACAAGTACTTCGACACGACCAAAAGTTCGGTTTGCCTGCTCAAACAATAATTTCACCTCATCTTCTGAGGTCTGATCCACTTTCACAACTTCGAGGTGTTCTGCCCACTTTTTCTTGATGCTGTCTAATGGTTGCGAAGAGCGATTGTATGTTCCAGTCACCCGAGCTCCTTCAGCAAGGAGTTGTCGTGTGACCTCAAGCCCTATCCCGCCTGATGCGCCAGTGACCATAACATGTTTTCCAGAAAGTCCTGTATCCATGGTTGTGCCTCCGTCGTTTTAATGATTCTTAGACATAAATTCCCTTTCAATGATATGAAATCATGAATCTGGATCAGCTTTCCACAATATACGATGATACTGTTCAATGAGAACCTCTGGCCAACTTCCAACAGATCGAAGCAGGAGATCTGCAGTCAGTCCAACATCATCATCTATCTTGATCTCTCTCAGATTCGGACAATGAAACAATGGAGTGAGGTCAACTCGTTTTAGACGATTATCTATTAGTGAAACCTCCTCAAGATTGGGACAAGAACTCAGAGGCTCTAGATCAATCTCTTGAAGTCTGTTGTGACCTAATCTTACAGACTTCAGATTTTGTCCACACTTTTCCAATGGAGAAAGGTCAATCTCTGTGATACTATTATTTCGAAGACAGAGTGTTTCCAGATTTTCACACCAAATTAGTGGCAGTAAATCTACTTGTGCAATATTTCGAAGGTCAAGATTGATTCCTTTTTCATCAGTGTTGAAACGGACAGTCTTTTCTAGACCATTGGTAGTAACATATCTGATGAAAATCTCTGATACCACTGTCACCGACCTTCCTAGCAACTGGATTTTGATATCACAAGAAAAAGCTTCCCTAAAAAATAATGACTCTTTGCAAACTGATAATCGTATTGTCTAAATATGAGGTTTTACATTGATTATCAGAACACATAGGAGGTCCATAATATTGTCAAAGCTAAATAGTCCATCAACATTTTCCATCGTAGCAAGGGATTCCGTGACTGGAGACCTTGGAATTATTGTACAATCGAAGTTTCCTGCAGTTGGTTCTGTTGTCCCGTGGGCTAAGGCGAATATTGGTGCTATAGCTACACAGGCTTGGGCTAATGTTGGGTATGGTCCAAACGGACTTGACCTTCTTGAGTCGGGTATGAACGCATCAGAAACGTTGAAGACTCTACTTGATAGTGATGAAGGTCGAGAGCATCGACAAATAGGCATTGTAGATTCAAAAGGTAACGCTGTAGCATACACGGGGGAAGAATGTATGGAATGGGCTGGTCATATAGTGGGGAGTGAGTTCACATGTCAAGGCAATATACTGGCTAGTGAGGCTGTTGTTACTGATATGGCTGAGGCTTACGAAATAACTGATGGTGATTTGATAGACAAACTGTTCGCAGGACTCATTGCAGGTCAAGCTGCGGGTGGAGACCGTCGAGGAATGCAGTCTGCCGCAATATTTGTAGTACGCGAGAATGGTGGTTACGAAGGTGGAAATGATCGGTATGTAGATGTTCGCGTTGATGAACATCCAAGTCCAATTGATGAATTGATCAGGATCTTCAACATATACGATATGACTCTCCTGTCTCGCGAAGATCCTAACTTACTTGTCAAGATTGAAGGAGATCTACTAGCAATCATTCAAGATGCTCTTGTTACTCTGGGACATCTTGAGGACAGCCACGAGAACCTCTTCGGTAAGAGAACACAATCCGCACTCACAGAATGGATTAACACCAATAACTTCGAGAATAAGGCTCGAGATGATGGTACAATATGGCCAAGTGTCGTGGATTATTTACTAGAAGATGCTGATCTGCTGACAGAATGGCTTAAGCGAAAAAATGAATCCTAGGACTGTAAATCACTGCTATCATCTTGTGAGGTTTCATTGAGTACTGCTAATTTTCTCCTCCATACCTGCTCAATTCGTTTCTCACGGTTGTAGTGTCCCATCTCTCCTCTATTGGGTGAAGGATTTCCGCTCAGGATGACCGAACCTTCAAAGAGTGCTAAAAGAATCATAGGAATAAATGCAGTAAAGTCCCATGAGAGAAACATACCAAGAATCCATAGCCATAGTGATGTTATGAGTGTCCATAGTCCTGCGAAAAAGAAGAACCACTTTCTTTTTGAAGCTGGAGCCTTCAGGAACGATACGTAATCGATTTTTACAGTGGGCTCATAGTACTGATCTCTACACATTCCCTCTAGTTTGATTCCAGCCCACTTTCCTGCAATGACTCGCCCAATAGGATAGAGGAACGCGATGACTGCAAACACAAAGACAAAACGTAGTCCGAAGGACATCCACTCTGCTAGTCCCCAAGCGAAAATACCCATCCAGTCCAATGGCGTTCCCAAAGCCCAGATGTATCCCCATAATGCCAATAGTCCCAGGACGGTTTCCAACATTAGTACTGGAATAAGAGGAAAAGTTCGGCCTCGGCTCGCCTCGAATAGTAGGTTCCTTATCTCAGATGCTTTGTAGACCTCTTCTTCATCAGGTTTTGGGTCTTTCTTAATCTGACGAACAATCTTCCAGAACCTCTTACGAATTTCAATAGGCACTTCCTTGGGATTCTGTTCAATGATGGAACAAATTTTCTCTAGCTCGATTAGTCTTTCAGTCATCAAATCCCATCTCCAGCTCTCTTGAATACAAGGTCATGTGCTCGTATTTAATCACTTCGTGAACCTAATGAAGAATAAATAAGCATCCTTGTGAAATTAGAACTAGAAGTCAATCTGTGGAGCTTGCATATGATTTTGTGTGAGATTCAAAGGAGCATTTCTGCTCTTTCTAAATTCGACCTAGTCGTGAATCACTTTAGTACAGCTCTTGACAATGGTCTAGAGGAACGACCATTAATTGAATTTGACAGATCGAGTTATCCTGGGTTCGAAGCACACTTGTTTACAATTGCTGATGCGGCTCAATGGATGCCTGAACTAAATTCAGAGGAAAATGTGGTTCTCTTTGGGCCAGAGAGCATGTCGAATCAATATGAATCATGGATGCGGCTTTTAGATTTCGTAAATGAAGTGATGAACTCTCTTGACGACTATAGACAGGAATTAAAACATGGAATCATTCCAACCACACATTGGATATACAATGAGAATCGCTGGTATCGAAAGAACTGGGAGGGTCCAAATCATAGGTTCAAACCCGTGAATGAATTTCTATACTCAGTTGATGAATCAATACAGGCACACATCAAGTCATTGAATGCTTTGGGTTTTCCTACTACACAGAGTTGCTCAGGATTGAAAAAAGATCATCCTAATAGAGATCCGTATCTCCCTTACGTAATGTTTGATGAGAGGGCATACCCAAGGTCTAGCGCTCATTTGTTCACCCTTGCAGACATGACCGGGTGGATACCTAGTTATGGTCCTCATAATTTTGATATTGAATTTAGGTTACATGACTCAGAAGATGCGGAGAGATTCTGGGATAGATTGGTGATGAACGCAAGAAGACTAGCAGAGCTACTTCAAGACTATAGAGTCAGTCGGAAAACAGAGTTTTTAGAGCAACTAATCTAGGTTTCCACATTCTCTAAAAGGGACCTTGTATTTTCTTTTCTTGTGCCAATTGATAGGACATTCAGAAAAACATGGAAGATTGTCAAACAACATCTTGGGCATCCTGTTTGGCAATCACCACAGAGGAAAATGGCTGATATTCATGGCTATGTTGTGGGAGTAGACTTCTCAGTATGCTATGGTTGTGAGAAGTGTGTTCATGCGTGTCCGACTAATGTGTTTATAATGATGCAGGATGAATCTGAGCGTTTGGTAGTAGATCCTGTTAGAGAAGATGACTGCATATTATGTCTTGTATGCGAGATTGTCTGTCCTGTCGAGGCAATTAGTATACAAAGAGCAGGTGGGTCTGATGATACACTCGCCTCTTTGTTAGAGGGAACAAGAGGTTAAACAATGTTTGATGTTCTATTGAATGAGGATGAACGAAATATCCGAGATGAAGTTCGAAGGTTTGTAAGGGACAAGGTCGACCGAGAACTAATACTGGCTATGGATAGCAAGGCGAAGGAATATCCATACGAGTTCATCAAGGCCGCAGCCAAGGAGAATCTCCTTGGATTACGATTCCCAAAGGAATACGGTGGACGTGGTTTAGGTTGGGTTTCAGAGATGGTTGCCCTTGAAGAAATCGGGGTACTTGGAATTGCTCTCGGCTGTGCATATTCACTTCCAAGTATTGTAGGTGAGGCAATTGATAGGTTTGGGACCTCCGAACAAAAGAAGGACTATTTACTTCCGACCCTTCAAGGGAAAAAAATCTGCGGTGAAGGTTTGACAGAACCACGAGGTGGATCAGATTTCTTTGGTACTAATACAACCGCTATTAAGAAAGATGATGTCTTCATCGTTAATGGAGAGAAACGATTTGTTGCAGGAGGTGTCGGAGCAGATTATTTCCTCGTTTATGCCAAGACAGACTTTAAGGCACCAGCACATGAAGCACTGAGTGCATTTCTCGTCGATCGTGATATGGGCGTCAAGGTTGAAGAGGAGTACGAACTCATGGGTTGCCGTGGTATGGGGGCTGCTAGAATAGTGATGAGGAACGTAGAAGTCCCTGTGGTGAACCTAGTTGGTGAACTTAATGATGGGAACTCGATATTCAACGCGATGATGGTGCCTGAGAGATTGACCTCAGCTGCAGGTCCTATTGGCATGGGTCGAGCTGCTATGGAGATTGCTGTGAGGTATGCGGACAAAAGAGAGGCGTTTGGACGAGCCATCAAGAAGTTCGAAGCAATTAGCTTCAAGGTTGCAGACTGCACTACTTCACTTGATGCAGCAAGAGGTCTTGTGTATCGTGCTGCTAAGAAGGCTGACACAGGGAAATGGTGTAGGAAAGAGGTGTCTCAAGCAAAAGTGTTTGCCACTGAGGCTGGATTTGTAGCTGTTCACGAGGCTATGCAGATTCTTGGAGGGATAGGCTACACTGATGTATATCCAATAGAACGACTTTATCGTGATGCCCGCCTAGCAACCATCTGGACTGGGAGCAATGAGGTGCAAAGGCTCATCATTCAAAACGAAGTCTTCAATGAAATATTAGCTGAAGACCGGTCACTAAAACGAGATGTAGAGCTAGACACACCTGGTGCGTACAAAACAGATGAGAAAGTATACACTGAAGCACCCAACAAGTACTATCCCAACTAATCTGTCCTGCCTGTAAAGATGGTATTGGAAATGTTATCGAGGATTTCAAAGTCTGCAACAGTCTATAGCTATTACATAGTCTGCTCCACCAAATTCACAGTGGGATCTGGTTTTTCCTCATGCCTAATGCATAGAGCATTCAATAAAGTTAAATATAGTTAATACCTAATACGTATACTTTGGAGCAGGTAGCTCGAAAGGTGATTTTGATATGGGAAAACTAGTATGCAAGAAGTGTGGAGCCGAGGTATCTGTACCTGTACATTGCGGAAAAGAGATGCACATGGAAGGTGACCAACTAGTCTGCTGGATGGGACCTGCTTGTGGGCATCAAGATGTTCCTGAACATTGCGGAACTTCTATGGCTCTAAAAGAATAAAGGCGAAAGGAAAAATGTGGGGTCCATTTCATGATATTAGAGGAGATTATGAAGCGACGCAGTGGAAGAGCTTTTTCTAACAAACAAATCTCAGAAGATATGCTTGAATCAATCCTTGAAGCTGGGAGATGGGCACCTTCATGCATGAACGCGCAAGCATGGAATTTTGTGGTGATTCAAGAACCGGAAGTATTAACAAAAGCACATGAGGCTCTAAGCAGAGGCAATGCTTATGCAAAAGCTGCACCAGTTATGATTATTGTTGCTGCAAAGGAGGATGGAGGCTGCTCATCTCATGGACTACCTTATTTCATGATGGATGTTGGTCTAGCAGTTGAAAATATGCTTCTTCAGACTGTTCATCTTGGACTAATGGGACATCCAACATCAGGATGGAACGAAGACCAGCTCAAAGATATCGCAGGAATACCGGATGAATATAGAATAGTGACTGTTGTATTCATTGGATATGAGGGCGACCCCGAAATGCTTGATGAGCGGTCGAGAGAAAAGGAGAAGGCTCCGAGAAAGAGGAAGGAACTTTCTGAGATTGTACATTGGAATAAGTGGTAATTGACATCTGTCTTATCCATGCATGTGGCAAAGAATTAATCAATGCTTTTTTTCATCCTATACTTGACGCGGAGATAAGTTTATGCAATACTTGGATGTCGCCATTTTAGGAGCTCCTGGACTACTGATAGGTATAGCCTCAGGATATTTTATCGGGGGAATGGAAGATCTCAACTTCAACACTCGATTTGGCCTGGGCGTCATTATCAGTTTCTTTGGTGGCATGATAACGTCATTGCTATTCCTGACCATGGACTTGGGACTACCAATCACCATAACGACATATGAAGTGATACTCATAATCCTGTCATTCTTTGGCGGCTATATCTTGGGAGCTATTGCCAATTGGGCACCTCTACCTGAGAAGCCTCCTAAACGTCATGTCATTTTTGAGCCTAGTGATGAAGAAGACTTTGATAGAGAAATTGAAGAGGCGATGGGTGGGGACTTCAAAGCAAACAACAGTTAAAGGTAAAGGTCCAATCGTTTCTTCGTAATTTAGCCTTGAAGAGGTACATTAGAATGCGAAAGATGCTACCACATTTTCTGTTTTTGTTCACGATTACTTGTCTTATCTTGCCAACAATCTCAATGCCTGTCCATGCAGCACCACCTGTTGGTTGGAGTGGCGATGACAATCTTGGCTTTCTACTTGAAGTGAATGGAATAAATGCAGCCAAATCCAATGTTACAAAACCAATCGAGTTGGATGTTTCAGATCCTATCATGATCAATGTCACAATACTTACAGAAACCAATCTGACAATTCAAGAGGCCAAGTTTCAGATGGCTTACATGTCCGTACCAATCATAAATCCTCCTCCATTTGATATGAGCATCTATGGAGAATTACCTAACAACACAACTGTAAGTTACTCTCTGGGACCGATATCCCTTGCCCCACTTTTCTCCATTGGCAACATCACACTGGTTTCAGGTACAATAACAGGTCTTTTCTCATTTACATACTCAAATTCAACCTCGCCTAGTGTAAATACGACTATTAGTCAGAACTTTGTCCTTCATATTGGGCCAACAGGTTTTGGCGTACTCTACTCTGTCACTGGTCTTGTGACGGCTGGTTTTGCTGTGATGGCAGTGTTCTCACTCATACTCTCCCTTGATGAATTCCAAAGAGGGATTCTTTCAGCACGAAAGATGAGAGGTGCGGTCAGAGGTTCAGATGTGGGAATATTCCCAGTAGCTGTCGTTCTTCGAAGGAAACCCAAAAAGGAGGGAGAAACTATTGACAAAGATGAGCTTGTTAGACGAGTCAGTCAGGCTGCAAGTAGTGCTTGGGATGGAAAACGTTGCCCACAATGCGGGAAGAAATGGAAGAAGGATGCCCCAACATGCGGTAAATGTGGAATCGACACAGGAGCCGCAGTCCAATACTTCTCTCAAGACATTGCTGAATATGCACCCAAAGCATTGAGGGTAATAAGACCAAAGTCGAAAGTCACTGTTGGTCAACTTGGCAAGAAACTGAAACTAAAACCTGACAAGGCTGGAGCACTTGCAGCTGCACTTGTAGATATGGGTGTCCTCCAGACGAAGACTGTTAAGGTTCCATTAAAGAAAGTTGCATTTGCGGGTATGAGCCTGGCTGGTACTTATTGGTCAATCATGCAGATGTTTTATGGAGCAACACCCGACTGGGTCACTGTCCTTCTCACAACTAGTGCTGGTCTTGTTGTATCTGTCTTCATAGGTTATTTCATGAACTTTCTTGCAAGGGTACCGTCGTTAGGATACGATTAAGTCTATCAAGAGCATGTCAAGGTATAACAAAAATCCTTGGCATGTTCTGAAACTTTCAATGCTTCCAGTTATACTCCGTTCAAAGAGAATCAGTTCAATATGTATTGATGGACCTCAAATTGTTTTGCTACAAAATCGATCTGCTGAGTCCTTTGAAAATCATTTTTTCCAAATCATACAATTCTCGCAGGGTTTCCTCATCGAGTCCTTCGATTAAGTTTCTTCTACATGAAAGCATAAAGTCTGTATCAGAATCACCCTCTCGTATATCACCAATTCCGATTTTCTTATCACTCACCTTTAAGCGTCCAGCAAGTCGCCTTCTTGCACTGTTTTCTGTCCCGATTATTTCAAGCACATCAATATCAGCAAACCTGAACACTTCAGAACCACTTTTTGGACGCAGAACATCAGGAACCTCGTCTAGGCTGCAATATTCAAGACCCACCATGAGTTCCTTAATTCTTCGTGCATCGGTATCTGTTTTAAATACGCATCTGATCGATCTTGCCCAAGTACCACCGACTGCTTGAGAAGAAACCCATTCTCTCTCAAGAGGTTTAGATTCTGCTAACTTTGCCATCACAAGAACTATTCGTTTGTAGTTCTCCTCGTAAAATCCATTTGCATCAAAACAGTCGATATAGATATGGGCCAAGTGTTTCACCTAATTATGTTAACAAAGAACACTCTTTTTATTCACCATGGGTTATATTCCCCAACAGATAAATCCAATGTTATTCTATCTTCAATAGCTAACATCTACTGCTTCAGTGTGGTGCATCTCAATGAGTTTCCTACGCAAAGATAAATCATCCATAAAAGTGGAAGACCTTGAATCATATTTTGAAAAGAACAAACTCTTAGAGTTTGCAGGAAGCGGTGATCCACACGAAGAGAAAGGTAAAGTCAAGCTACTTCTTGAAAATCTGAAAGATTGTCCTCCAGATATTGTGATATTTGATGGTGATTACTTGGCTGAACCTGCATATCTAAAAGCTCAGGCTGATTTATCAATCATCGCAAAAGACTCAGTTGAAAAACTAACAGACCTCCTTAAGACTCTAGAGGCATCTCCAGCTCCCACAGTTTGTGTGGCTGGCAATTATGAAATGTTTGGTACAACATCTGATGCTGTGGAAGCAATAGGCTCCGATTTGTTGAGTGATATTGGTTGTGACAAAGCGATCAAATCACGAATAGACAATATTCATCCTGATGAAGTCTATATGGACCTTCACAGTAAGAGAGAAACATGGCCTGGTGGTGTGTTCGAAGAGAAAGGGTATGCCTTTGTAGGAGTCGAAGGATCAAACCCAATCAATTACACCTTCCCGGGAGAACGATCTGAAGAGAATCTCAGATGGGCAATTGATGATGCAGTGGCAAGAATAAAAGCAAAACCTGAGAATACAATCATAGCAACACACAGCCCCCCTTTTGGCATGAGAGACCGTCTCGGTAGATTTGGAGTTCCTCCTCATCTTTGGGGAGAACATAAGGGTAGTACAGCTCTTAGCGAATTCATAAACGAATACCGACCTTTCCTAGTTCTAGTTGGTCACATCCATGAGGCATTTGGTGCATATATCAGTGTCAAACGTACCGATGAGAATGGACAGATTGTTGAAGAAACACGTGATCTCGAATTTGGTAACAGGACCAAAGTTACAGTTGGTTATGACACTTCTAAAACTTCAATCTCAATCACTCTAAATAAGGGTACTTTGGAATATTGGAACTGGTCTCGTGTACGAATTGCCGAAGACGAAACCCAGCGTGTCATTGATATTGAAGGTGAATGGTTGGATAGAAGGGGGAAAAAGAAGCCATTCAAGAAGATAAATGAATTATTGGACTATGATGGTGTCATCACATCAATGCTCAGTTAGACTTGTAAAGGCATCAAAGCAGATACCTTATTCGTCCTTACTGCGACGCAGTTCTGGAAAGACCCATCGGCCGGTCTGTTCACGTTCTTCAGCTATCTTCTGCTTCACCATCCAACCAAGCAGAGCTAGTATCTTGTCACTAGGAAGTTCCAATTCTTTTTGAATCGTTTCAACTTTTAGTGTTCCACCATGCTCAGATGCAATTATTATGATTGCTTCAGCACGCCTCATATCTCTGGTAGGTACAAGGAATAAAAGCAGGATAGCAAACGAGAGGAAAACACTGGATTGAATGCTGGTCCACCCCTCATCAGTTGCACCAAATATCATGAAGCCAGTAATTCCTGCAAGGCTGAGTGCTATAATTGTGATGATCCCAAATGTATAGTATCTATATCTCCGACGTCGCACTTTTCCAGTGAGCCGCTCTAATCCTTGTGACATTTAACATCAGACATCCTTGTTATTAGTATAAAAAAAAGGGGGGTATGTGGTATAAGTCACTTGGGGCGACGATACCACATAATGTACAGGAACATGAATAGTACGCCATATGTGAGAGTTAGGTCTAGCATGAATGACACTGCAGCCAACGGTTGTGTGCCTATTGTCCACATCCAAGCTGCAAAGATTCCACCAACTATCGCCACGAGTATCAAGATGATGAAACCGCCTCTCATTCCAAACCGCTCATATGGGCCGAAAAAGATGTCCATTAATCCCATCCTTAATCAACCCCCTTCATACGCCATAAGATAGCCGCAAATACGATACAGATTGCTATCCATATCAAGGGTGCTGTGAACTCCATGATACTTCCAACTGCATAGAAGCCATTGATGATAATGAAGGCAAGCGCAATAATGATACCAACGGGTGAAATCACTTTGACTACCCATTTGTACCAGCTAGGCAGTTTGAAGTCTCCCGCCTCGTTTGCTGCATCTAAAATCTTTGCTCCGCCCCAGACCCAAGCCATGATTATCATCATGAATAGAGTGACAAGAACAAGACCAAAGTTCTCAACATAGTAGTCGAATATATCGAGTAAATACAGACCCCAGACTACATCCCCTGCTCCCATTGGATCTGGCAACTCCATCCACAGTGTGAATGGAACTCCACCAAGAAACAGGATGAGGGTTATTACAATCACAGCTTTCGATCGTGGCCATCCAAACTTGTCCATTACAGCTGTGACTATAGCTTCCACCAATGATATGGCACTCGTCACTCCGAGGAACACCATCATCAGGAAGAACACAAAGCCCAGGATGTTACCTCCTGGTATTACCATTCCTCCAGGCCATGCAACGAATGCGAAACCTACGCCGCCTCCGCCAAGAAAACCAGCAGTGGCTGCAATTGTGAAGACTGCCATTCCTGCAGTGAATGCGAATGTAGTATCAAGCAGGCTTGTTGTCACTGCACTGTTAGTAAGTTCACCACGACGTGGAAGGTAACTCGCATAAGCGGTTAACGCTCCCATTCCTGCACTAAGTTTGAAGAAGCTCAATGAAACTGCAGTTGACCACATATTTGGATTTAGAAACTGCTCCACATCTGGGTTTAGGTAGAAATCTAATCCCTGATACGCATTTGGCTGGGCAAGTCCCCAGAACGCCATAAAGATGATGATTATCCACATCAATGGGAAGAGTATCATCACTGAACGTTCGATGCCTCTTGTTCCAAAGTAGTCAATTATGAAGACAACTAACCATACCACAATAAGCCCAACCAGGACTATTGGGGACATCAGCATGTTCACAAAGAATCCTGGTTGATCAGTAAATGTCGATGGTCCCATAACACCATCAAGTGGTAGACCAGTGATAGCATAGCCAGCATAGACTGCTGCATATCCGATCAGCACGGTATAGAACGCTGTAAGAATTGCTGTATTGACAAGGCAGAACCAGCCAAGGAATTCTCCCAAGGGATGAATTCTTTTGAGTGCGCCTGGGAATCCTCTTCTAAAGGTTGACCCCAGAACAAACTCTGTTAGCACAACAGGAATACCTACCAAAAGTAGCATGATAAGGTATATGAGTACGAAGGGACCACCACCCAAGACTGACACCTTGAATGGCCAGTTCCAGACGTTCCCCAATCCTGTCATGGAACCCCAGACCGCGAAAACGAAACCCATACGGGTAACCCAAGTTTCACGGGCTACTTCTAATTCTACAGAAGTTTCTTCTCCCATCACGATAACCTCACGCGGATGCGAAAATTGAATATCATGATGATACGGCGATATAAGTCGTTTTTGGTCGGTTTTTTCTGCCATTTGAATCATTGCGAGTTCATTAGATTTTCGAAAACGAAATAGTATTGATTGACCATCTACTTTCTTTCAGTTGAGTTTTAGATGTTTTATTTAGAGCTTTTAGGATGTTTCTATGGATGATCGATTGTGGACTGAATTCTCCCAACATATAGGGCTTCATTATTCATTCAATATATTTATTGACTCAATTTTTCTTCACAAGACTGACAGAGATTGAATTACTTGAATAGTGATGAGTTCAAATCGAAATGGGAAAATGATGAAGTTGAAGTAAAGGTTCTATTCAGCGCTGCAGGAGTCAGCACTACAATACTATTGACTTCGAAGTTCACAGGCAAGATGATGTTGCTTGATGTAGGGGATGGTGTTCTCAGAGACCTGTTGGTATCTAGTAAACTTGACTTTGTTCATGATATTGACCCCATTGCAGTTTCACATGGGCATTTTGATCATGTAGGTGGGCTCTATTCCCTCTTTGGATTCCTGCGAATGATGGGACGAACCAATCCCCTTAACATCTTGATTCCTGCTGGATGCTCAGAGGTGATTAGCATAATCAAAGGATATCGGGATCTATATAGCAAGACACTCCCCTACAAAATCTGGTATCACGAACTCTCGCAAGACTCAGGATTTGATACTGATTTCTTCAAAATAAATTCCTTTGAGGTTGAACACTTCTCACTTGAATTTGACCAAGGTGCAGGAGTTTTGGAACCCGCTTTAGGATTCAGGGTGCAAATTGGCGAAACTATCGTAGGTTATACGGGCGATACCCGTTTATGTCCTAGCGTTGAATCTATTGTTCGTGATGCAGATTTAGCAATTATAGAGGCAACACAGAAAGAAACTTCATCACCTGACTCAGGTCATCGGGTACATCTTTCGATAAATGAGGCCGAACACCTCGGAAAACTCGCAAAAGAATTTGTTCTAATTCATAGAATACCTGAACTGTAGAACACTCCCTACTTTTCGTTCTTGCTATAGTCTATCAGTTCAACATTTTAGAAGAATGGAGTTATGACTGCAAAAATAATGACTCCAAAGATTGCTGATATTGGTACAGTAATCACCCAAGATATTAGGATCTCCTTTACCTGATTTGTCTGAACAGGAGTCTGAGCAACCCATCCTACAGCAATCAAAGCAGCTACTAAAACATGGGTGCCGCTAAGTGGAAATCCAAAGTATGTTCCAACAAACATCACAAGAGCCACAGAAATTGATGCAGCCAAAGCTGAAGTTGGTGTTAATGTTACAACCTCTGTTGCAAGTACTCTGATGACTTTTCTACCAACCACAATTAAACCGATAGCCATTCCTAGACCTCCAACAAACAAAGGAATCACAATCCCAGGGAGAAGAAATGGACCCAAACTAATGACAGCATCAAAATCTGGTAGTGAAACTAAGGGTGCAACAGCATTAGCAACATCATTTCCACCTCTACTCAAACTTGTGATGATTAGAAAGAGTGCTAGTCCATACGATGCAACTTGCTCTTGTTTCTCAAGTCCTGCGAGACCAGTTGCTCGCGATTGAAACCTTCTAACCAACCAAAAAACAGCTGCAGCAATCAGGAATCCTATCACAGGAGAAATTATCCAACCTGCAAAAATCTCAATTACGACTGACCATGATACGATTTCGATTCCCCAACCAAGTTCACCAAGAAATGGAGCTGCAATAGCCACTCCGATAACAGATCCAACTATACACTGGGTGGTGCTTATCGGAAGTCCCTTTGTTATCGATGCTATTAGTAACCATATAGCCATAGAAACGAGAACTGCAAAGACCATGGCAGGAGTCATAGTTTGTTGAGATACTAAATCAGAACCCACTTTTTCAGATACACCACCACCAAGCGTCACAGCTCCTGCAACACTCAAGAAGCCACCTAATATGACAGCTGTGTTCAAAGAAAAGATACGAGCTCCCACTGCAGGACTCATTGCTTCATCATTGCCACCAATAGCAAATGCAACAATGAAGCCAATGACGAGTACAGCTAGTAGCAGTAGCGGGTCCAATGAATAATGTCCTCCTATTAGGAGTACTTGACAGCGAGCTCTCGAAGGAAGTCTCCTGTGTCCTCAGCTTGAACAGCTACTTTAACTATCCAATGTGATGCTTCTGCAAACAGATGAATTTCGCGAGCTGAGTATTTCTTTTCTTTGTATAGATCTTCAAGTATCTTGAATTGGAGGTCTCTAGTTTCTTCTCGAACCTTGTCTACTTTTCTGGTATACTCAACACACTTCTCGAAATCACTATAGAGATATTTTACTGCATCCTGAAGAAGATCTGTGCAGGTCCAACACATCTTCCCCAGCTTCTCAATATCCTTGGGGGGTTTCATACTCCTTCCTAACCACATAATACGCACTGCATGTTCACTTGTGTCAATTACACTATCCATAAGCCTAACAAGCTTATGACGTTCCTGAGTATGTTGAGGAAGGTATGCATGCTTTGCAAGAACATTCTCTATCAGCTCTTCCTTCTTTGTATCCATTTTCCTTTCGAGTTCTATAATCTCATCCTTGATCTCTTCTAGGACCTCGATGTCTCCATCCACCCACTTTTTAGTCCCAACACATAATTTCGCACTGGCTGATTGAAGTCCCTTACTTATTTCAAGAAGTAATTCATCAGCATGTTGCTGTAGTTTTTTATCACCTGACCCAAAGAATCTAGAAAATGTACCCATGTTTTTCACCATTTAGTCTTATTTCCCGTAATGGCTCATCTTTATGCAATTAACGATGAAGGTTACTTTTTTTTGATTGTGAAACTCACATAAGAACCCTTAGCAATCTAGTCCTCTATAATGGCTCTTATCCTCATTAGTCCTGCACCAATACTCTTCTGTTTAGTAATTCTGAACTTTCCCAGAACCCCAGTATGCTTTACATGCGGTCCTCCACAGAGTTCCATACTAAACTCTCCAACGGAGTAAACAGATACAGTTTCACCATAATTCTCTTTGAAAAATGCGAGAGCTCCCTTCCCAATTGCCTCATCGTAAGGAAGGAATTCCTGAGTGACTTCCAAGTCCTGACTAATTACTTCATTCACTAAGTTTTCAACCTCCTCAATCTCTTCCTGAGTTAGTTTTCTTGAGAATGTGAAATCAAATCTTAGTCGCTCTTCAGTTATGTTACTCCCATTTTGAGTTATCTCATCTCCGAGGACTTTTCTGAGAGCTGCTTGAAGCAAGTGCGTGGCTGTATGAAGTTTAACGATTTGCTCGGTATGTTCAGCAAGACCTCCTTTGAACTTGCCTTGAGTAGCAGTTCTTGATATCTCTCGATGCTCCTCAAACTGTCTAGTGAATTCATTCATGTCGATCTCGATGCCCTTCTCTTCTGCAAGCTCTCTCGTCATCTCTAATGGCAATCCAAAACTTGTGAAGAGGAGGAATGCATCCTCACCAGTGATGTTTCCCGTTTCCTCGTAGATTCTCTCAAATCTCCGAAGAGCTTTGTTTAGAGTCTTCCTAAATTTCGCCTCTTCTGCAGTAAGACTAGTCATGACGAATTCCTTGTTTCGCTCCACCTCTCCGTAGAGGTTCTTGAACATTTCAATGACAATCTCTGCAAGACTATTCATGAAACCTTGACCTATACCGAGTCTATCTGCACTATGAATCGCCTTTCTGAGCAGACGTCGTACAATATATCCCTGCTCAACGTTCGAGGGTCCGATTTTTCTGTCATCTGCCATAATCATAACCGCTGACCTTACATGATCGACGATTATCCGAATGAGTCGATTGTCCTCCTCAGTGAACTCCTCTCTGCTTGACAGTTCCTTGACATGCTCAATCAGAGGAATGAAAAACTCGGTATCGAACACAGTTGGGACTCCCTGGATCATTGCTAGAGTTCTCTCGACACCCATTCCAGTGTCAATACTGTTCATCTTCAGAGGTTCATAAGAACCATCCTCGAGTTTTCGATAGCTCATGAAGACGTCATTCCATACTTCAACAAAATGCCCGCAGTTACATCCTGGTCGACAATCTGAACCACATCTAGCTATCTCATCCACTTCAATGAACATTTCTGTACAAGGACCACATGGACCAGTATTCCCAGCAATCCACCAATTGTCCTCCTTACTGAGGAAGTAAATTCTCTCGTCTGGTATTCCGACGCTGCGCCAAGCATCTGCAGCCTCGTCATCTCTTGGAGAGTCCTTATCGCCTGCAAAGACAGTGACTGACAACTTGTCTGGGTCGAATCCAAGCCATTTCTTTGAGGTCAGAAACTCGTAGCTCCATGTGATTGCCTCTTTCTTCCAATAGTCTCCTAAACTCCAATTGCCTAACATCTCAAAGAATGTGAGATGTGTAGTATCACCAACTTCATCGATATCAGTTGTTCGAACGCATTTCTGGACATTAGTCAGGCGTTTTCCTTCGGGATGCGGTTGACCCAATAAATATGGAACTAGTGGATGCATTCCTGCTGATGTGAACAGAACAGTAGGATCATCCTCTGGAAATAGTGATGCTGAGGCAATCACTGAGTGTCCTCTCTCTTTGAAGAACTTCAGGTAAATCTCTCTCAGTTCTTGCGCTAGCATCATACTTCACCCTATTGCAATCATAGTATTGTGTTAAGAGCCAAATCATGATTGATTTTAATCGTTTCGAAGAATACATGATTTGAGTCAAGTCACATGGTTAGTATCAATCCTGATGGAGTCATTCGAAACCTCCTAAGTCGAGAAGTAAGCCAAGGGAATTTGTCTATCCAATCCAAGAATCGGTCATTTGATACTATTTCCACACCTAGTTTCTTGGCCAATTGGATTATCTTCAAATCATCATTTGTACCTTGAGGCGCCTTAATCACAGTTGCACTCATCATGAATGAATCAAGTGAACTTGGACTATCGATAGTGTGGTCTAATGCTGCAGATACAACAAAAATAGGATCAAAACCTGAAGCTGTAAGACTATAATACGCCAAAGCGAGATTTTGAGCCTGTGGTCTTTCCTGTGGCGTCAAATGATATGCGACATTATTCCCATCAACTACAATTTTCCGTTTCTGTGAGCGTAGTTCTAAATTATTACCCACTTGTTCTTGAGTTCTGCACTTCTCAACGTGTGCATCCAGCACATCCCGATTGAATAATCGGTCACAATAGGGACATCTGGCACGTTTTGGCAATTTTTGAAACCTCAACTAAATATGAACAAAATTCCGGTCAAACCAGTCCGTATAAAGATACGGATGCGCATTTGGCACATGCTGTTGACAATAACTAAACCTATTTAATCAAATGATGTATAGATAGTTTGGCGTCCTGTTTCCGCGGTGTCGTCCTCCCGGCGGCCCGATTAACGGGGGCAGACGCCACCCGTTTTTTGAACAAGATAAGCTGCGAGGCTCTAGAGTATTAACGACATGAAAAAGAGCCAGCCCGTTCCAATGAGTAGATGGAGAATGGCCAAAGGAGTTGCTATCTTTAAGAAATCCTTGAAACTAATCCTCTCGTGTTGTTCTTCAGATAATGCCATCGCAAGGATATTTGCTGGAGCACCAATGGGTAGAACATAACCTCCTACGTTCACTGCGAATATGAGGATTGCTGGAAAAACTGGTGTGTAAGAAGCTGCTAGACTTGCTGCTATGGGTGCTAGAACTACTGATACTGGGATGTTATCAATGACCGCTGAAAGTGCTGCCGGAACCCAAACGAGAAATGCTACAGCGATTCCAGTGTTCTCAGATACAATATCTTTTACTAACTCACCGACATCAAAAATGAATAAGACAATCTCCAGAGCACCAACAAGTCCGAAAATTCCAATTAAGAAGAACACAGTATTCCAATTAATCTTTGATAATATGTCCTCCACTCTCTCTCTGGTCATAAGTAGAACAAAGAATGCCACAATAATGGCAACAAGAGGTGGTTCAAGTCCAGACCCCTGTCCCCATGTGAATGCTAAAACAAGAATCCCAATTGCAGCCAGAGAGAGATAGAAATCATTTCTAGATCTGATCATATGCACAGGAGAAACCACAAAGACCTCCTCCCGTACTTCTTCTTCTGAATCTGGTAGCTTATCCTTAAACATTTTATAAAACAGAGGTAGCGAAATCAACAATAATATGATAGAGAGGGGCATCATTGTCACAAAAAGGATAGACGCATCAAATCCAGTCACACCTTCTTCTAGTATCTTATTTGCGATCACAAGGTTTGGAACTGCGCCTACAATTGACGGTATTGAAGCAAAATTGGCTACGATAGCTTCTGAGATCAGAAAGGGTTTGAAGTCAATCTCAAGTGCATTGCAGACCTCTATTGTTAATGGACCCATAATCAATATTGTAGAAGTAGTATCAAAAACCAGAGATATCACAAAAACAAAGACTATGAATACTGTGAATAGACGTTTGGTATTACCCCCTGTGGGCTTGACAAGAGTTAATGCAATATATTGGAACATTCCTGAGTTGCGAGCTACAGAAACAATTCCCATCATCCCAATTAGGAAAAGAATAGTTCCCCATTCTATATGTTCCACTAGAGTGGAAAATGTAGCTCCCATTGTTCCCCCTGAGGTCGTGAAAGACACCCATAGAACTAATCCCACAATTCCCATTCCCACCATGGACATTGCGGCACGATTAACTCTTTCACTGGAGATCATGAGATATGTTCCAATGAAAACAAGTAATACGAGTGTGCCAACTGGTTCCTGCATTGTCTTTTTTCTCAGTTGTTTCTATATGACCTAATTTGACTTTGATATAGATACATATCTTTATTCCTAGCAAACCATCTATTAGCTCGACTAGCTTGATAAATGGAAACTAGCGTCAATTTGTCCTAATTATATGAATGCTGACATAATCAACAGCCAAGCATTTCCCAATCCCAGCATAATTATACCCAAAGGCGTGGCTATCTTCAAGAAATCAAGAAGTCTGATTGGCTTCCCTTCCTTTATTGAATAAGCAATAATGATAATATTCCCAGGAGCTCCCAGAGGAAACAGAAAACCTCCAATATTAACAGCATATACAAGAGTGATTGCAAAAATAGGACTTGAAACCAATGAGGCTGCAACAGGTGCAAGTAGTGCTGATACAGGAACTGTGTCTATGACCCCCGAGAGAATTGCAGGAATCCAAGTCATGAAGGTCACACCTAATATCTCACTCAAATTGACCAATGCCTGAACTCCCAAACTGAACTCCTGAATAATACCTGTGACTCCCAGAGCTGCGACAAGACCAAAGAGACCCACAAGAAATAGAATTGAAGCCCAGTTCACCCTATTGAGTATGTCATCAACACGCTCTCTGCAGAAAATAAGTAGAATAGAAGCTAGAATGATTGCCACAAAACTAGTTCGCAACCCAAGACCAAGCCCTACAGTGATTCCAATAACAAGAACTGTCAGAGCAACGAGTGAAGCATAGAAATCATTCTTTGATCGAATCATAAAGCTGGAGTCAACCATCATAATTTCTTCAACAATATACTCATCACTCAGTACTAGAGTATCTCTGTAATATTTTAGAAGAATGGGAATCGTGATTGCAAACAGTAAAACCGTTATTGGCATAAGTGTCACGAACATCAAGCTTGAATCTAGCACGGCTTCCGTTGCTATTACGATATTCGGTATTGATCCAATGACTGATGGAATGGATGCGAAATTACAAATTATTGCCTCAGAAATCAAGAATGGTCTAAAGTCAAGATCAAGTGCCTTGCAGAGTTCAACAGTCACTGGCACCATGACAATCATTGTAGATGTTGTATCAAAAATCAAGGAAATCGTGAATACAAATGCCATTAGTGTAATGAATAGACGTTTGATGTCACCATGAGTTGGTTTCACCAGTTCTATTGATATATATTGAAACATACCTGAAGATGCTGCAACGACCACGATGATTTGTATTGATGTAAGAAAGAGAATAGTATGCCATTCAATATCATTGATGACATTGACAAACGTACTTTGATTTGCAGCCCATAAGATAGCTCCTGCAACACCAAGGCCAAGTAATGACATTGCAGTACGATTTACTTTTCCGGTCGAGATTAGAAGATAGGTGATAATAAAGAATGCCAAAATAATCCCAGATATTTCATCCACCATCCTCACCTCCAATCAAAATCAGATGCCAAAAAGAAACTGAAGAAGAATCAGATAACCACTACCTATTGCCAGATGTATCATTCCAAGAAGTGTTCCTATCTTGATGAATTCAATGAATGGAATTGGATCATGTTGTTGCTCTGAAAGACCAATGGCCACCATATTGGCTGGTGAACCCAGTGGTGTGAAGATATATCCTCCAACATTCACTGCAAAAACCAGTGCTAGCGGATTCCCAAATATCTCCGCGATGGGTGCAAGGACCAATGATACAGGGAGATTATCAAGGAATGCTGACAGCATGGCTGGAATCCAGACCAAAAAGACTGTTTGAAGGATTGGGTTATCGCCAATTATAGCATTAAAAACATCTGCCAAGAAATTAATCCATCCAGTGATATCCAAGGCGCCAACAAGTCCGAAGAGTCCAACCAGGAAGAACACAGTAGGCCAACCGATTCTATTCAAAAATTCATTGGCTCTCTCATGTGCTAATAATAGCAAGAATCCTGCGATGATGAGTGCGACCATTGGAGGCGTCAATCCCTTCTCCATTCCCCCCACTCTCAAACTTGGTCCTAGCGCAAAACCAATCACCAGAAATACAATTGCAGCTGCTGAGATGTTGAAATCCCATCTGTCTTTTATCATAGTTGCTGGATCGATTGAAAAGACTGCATCCACTCGATGTTCATCAGTGACTCCAAATGATGAACTATACCACCTTAGAAAGATGGGCAAACTGACAAGAAACAAGATTATTGAAAGAGGCATGAATGTTATGAACAGGAATCCCACATCCAATTCTGTTTCCCCAGCTATTACAAGATTTGGTACTGCACCAACAACCGATGGAATAGAGGAGAAATTACACACTATTGCTTCAGCTACGAGAAATGGTTTGAAATCAATCTCTAAAGCCTTGCAAATCTCTATTGTGAGAGGTGCAGCAATCAACATTGTAGACACTGTATCGAAGAAGAGACTAATTCCTGAAATAAAAACCAAGAATACTATGAAGAGTTGTTTGGGGTCACCCTCACTTCTAGCTGCTATTCTGAGGGCGATATATTGGAAAATACCTGATGCCGCCGCCACCGACACAATGATACTCATTGCTATGATGAAAATGATTGTGTCCCACTCAACATGCTCTATGAGCTCTGCAAAACTAACTCCAAGAGGATTTTGTACCACTTGACCGACATACAGAACGAAACCGACTAATGCCACACCCAGCAGTGACATTGCAGTTCGGTTTATCTTCTCAGTGGAAATCAGTATATAGCTTCCAATGAAAATTACAAGCACAGCCATAGGTAAGTTCTGAAAACTGATCAAGAGGATGAGTGAAGTAGTAACCATAATTGCTATGAAAATTGTAGCAATGATCTCCCATCCAATTTTCCTCATGACTTCAATCACTTCAGATTCATCGGTTGGTCCATCACAAGGACCATGTGTCCAACCTGACTGTTGCTCCTACTCATTAATGTGTCTGTCAATTTCTTGATGATGCAAAGGGAAGACCCGCGGACAAATCACCTCTCACAAAATCATGAATCTTTACGTCTTTTTCATCGAGGTCAATAATGGCTATTGCATCTTTTACAAAATCTTCTAGATGTCTAGGCTCTGGACGTCCATACCCTACTGGAACAGTTAGTGCTACAAGATTCTCATATGTTACCATGTTTCGAACGTGACTATGTCCTGAAACTGATAATAGTATTCTTTCATCGCTCTTTATAATATGACCAGTGCTGGTGGCCCCCATGAAAGCTCCATGAAAATCCCAAGGCAACTTGTTCTTGTAGATTGTAAGGTCCTGAAATGGGAGATGATGAGACACATAGATGACATATTTGCAGTCCTCTGGCAGTGTCTTCAAATCATACTCTATCTTTCTGTTGAACAAATCTGTAGCCTCTCTATCACTAAACTCCCAATCAAGCCTGAGAAGGTCATACCATATTGCACCTTGATACTCTTTCTGCTCATAATTCTTCATTGGTATATTGAGCTCATCACGCTTGAATGAGTAATCATACCAACCAATACTGCCAATGAATGCATAATCCTCTAGAACTATGGGTGCATCTGGTATGTGAGAAAATCCATTCCTCTTGCACACCTCTCCTATTATTCTAGAGTACTTCTCTAGAGATCCTGGTCCCTCTTGTTCCTCAAACCAGATGTCATGGTTACCAGAAACAAAAAGATTCTCACAACTCTTTGCTTGTAACTTAGACAGAGCGTCTGAAAGGACATCTAGTCGGTCACTGATATCGCCTGCAATCACAAAGACATCTGGGTCAATCTCTTCAACTCGTTCCTTAATCTTTGTCAAAAGAAGCTCATCACTGCCGTTGGGCAACACATGTATGTCTGAAACTGCAGCAATTCTCAAGCTTTCTCACTCACTTGGTGTAAAGTAACTTGCATCTTTTAAAAGAAGTTAGTTGAACTACCAGACCAAATCCTTGATATTGCCTTATCATTGCAATCTCGAGAATTAGTTCATAGGACGATTGACAATGACAAACCGAATTGTTGCTCAAGCATCAGATATAGTAGATCTATCACAGACAAAAACAGTAGTTGATCAAGCGGAGATTACCGATACATATGCGCTGTATCTTGATGATGAAAGTCATTCCTTTGATGGCGTTGCAGAGAAAATCATTTTCCCCTCAACAGAAGCTGAGGTCGCAGCAATTATGAGAAGTGCATATGAAAGTGAAATTCCTGTGACTATTCAAGGCGGTAGGACTGGTCTCACAGGTGCAGCAGTCCCATTAGGTGGAATTGCGTTGAATCTTGAAAAAATGAACCAGTTATCGTACATGAACTATGATAATTCCAAAGAGTTATACTCTATAGCGGCGCAATCCGGTCTAACCCTCGAAGATTTAGTTGATGCTGTTCAGTCAAAGAAGCTGGAAAAGCTTAGAGGAAAAGGAACACCTAATCAACAAAAAGCCCTAGAACGTTTTCTAGGTGAAGCTCAAACACTCACATTTCCAGTAGATCCTACTGAGATGAGTGCGTGGCTAGGTGGTATTGTGGCTTGTAACGCTTCAGGTGCAAGGACCTTCAAGTATGGAGCTGTGAGACCGTGGGTCTATCACATCCGGGTTGTTCTAGCAAATGGTGATATTCTGGATATTGAACGTGGAAAAATCATCGCTGAAAACGGTAAATTTGTGATTGTGCTTAGTGATGGGACCGAGGCTGAAGTCACTATTCCTTCCTATACAATGCCAAAGACAAAGAATGCTGCAGGACTCTTTGCGAAACCAGACATGGACCTCATTGATCTGTTCATCGGTTCAGAGGGCATACTAGGTGTGATTACAGAAGTCGAACTAGGTCTGGTTCAACTTGAAGAGAACATCATGACAGTAATGGCTTTCTTCCCAAGTATAGATGATGCAATCAATTTTGTCTATGATGTTCGTGCCCCTGATTCTCCAATAAAAATGGACTTTTTGGAGTATTTTGGACCACATGCCATTGAAATGATAAAAGAAAAGGCTGGAGCTGCAGGAATTAAAGTCCCAGCTATGAAGGATGACACAAAAGCGATCATCTTCTTTGAATTCTCATTCACACCTGAGAATATGGAAGAACTTGTCATGGGTCTAGAAGAGATTCTTATGAAGAATAACACATCATCTGAGTCGAGCTGGGCTGGGATGGATCGGTCTGAACTTGCTAAGATGAAGACAGTGCGTCACTTTGTTCCAGAAACAGTCAACGGCATAATTGCTCAGAGAAAAGCGCAATATCCTGAGGTTCACAAGATTGGCACTGACATGGCTGTTCCTGATGAGACTCTTAGAGAATATCTACACTACTACATATCAACCCTTGATGCGCAAGGTATGGAATACGTGATGTGGGGGCATATCGGTGACAATCACATACATGTGAATATGCTTCCTAGAAACAACGAAGAGGTTAAGCAGGGAATGGACAATTACATGATCTTTGCGAAGAAAGCTATTGAGTTGGGAGGGACTGTCGCAGCAGAGCATGGCATTGGGAAGCTTAAACGTGCATTCCTAGAAGCAATGTATGGAGAGAAAGGCATCACAGAAATGCAAGCAGTAAAGAGGTCCCTTGATTCAAAATGGCTCATCAATAGAGGCAATATGGTCCCGGTACCTGCTGATGTGAGCTAGTAATAATCAGATCTGAGCTCGGACCTCCGCCTCTATCATTTTAGCACAGAGGTCTGGCTCCTCTTCACGCAGTTTTTTCATATCACGCACTCCAATCAAACGCCAATACTCTCGCATTGCATCTTCAAGGGTCACCGAAGCATCATCTCGACATTTCATAATAGCGGCTCTTATTCCAGCAGTGAGTTCCTCCACTGATGACTTCCTGATCTTTACTCTTCCCCAATAGTCACAGTAAGAGCCACGACAAGGACCTTTGACCATCACACAGTATAATGCCATGAAACTACCTCGAAAGAGTTGGTGTTTGCGATTTCCCTCTTATCTTAAGGCTTGTCTCAAGGACATCCTTATCCCATCCTTGAAATAGGTCAATTCATCGTGGAAAGAGAACTCATGGTGATTATAGGAATGCATGATGAATCGACCTCCTCCCCTATCAGTCCCAAAATACAGAAAGAAAAAGAAACAGTTGAGAAAATGATTCGTCTATTTTGTGAGAAGAAACATACCACCTTACATGGTTCTCTATGCTCTGACTGCCAAAGGCTGTTGGAGTACTCTCATCAACGGTTGGAACAGTGTCGATACCAAGAAGACAAGCCAACCTGCAGGAAGTGCCCCGTTCATTGCTATAGACCAACGATGCGTGATGAAATCCGACGTGTAATGCGGTTTTCAGGACCTAGACTTGTCTTACGTGCACCAATAGACTGGATTCAACACATGATTCATGATAGAGCTGATTTTGAAACAGAGAAAAACGTAGACCAAGAGTAACTGTGAGCGTGAAAGACTCACACTCACAGAACGAATCTACTTGTATACAACTTCAACAAGATGAGCACTGCAGCTAATACATGGATCATAAGCTCTGGCTATCATCTCAAATTGGAGTTCAATATTATCAAGCTGATTCATAGCGAGAAGATGATCACCACCAGTTCGTATGAATGCTTCAATATCATCAAGAAACATAGCTGTCGGAGTAATGAAGTCTGCAGCTACGATTACCCCCTCCTTCACCTCATAGTGATGAATCAAGGTCCCGCGAGGCGCTTCTACAGCTCCTGTACCGACACCAGTTTTCTGTGTTGGCTGTGCAATCCTTGCATCTTCGCTGATGAGAAGCTGATTTACAGTATCGATGATGCCTTCAAGCGAATAGACCTGCTCAATAGCTTGTGCATGATTGTTGAATAGAGGATTACGATACCACCGATCAGTAATCAGTTTATCATACGATTGCTTGGCCTTTCCCTTTAGACGTTCTCCTAGCAAAAGGACACGTGCAAGTGCTCCTACTGTAAATGGTTTCTCGTTATACTGACTTCGTTTCGCAAAACTGTGACTGACAACCCGTTCCTTAATGACGTTCTTGTAGTTCTCAACAGGATGTTCCTCACCATCAGAGGTCATAAGGATGTCACCGTGATATCCATACTCCTCACTTGGAGGTTTACAGCAAAGGAACTGGGTGTCCCGTTCCATATGATCCGGAACTTCGAGATTCCCAAGCAAGTCTATGGTCGCTAAAGCAAAGTCAAGTAGTTCAATAGCTTCTTCTTTCACCTTAGTGAGATTTTCCTTTGAGGGAAGCCTGCTGAATCCCCCAATAACTGGATTCTCACCATGAATCATCCGCCCTCCCATCATCCGCATTATCTTGTTCCCAAATTTTTTGAGTTGCAGAGCTTTTGCCACAGTGTCACCATACTTGTCAGCCATTGCAACAGCATTATCGTAGCCAAGGAAATCCGGTAATGCTAGAAAGTAGATATGCAGACTATGACTTTCAATCATCTCTCCATGATGCATTAGTTCTCTGTAGAGATGAGTTGTAGAATCGACCTTTACACCAACTGCCTTCTCAAGCCCTCTGAGTGCTGCATACTTGTGGGATAAGTTACAAATCGCACAGATTCTAGGCACGATACTGAGGTCCTCCTGAGGTGTTTTGCCTAGCACTAACTCCTCGAATAGACGTGGGCCCTCTAAGATACGAACCTCAACATTGTCTACTTTATTGTCCTTTATCTCGACCTTTATTCCTCCATGACCTTCAACTCTAGCTAGGGGTTCGATAGTGATACTCCTCTTGTTTGCCATTCTATTTACCTCCATTTTCAATGAATTTGATAATCTTTGAACCCCCGAACCCTCTGATACGTCGAATGATCTCTTCCTTGGTTAGTCCAAAGCTTTCAAGAAGCTTGAGATGCTGAGCGAAGTTACCGTCCTCATTAGGTCCCCAGCAACCCACACAAGGGAGCCCATGATTGGGACAAGCTGATCCGCATCCTCCCAATGTGATGGGTCCAATACAGAACTTCTCATCAAGAAGCAAGCAATGGTTCTCATTGAGCTTGCACTCATGACATACGGGGTGAGGATATGGTTCAGGTATTGTTCCATGAATCAATCGTGAAATTAACGCAAATGTCTGAGGTTGACTTATTGGACATCCCGGAAGGTAATAGTCCACCTCAACATAGGTATCAATGGGCTTGGCTTCTAGGGGCTTAGATACAAACTTGACACCTTCGCCATATACTTTGTACAGTCTCTTCTCGTATCCTCCGTCGTCAGTATACATAGCTTGAGGGCCACCATTGACTGCACAATTGCCGATTGCAACCAAAATCTTAGACCGTTTTCTGATCTCTTGAAGATGTTCTTTCTCTTCTTCTGTGCTCACGCTTCCTTCAATAAAGGCAACATCAAGGTCGCCTTCAATTGGATTACTTGAGGCCATTACAAAGGATTGGATGTTAGTAGCACCAAATAGGTTGAGGATTTCATCCTCAGTATGAATGATTAGGAGCTGATCACCTGCACAGCCAGTAAAGCCATAGATGCCAACCTTTGGTTTGTCTGTTGTGGTCATCTTAGATCAACTCCCTAAAGTGTAACGTGTCCCAGTAGGTGAACACTGGTCCATCCATACAAGTATAGAGATGTTCAATAGCACAATGTCCACACTTGCCTATTCCGCATTTCATTCGTCTCTCTAGAGAAAGCTGAATCTGGTTCTTTGGTATCTTAAGCTTTAGAAACTCATCAATCACAAATTTGTACATAACAGGTGGACCAACTACAACCGCATTAGTTTCCTTTGGATCAATCTTTGGAAGCTCTTTGAATAACTTAGTCACAACACCTACATTTTCAGTCCAGTCCTTGTCCGGTCTATCAACACTGTACATGCATTCAATGTCATCTCGTTTTTTGATTTGAAAGAACTCGGTTTTGAATAGAAAATCTTGAGGACTCCTTGTACCATATAGAAAGAATACTCGATTGAATTGGTCTCTATTATCTAAAACATAATAGAGTATAGACCGAAGAGGTATTACTCCTAATCCACCAGCAACTATTATGAGGTCTTTATTGACCATCTGGTCTAGTTTGAAGCCATTTCCATAAGGTCCTCGAATGTAGATTACGTCGTTGTCCTTTTTCTTGAACAATGCTTCAGTCAGTTTACCAACCTTTCTAATGCCTAGTTCAAGAATACCAGGTCTACTTGGCGTAGATGAAATCGAAAAAGGTGCTTCTCCTACACCGGGTATTGATACCATGATGAATTGTCCCGGATTATAGGTGAATGACATGGCTTTCTTCATGTCGATATGTCTAATCTGGAAGAATCTGTGGTCCTTAATCAAATCATAATGTCTCACAATTCTAGCTGCCTTAGGTTTGAATGGATTATCTATTTGCTCATTCACAATCATTGTTTAGGCACCTCCTTGGTTGTCAAAGCCTCTGAGATTGTTAGGACATTGATATCCACTGGACATGAGTCAACACATCGTCCGCAACCAATACATCCCGGACGACCATAATCAACTCCAAAAGTCTTCAACTTGTGACCATACCACAATCTTAGCCGGTCTGCACGGGATGCACGAAAATTGTGTCCCCCAGCAACGAGACTATAATCAACAAACATGCAGCTATCCCATACTCTGTCACGACGCCCAACTGTTTCATTAGTGACATCAAAGACATCTGTAACATTATAACAATTACAAGTCGGGCAGACCATAGAGCATTGACCACATGAAAGACATTTGTCCCCAAAATAGTCCCAGACTTCGCTATCGTGACTCAGTTCCATAATGTCTGGCATGCTGTCGAATTCGAAGCTCTTCTTGAACATCTTGTTTCGTTTCTGACGCCAGTCGATATACATCTGGATATCTTCATGCGTAACATCTTCGTCGAAGAACTCCTCTCGCTGGTATATCATGTCATAGCCAAGGCTTGACCCTACCCAGACAAGATAGAACTCGCCCAGATTCACAAAGAATAGATCAAACCCCTCTTCAACAATATCAGTGTCTGTTGAGAAACAAAGAGAGTTCTCAGTCGGAAGACACGAGAATCCAATTATTGCTGAATTCTTTCTCAGACCTGAGTAATATGGATCAACTGGGTTTCTGAGGAATACATCGTCTAGCCTTAGAAGACTATGTATCTCACATGGATGAACTCCTAATATGACCCGTTTCTCGATTACAGAATAGTCTGGTTCGAAGCCTCTCTCATTGAAATGCATCATAGTGAACTGCATCGGATGAAATAACTTCTTGATTGGAATCATAGGGTGCTCGTCAGTGATGACCAATTCGGATATGCTCTCAAGACGGTCATATGACAACACTCCATTCTTTTGTTTTGGTCCATATAACTGGCCAAACTTGTCCAGACTCTCGAGGAAAACCTCGAGAAACTTTGGCTGCATTTTCAATATGCGCAATCTTGACACCCTTTTATGAGGACCTTTTGAAACGTCGAGAGGCGCGATATCTCAAGTTAAGACTGTTTGCATTGGTTCCAACATTTTGCCAAAAGTGTATTTTTGCATCCGTTCCTTAACCATGAAATTTATATCTTGAATTATGTAATACTATTACATGAAAAACAGATATAAGCGTCTGTATCATATAATTACATGAAATAAATAAGGTGAAAGAGATGGCAGAAGAGAAATCATCGAAAACAGAGGGTGTACAATTAAGCCTACGCGAACAGCTTCTTGGACGTCTATCTGACGAAGAGCTTGTTTCCAAGAAGCGTGAAGTTTCAGTCATGACTAGGATGAGTGGCGATATTGTCGAAATCTTAGATGCTTTAGTCGAACTTGAGATTTTTAAGAGTAGGTCTGAAGCTGTATCTGCATTTGTCGAACAAGCTATATCTGCACGTATTGACCTCTTTGAGGAGATAAAAAGCCAAGCAACTGATATCCGGAAATTACGCGATTCTGCTAAGAAGCATGCTTTTGAAGCATTTCAAGAAAAATAAACTAAAGTTCTCCTTCTTTCGTTTTTTTTTCCTGGGGTGAGTCCATCTAGTGGACCATGAATCATGTTTACCTTATTCGATCAATCTACTTTCTTCTAATATAGAACGTAGTCGAAAGCATAGTGGGCGCCACCAGGGCATAAAGCTCTAAATTCCTCTTTGTGGTCAAGGATCCTTACAGTATTGGGATCAATTCGAAAATGAACCCCTGCAGATGTTTCTTTGAAGTCAATTGTTCTTTCATCACTAGGATCAAGCTTGAAGTCTGCCACTCTAGCAGTGTCTTTGAAGTCAAGGATTCTCACGGTGTTAGGATCAACTCGGTAGTCAAGGATCCTCACGGTGTTAGGATCAACTCGGAAGTCAAGGATCTTCACGGTGTTAGGATCAACTCGGTAGTCAAGGATCCTCACGGTATTGGGATCAATCCGCCAAGCTAAAGCCGCACTGGTTTCAACAGCGCTATTCTCAATGGAATATGCATCTGAAGTCATTACCATTGTATTATTCATACTCATCCAAGCCACTGCAATCATCGAACCGAATGCAGCCAATGACAGGACGAGCAGGACTCCTACAGCAAATACAACCCTGTGGGTTCTTTTGTTAAACATTCTCTATCTCCTCCGTATTAGTGTAAGGATTCAGTGATGAAGTCAATGTCAGTAAATCGATGCAAACCAACATTTGCCAAGTTGAAGTCATCATCACGCAATTGAATCACTTTAACACCTGAAATAGTATTACACATTACAAGTAATATATCTTTTGGTAACATAATAAAGAACCGAAAAATATATTACGTAATTATCTTACATATAACAAGAAATCTCCCGAACATTAAGATCGGATTAGTTCTCCTTCTTTCTGTTCTCAACGGGGTGGTCGGGGGATTTCCTTTTTCAACCTCAGCATTTACTTACATCATCATCCATTACATGAAATTCAAACATGGTTTCAAAACTGAATAATTTGGATGATTCTGGACCACTAAAGTATAATCTCGCTTGGGAGATATTCCTTTAGCTTGAGTATTTTCTCGAACATACTATGGAAGTGTTCCATTGTCTTTTCTTTTAAAATCTGATCAATAGAAACCCATCTGAACATACTATGGTCCCAACACAGTGTGACATCCCCACTCAAATGTCTGCACCAATATGAGATGAATACCATTGGAAACTTTTTCCCACCTCTATAGAAGAAACCTGTTTCTATGGGCATTACAATCTCAGCCTTAATGCCTGTTTCTTCCAATATCTCTCTTAGAATACCTTCTCTCGGACTCTCTTCTTCCTCAAGCCGACCTGTGATGATCTCCCATGCACCAGGAGCGAAGTCTTTTGAATCTGCCCTCTTAAGAATCAGGAACTTGCCATCCTTCTCAATTGCAGCACCCATTCCAACATACATCTTCTTCATTGAATCCACATCTGGTACGAGCTTTCATTTTTCAACTCACTTATATTATTCAGCCTATAAAATCAGTCTGGGAATATGTAATGCCATTCACTCCGTTCCATTTTGGTCCTGCACTATTTATTGGAGTTCTCCTTTTTCCTTATATCGACTTTGCAACCATAATGATCGCTAGTGTAATTTTAGATCTTGAACCTCTTGCTGTGATAATCTTTGATATGCAAATGCCACTACATGCATTTTTCCATACGTATCTTGGAGCTACAATTGTCGCAATTCTTCTCTCATTTGGGATATACCCCTTAAGAAAATACTTCAATGAGCTTGTATCTTTCTTCGGACTGAAACAAAAGTCGTCTTTTCGGCACATTCTACCAGCCAGTATTATTGGTACCTACTCGCATGTGTTTCTAGACTCATTCCTTTACATAGAAATGAATCCCTTCTTCCCAATCATTGGAAATCCATTTGTTGACCTTATAGCAGGTGGTCTGGTCTATAATCTCTGCTTCTCTCTTGGCTTCCTCGGTTTCTTTGTATATCTACTGAGGATTCTGCTAAACCTGAGAGTCAATAAGATTGAAGGTGACGCATTTGAATAATCTATGGAAATGGACTTCTAGGTGAACTCTCTCCTTTTCCATGTTCCGGTGGAGGTTCCCACCCCTCTGTGATTTTTAGATATTCTGCTCTCTCAGACGCATCATGCAGTTCCATCACTGTTGCAAGGTGATTTCCATTAGCATCACGAATTGGATAGATATACTCATAGAACTGCCTTCCAATGAAATGAACCCATCCCTCGTACTTCTCTAACTCTCCACTCTTTAAATCACTAATCATCTTAAGGACACCTGGTTCCGCACGTTCAGGATGGCAACGCAATATGGATGAATTGATTCTATCCTCCTCTTGTTGAAGTTGTTCAGCTACCTTACGATTGAATATTACAATTCTATCATCTTGATCTAGCACACAAATTCCAACATTGAGATTTTCTACCAAGAGTCTTAACGTATCGAGATTGAAAGCCATATCAAAGACAAACAATAAACGAAGTGAAAACCTTACCCATTCTGGATACGTTCCATTTATCTCGAAGAAAAAGTCTACTAAAAGTATGGGAAACTTCTATTCCAGATTGGCGAAATATTATGATCAGATGTATGCCCATATAGACTATGAAGGTGCAGCCAACAGACTTCATGATATCATCCAGAAGTATAAACAAACAACAGGGAACAGATTGCTAGATGTTGCTTGTGGAACTGGTACTCACATCATGTATCTAAAAGATAGGTATCAAGTAATGGGTCTTGATATCAGTGAAGAAATGCTATCGGTTGCACGTGAGAAGTGTCCTGGTATTAGCTTTGTACAAGGTAATATGGTTTCCATGGATCTAAACCAAGTTTTCGATGTGATTATTTGCCTGTTTGGATCTATAACATATCTTACAACCAAAGAAAAGCTCCAGCATACTATCCAGTCCTTTTCAAACCATATTACTTCAGGAGGAGTTATCATTATTGAGCCACTATTTACTGAAGAAACAATTCGCGAGAAGGGAATGGGATTAAACTGCCTGAATCTTCCTGACATCAAAATTGCACGGAGTAATGTCAGTCGAAGAGAAGGGAATATTGTGTATCTTGATTTCCATTTCCTAGTTTCAACACGAGAACATGGTACCGAGCACTTTATTGATCCAAGTCCCATGGGAGTTTTCTCCAAAAGCACATTCAAGAATCTCATGGAGAAGAGTGGATTTTCTGTTGAAATCATTGAACCTGGTTTCGACAAGGAAATTTTGATATTAGGCATTAAAGAGTGACAAAACATCTTCATTTCCTCTTTCCACTAGTTGATTAATGCTAAAGTGAACCATAATCTATGGAAACTACAACATTTGGTTCTGGTTGTTTCTGGTGTACAGAAGCTATATTTCAACAGCTGAAAGGTGTTTCATCCGTTGTGTCTGGATACTCTGGCGGTCATGTGAAGAACCCTACATATGAGCAAGTGACAACAGGTCGGACAGGACACGCTGAAGTCTGCCAGATTCAGTTTGACCCAGAACAGATATCCTTCGAAGAATTACTTGAAGTCTTCTTTAACACACATGATCCAACTACTCTAAACCGCCAAGGTAACGATATTGGAACTCAATATCGTTCCGTAATCTTCTATCACACAGAGGAACAGAGGAAAGCGGCTGAAAGTGTAAAAGACAAACTCGATAAGAGCAGAACTTGGAAAAATCCTATTGTGACTGAGATTGTTCCATTTGATTTATTCTATCCAGCAGAAGACTATCATCAGAATTACTACAAGAATAATCCAAATCAGGGATATTGCCGTGTCGTGATTGCGCCAAAAGTGAACAAGTTTGAGAAAGTCTTCAAATTGAAAATTAAAAGTTAACCACAACTAGTCTTCCAAGATAATATTCTCACTGAAATAGTACAAGAATCGTTGATAACATACAGATTCTATTTAGTATTAGAACTAGCTAGGTTGATACAATATGGCTGAAGGTGAGCTTTCTGAAGTATATGTCTTCTGCAATATCTGTAAGGAGAATGTACCTCTAGAGATTACAGAAGATGATACTGAAAAGGCGAAGACTGGTCTCATCTCTGTGATATCAGTTCACGGAAATCCGCAACATGCAATACTTGTTTACCTAGACATGAACCTCAAGGCAAGAGGAGTTGAGTATCCCTCCCTAATCCAAGTTGATGAGGAAACATCGCTGGAGAGTGAAGAACCCACTTCAGTCAAAGAAGATGCTATTGACCTAAATACAATAATCAGCTCCTTTGGTGAAAAACAAGAACAAGCAATCAAAGCTTTTGCACATATATCTGCACAACTCATTGCTGGAAATACTCTGTATCTCATTCATAATAACAAAAGCATTGGTAGAGTGATAAAGGACCAGATAGACTCTCTATTCATCGATGAAAAACCTTCATCCTTTGTCATTACATTTGATGACATTGACTATGTTTCTGGAATGAGGCCAACAATATTTGACCTACAATACGGGTCTTTCATTTCTGAGGGTATAGCGATTGATACCTCTCACTTTGAACAAATAATCAGAAATGCTCTTGACAGTCCCAATGGCTTTAATATTTTGAAGAATGAATATCACAAACTGAAGTACTCATACAGACGCCTCTGGGAATTATTGACAGCAGGTGCAAGAGTCTATACTCAGAAAAAATTGGCCTATCTTGTGTCCATCGACCTTTCGTTAATCCCTCTACTTCTGAGAATAGCTGAAAATGATGGGGTGGATGTAGCATCCCGCGTGAAACCAATGAAATAGAGTAGAAAATAGAAGGACATGACTCAACTATTGTATTCCAAAAGTGTATAGAAGATTGGTAAGGAGGCTCGATTCAGTTTCAACAAGATAAGTGTAGATTATTCTAACAAGAATCGGACCATCCGATATGACCTCAACCATATTAGTTGCATGTTCTGCTCCGAAGTTGTACGTTGCAACATTTGATCTAAACGAGGCTAGAAGAATACTCTTAGTTGAAACCCACACACCACTCCAATACATGAAATGTATCTCAGCTGTTCTATTACACATCACTTTGACCCATGTGACTCTTGGCCCACCAAAACCAGCTTCAATATGGTTGTTATTATCAGAAGTGTACTCTGAGGCTTTTGTAACCTCTACTACCTGTCTGAATGGGATTGTGCCAAATATGAGTACTAGCACAAGTCCGATGATTAGATAGCTTTCAACCGGGGGATTTTTCATAATAGCCCGACTCCACAAGGGTCAGACCTCTCACTTAGAATTATTACAAACGTAAATAAAGACAACTATGAGTCTAGCGCTTTCCATAGTTGCAAGTCTTGTAACAAGTTATATGTGCCACTATTGTTTCTCTGGCTTTTACGTTAAATCAAGGGTGAGTTGCATATGTCAGGAAATTACGAATATCTATCACAAGAATGGATGGATGCTGTAATATCACGTGTAAGAGATAGTCTCACTGCTGAGGAGATGAAGCACGTATCCTCATCAATGGTGAATATCGTTGAGAATTGTCCAGATGGAAAACGACGCTACATGTATTTCCGGTTTGAGAATGGACTTTTAGAGGAGGCTCTGGTAGGTACAGATGATGATGAGGTGGCATCCAAAAATCCTGAGTTTAGGATTATCGGTGATTACGATACTTTCGCGAAGATATCAAAGGCTGAGCTTGGAGCAAGGTCAGCTTTGATGCGGAATAGAATCAAGCTCAAAGGGAACATGGTGAAAGCACTTCGGTTATCGAGTGTTGTTGATAAGTTGAACAAAATCATCGCACAGGTGCCCACTGATTACTGAGGTGATTTCATGACTGACTATGATTATTCTATTGACCACAAGAAGCGACTCTCCACTGTCCAAGACAAGATGCAAGAGTTGAACCTACCTGTATTACTTGGCTCCCGACTAAGAACAATAAGCTATGTTGGTGATGTCTTTTGTCCTTGGAGGTCGTTCATTATAATTCCTCAAGACAAAGAACCAACAATCTATACCTTTGTCATTGATGCCGAAAGAGTTAGAGATGACAGCTGGTTGGATGATGTGAGAGGGTTTGGTCCCTTGGGGGGTGGTCATCAGATCGATGTTATCGCAGATGCAGTTTCCGAACATTTACCTACATCTGGAGAGAGGCGAGTTGGTGTCGAACATGGGATGTCTTGTTATCTTCCGGAAGGGAATTTGACCGCTGAAGAGTTCAGAATGTTGAAGACTAGCCTCCCAGGCGTTGAGTTCGTACAATCGATTGACATCATTGATGAACTCTCTATGAAGAAGGACAGAGGAACTGTAAATCGATTCAGGAAAGCCTCTGATATCGTCGACATTGGTCACAAGGCAGTGCTAGATCAATTTGAGGTTGGCATGACTGAAACTGAGATTGCTGGGATTGCTGAGGCTGCAATGCGAAAGGCGGGGAGTGAGTGGTCATGGAGTTTCACGGCAGGTAATGAGATAGCCTCCGGATATAGAACATCATATCCAATGGGAGCATGTACTCCAGCGACAAGGCGCAAGACAGCACCAGAAGAACCCTTGATGGTTGATCTACATGCAATGTTCATGCTAGGACTAGGTGACCATTCTCACAACTATCTTCTGTCACCAGTATCTGAAAGACAGAGAGAGCTAGCTGATTATTTCATTGAAACCATCATTAAAGTGATTGATATGTATGGTCCTGGAATGACACCTGGTAAAATGGCCGATGATATGATGGATTGGGCTGAAACAAAGGGGATAGCTCAGTACCTTGTTCCAGGTTTTGAACATGGTATTGGTGTTATGGGCGATGAATGGCGAATTGGAATGAACACAGGTCCAATGCCATACTGGACAGACCCTGACCATGTCTATGAGCCTGATCAGCTGTTGATTTGTGCAATGCAGTTCATGGTCCCAGAGGATGAGGCTGGGTTCAGGTATGAATCTCCTATTCTAATCACAAAGTCAGGATGTGAGGTACTAGCCAAAACTCCTCTCGAGGTCACGGAACTTTAGAAAAGCGAAAAGATAGATATGGATGTTGGAGACACATATCTCAAAACCTAGTTGGAGGAGAGCAATAATGAGTGAAATACCATATAGTGGAGAGAAAACTGCAAAGGTTGGTGAAGTCGAGATTGCATATGATACATTTGGAAACCCTTCAGACCCTCCTATGCTGCTAATCATGGGACTAGGTGCTCAGATGATTCGATGGGACGAGCTATTCTGTAAAGCACTCGCTGGACAAGGTCGGTGGGTGATTCGCTTTGATAATCGTGATGTAGGATTATCAACGAAGTTTGAAGAGGCTGGTATTCCTAACATTATGTCACTTATTCAGGGACAAAAAGTGGATGTGCCCTACAAGTTGAAAGACATGGCTGAAGATGCAATTGGTCTGCTTGACGAACTTGGAATCGAAGTAGCTGATGTCGTGGGTGTTTCAATGGGTGGCATGATAGCTCAGACTATGGCTATTCACTATCCTGAACGAATAAGGACCCTGACATCAATAATGTCTTCAACAGGCAATCCCGAACTACCACAATCAACGCCTGAAGCTTTTGAGGTTCTACTTGCACCCCCTGCTTCAAATCGGACTGACTACATCACAAGCCAACTGAAAGCTGCAAAGGTACTGCACGGTTCCACATATCCCTTGAATGAAGAGTATGTCCGTAACTATTCTGAACGTTCGTACGACAGATGCTATCATCCGCAGGGATTCTCAAGGCAATTGGGAGCTGTTCTTGCGTCTGGAAGTCGTAATGAAGCATTAGCCAATGTGAAGATTCCTACTCTTGTTATTCACGGAAGTATAGACCCGCTGGTTCCAGTTGAAGGCGGAAAAGACACAGCAAAGAGCATACCAGATGCAAAGCTACTCATCATCGATGGAATGGGACACAGCTTTCCAACTGAAGTCGTGCCACAGATACTTCAAGCAATTCTGCAACACACAGCTCCATAGCAAGAAACTCATTTGGAGTCTCTTGAGTTGATCGCTGACCTACCTGACGAACTTAGAAGGTCAGGTGCAATCGAAGTCAGAAAGAAACTTGGCACCATCTCCGGAGGAGATGTTCTCGATGTCGGGACAGATGAGGGTGACTTCATCAAGGTCCTAATGAAAACGCTAAAGGACTACAAGTCTTTCACAGGAATCGACATCTCAGAAGAGAATCTGAAGAAAGCAAGAGAGAACTTCAAAGACATTGCTGCAAATTTCATAGAGATGAATGCTGAAACTTTGACTTTTCAAGACAATCATTTCGACACCGTATGTATCTCGTACACTATTCATCATCTAGAGAATATTGACGCAGTATTGTCTGAGATGTATCGAGTGCTGAAGCCTGGGGGTCACTTCATCATACAAGAGATGTACTCTGATGGAGAACAGACGCCAGCTCAGAAGGTGGACAAACTCGTTCATCATTTAGAAGTGAAAGTTGACTCTCTATTGGGCATTCCCCATTTCGAAACTCTGACTAGACAGAAACTGAAAAACTTGGTCAATAGACTTGGATTGAGTGAAGTAGAAGTTTTCGAGTCCTCCTGGGCTGTCAAATGTCTGTTCTGTGATAATGCCTATGACTGTGCAAACCCGAAATGCTCTGATCAAATCGATTCAGTTCTGAAGCAAATTGACGAGGCTTTGTCCAGAGTCTGTAAACACCCGTTTTATCAAGAAATCAGAGCAGAGGCAGAATTGCTCAAGGAAAAAGTAAAAGCTGAAGGATCCTCAGCAGCATCGGTAATTTACCTCATTGGAAAGAAGGGATAAAGAAACAAGGCAATGCTTTTGTTCAAGGAATCCCAATTGGTATTACTACCATAAGGAGGATGTTCTCTAATGGATGAAAGTGTCTACAAGATAATCGACCTAGTTGGAACCAGCACGAAAAGTTGGGAAGACGCTGTTAGCAGTGTTATTACAAAAGCATCTGCAAGTCTTCGCGATCTCAGAATCGCTGAGGTCAAAGACCTCGATGTGAAGATTGAAAATGGTAAAATCGCTGCCTATCGGGCACGAGTTTCTTTGAGCTTCAAGTATGAGAAGGAATGAAAGTAGAAGACAATTCCGGAATAGGGGGTGAAATACCCCCTTTCGATTTTTTGGGTTCTTCAACTTTCTTCTGGATATACCCGAGTAGCCAATCCTTCTTTCCATGCCTTGATTATTCTTGCCAGTGGGGTTCCAAGTATTCGAATATTGCTATAGTCCGACTCACCTATTCCCCTTTCTGCTGCGAGTTTGAGATATGATATGTTGAAAGGGTCTAATTCTGCTATTCTTGTTGCGATGCAATCAAGGGCCAGGGGATCTTGGCTAGCAAGGATCGTGTTTAGGTTGAATGGTTCCTGACCTATTGTATTTGTCATATCTACATCATAGCTAACAACTATAGCATCGATTATGCTGAGGGTTGGCTTAATCACTGTGTTAATGTCAACCAAACCTTGAGCTAAATTAGTATGAATCCGTCTTTTTTCCCCACTTGGGCTCCACCATTGTTGATATGTGGGATGGTAATACTTGCCCTTGGTAGACCAGAATTCCTTGGAAAGTTGAAGGCAGAAACCAGAGGGGCGATCATCTGAGTAATCACCCTTTCCAGGGAGGGCTCCCATAAGATTCTTGACAGCTAAGCTAGCCCAATCACTTTTTCCTGGAACGCGCCTGTATAGCTTGAGTTTTGGCACATTGATTAAAACATCACAATCTAGGATGATTTGCGGAACATGCAACTCCTGGATTGTGTGACCGCTTGGAACTGGCACATTTGCTGCAGGACTTTCATTCAAATCTATCAATTTCGCTCCATACTTCTCAGCCAACTCTATGTATCCACTGATTCTGAAGGCCAGTTTTGTATCAATTCCCCCTGAACCCTCAGCAATAATGATTTCCGAAGGATTCATTCTTTGGCATAATTGTAGAATGGCCTGAACAGTCGGGTAATCTGTCGTGAAGCCGGTAAATGGAGGTAAGCCAAAGACTAGGTTTGGTTTGATTACCACTTTATCCCCTGATTGAACAAAACTCTCCATCCCACCAATGTGATGAATCACCCTGAGAATTGCGATTCTTATATTCTTGTCTTTCACAATGGACACAATTGCCATTGATTCACCTCATTAACACTCTGTCCTATTCTACAATATCTGAAATGCAAGCCAAATCAAATGGTCATAATCCCTGCCTTATCATTTTACCTTAAGATCGGTGGAGTATAATCAGGAAGTAGAAGAGAGAAAAGGCCTCTTGAATTCTTCAAGAGGCTGCTTGTATCATAGTTGCTGTGTATTAGTTGATTCGGAATGTACCGGGTGCTTTGTAGGGTGCCACCACTGGGCCATCTGGAGTTTCCAATACTTGCCACTCTATAAGGCCACTCATGTGCACGTTGCGCCCAGCATATTTACCATACAAGTTGTCAAATTGGACGTCGCCATTCATATGATATTTGCTATTTGCCAGATTAGTCAAGCCATAGTCATATCCCCACATGAGTATCTCTCCATACTCTACCCATTGGAATACATTGCCTTCATCGTCTATGTAAGTTATCAACTCTACCCAGTCATAAATCTTCCAAATCTCAGCAAAGAAGAATGCCATTCCTGTTGGCTTGTCTCCAAATGGTTTGCCTGATCCAAAAGCAAAGAATGCCATACCATATTCAGTAGAATCACCATCAAAAGTAATGGTTCCTACCCAATCAGGTATGTCGGTTTGTGGTCCAGGCCAAAGCACATTAAACTCCAAGTCCATGGACCCAATCAGGTGTTTCTTCGCTTGCACAGGTGTGGCAACGACCAAGGTTAGTGATAATGCGAATAAGATTAATACAACACACATTTTTTTCAGCTTTCTCACCTCCTATCAGTTTCATAAAATGAACCGACTTGGTGACTGATTGCTCTTAGTCAACAATGTACAGGGTCACTCGTTGCAACTAGTACATTGCATTCTAAGGTATTACTCACTGGAATATCAAGGAGCGGGAAGTAGTTTCAGCCAAGAAGGACAAAAAGTATGGTTCATTAGCATATTTCCATCTTAGACTGTGCGAAATAATCAACATAGAGCCAGTTTTATTAGCAAACTGATGTATAGAACTGCAATAGTTGTAGGGAACGTGGTAGCCCAAAGAGCCATCTTTAAAAAAATCCAGCAAAGAAGAATCGTTTCTCAACTCAGTAGAAGTATGGTGAGTAGATTGGATCCACTGGACTGGGCCCTGATATGTGAACTATGTGGCAATGCTAGGATGCCATACAAAGAACTCGCAAAGAAATTCAATATTTCAGATAATACAGTCAAAAACCGAATCAATAATCTTCGCCAGCGAGGAGTGATTCGGAGGTTTGGTGTATGTGTAAGCTTTGAAACGTTTGGTGCTGAAAATGTGGTTGGTTTTATCACAACCGATGGATCCGAGAATGTGATAGAATTAATGAAACAGATCGTCAGCAAACCAATGGTAGTCGAAATCTATCGTACCAGTGATAGACGATATGAATATCACGCAATCGTGTTGGGAGCGAGTGAAACTCTAGGGCTCAAACGTTTTCTATCAGAGCTTGATGGTGTGACCAATGTAGAGATGAGACCTGTTTTCTTTCTCTTTCCCAACAAACCACCTAACTATGTGTTAAACACGAGAGGGAAGAGGGTCACCTTTACCCGTGAGCAGTTACGTGTATTGAAGTCTTTAGCTGAAAATGACTCTCGACTGCCCGTTTCCCAGATTGCCCAGTACACAGGATTCACTCCCAGACGGGTGCGGAAAATCCTCCGAGACCTAGAAGAGAGTGGTGGTATCCACTTTCCTGTCTATTATGATGTCTTTGCATTGGGCGATATGGAATACAGGATGAGAATCTGTTACGATGAAGCTCAGACGACAGGTCAGGACATCATAATGGGACTGCACGAAAAATATCCGGAACTATTCTGGTGGGCAAGCATAACAACCAATGAACCAATTATTGATGTGGGTCTGATCATTGACCGTCCTGGCAAAGGACCTCCAATCGCTGCTGAGATTAAAGCAGCTGATTACACCGAGTCTGTAGAGGATTTTGTATCCTATCCCAGGGTTGTTCATGGTATAAACCGGCTCAATGCTCATCTATGGGACTTAATTAATGAGGCGGGGCTTTAATCTTCAACAGTTAGAATAAACTATAGAAAATGGTATACCATGATATTATCTCCACTGTTGACCTGTTTCTGGTCACACCTCATCACAAGTAATACCCATTACTTCTCATGGGATGTGTTGAGTCTATCTGATCTCAATCTGGATTGTGAACTGCTGCCCATCATCAAGCGTTATCCGTAGGACATAGATTCCAGCAGCCAGGTCCATAGTGTTGAGATTGAAGACATACTGCTCCTTCTTCTCGTCATACCTAAACACGTTGGAAGTGTCAACGGGTGATGTCGAGTCAGCAGGCATGAAGTCACCTACCACCCCGTCAATCACCATGGCCAGGTCAAGGGTCGCATGTGCAGTGCTATCTGGATTACCATCCTCGTCAAAGAGCTGGAACTTCACAGGGATTGACATCCCCTGTTTGAACCAACTGGTCCCGTCTGGCTTGATGGGGCGGAGAAATCCTCCAAAGTCGTACTGTGCAACAGCTGAAACCTCCACGCCCTCAGGGGTCATTTCAAGTTCCGTTTCAACTAGTCGCGTCTGACCAGCTGTGAGCGGAGCATCTTCAACCGTTCGTATAAAGAGAACCTCGCCACCAATCCCACTGACAGAGTCCCCATAGCTCACAAACCACTCCATGGAGTAGGTGAGGTCATCCAGAGCAGTCATCTCAAACGTGAAGACTTCCTGAGGATAGGGGTTCAGAGGGACTGGGACAACAATCATGACGAGTACGTTAGTTGTGCCATCTGCTTGGATTTCTTCGAAGTACCATGCGTTCAGTCCAATCTCGTTCGTGGTGCTGTTGATGGCATGGCCAAGAGGGTCAGTGACTTTAATCTCCACTAGAGACCATCCACCTCGCCAAATGAGATAACCCCCTGCTTGCCACCAGTCGTTTCCAATCGGTAATGGTCCATACTTCATAGCAATTGATGGGTCTATTAGCGGAAAATCATCCCCTTCCTCATGTGGGAGATTGGTGTCTCCAATGCCATCTCCCTCAACTCTTCCGCCACTTCCATCAGCTAAACCCAAGTAGTTGTTCCAGAAGTTGCCCAAGAGCTGACCAGATTCCGTATCAATGAAGTGCCATGTGTTACTACCAGTATCACAAACCTGCTGGCCATTACTCATGAAGAGATTGAGGTAGATGTTGTTGTCAATAGATGAAAAGTCAGCTTGAAGGCCTATGTCGTTCTCACTGAATATGTTTCTTACTATCGTCATCTGTGTTGTCCTGGCTAGAGAAACCGCAATGCTATTATCTATCATGTGGTTAACACTAATTGTGCCGCCAGTACAACTATGAACCTCTATTCCAGTTTCAAAGCCCCTGATCCAATAATCCCGAATCGTAACATCACTGCAATCGTAGAGCATGACTCCTGCTAATTCACCATTACCTCCCTCAATCTTGCTTGCTCCCTCAAGTCCATCAATTATTGTATGCACACAATAAAGCAAACAGAATCCTATAGCATTACTGGTGGCTGTATTGTTAATCAAGGTATTAGCACTGGAACGCGTCAAATAAAACCCATGATAATTATTGGTGGCTGTATTATTAGTCAAGGAATTAACACTGGAATATTCCAAACAAAATCCGTTAAAGACGCCATTATCGATGATGCCTTGAAGGTCTACTGAGTTGTTCAACAAGGTATTGCTCTGGCACTCGAATAAGTGGTATCCAGCACCGTTGAAGACACCGCCCTGAATTTCAAGGTTAATGGAAGCCAGATTTCCTGTTAGCATGTTATTCTGACACCCCGACAACAAAAATCCATCAACAGAAACTGTGACTCCATCATGTGCACTGGTTTGGAATAAGTAAAGATTGTCTAATAACACATTATTCTGACACCCCGACAACAAAAACCCATCACCAGAAACCATAACCCCACTAGCTAAATAATAGAACTGGACAATGTTGTTTATTAACGTGTTATTGTGACAGCTCGAAAATGAAAACCCGCTGTGAAAACCGTGTTGGACTGAGCCCAGACTTCTTTCCCAGCAAAAGAGGATACCATTGCCTATGATTGTATTATTGTGGCAACCCGATAATGAAAATCCGTCAAAGACGCTAGATATCCTAAAACCATTGGTGATGACCTCGTTGCCTACTAGCGTGTTATTGTAACAGCCCTCCAACGAAAATGCACTGACGGAGCCGAAGAAGTTATTCTGAAAGAAGATCTCATTGTCTGTTATCATGTTATTGTGACAGCTCTCCAACGAGAACCCGTCAGCAAAGCCATAGATTCTACGGAAGAGAACATCGTTTTCTGATACGGTGTTATTATGACACCCCAATAACGAAAACCCACTGCCATCAAACGTGAAGTCGTTGCTCACGCCCGAGAAGGTGATATCATTATAGACTAACGTGTTATTATGACAGTCTAACAACGAAAACCCATCGCCATAAACTGTGATTCCTCTAATGAACTCAACTTTGTTTCTTGATAAGGTATGGTTCTGACACGCAGTCAACGAAAACCCAGTGAGGGACCCTAGGACAGACCCCCAGAGTCTTACCTTATTGGTTGTTAACGTGGCATTGTCGCAATTGTCCAATACGAATCCGTCGAGAGATCCAGACTCGAAGGAGTAAGTTGCTGAAGGTGACCCATGTTCGATGCCGAAGGTGACAGAGTTAATCGTGAGTATGCAATTTTGACACCCAGAAAGGAGGACTCCAATTATTTCATCAAAGCCCAAGTCATAATCAATCACGTCAACCCAGTTCCCAAACAAAGTGTTGTGGTGTCCGTTCCACAGCCCGATGCCGGTGTGACAGTCGATAACTGTGTTTTCATGAAGGGCAATATTCGCACAATCGACAAGGTTGATGCCACATGCGAAGCAACTTGCAACAGTATTACCAGATACAATGTTATCTTCGCAGTTCAGCAGTCCTATGCCATCTTCGCACCCAGTGAGCATGTTGCCATATACTTCGTTATGGTCACTCCATCCAAGATAGATCCCTACAACATGACCAGTGGCGTCATAGAGAACAGCGTTTCCTGACAGAATATTATCTTCACACTGGATCATTCGTATACAGAACGCCTCAAAGTTCGCGGGAGGATTGACAGCAGAAATGCTAATCTCGTTTCCAGATAGTGAGTTACGATGGGACCACTCTAGATGCATGCCCATGTAGTAACCAAACACGTCACCTTGGAACCCTAGCGTGACACTATTCCCGATTAACTTGCAATCATAACACGCAAGCATAATGAAACCATAGGGATTGGATGAGCCCTGGCCGAAGAAGCTCACCGATATGTCAATGATGTTTGCTATTATAGTTGCGTTAGAACACCATTGCAGATAGAAACCTGCTATGTGAACGTCCATTGACTCGACTACAGAAACACTGATGGGAATGTTGACAATGTTTCCGGACAGGGTGGTATTAGGGCACCAGGATAGATTGAACCCGAAGATCTGATTAAGACTAGCATCATGGTTAAGGAGTTCGAAGGTGTTCCCAGACAGAGTGTTGTTCCGACCTATATACAGAAGAAATCCTGTTGGACAACCTGTCACTTGGTTGCCAGTAAGCTGATTGAACGAGCTGTCCTCTATTGAGATACCCAGATTGCGGTTGTCGGTAACGGTGTTTTCCATGAGGATATTGTAATTACTCCCTGTGGTGACTCTGATGCCACAGTAGTTTTGAGAGATGGTATTGTTGAACAGTGTGTTATTATTGCTAGAAACAGAGAGCTGAATCCCAACATGGTTTTGCTGATTGCTGATTGTATTGCTCGAGATCGTATTGTTGCTGCTATCATTATACAGGTAGATACCAAGGCCTGCGTTATTATAGACAGTATTACTAAAGATGGTATTGTTTTTACAGCTAACGTACAGGAAAAATCCGATGTTGGCGTTATCACTGATGGTATTCCAAGAGAAGGTATTATTGCAAGCTGATTGTATTAAAATGCCATAATGGCCGTTATTGAGGATCATGTTATATGAGAAGGTGGTGTTTTTGGAATTGTCCATGTATATGCCAATCTGCATGTTATCATAAACATCATTATCAGAAAGGATGTTGCCGGTGCCACCATAGAGGCAAATTCCACGCCCAGAGTTGCCATAAATCGTGTTATGGGAGAGAATATTTGAAGAAGAACCTCCCAGATAGATTCCAGACGCTATATTGCTATAAATAGTGTTTCCAATGATTGTATTATCGCACGATACTGAAAACTGAATCCCATGTTCTTGATTATCGTGAATAGAGTTCTCAGCGATAAGCGTATGATTAGACCTTGCGAGGAAGACTCCCATCCGAGAGTTATGGGAAACTGTATTTTCACAAAACTGGATATCAATAGATCTATCTAGATAGAAGGCATACTTTTCGTTTCTTGTTATGAGATTCTTTGAGAACAGTAGACTATTGGAATTATAGATGTACAACCCAAATTGCGCATTGTCAGATATGGTATTGTCAGAAAAGATGGCACTATCTACAGAATGAACATTAATCCCATATACGCTGTTGTCGTACACCTGATTGTTGGAGAGCAGTAGGTTGGATGTGCTTCTCAAGTTGATACCCGTGACACAATTGTGAACCCAATTCCTCTCGATGATGCTATGTTGGATTGCATGCAGAAAGATGCCGACCTTGCAGTTCTCTATCACATTGTCGCTCACCTTGGCGTTCTGAACATTTAGTAGATACATCCCATAGTAGTCCTGAGTTAGACCATCGAGCTCGCAGTTATGAATCTCAAAGTATACCGTAGTATCTTGAACATGAATAAGATTGAATTCAGAATCAGAAAAGACAAATCCATTGATGATGAATGGACTGATGTCGGTGCCTGACCCTGGCCAACCATACTTGGCCGCTTGCGTTCTAAAGTCGTCATCACCATCAATGTAAATGTGAGTTAGCTCCATTAGGGCAAACTTTGAGAGGCTTGTTGTTTCTCCGAAGATGATGTTGTTCTCAGTGTCAACCCAAGTGGTCACATCAACCCATTGCTGAAGGTCCTCATCCCAGTGTTCAAGCAGAAGGAGTGCCTCATTTTCAACGGCGCTTTCATCATAGGGAATTGCTATTGTGATTGTCCCAGAACAACTAACTGTGCTGGTGATATCATAATACTGACCGACTAGCCGAAAGCCTTGTTCAGGATCAGGACCAGTATCGCTCACAACGACTTCAGTGGTGCCGGTTTCGGAAACGTCATGAAATGCAACCGTGACTTCAGTATTCTCGTCCTGATACACAGTTGTCAGAGTAGTCAACGGCTCTATGAGTGGGTAATTATCAAGTCCTGCTGCGGGTAATTCAGTATCTCCTATTCCGTCACCAGCTAAAGCGTGTTTGCCGGTTCCACTTCCATCATCAAATCCAAGGTAGTCAGACCAGAAATTGCCCTCTAAAAGAATTTGATGATGCCAATAGTTGCTAATGCATGTACCTGATAGAAATGCTCCATGTTGATTGTCCAAAAACATATTGTGATAGATTAAGTTGTATGATGAGTCTCTTAGATAGACACCATTATCGTTCTGAAGTAATATGTTATCTAGAATTATAGTGTTAGAAGAGATGTGAAGATATATTCCAAAACCAATGCCACTACCGAGGTCAGATGTGACATTGTTGAATGCTATTGTGGTGTTCCAACAATTCAGAAGATAGATATCATATCCCTCTGTATTTCCATTCCCAGCGGCCATGAGAATTCGTATGTCATTATTTGATATAGTGCAGTTCTGTGATGAGAACAAGTATACACCATAAGCATAACCTCTGGTGGGTTCCGAGAAATAGTGAAAACTAATGCTGATGTTGTTATATCTGATATCATTGCCATGACTAGTGTCAACATTGAAACCGTAGCATGAGTGAGAGTATTCTAAGACATATACATCGATTTTGCTAGTGATATTATTCCTTGTGAGTGTATTTTCATTGCTATTTTCCAATGAAAAACTGTAACATGTGGAGGCAACATCTGCTATTACGATGTTATCAAACAATGTGTTTTTGTCTGACCATAACAACCAAAAACCCCTATAAAAAACCAAATGTTGAGTATAGTCAATAATCACTGTGTTGTGAGATAAAAGGTTGGAGGAGCTCACTTCAATTTGGAAACCAGTTAAGCATCCAGAAGCATTATTCCACTCAACTAGACAATCGGAAGACATGGTGAGTACAAAACCAGCATAGCTAGAATAGAAGACATCATTGTCCAACAAAGTTGAATCTCTAGATTCTACAAGGGCTATGCCAACATGATTCACCTCAACATGATTCCCTGTAATGTTACATTCATCCACATTGTTGAGATCAATACCAATCCAGCAATTGCTAATGGTGTTCCCTGAGAGTCTGTTGTACTCGCAATTCTCCAATGTTATGCCGTTTTCACACCCAGTGACTATATTGTCTGAGATCTCATTGAAAGAGTTACGAAGCAGGTAGAAACCATAGACCGCTTCTTCAGCATCATTGGCTTCAAGTGTATTGTATTCAGAGTCTTTGAGGTAGTACGCATAGGTCGAGAAGTACATAGTATTGCCTGACAGTGTGTGATTCCTGCAATCTTCGAGTCGAAATCCATACATTCCCCCTAGAAGAGTGTTATCTCGTAAAGTATTATTGAATGATGATTCAATAAAGAAGCAGGTGTCTGTATCTGTGGCGGTGTTCCTCAAGAAAGTGTTATTCGAGGAGCTTACGACATGATAGCAGTAGAATCCCTGATCAGCTGTGTTATCACTGAGAGTGTTATTCGAGCTGTCTGCATCCAAGAGGTAGCATGCTACGGAGCATGTTGTACCACGATTCCATGATAGCGTGTTTTCCTTGCTCGCCGTTAAATGATAATCATAGCTTGTGTGGTGCGCCCAATTATGTTCAAGGGATGAGTTGTGTGTGTTCTCGAGCATGTAACCAGTATAGCAGTTCTGTACTATGTTCCAGCTTACATTAGCATTCTGCACATTGAGCAAATAAATCCCATAATACTCTCCGCCAAGACCATCGAGCTCGCAGTTGCGAATCTCAAAGTAGGCCGTCGTATCCTGAATATGAATTAGATTGATGGTTGATGTTTCTATAACTAGATTCTCAATGATAAATGGTTCCAGTTGAGTACCCTCCCCCTCGAATCCAAAGGCCTTGAAGTCAGCATTCTCATCAATATAGATTGGTCCTTTCATGAGTGGGTTGCTGAAGTAGACCAAGACCTCATCGGCGTCGCTGAAACCGTCATTATCAGTATCTGGACTCAATGGATCGGTTCCAAGGCTCTCTTCATCAACATCTAATAAGCCATCATTATCATCGTCGTCGTCCATGCTGTTGCTAATACCATCACCATCAGTGTCTATATCTGCAAGTACCACAACAGTTGCTGTCTGGATTTCACTCGTTGCTCCATAGAGATCAATAGCCCTAAACGCCACCGTGTAGGTTCCAGGCGTAGTATATGCAAAGACTGGACTCTGAGAACAAGCGTCAATAGTAAAAGATGAGCCATAGTCCATATCCCACTGCAACCCAATGCTGTCTCTCTCGGGGTCAATAGCATAGCCTTCGAAAGCTATGCTCTCCCCTGCATAGACTGTATCTCCAAGAATAGGATTAGCTACCGGAGCGAAATTATATACAATATATTCAACAAAATGCTTCACGTCACCTTGAATTCTACTAGCAGGATACCATCTATTCATTTCTAGATAACTGCTTGTTGAAAATGTCCATGTAGAAGAATAGTCCTCTGTCCATTCACCTGGCACTATCTCATCCCACTCGCCAGAATATACATCAAACTGAAAGTAAGTCGAATAACTAACAGTGCCTTCTTGGGTTAGATCAAAGTAGACATAACCAGGTCCATCTCTATCGAGATAATTTGTGTAATCCCATGTGTCCTCAACACAGAGCCCGAACTTCCATTCTCCTTCAAAGTAGACATTGGGATCATGAT
>SMTZ1_10003041_pt1 | contig 55956 bp, 39 predicted proteins | sample DeeMarSWOR136_30_FD_25667 | JGI IMG/M metagenome (IMG submission 25667) | reverse complement strand
CATTCAATATACGTACGGAGGATTCCATGTTTCAAGGCGCAAAATCCAAAACTTCTTTAGCTTTAGGGGCTGTGTTTCTCTCACTTCTTCTTTTTTCATCTATAAACATCTCCACGGGCGATTTCTACGAGAGTGGGAAGTCGGACAGGAGAGGATTCTTCAAGATCCAAGGTGTCGAAAAGGGAGTGTACCTTTATGGAGTGATTACTAAGGACGGATTTTATAATTCAGATGGCCTGGTGGGATTGAATTTTAAGGGAAATGAGACAGCCAAGCTGTCAATTGCTGTAAGCCCCTATTCCCAGGAAGCCACACAGACAATGGAAGAGTTCTACAATGATTTGGACGTCAACGGAGAATCCTATGTAGGAAAAGTGGTGGAATTTGATGCTGCTAAAATGACCGCATTGGTGAAAGTCGAAAGAGGGATGGTTCAGGTGAATGACAAAATCCACAATAAGGGATTGAGGAGAGATTTTAAACAAAATGTGAAGCAGTTAGCGAGTGAAGGCACGAATGTGAAAAGAGCCTATGCAGGTCAGATAGCCTCTATTAAAATGAAGCAGAAGGCAGATGTCGATGACATGGTTTTTGTCGTCAAGAAGAGGATGTTCCTGCCCTGGCTTTGGACGCCGTTTGGAGCAGCAGCGTTGATTGCTTTTAGTGGCACAGCAGGTTATGTGACAAGAGTTTTGTTGGAGGAGGAATGCGAGCCGTGTTCGCCGGATAGGAACAAGAGGTAGACGTAAACGGTTCGTCCGAAAGGTGGGACCAGATCCTTAAGAGGCTTGCAGGGAACTACCCTCACCAAAAAAAGATCAACAAACCTACATCTGCTGTGAGGAAATAATCTCTTTCCCAATAATCCCAATCTTTCAAGTTATAGGACAGTCCTATGGCTCCGTTTAGGCCGATACTTCCCAGTTTCAGTTCAATCCCTGCGAGGATCGATGGGCCATACAGTGTCTTTTGGACATTTTCATAGATATATTGGTAATGCCAGATGCCTGTTATGATCTGCACAGCCTCCACACTGACTCCTCCGTACTGCAGGTCCAGGTATGTGCGGATCGCATTGGTTTTAAAAGGTAGATAGTATTTTAAACCGACACTGTAAAGGACTCTATTTTTGACCCAGTCATAATCTGAGTAGTAATAAGATGTGGGGTAGTAACCAGCCCCTAAATGCAAGGAAAAGCCCATTTTAGTATTTAGCTGGACAAATCCACCCAGCCCGCTTCCTCCTGAGGGCCCATATCCAAGACTGAATGTGAGGAGGGAGAGCTCGGAGGGAAGTTTTGGTCTTTTGGGACGTGGGGGTTCTTGTGGGGTGATCGGTTTTTGAGGAGGCTGTCTTTCTTCGAGTTTTTCGGGAATCTTCTTGGCGATATCAGCGACAGATTTTGCCTGTCTTTGAGTGCTTTCGGTAGATACAGGCTTTCTCTCTATGGACATAAATTCTGTTGAATCCTTTTTCGCTTCGACTTTGGGCAGCGCATAGGATGTGGATGAGGGCAAAGGTGTTATGCCAACACTTTCTATCTCTACAAAAAGCTCTTCTTCGGGTATGATTTCTGCAGGCTTAGATTCTGGTTTCTCAGTCTTTGGCTGCACATCTTCGGTAATCTGTTCTCTTTGAGGCGCAGCAACCATGAAGACGCGGGGCTCTATTTCTCTTTCTTCGATCTTGGGAAGAGTGAATAGCTTTTGGGGGAGGAGGGATGAGGCTACCAGTATTTCTTCAACAGAAATTTTTAGAGGTTCCTCCTCTCTCTTTACCTTTTCTTCTTTTGGTTTTGGCTCGGTTATTTCTGCTTTAGGTTTTGGTTCGATCTTTTCCACTTTGGATTCTTCCTTGGATTCCTCTTTCGATTCGTCTGTAACCTCTTCGATCATGGATGCTTGAATGAAGCCCGTGACGACTGACTTCCATCTTTGTGAGTGAAATCTGACATAGAACCATTCCTTCATAGGTGCTCCTGTCTCATACACGGTAAGGATGGTTCCTCTTTTAACGATTTCGATTCTGTAGCTGTAGGTGTTGTTTTCGGCATAGATTGGAGCTTTTTCAACGATAACACGAACTTGTTTCTCGGCGGCTTTGAGGGAGGAGATGAAGGATAGAGTGAGAGCCGGAATAGAGAAAAGCAGAAACAGGACTTTCAGTTTTTTGGGCATTTCATAATCCTTTGATTCATATTTTACAGCGGTTGATGATTAATGGCAATATCTGCGGACATGATAGACAAATTGAAAAACTCTCTCTCCAATGGGTTTAATGAATCAAACCTCTACATATTAATTGATCTTACGTTTAGTCGTTTAATGTTTTAATAATTTAAAATGCACGACCAAAAGCCGTTTGTGGCATATACGTACACACCTGAGGATAGGTCCGCTAAGAGGCGGAGAGCAGTAAGGTTTTGGGTGCTTTTCGTTCTAGCATTGGTCTTCTTCCTAATAATCGGCTCCTTTGTTCTGTGGCAAGTGTCGCCGGGATCGTCATGGAGAATACTGGTCGTCGATAAAACCGTCCCTCATCCCGATTATAGAGAGCATCAATCGCTCTTCTGGGTGCTGAATCATGCCAAAGTTGTCAATAAAGGAGGCAAAAGGAAGTGGCGTCCCGGAAAAGACTATGTTGGTTTTTATCCTGAGAAATTCATAGCATCGGATGCGTCCTTCTCATCCAACCTGGAATCTGCCCAAACCATTGGAATCAACCTGATTTTCCTCGCTGATACCTACGGCGTATATGCTGATGACTACAGATTCCCGGAAAAGTATCGCACCCATCTGGATTACAGTAGGAAAATCTTCGGGGGGCTTGAACCAGAGGAGGCAGAGGCTATCGAGGATTTTGTCCAAGACGGAGGCTCTCTTGTTGCAGAGTTCAACACCTTTCATCATCCAACTCCGCAGCCTGTGAAAGAACGGATGGAGAAGCTTCTGGGCTTGAGATCGACTGGCTGGATGGGACGGTATTTTATAGACCTTTCTAACAGAGAGGATGTGCCGGCATGGGTTCTCCGGAACTGGAAAGCACAATCTGGAAAGGATTGGAATTTTTCAGGACCCGGCTACATAATCTCCCATCCGAATACTCGGCTCCTGGTCCTCGAGGAAGAAAAGGATGTGGAGGCTGATGGTTTGCGGATAAGGACGATGCTTGCTGGTGATCCTCTGATGAAAGGGATCACTTCGAACTCCCCTTACCGCTTCTGGTTCGATATCGAAGCACCGATGGAGGGAACCGAAGTTTTAGCCCAATATCAATTCCGTCTGACAGCGCGCGGTCGGGAGAAGATGCAGGAAATTGGGGTGCCCGAGGCGTTTCCTGCAGTGCTTCGAGCTTCGCGGACGCCTCTGCGGCTCTATTTTGCAGGGGACTTTTCGGATAACAACATCTATCACGGACCTTATTTCTTTTATGGGTGGTCCAAACTTCGCCGCTTGATCTGTCGTGTAGGAAGAAATCAGACACAAAACAGGTTTTTCTGGGATTTCTATGTGCCACTTTTAGAAAACATATTTACCCTGAGTTATTAATGCAATTGTTATCGCGGGCATAATTGTCACAGAGTGTTGCTGGAACTCAAAGTATCTTGATTCGAATTAACAAGATACAAAGGATTTTTAGCAAGAAAGTTAAATGTTTTGCTCAATTTGACATTTTTTCAATTCATGCTCTATCATCATTGACTCAGTATGGAAGGTGGGTTCGTTTTTGAATAATCACACTGCCAGTTGCTTATAAGCGAAATTATGACCAAATATGACTAAAAAAGGCAGATGATGATTGTTGTGGTATCTTTGAATATTTGTGAAAATTAATTTCATGGTATTAAGAAGTTGGTCAAGAGGTTTGTTTGGAAAATTATATAAAGAAGATATATACAGCTATATATTCAATAGGTTTTTTCCCGTTGTTAAAAAATACTTGGATAATTCTAATGGGAAACTTCTCGATGCTGCTTGTGGATTTGGAAATATATATTTAAAAGAACTTCAAGTCAGCAAATCATATTTAGTTGGAATAGATATCGATCCAGATGTTACAAAAAAAAACGATTTGCATGACAAATTTATAATTGATGATTTGCATTCTTTTATAACTGAAGAACGTTTTAATGCTATTGTATCGTTGAATACTTGGGAGCACTTACGCTCACCTGAAACAGTCCTAAAAAAATTCCACCATGTACTTCACAGCCACGGCATTGTTATCATTATAGCACCTCAACGTTTTCATTATATTAGTATTATTGAACGGATGCTTCCAATTTCCGCAAAACATTTGGCTTGGAGAATATTAAAAGGTAAAAAACGAATGCCATATCCCGCATTTTATAATCTATGCTCAGAGAAAAGTCTGTCTTTGGCTGCCCTTCGTCAAAATTTTGAAATTGAGTATTTTGATACTGTTGAGGGACCTCCTTTATGGTTTTCTCTGATACCTCCTTTATTTATTTTGATGTGTTTAAATATGACTCTATTTAATAAAAACAAAATATTTAAGAATGTACGAAGTACTTTCATTGCAGTGTTAAGAAAAACATGAACCAATGTGTTTAACTTCTGAATCAAAAAACATAGCAGAAATCCTCGATCCTATGATACGAATTAAATCATGAACTCGGAACTGCTGAATAAAATCCTTCCTCCACAGATGATGAAGGATGTGCTGTACATCGTGCTGATTGCGCTCTTTGTGACCGTGGTGGTCCTGTTTTTCTTCCTCATCTTCCATAAACTCGCTATCGAACTGAAGGAGAGGCGAAGAAGGCGGTATCGGACAAGATACTCTGCATATATGAGAAAATTCCTCCTGGGGAGAGATGGGACCATCATCCGCCCCAAAACAAAGCTGGGCTATGAAACACTCGCCTCTTTCTGTATCGATAAGCTCGAAACATCATCCCAGGAAGAGCAGAGCATCATCCGTCATTATATCAGAGGATCTTTCATCGTGGATTACTTCCGTAAGATGGCCGGGTCCTCCTCGATGCCCAAGAGATTCCATGCCATCAAGACTCTGGGGTATTTTTCTCTGGATGAGCTGCAGCAGTACTTCAAGGATACCTTTCTGGATGAGAAGTCCGAGGAGGTCAAAGGCGCGATTATATGGAGTATGAGCCGGATCGCTGATCGAGGCACCCTGGATTGGATCACCACAATTCTTGCCTCAGAAATTTCCCTTTCCTCCAAATATAATGAATACGTGTACTCGAATCTCATCCAGTCGTTCCTGAGGAAGGGAATTATAGACCAGTTTCTTGTCTTTCTGGAGAAACTGAAGAGCACTCGAAACATCCCTTATCTCCTTAGAAGAGACATCATCGAAGCTTGCGGATCTTCTGGACTCCATCTGGCATCCCGGATGATTGTGGATTTTTTCTTCAGTTCGGAGAGGCTTCCTGCCATAAAGATCGCATGTATGAGAGCTCTGGGAAGGCTCAGATGCCCGGAATTCAGCGGGGTGGTGGCTGCGGCGCTTTTCCATGAGGACTGGCGGGTGCGGTCCCAGGCTGCGCTTGCTGCGTCGAGATGCAGCGAGTCGTCCATCCCTCACCTCAGGAATCTGCTGTATGATGATTTCTACCATGTACGGATCAATGCAGCCAGGAGTCTGCTTCAGTTGGGGGACAAGGGCCTGGCCCTTTTGAGGAGCGAGATGAATTTTTATGCTGAGGAAATAAGAAAGTAGGTCACGATGGGCACACTGGAGATACTCGTTCTGGTCTTTCAGGGGCTTGTTCTCCTGTATTTTGTGGCGCTGAACGGGACTTATACTGCATTTTTGCTGCTCTCTCTGCGCGAGATCAAGAGGTATTTCCATTTCGTCACCAAGCACGACATACAGGCTCTTCTTTCGAGCAATTACTACAGGCCGCTTTCCATCATCGTTCCTGCGTACAATGAAGAAGCCACCATCGTGACCAATGTGAGGACGCTGCTGGCGCTGAAGTATCCTGAGTATGAAGTCATCGTGGTCAATGACGGGTCTACAGATGGAGGCTTGGGGAGGTTGGTCGAAAGCTTTCGGCTGGTGGCGATCGAGAAGCCGATAAAGCGTGTGCTGAAGCATGCGCCGATAAGGAAAGTCTATCTCTCGCTGGATCATCCGAACCTGGTGGTGATAGACAAGGACAACGGAGGCAAGACCGATGCTCTGAATGCCGGGATCAATGCGGCAAGTTTTCCGTTGTTCTGCAGCATCGATGCTGATTCGATTTTGGATAAAGAAGGGCTGCTGCGGACCGGGAGGCTTTTTGTCGAGGACAAGAGGGTAGTGGCGGTTGGGGGCATTGTCCGGGTTTTGAACGGCCTGGAGATCGAGAAGGGGGAGATCACGCACATTCATGCGCCCAAAAAGGGGATCGAACTCCTCCAGGCTGTGGAATACACCAGAGGATTTCTGTCGGGAAGGACCTCATGGAATCTGTTCGGGAGCCTGATGATTTTGAGCGGGACTTATGCAGTGTTCAGGAAGGATCTGGTGGTGGCGGTTGGCGGGTTCAGAGATACGGTGGGCGAGGACATGGACCTTGTGGTCAGGCTTCATAAGCACTGCAGGGATAATCATATCAAGTACAAGATTCTGTTCGTGCCGGATCCGGTCTGTCACACTCAGGTTCCGAACGATCTGAAGTCGCTGCTTCAGCAGAGGAACCGCTGGCACAGGGGTCTGCTCCAGAGCCTGATGCACAGCAAGGAGATGTTTCTGAAGCCGAAGTATGGCAGTGTGGGCATGTTCGGCTTTCCCTATTTTCTGTTCATCGAAGGCGTGGGACCGGTCGTGGAATTTGCCGGGTATGCAGCGCTTCTGCCGCTGTATTTTCTGGGGCTTTTGAACTGGCAGTTTCTGTTTCTGTTTTTTATGGTGGCTGTGCTGTGGGCTATGTGGATAAACATAGGGTCCATTTTGCTGGATAATGTACTGTATAAGCGATACAAGAGCCTTAAAGACATCATGAAATTGTGTGTGTTCGGTTTTATCGAGATGTTCGGGTACAGGCAGTTGATTGCAGCGGACCGTTTTGTGGCCACGTTCGGATTCAGAAGGAAGGGATGGGGGAGTGTGAGGAGGCAGCGGCTCGAGTACAGTGCGCTGAAGAGGCACACCTCCCATGGAAGGATACATATTGATTTGAAGATGTAGCACACAGATTTAATAATATAAATTAAGGCCCGGTCTTAGTTAGGATCGGGCCTTTTTTTTATACAGCTTAATTTAATTTGGGGACAGTATACGCGATCACCGAATTATTTTCATTCACATACCTTCTCAGCCATCTATTTTGGTTAAAAAAATAGAGGCGAATCGCGTATACTGTCACCGAATTAACCTAATCCTGTAAAGCCCAATCGCTTGGTTGTGATTGGGCTTTTTTTTTGGTCAACGAAAAGGTATGATATTTGAGATAGAAATTCATGGGACATATCACGGATTTTTGGTATTGTATCCCTTGATTTTGAGTATGATTCATTTTGGCCTGATAAATACCGGAAGATCGAGGTGAAATGTTGAAGAGCCGTCTTTGCTTCCAGTTGGCGGTTGCTGTACTGTTGAGCTTTTCTTTTGGTCTGTCGTATTCAAACCCTGTCCAGGACTCTCCTGGCTATTCCTTGGAAGAGGCGCTCAAGGTGGTTAGCCTGATTGAGAAAATCCAGTTGGAGCAGCTTGAAAAGGGGAGTGGCGAGTTGAGGAATGTTGTGGTCACAGAGAGGGAGTTCAACTCCTACATTGCCTACCGCATCGAAGTGGAGAAGGAAGAGGTCATGAAGGATCTCAGGATGAAGTTTCTTGACGACAACAGAGTCGAGTGCATGCTCGTTGTGGACCTCAGAGAACAGAAACTGCCAAAGATCCTGAAGCCTCGGATGACGCTCTTTCTGGGAGGGGAGCTCGAGGTGAAGGACGGCAATGTCAGACTCAACCTCGAAGACCTATTTCTCGAGAGCCAACGCATTCAGCCTGCTGTGTTGGATCTGGTCATATTCTTGGGATCGAAAATAACAGGTGAAGAGGCGTTCTCTATGAGCGATTGGTGGGTGCTTCCCTACGGGATAAAAGACATCAGGACTCAAAAAGGAAAGGCCAGGTTTTATTATTAGTTTTAAGTTTGGATCTCGTTGATATAAGAGATTACTTCAGCTCTTTGGGGCTTCGTAATGACACGAGGGCTCCAAATGAGAGTGGTGTTTTTCATGGGCTGGAACGTTTAGCTTGAAACAATGATCAGGGTAATCGGCGGGAAATACAAGGGAAAACGGTTGAAAAAGGTGCCGGGGACCGTGGTGCGCCCGATGCCTGACAAGCTAAAGGAGTCGCTGTTCAGTATCCTCCAGGACGATGTGAGGCGGAGTGCGGTCCTGGACGGATTTGCAGGAACAGGTTCTGTGGGGATCGAAGCGTTGAGCCGGGGCGCAGAGAGAGTTGTGTTTATCGATGAATACTTTCCTGCAGTTAAGGTCATCAAGATAAACGTTGCCAAGTGTGGAGTGGAGGAGAGGGTGCGGGTGATCCGCAAGGAGTTCAACCGTGCTGTGATCCAGTTGTCCAAAGAAAAAGCGAAGTTTGACTTGATTTTTCTGGACCCGCCTTACAAGCTCGTGGAAGAGAGAAACCCACTGAAGGTCATCTACAAGAGAGAAATTCTTGCCGAGGGAGGGAAGATCATCCTGAGGCACTTCTATAAGACCGAATTCGAGGCGAAATATTTTGACCTCCAGCGCCAGGTCACAATCGGAGACGACACCCTCGCCTTTTATTCCTAGTCCTTAATTCGGGCATTAATTCGGGGACAGTATACGCGATTACCGAATTATTTATAGTCACATACATTGTCAACCATCTATTTGGATTAATAAATTGGAGGTAAATAAATTGCCATTATTTAAATGATTTTATTGCCATTAAGAGGCTTCCAAGGCAAAAAGAGCATTAATTTCATTGTGTTGCTTAATTTGTATTATGTAAACATTTCATCGCATATCATTTTAGTAACGCGGATGTTTTAAGATCTCACTTAGCTTCCCAATAGTGACTTTTTCCTTCTTATTTCCAACAACATCTTCTTTATATAAATTTCCTTTAGATAGAGTAATAATTGTTTTTTTTTGAGTTATTTTTTCAATATATGAATGATTGATATTAATGCCTAACCCCCTACCTTCGCCAACAATCTGCTCTGGATCATAAATCGCTACTCCTTTCTTATTCTTAATTATCCATCCAGTTTTCTTGTTCTTATACAAAACAGTATCCTTTCCTCGCTTGTAGCTATCCCCGATAACCTGCATAGGTCCATCAAATCCAAATCCTAATTCTGGATTGCAATGATCATGAACAACCAAGGCAGAGTGCAAGTTAGCAGTAGTTCCTATTCCTGTTTCAGTCATAGAACAAGGTGCTAACTTAAAATTAGGATATTTCTTTAATAGCTTCATCATCCTGATTATGTAATGAAATCCTCCGCTTCTTACTAACTTTAACAAAGCACCACCTGCTGCATTTGAAATAAGCACGTTCTCCAATTCCTCTATGGAAGAATTGCTCTCATCTGTTATAAGCAATGGTGCTCCTTTTACCTTCTCCAACTTCTTGTGAAGCTTCTGTGATAGATAGGGCATATTTCTGTGAAAGGGCTGCTCGACACAAACAATGTAATCCCTAATGCTTTTTATCACAGCCAAAGCTTCATCAACCGTTTTATATGCCTGATTGCCGTCGGCAAACAGGTATACCTTTTTATTTGGATATTTTTTCTTGACATAAGTACAGAGATTTTTAACAGAATTTATATCCGATTTCTTATGAATACCAATCTTAACCTTTATAACAGAATAACCCTTGTTAACATAATCCTCTGCCTCTTTTATCATCTCATCTATTTTATCGTCCTTCTTCGTTGCATTTCTGCTAACTGTGAAATTCGCAGGCAGCTCAGGAATATTTTTGAACCTCCTTAATTTAATATAATCCCTAATCAGCTCAAAAACAGGCCTTCTCTTGAACTTCCCCAATAGGTCAAACAAAGCTATATCCACTCCAGCAATGGCGCACATGAAATAATATTTGTTATGATGGACAATATCAATCAACTTTAAGATATCATCAACATCACCTACACTTTGGCCAAGAATATCCGGTGCGATCCTCTTTACAATGTCGTCAACCATCTGATCTCTAGTTTCACCAGAATAGGAAGGAATCAAAGGCGAACCCTCGCCCCAACCTTCTAATCCATTATCTGCTGTTATCTTAACTAATACATTATCCCTAATAGAATTGGTACCAACAGCTATTGGAATTGGTCTTTTATATGGTTCATGTGTTGAGAATAGTTCTATCTTCTTTATTTTCATTTTTTTCTTTATGCTTTGCCTTTATTTTCTCATCATAATGGATTTTCATCAATAGTTCATAATATCCTAAATATTCGTATAAGCAATTTTTATTTCATGAAGCGGGGATAGAAGAATCCCCTATTCCGCCAGGAAACCAAGTAAACCAATATTCCCCATATCAACTTCACAAAAGAGAATATTGGGCAATGAATTGCTCTATGTTCCACTCTTATCACTTTTTCTTACATAAAACAAAACTTTTTTATCCCATCTTTTATCAAAATAACGCCATTTTATTTGATTCCGACAGTCTTTTTCCCCAACCTCGAGAATTAGAGATATCTGTCCATCGATTCCTAATTTTAAAATGCCGTGTTAAACAGAACAGCATCGTAATCGATTGGTCCTGGATAGTATCTCGGCAAATACTTCCTTGCTTATGGCAACCTCTGCCATTTGGAAAATAACATAACGGCTGTGTCTTAGAACCTTGGCCCCAATCTTTATAAGTTTTACAAGCAGAGTCCGAAGCGACCAGTGCTTGACTTTACCCGGAAGCACCAAGCGCCGCAGAAAGTTGCCCAGATTATAGGCCAGCACAAACAAACCTAACCTCACCTGATTCGAGAGGAAATGTTTGCATGAAAGCCGCGTCCAGTTGAGAGCGTATTTACCTTCTTTTATCCACTGCTCAGCAATGCCACACCCATTGTAGAAACGTACGACACTCGCTGCTTTGGCACTCAAATTGGTCAAGATGAAACCTACTCTCGGGAATAAATCTCCCTGGTGCCACTCAACTTTCGCCACCACACGACGCATCTTTTTCCAGCTTGCTGCCTGGTATTTGAAATCATGAAACCGCACAACCGGTTTTCTCGAAGGACGGCCTACAGGACGGATCAGCAGATGTTTAATCTCATCATACAAGAGATCATTCGCCCGAAGACGGATAGCATATAGTAGACCCTTTTCCTCAAGGTATTCATAAATCTCAGGTTTCGCAAATGCAGCATCACCACGAAAGTACTTCCTAACATTCTTGTTTTCATACCGTTGTACGATCGGTTCCAACAGCTCCTTCCAGCCATCAGCGCCATGGACATTACCTGGACGAAGCATCGCCCCCTCACAGTCGCCATACCGGTTAAAACAAAACAGAGGATGATAACAATTGCATTTGAAATGACCGTTGTATGCAGAACCTTCCTGCTCTCCATGTACCGGACTCTCTGAACTGTCCATATCCAAAATGATTCGATGGTGTGACGTCCTTTCCATAGCTCTCTGAATCCATCTACCATTGATTTCAGACAAGCTATCAAGGTTTTCCCGAAGTGTTAGTATCCCTGTCTCGAAACGCCCGATTGTATTGACACTGGCAGCATTCTTCCTCTTTTTCTTTGCCGTCACTGCCCTCATGACAGGATCTACTGATAACCGCTGTGCATCATTGACATCTTCATATCCTGCAAGACGGCTGTATATAGACTGGCGTAGCAGGTTGGTCATATCATGCTGAATATTGCGACCAGTCCGTCTTTCGTTCATAACATCAGAAGCTGAATTAAATAATCCTAATGCCTCATCAAGCTCCCGGTAGGCAAGAAGACCTCCATCAGATGTCAATCTTGCACCATGAAATTCAAGCTTGATTTTTCTATTAAAACGAATATTTAATCTTTCACCCTTTGTGTACTTCATTTTCGATGCCATTTTCAACCTCTATCTTGTTATATAACAACAACTTAGAGTGACTCTGTTAAGCGATTTTTATGTTTAATATGGGGAATGCGGGATAAAGTAATCGCGTATACTGTCCCCGAATTAAAGGGAAGGACATGTGCTGTTGAATTATTAGCCATATTCCCCTACAATTGAAGATCTTATAAAAAAACACCGAGTTAACATGAAATTCATAACAGATAAAGAAGGCACACGCTCAGAGAATTCTCTCCTGATCGAAGAAAAGGATATTTTCTCGGATTTGATGGGGGAGAAGGGGTCGAGTCTTTTTCTTGGAAAATACTCCCTCACAGAGATTTTTGCTGTCTTTAAAAAAAGAAACTTCATCAAGGATGCCCAACAGCGGGAGCTCTGGCCCCTGGAATACCACATGGATAACTCAGAGTATCCGCTTCAGAGGTTCCAGATTTTTTATAGGGATAAGAAGGAAGAAAACATCGTCGTCGATCTTAAAATCAGAGAAGTAACCTTTCGTCCAAAGCAAGATCCAGCCATTGATTTGCCTATATCCCAATTCAAATTTTTATTCCTGGAGTGGCTCACGCTGCAAAATCCCCTGATGGAATTTGGAGGAGAATTGACTCCGCTTCCCGGACAGAAGCACCCTGGGCTGAATCTGGGGAAAAAGGTGTTGGATCTTTTTGTGTATCTGGGACGGCTCTGTCGAGTGGATGGACTGCTGGCTTTCCCTGCCTACTTCCACAATGCCCTGCTTTTTTCACGCTATTTTCGTTTTCTCAATCCTGAGAAGAGGGCCGAAGTCCTGAGCATAAGAAAGACTTATCGGCATGTTTCTTTCAAACAATTAGCCTGGATAGTGCATCTTGAGTGCTTGAGGGATGCGGCAGAAGACGTTTACAGATGGGAGGCAGAGGAACAGATCTGCCCATTGAACAGAGTATTGAAGAATTATTTTGACTCCAGAGGATACAAAAGAAAAGTAAATAAAAGTCAAAATAAGTATAATTTTGTGATAGACTGGGAGTGCTTTGAAAAGAAAAAGCACCAAATACCAGAGCACGGAGAGCCGGCTGTTAAAGCGAAGTGAGCGGCTATTAAGCCGTAGAGAAGATTACTAAAGGAAGCGAGGCAAAAACATGATAAACAGGTATTTTATTCCAGCCTATATATTTGCCTTCCTGATTTTCTTTGGAGCTTCTATTTCGACAAAGGGATTGGAAAAGATTGAGGATATTAATATATTTTTTGAAATTGTCTTTTCCCATTATTCTGCACATTTTTTTGGCTTTGGTATTTTGGCTGCTCTTCTGGCCTGGGGTCATCATAAGAAAAAATCTTCCTCTGTCTTGATGAGAGCGGGCCTCCTTACCTTGTTTTTTGGTTTAATTATCGAAGTATACCAGATACTCCTTCCATACAGATCTTTTTCTGTTTCAGGTTTGGCTGTCGATTGTGCAGGTGTTGTGTTTGCGTTAGGGTTGTTTTGGCTGATTTTTGTAAGACGAAATAAGTGATTGAGTCCCCTACTTTGATAGGATGTATTTCATGGGGATGTATTAATGGAGAAGAACAAACACTTTCTTCCGGCTTATATCTTTGGCGTGCTGCTGTTGATAGGCGCATCCGTTCCGGCTGATAGTCTGACAAAAATTGAGGATCTCCATAGATTTTTTGATGTCGTGTTGTCTGAAAATTCTCTTCATTTCTTTGGATTCGGAATCTTTGCAAGTCTTTTGGCTTGGGGTTATTTTAAGAAGGAATCCTCGGGCTTATTCCTTAGGGCAGGATTATTCTCTTTTTCTTATGGACTGTTGATCGAAGTCTACCATTATTTCCTTCCCTACAGGTCGGCTGAGCTTTCAGATTTAGCCCTTGATGCAGCAGGGATTCTGATCATGTTGGGATTGTTCTGGGTGATTTTCGGCAGACGAATATAATTCATAATTCGGGGACAGTATACGCGATCACCGAATTACCTTCGAGTCATCAAATGCTTCGTCCGTGGTCTAATTAGGATTATAAGTTAGAGGTGAATTAAGTAATCGCGTATACTGTCCCCGAATTAGAGAGTCCCCGAATTAGTTGCATTGCTCTTTGGGGGGTTATCTGATATAATGAGCATCCGGTTGAGGAGCCCATGAAATGAAAAAAGACATTCATCCAGAATATGTGGAATGCACCGTGATCTGTGCCTGTGGCAACACATTCAAGACCAAGTCCACGAAAAAAGAGATTCGGACAGAAATCTGCTCTCAGTGTCATCCCTTTTTCACCGGGAAACAAAAATTCGTGGACAGCGCAGGCCGTGTGGAGAAGTTCAGGAAGAAATATGCTGATCTTAAGAAATAGCCAAAATGCTGGAAGAACTGGAAGAAATCAAGGAGAAGTACCGCCAACTCACCGAATCTCTGTCTGATCCTTCCCTCGTTTCCGATCCTCAAAAAATCAAGAAGGTCGCCAAAGAACGTGCAGAGCTGGAACCTATCGTCAAGAAGTATGAAGAATACCAAAAGGTCATCAAAAGCATCGAGGATTCGGAAGAAATCTTGAAAGATTCCAGCAGTGAAGCCGACCTCAAAGAACTTGCCGAAGAAGAGCTCGAGCATCTTCACGAAAAGGAGGAGGAGGTCAAGGAGGAACTTCGGATTCTGCTCTTACCCGAAGATCCCAACGACGAGAAGGATGTCATCATGGAGATCCGAGCCGGAGCCGGTGGAGATGAGGCATCTCTTTTTGCCCAGGATCTTTTCCGCATGTACTCCCGTTTCGCCGAAGACAGGGGATGGAAATTGGATGTAATGAGCACAAGTGTCTCTCCCATCGGAGGATTCAAAGAGATCATCTTCGACATCCGGGGCGATAGAGTCTATTCCCAGCTCAAGTACGAAAGCGGGGTGCACCGCGTCCAGAGGGTACCCCAGACCGAAGCCAGCGGACGCATCCACACATCCACTGTCACGGTGGCGGTTCTCCCAGAAGCCGACGAGGTGGACGTCGCGATCGATCCCAAGGACCTGCGCATAGAAGCTTTTGGCGCCTCCGGTCCCGGCGGTCAGAACGTAAACCGCAATTACACAGCCATCCGGGTGACTCATAAATCCTCGGGAATGGTGGTCTCCTGTCAGGATGAGAAGTCCCAGCATCGGAACAAGGAAAAAGCCCTTCGAATACTCCGTTCCCGCCTCCTCGACATCGCCCAGAGAGAGCAACAGGAGCAGATCGCCCAGAACCGAAAATTGCAGGTCGGCTCAGGAGAGAGGAGCGAAAAGATCAGAACCTACAATTTCCCTCAATCCAGAGTGACCGATCATCGTCTAGGTCTAACCCTCCACAGGTTGGAAAGCATACTCAACGGAGACCTGGACGAGATCATCGAGTCCCTGACTATGCATTTTCAGGCACTGGCGCTTGGAAACAGGGTAGAATCTGCCGCATAAATAATAAATCAGTCGATTATTGAGCAGCATTCAGGATCTGTATCTGAAAGGGAAAGCCCTCCTGGAGAAGGCTGCCAATCCCCCACTAGAAGCCAAAATCATACTCCTCAAAAGCCTTGGTATATCGGAAGAATCCTTCTACACCTATCCAAACCGCAGTGTTTCAGAAGCCCAGAGTCTGGAATATTTAAACATGGTTTCCAAGCGGGCTGAAGGAATGCCCTTAGCCTACATCGTCGAAGAGAAGGAATTCTGGTCCATCCCGTTTAGAGTCTGTCCAGGTGTCTTGATTCCGCGCCCAGAGACTGAGCTTCTGGTCGAGAAGGTGCTGGAGCTTTCCTCCAGAGGCAAGGAACTCATCGTGGATCTAGGCACAGGCGCAGGGAACATCGCAGTGTCTCTGGCCAGAGAGCTTCCTGCGGCTGAAATTGTAGCCACGGATGTTTCTCAGAAAGCGCTGGAGGTGGCAGTGGAGAATGCCGCGCGACAGAAGGTCTCCTCTATCAGATTCGAGAAGGGCAGCCTTTTTGAGCCTCTGGAGAAGCTGCGCCTCCAGGAAAAATGTGACATTATTGTCTCGAATCCTCCCTATGTTTCAGAACGCGAATGGCAGTCTCTGCAGGATGAGGTCCGTCTTTACGAACCTGAAGAAGCGCTTGTGGCAGGGAGGACCGGGCTCGAGTTCATAAAGAGCCTCATAAAAGGTGCCCCTTCATTTTTAAAGCCAGGCGGCTATCTCTGTCTGGAGATCGGATATGGCCAGAAGGAGAAGGCTCTATCCCTGTTCGGAGACGATTGGGATGATCTGCGCTCTTATGAGGACCTGAGCGGCATCCCCCGCGTCATCACCGCCCAAATGTAACCACTCTACAGGTTTTTCATTTCGAGGAAGGCTGGGAGAATCTGAGTGGTCTCGAAGCGGATCTTTTCCCAGCTATCCAGACTCAATGAACAAAATGCATCCACTACTTTGGGATCGAACTGCTTTCCGGAATTTACCTCGATCTCTTTCTTGGCTGTTTTGAAATCCCTTTCTCTGCGGTAGGGCCTGTATGAAGTGATGGCATCCAGAGCATCCGCCAGGGCAAAGATCCGCGCTTCGAGAGGAATCTCGTCCTTCTTTAACCCTTTTGGATAACCTGTCCCATCGAATCTTTCATGATGGTAGAGAATGATGTTTCCCACTTCGTTCAACAGCTTGATCTCTTTGATCAACCCGTAGCCAAGAGTGGGATGGAGCTTGATTTTTTTCCATTCTTCCTGTGTCAGAGGGTCTGGTTTTTTGAGAATGGAATCTGGAATGGCGATTTTGCCGACATCATGAAGCAAAGCTCCCTTTCGTATGTTGTCCAGAGTGAGTTTGTCTTTAATTTCCAAAATCCGAGCCAGCATCTGGCTGTACTTGGCGACTGTCCTGGAGTGTCCGAAGGTCTCGACGTCTCTGAGGTCCAGAGCCGTCATCAGGTTCTCAAGAGTGGAATCGTAGATCTCCTCCAGTTCCAATGCGCGTTTGATATTCTTCTGCTGGTCGGAGTGCAGTCTGGTGAGTTTACGCAGGTAAGACTGGTTCTTCTGGATGATCTCCCGCTTCTGGAGTTCGTTGTGTACAGCCGAGAAAATGGCGGCCAGGTTATCAGGATTCGTGACGTGATCCACGATTCCCTGTTTGAGGAGAGAGAGGGCCAGTTGTGCGTTTTCTTTAGTCGTGAGCAGAATAACGGCCAGATGGGGATTCGAAGATCGTATGCTTCGGAAAAGATTGACTTTATGGCTTTCCAGAGAAAGCGCCGTAACAACAGCCAGGGTATAATCGTTGGAGTTCAGCAGACGATTCGCGGCCTCCTCGAAGGACAGCGTTTCCTGTACAGGAAAGGCGTGCTGGTAGAGGAAGCTTAAAAGATGTTCCCGCCTTTTTTCGTTTTCTTCGACGAGTAGGATCTTCTCCTGCCCATTCATGAGCTCCCTCCTTCCTTGGCGCATTGTGGATTCATTCCTAAGGTTTTTATACATTATTTAATTATAAAGAGGCAAGATTTTATTGTGCTGAGATAAGAAATTTTTCAATTCACATACATCGGTCATGACACCTCACCCCTTGGGATGAGAAAAGGCGTTTAATTTTACCCCTGTGATTCGTCTCAAAAGGCTATTGAACTGCGATTTTGTATCTGACATCATAAATCTGCTCACATGACAGGGAGAAAGCATGGATGCCTCACCTTGAGATGCCTCACCTTGACAGGTTTGAGAGGCGAGGAGTAAGATAAATTATGAAAGCCGAGGAGAGTTAAAATGGCTAAGAAAGACGATACCCCGGATACCCCTGAAAATTCCTCTTCCATCTTCGAAGAAATCGAGCAGCAACTGGAGAAAACTCTTGCCAAAAAGAAAGAAGAGGTGGAGAAACAGTTAGAGGAAAGGATCAAGAAGGAAAGGGAAGAGGCGCGAAAGAGGCTGGAAAACCTGGACAAGGAACTCCAGGACGAAAAGCAGACATTAACCGATTTCAAGACGACTCTCGCCGAGTTCGAAACCAACAAGAAGGAACTGAAGACACAGATCAAAGATCATATTGAAAAAGCCATCAAATTCCAGACAGAGATCGAATCTTTGACAGGACAAACTCTAGAAGAACTCAAAAAAGTCAGCGAGTTGAACCAAAAGCTGGAAGAACTCCAGCAGACGACAGGGGAGAAGGTGGCGTCACTCAAGAAAGACCTAGAAGAGAAATTCGGGATCATGGCCGAGATACCAGAAGGCGAAGAAGCTGAAGAGGAAGAGATCAATCTCGCTCAGGAGCTCGCCAAACTCAAAAAGATCAAGGAACTGCTGAATAACAGCGTCGCTGCCGAGGAGGTCGTTCCTGAGGAAGGACCAGAGGAAGTGGAAGCACCCAAAGAGGCTGAAGAAGAGAAAACGGAAGCGAAACCTGAAGAAGAGGTGCCAGCTGAAGAGCCGAAGCCAGAAGAAGCGAAACCTGAAGAGGTAAAGGCAGAAGAAAAACCCGAAGAGGTGAAGGCAGAAGAAAAACCCGAAGAGGTGAAGGCAGAAGAGGAGAAAGAAGCAGAAGAGGTGAAGGAAGAGCCAGAGGCAGAGGAAAAACCCGACGAAGGAGCAGAAGCCGCTGAACCTGAAGGGCCTCCCCCCGCCGAAGAACCCGAAGAGGAGCCTGAAAAGAAAGAAGAAGCTCCTTCAGAGGAGGAGGAAAAGGCGGAACCAGAAGCAGAGCAGGATGAAGCCTCCTTCCAGGCCGCATTCGATAAACTGGAGCAGTTCCGCAAGGGAGACCTCAGCGAAAACGAAGCGGACGTGAGCTATTTCGAAAATAACGAAAAAATCGTTCTCGACGGCGAGTACATTATCTCGACCATGAATAACCGCTTTGAAGAAGCAAAGAAGCTCCACATCAAACTCTCCCAGACCGAATCCCCCAAGGATCAGTTCTTCATCAAGCAGGAAATCATCAAACACCAGGAGAATCTTCGTAAAATTATGCTGCGAAGCATACGCTTGTGTGAACAGGAAAACTGCACGCTTCCCGAATACACATCAGAAATACTGAATATGGATGTCCTCAAGAGTATACTCGAGAAAGTGAGCATGCAGAACTGGAGCAACCAAGATGATTTTGCCGCCTTTGACAACTTTGCCAAGGAGCTGAAAGATTCCTTCTACACGAAGATCACTCCGCCAGCGGCTTATTTGCAGTCTATCATGAAGGAACTGGATATCACTTAATGGGGGAGGAAGCTTTCTCTCGGATTTAAAGAAGAAAAATAGTCTTCCAGTATTTTCCTTTCTTTCACCGACAATCCGGTGAATTTCAATCCGGAGAAGAAATGTGAATAATTGTCCCCGGCCATCATAGAATACACCACTTCCCCATTGAGCTGGCAGGCATTGTTTCCGAGAATCAGGATGAGCTCCATGGGTTGGCGGATATCCATCAGTGAATCCGTCGGGATTCTCGCCCCTCCCATGCTCAGATTGATCGTTTTTGTCACTCTGTAGAAATCTTTTCTTTTGAACACCAGTATGGTCGAAGTGTAGTATCTTTTGTGTTTTCTTTTTTCCTGTTGTTCCAGATATTTTTCTGGAGCCTGCGGGGCGGTGAGTTCTTCCAAGCGATCTCTGATATAGATGCAGACCCTGTTCTTATACATGCCCCGCATTCCTGGAGGGGAAGCCCTTTTGCCCTTGGCCTCTGCTAATGCCAAATCGGATTCGTTGGCCAGCTTTTTCAGATTGCTTTTGCTTGCACCGTCCCAGGACTTGACTCTTTCCTTGGAGAAGAAGGTCACTCCAAAGCTCATGGTGAGGTTATTGTTGGGCTGGAATTCCTGGTTTTCGAAATAATGGGCCTCTATGTTTTTCCTGATTCTTTCGGTAAAGCCTATGGCCTCTTCTTCGCTGGATATGCCTGAGAGAAAAAACAGGAATTCCTCTCCACCGTATCGACAGAGGAGGTCCTCCTCTCGGATAGATGAGTTGAGCACGGCAGCCAGCTCCCGTAGAAGCTTATTTCCTGCTTCGTGTCCATGTCGGTCATTGTAGTTTTTGAACCAGTCCACATCGCCCATGACCATGGCAAAAGATGAACCTTCCTGTTGTCTTTTCCTCTCCAATTTGAGCTTCTGGATGACCTTCTCGAAAAAGGGATCAGGGCGGAGCAGGCCTGTCAGGGCGTCATACTGGATGAGATTAAGCTTGGTGATGGCGATGGAAATGTGCTCGCAGAATTTGAGCATGACTTGTTCGTCTTCAGCAGTAAAAGTTGCCTGTTTTAATCTGGCTTTACCGACCTTGTTGTATACTTCCAACACCCCTATTGCCTCATGAGCGTGCATAATCGGGACACAGAGGAGGCTTACAAGAGGAGATCTGAGGTCTTCCAGATACCGCCGGGAGAATCTTTTGTCCTTGGCGGGATCGGACACATTGATCACCTGGGCGCTGTGAGCAGTATGGGCTGCATAGTCTTCGGAATCGATGAGCAAAAAGTGTTTGGAGGACTCGGGATGGGTCAGAAAAGCGTCGTCCCAGACCAGAGGCTTGAGAAATTTCCCCAGGGCTTCATTCTGGTCTACGATGTAGATCGAGATTCCTTCAGCCCGGACGATGTCTTTGATGTCATAGACAATGTCCAGGAGGCTTGTGACGTCGTTTGCCATATAAAGCCTTTTGAGAGTGTCTTCGATTCTCTGTTTCTCTTTTTTTATGCCGAGGTATTTGGCCTCCATTGACATGCGTTTTTCGATCTCTTTGACGATGCTGTTGTTTATGAAATTTTTGATCTTTTTGATCTCATAATAGGCTTCCTGCAGTTTGACTTCACTCCCTATATAGGTCTTCCGTAGGTTTTCTACTTCTATCTTGAGGAAGGAGTGTTCGGATGCGGTTATGAGGGCGCGGAGGAGGTCTTCGTTGTTTTGCTTTTCGAGGGGCGCGGCGTGGTGGTCCACATAGTAAATCAGCGGCCATGTCTTGGCCCTTTCTTCCATTTTCTTTTCGTCTCTTCCCGTGATGACGATACTGGTTGTGGCCCGGAAAAGACCTCTGAGAGAGGAATAAGTAGCGAGCGATTCATCTGCAACAAGGACGTTGAAGTCGATCTTTTCGACGAGGCTTATGGCTTGTTTCGTATCGGAGGCGATGTAGATAGAGCCTATCTGGCTGCAAAGTTTCTTTAGAAGGTCCACTTGTCCAGGATTCTGATTCAAGATAAGGATGTTTTGTTCTGCCATTCTTATTATAAGTTTTCGAGGAGGTAGACACCTATGGAATGCATGGTAAAACCTCGGCTAAATCCTCTTACGAAGTCCCAACTAAATCCTATATATTTTTTCCCTTATAGTCAACCCTTTTTTTCACTTTTTTTCGCTAAAAATTGGATTATTTTTCATCTCTATATGTTGCTTGGGATGCATCATGAAAACTGAAATTCCTAAGTAGGTTAAAAATGCCAGAAATGACTTGACAAACTTATCACAGGATTATAATTTGTCTATGATTCTCATGGATGCCGGGGCAAAGGAGATCGCGACTTACTGTAATAACCACCACTTTCGAACTCGTTCTCCTCCCTGATACATTAGCCCTAGTTTATGATTTTATTGGGATTTTGAGGTTTTGTGATAATTTAGTCTTAATGGAGGGAAAAACATGAAAGAAAGATACATGAAATCCGCAGCGAAGGGATTTTTTATCCCTTTGTTGATATTAGCATTGTCAATCTCTGTTCCGCATACGAAGGCAGCCACACCAGAAGATATTGAGCTTGCTATACAGAATGGCTTAGCCTGGCTGGCAGGTCAACAGCAGGGGAGTGGGGCTTGGTGGTATACTTCATGGGCGAATAGTAATCTAGATAATGGAGTGACCGGTCTTGTTTTGTTAAAGTTTGTGGAGAGGGCAAAAGAACTAGGACTTGATCCATTTGATTCCAATCCCGCAAGTCCTACTTATTATCCCTATGCGCAGAATGTTATTGATGGATTTGATTACCTTTTCAGTCAGGCAACTGTGCTTCCTGGAGACCTTGTTTATATCCAGGGCTATCACGTTTATAACACAGGTATTGCTATGATGGCTGTAGCTGCAACCAACGCCCCGGCTAGAGTCATAGGCGTCGGTGCTCTTTCAGGGTGGACATACGGAGAAGCTTTACAGGGTATGGTGGATTGGATGGCAGACGCTCAGGGCGATGCAGACTGTTATATAGGAGGTTGGGGCTATTATGCAAATTATTCAAACTGGTCTGACCAGTCCAATACAGGATATGCAACTTTGGGCATAGGTTTTGCCGCAGCGGCTCCTCCGGATGGATTCGGGCTTACGATTCCTGCAGACGTTTTAACAAAATTGAACACCTATATTGACAACGTGCAGGATCCTGTCGATGGAGATAGTTTAGGTTATGATGGAGGCTCTTGGTATGAACCGTGTTCGAATTATAAGTGGGTCAACATCTTAAAGACAGGCAACCTTCTATATGAAATGGCTTTGGTTGGCGATGATGTCAGTGCAGTGAGAGTGCAAAATGCGATCGAGTACATACAGAATCATTGGAATTCGACAGGATCACAACCCGAGTTTACTGCCACAAGCCTGGGATGGAAAGATTCCTATCAAGCTATGTTTACCATGATGAAGGGATTCGAAGCTTTTGGAATTGATACTATCGAGGTTGGCGGTATGGACATCGATTGGTTTGACAAAGTTGCGGATGTCATTCTAGCAAACCAGAATGCCGATGGTTCTTGGGCCCACATTAATACAAGCATCCATGAAGGAGATGAATCACCAAACCTTCGTGCAGCTTGGGCAATGCTGACACTCGAGAAAGTCGTGCCCACTGTGGAGATGTCCGTATTCATGGATATCAAGCCTGGCTCCTGTCCAAATCCATTAAACCTCAAGGCGAAAGGTGTTTTACCTGTAGCAATTCTTGGTACTGAAGATTTTGATGTCATGACTGTGGATCCGGCAACCGTTCGTCTCACACGAGAGGGCTATGAAGAAACAGGAGTCTTTCCGCTCCGTTGGGCTTGGGAAGATGTCGGCACACCTTTTGAGGGAGAACTCTGCGATTGCCATGACCTGAATGGCGATGGATACATGGACCTGACATTGAAGTTTGATACACAAGAGCTCGTACAGGTACTGGAACTCGATACTCTTGCTGGAGAAAAAATTCCTCTTATCTTAATGGGCAATCTCAAGGAGGAAGAGGGTGGAACTCCAATCAAAGGTCAGGATTGTGTGAGGATTAAATAAGGAGGATTGGGAAAGGATAAGGACAGACAAGAAACGCACTAAGATTTGGGCCGATAGATTGATACTGTCGGCCCATTTTTTTTCTTATTTTTATTAGAATCAATAGATGAGGCAAGTCTCATCCCTCAATTATCCTTTCTTCAAAATTATGACACCATCATTGTGAATTACCAGGGGAGATGTGGCGCTGTACAACAGCTTTACTATTCGCTGTTTACTTTATACACTATAGAGGATGGTTCGCGTTAGGTTCGCTCCCAGTCCGACAGGATATCTTCATATAGGCGCTGCCCGTACCTGTTTCTTCAACTGGCTGTTTGCCCGCCATCACAAGGGTCATTTTATCCTTCGCATCGAAGATACCGATATGGCCCGGTCTTCGCATGAGATGACACAGGGAATTCTCGACGGACTCCACTGGCTCGGTCTAGATTGGGATGAAGGACCTCTGTTTCAATCCAGAAGGCTGGACAATTACAGAAACAAGGCACAGGAACTGCTCGAAAAAGGATTTGCCTACTACTGTTACTGCACTCCGGAGGAGATACAGGAAAGGATTACAAAAACTCCTGATGCCGGAGAATTTTGGGGGTATGATCGGCACTGTCTGCGCCTCTCTGAGCAGGAGCAGGAGAGCTTCGAGTCGGAGGGGAGGGCTAAAGCTGTGCGGTTTTTCGTCCCAGAGGGGGAGATCCAGTACGATGATCTGGTCCATGGTCCGATATCGGTCGACAGCCAAACGGTTGAGGATTTTGTGTTGCTCCGTGCGGACGGCCTGCCAACTTACCACCTTTCGGTCGTTGTGGACGACCTAGAATCGCAGATCACGCATGTCATCCGGGGAGATGACCACATCTCCAACACTCCCAAGCAGATCCTGCTGTATCGGGCATTCGGTTCTGAGCCGCCCGCATTCGCCCATCTGGCCTTGATAATGGGACCAGACAAGAAAAAGCTGAGCAAAAGACATGGAGTGACTTCTGTGCTCGAGTTCAAAAGCCAGGGCTTTCTGCCTCTTGCCTTTTTGAACTTCCTAGCTCAGATGAGCTGGTCTCCGGGTGAGGAAGGAATCTACTCGGTGGAAGAGATGATCAGCAGGTTTTCTCTGGACAAGGTCAGCAAGGGCAGTCCTGTTTTTGACTTGAGCAAGTTGGAGTGGCTGAACGGACAGTTGATTTCCCAGATGCATGCTGAGGAATTGGCTCTCTTGGTAAAAAAAGAACTGCAGAATGAAAACCTGTGGCGGAATGAGCTAGAGACCAGACAAAGGGAGTGGTATTATAAACTCATAGACCTTTTAAAAGAAAGGAGCCGAACGATCAAGGCCTTTCCACGAGCAGCACGGCCATTTCTCCTGCATGAGATTGATTATGATGCAGGTGGCGTCGAGAAATACCTGACCGATGAACGGCTGGATGCTCTGATACCTCTGCTGAGAAAAGATTTGGAATCCATCGTGGATTTTTCAAGCAAGGAGATCGAGGATGCGCTCCGGCTCAGGGCCGGGAAGGAAGGAGTGAAGGCGGCGGTGTTGATCCATGCGTTAAGGATGCTTGTTGTGGGAGAGCCTGTGAGCCCGGGGATCTTTGACGTGTTGGAGCTTGTGGGCAGAGAAAGAACACTGGAGCGTATGGACAAACTCCAGGAGGCCAAACAGCATAAGCAAGAATAAAGGAGGATGGCGATGAGTGAATACAAAGAAGTGAGAGCCCCGCGGGGCCCCCAGATGAGCACAAAAGGATGGTCTCAGGAGGGAGCCCTTCGGATGCTGATGAACAATCTCGATCCCGAGGTTGCGGAAAAACCCGAAGAGCTGATCGTCTATGGAGGGACTGGAAAAGCCGCCCGGAACTGGGACTGTTTCTGGGCTCTTGTCGACAGCCTCTCCAATCTCGAAAACGACGAGACACTTGCCGTCCAATCCGGGAAGCCGGTAGCCGTGTTTAAGACCCATCCCGATGCCCCACGGGTGCTTATCGCCAATGCCCTCATCGTGCCCAAGTGGGCCACATGGGATGAGTTCCGCAGGCTCGAAGCCAAAGGCCTCACCATGTATGGACAGATGACAGCCGGGAGCTGGATCTACATCGGAACACAAGGCATACTCCAGGGGACCTATGAAACCCTGGCTTCGGTGGCCCAGAAATACTTCGGAGGCACTTTGAAGGGACAGCTTGTCTTGACTGCTGGACTGGGAGGAATGGGCGGTGCCCAGCCTCTGGCTGTGACCATGAATGAGGGAGTGGCCATTGTCGTGGAAGTGGACAGGGACAGGATCCAAAGGAGGCTGGAGACTAAATATGTGGATATCATGGTCGAGGACCTGGATAAGGCCCTGACGCTTGCCCTGGATGCCAAGGAAAAAGGAGACGCTCTTTCGGTTGCCCTCCTGGGTAATGCTGCCGATGTTCTTCCCGAATTCGTGCGCAGAGGAATCGTCCCCGATGTGCTGACTGACCAGACATCGGCCCATGACGAGCTCAACGGGTATGTCCCCCGTGGTATTCCCTACGAGGAGGCGCTGAGGCTACGGCAGGAAAATCCCGAGGAATACAAGAGGCGCGCCTATGAGTCCATGTCCGTTCATGTAGAGGCCATGCTCGAACTCCAAAAAAAAGGTGCCAAAGCCTTCGATTACGGCAACAATATTCGGGGCCAGGCACAGAAAGCAGGGGTGACAAAGGCCTTCGACATACCTGGATTTGTCCCTGAATACATCCGCCCGCTTTTCTGAGACCTTTCCCGAGGATAAGGCGCTGGAGCGGTGGATAACCAAAGCGCAGAAACAGGTGAAGTTTCAAGGTCTTCCCAGCCGGATCTGCTGGCTGGGCTATGGCGAGAGGGCGAAGTTTGGACGGGTCATCAACGACCTGGTCAAGGAGGGCAAGATCAGCGCACCGATCGTGATAGGGAGGGACCATCTCGATACCGGCTCGGTCGCATCGCCCAACAGGGAGACAGAAGGGATGAAGGACGGGTCGGATGCCATCGCTGATTGGCCCATTCTGAATTCGCTGCTGAATGCGGTTTGTGGGGCATCCTGGGTTTCGGTTCACCACGGGGGAGGAGTGGGGATCGGTTTGTCCATCCATGCAGGTATGGTGATCGTTGCCGATGGGGAGGATTCCACAGCAGAGAGACTGGAGAGGGTGCTGACTGTGGATCCGGGATTGGGAGTGGCCCGGCATTCCGATGCCGGTTATGAGGAAGCGATCCGCTTTGCTCAGGAGACCGACATCAAGGTCCCGATGCTGAAAAAGTGAAAATGGAAGAGAACCAACTGTAAATACGTAAACTAGAGTTTCTTCTAATGTCAACAACGGTATAAGCATCGCTGGAGAATGGGTGAAGCTCGTCCGTGGGGTCGGGCTTTTTTTTTATCCATTTTTTCTCTGCTCAATCCATCCAAATTATTGATTTCGCATGTGTTGCGATTCTGAAAACACGTTTGGCCTCTCCTTTTTCTTGAGACAGGACTCTCCCTGATAATCCCTGTATTTTCTTTTTTATCAATAAGATGGCGTTTTTGCAGAGCCTGATGTTGGTATAAATTTTGCTTTTCTATGCAGCGAAAGGAGGTTTCAAGATGAAAAAATTCATAAAAAAGAGTCCAAAGAAGCTTGTGGTTGTGGGTCTGATTTTCGGTCTCATTGTCCTTTGCAGCTCGTCGGGCTTTGCATCGACGGAGGTCTGCGAAAAGGCTTTGTCCAGATGCGGTATCGATGCAGCTATTGCAGGGCTGTTCAGCGGTCCACAAGCTTTCCTTACCTATTATGCGGGATGTTTTATGGGTTATTCCTGGTGTCTCAAGTATTACAATCCCGAAGGTTAATAATAAAGGAGGAGAAGGATGAGACGAAATAGAATGAATGTGAGGAATGGAGCGAAGGGAACGAATTTAAAGAGATGGATCTTGATGATTCTTTTATGCGTGCTTTTTTCCAGCCTTTTTGCTGTCAATGTGCATGCAGGAGAATGTGAAAATGCACTGACTCGATGCATGAATGATCCTTATTGGCATATGACGCTTGCCGGTCCCGTTTACTGTGCTGCAGGGTATCTTTTCTGTAAAAAATACGTCGAAGGATAAAAGAGGTCATGTTCAGCGATCGAGTGCCGAGTCTGAGGGAGGTCGTGTTTTGTGGGGGGCTATTGATCTTTCTCCTCATGATCTTTATCGTTCCCTTTCTTTGCGGCGGTAGAAATGGAAATCCAGACAGAGATGGAGAAAGCAAGGTATGCCTCAAGATATCTATAGAAGAAGTTCTTTCTATCGGAAGCTTGGAGGATGGTGCCCTGTTCCAGTGGGTGGGGGTGGTGAGCGATTCTCGAGGATTCATCTATGTGACCGATGCGATGGATTACGCATTGAAAAAGTTCGATCCAGAGGGAAATCTGTTGGAGAGGGCTGGAGGAAAAGGGCAGGGACCAGGAGAATTTTCTGCACCCAGGCTACTGGACTGTTCGGATGGGTATCTGTTTGTGAGTGAACAGTATATACCGATTATCAAAGTTTTTGACAGAGATCTCCATCACAGATTCGACATCCCATTGAGAGCACCGGTGGGAGACATGAAAGTGCTGGCTGATGACCTTCTGGCGGTTGTGGTGCTTACGGCGCGGAGGACGAGTGCTGTGCTCTTTTGCAATCGAAAGGGAGAGGTGGTGAAGGAGGTGGAATTCTCTGGGGGGCCGGAAGGTCTGCTGATGGATATGGTGAGCCTGGATTTGGATTCTCGGGGGAATCTGTATCTGGCTTATAATTTTGCAGACAGGGTCGAGAAGTACAGCCGGTCGGGCAAGAAGGTATGGTCGAGGAGGTTACTAGGTATCAAGGATGTGGAGCGGAAAAAGGTGTCATCTTTTGTAGTACCGACCGAGATCGTCTACAAGGACCTTACGCTGGATGAGTCGGGAAATATTTATGTGCTGGGAGGGGAACTTTCCAAGAACCGCAGCCGGGATGTCTATGTCCTGAGCCAGGATGGGGAGCTTCTGACGACCTTCACCCTTCCTCAAGCAAGCCACTGTATTTACATCGATGCAGATAATTTCCTGTACACCAGGGCCAATGAAGGCATCACGCTGAAGAAATACAGAATAATCCTGACTCGAGAGAAATGACGTGCGCAAGTTTTCGGATTGGGTGATTTTATTGGCTTTTGGGTGTCTGACATTCTTTCATTTCAAGGATTTCGATGCATCCTCTGGAGAGAATCTCCTTGCTGAGGAGAAAGCCTGTCTTGAGCAGGGGGAGGCTTCTATTGTGGATCATCTTGGCTTCGAGTGGAGAGAAAGCAGGCAGCATTTGCTCTTTTTTATCGATTTTCGAGATTTCGCCTGCCTGAACTGCCTTGATTCCTTTATCGATTTTTGCCGCCGTCTTCCGCTTCGGTTCCAGAGGGAGAATACGTTGGGTGTCTTGATTCTGGAGCCAGGGAGGGAGGATGAAACGTCCATTCAGATTGCGAGAGTGAAACTCAAAGGATTTGTGCTGTCCAATCATATCGGGTTTCCCATCCAGGCCGATCGATTTCGTGTTTTCGAGGCATTCGCCCGGGAGGGAACATCTGTCGTTCTTTTGGATTATGACAGAGAAATCATTCGAAAATTTCTGTTTCCCTTAAGGCAGAAGGACCTGGAAGAACTCTTGGGGTATTTGAGGATCGAATGATTTGTCTCTGTGTGGCGGAGGGAGCTGAGTGTTGCTTAAGAAGTCTGACCGCAGCATTTCTTGTACTTCAGTCCGCTTCCGCAGGGGCAGGGATCGTTTCTTCCGATCTTTGGGGGCTGCTGCGTGGCTGGTTCTTCGGGATCCCATGCTTTTTGTTTTCCTTTCCAATCCTGGGCTAACTTTTTGAAATGTCTGTCTGCATGTTTAAAGAACATCTTGTAGGATGAGCAGAAGAAGTTAAGTTCTTTGTTCGAGGGACTGTGGATGCGGTCTTTGGTGCAGCCGCCGCGGCAGGTGCGCAGCCAAGGACATTTTTTACAATCCTGGGGGAGGGCGGACTTTTGTTGGCCGAATTGAGTTTGCTTGGAGGAGTTCAGCATATCGATCAGCCGGTTTTCCATGATGTTGCCCAGCCTCCACTCGGGATCGACGAAGAAATCACATGCGTAGACATCACCGTTGTGTTCGATGACCACATACACGCCACACTCCCGCAGGAGGGTACATTCAGGAGGGGGAAGGTCCACATAGATGTGGAAGAGAGAGTCGAAGAAGCGGATGGATGTGGTTGCCACATCTCCATCGAAATCCGCTAGCCACAGATCGAATACCTTGCAGAGGAATTTTCCGTATTTTTCTGGAGAGACCGAGAAGGGAGCGGCTTGAGACGGATTGTTCGGATTGAGCTCCAGGCAGGGTATGAACTGCATGTAGTTCAGTCCCAGGGATTTGTGGAAAGAATAGATTTCCTCTGCGTAGTCCACCGAGCAGTCATTTATCACGGTGAGAGCATTGGTGGCCACGCCCCTGTCCAGGAGAAGTTTGGCTTTATCCACGACCCGGGACCATGAACCTTTCCCGTTTCGAAGCCGCCTGTACTTGTTATGGATGTGTTCTGGTCCATCCAGCGATATCCCGATTAAAAATTTGTATTCCGCCAGAAATTCAGCCCATTCCTCAGTGATCAGAAGGCCGTTTGTCTGAAGCCCGTTGCCCACAGAGTGTCCGCGGCCGTATTTCTGTTGGAGATCTACGGCTTTTTCAAAAAAGGGAAGTCCCATCAGAGTCGGCTCTCCCCCCTGCCAGCCAAAAGATATGTCCCGTTCGCCTTGAGAGAGGACTTGCTTAACAGTCTCCTCCAGCATTTCTTCGTTCATTCGGTGGACCTTCGTTTCAGAGAAAAGTTCTGACTTTTCTAGATAAAAACAATAGGTGCAGGCCATGTTGCAGTCTGGACCGGCAGGTTTGACCAATACAGAAGACAGTTTTTTTCGGCCCGCTCTTCTCTTCATCTCATAATTCGGGGACAGTATACGCGATTACTTAATTCGGTCAATCTTTTTTTTATGATTTGTAATTCAATCCCATATATATCTCTAGAATCAGAAATCTATGTTTCATGGTATCAATTTGCTTCTTTCAATAATTATCAATGATTTCCAATCAATTTAATGGGTAATCCTAGCTTTGTTCAGCAAATAGAGCCCCAATATTATACCTAAGATTTCCGAATGCGGATAAAACACTATCTGTACTCAATCCTTTTGATTCCTACTCTCTTCTTTTGTCTTTACTTCTCTATCCGACTTTAATTCGGTGATCGCGTATACTGTCCCCGAATTATTTCCCCGAATTATTGGCAGTTTGGCGTTGGTGGTTTTGAGCCACTCATCCAGCATGCTGTCGAGCTCTTTGACCTTTTCGGGCATCTGCTCTGAGAGGTCGTCTTTTTCTCCGATATCCTCCTCCAGATCGAACAGCTCGAAGGTTTTCCCCTCGTATCTCTTTATCAATTTCCAACTGTCTTTCCGGATGATGCTGTAGGGGACCACATCCCCCCGATAATGGGGAAAATGCCAGTAGATCGCCTCTCGACTCAATGATCCTTTTTGAGAAAGAATTGGTACTAGGCTTTCTCCATCTATGTCCCGGTCTTGGGGGAGTTCGACACCCGCCGCTTCACACACGGTCGGGAAAAAATCCACGCTGATTGCCGGAGTGTCGCAGCTATTGCCCGGCTGAATCATTTTGGGCCAGCGAACGATCAGAGGGACACGGATGCCTCCTTCATAGGGATAGCCCTTTCCTGAACGCAGCGGAGCATTGTCTGTGGAGTGTCCCAATAATCCACCATTATCAGAGGTAAAGATGACCAACGTTCTCTCGGTCAAATCCATCCTGTCCAGTATGTCCATGATGCTTCCCACCAATCGATCGACGCTTTCGATCATGGCCGCATAAACAGGTTTGTTGTGGTTTGTGGGCTTCTTTTTTGCATACTTGGCAACCAGCTGCTCTTTCGCTTCCAGCGGAGTGTGAACAGCATAAGGGCACATGTGGAGGAAAAAGGGGCTATCTTTGTTCTCTTCGATGAACCGGACGGCCTCGTCTGCCTCCCTATCCGTCAGGTATTCACCCTGCTTCCGGGGCCGGAGAGTGGGGATACTGCTGCGTCGTGGATGCTGATAATAGGGATCAAAATACGTAGGGGGTTGACCGATCTCGCATCCCCCGATGTTGATGTCGAATCCCTGTTTGTCCGGGTACCACCAGAAATGTCCCAGGTGCCATTTTCCGATATGGCAGGTCACGTACTCCGCAGGTTTAAGCATTTCAGCGATCGTGAGCTCATCCAGTTCCATCCAGTAGGGATTGGGAGGACAGAGAAGGGGACGATCCTCAGTGGCCACATATTCTATCGGATTCACCCCCTTGCCTATAGCCGTGTGGGCCTTGCGGTCCAGATGATGGATCCAGTCTGTCAAACCGGTCCTAGCCGGATAGCGGCCGGTCATTATGGAGGCCCGTGTCGGGGAGCAAACCGCACAGGATGCATACCCATCGGTGAACCTCATCCCTTGAGCAGCCAGTCTGTCGATATTTGGTGTTTCATAGTACTGGCTTCCGTAACAGGAAAGGTCGGTCCAACCCAAATCGTCCACATTGATGAGGATGATGTTCGTTTTTTGCCGACCCGGGATGCTTTCCTGTCCAAGTGCAATGGGCAGAGAGCGCAGAGACAAAATCTCAGAACCATATAGAGTCACAGCGCCTACGCCTAAGCCAAGAGCTTTTAATATATCCCGACGTTTCATCGCACCATCCCTTTACTCATTTTTTGCTCACAGATGTATGCGTCACTTCGATTTATTATCTACAGCTTGTATCACTCAAAATGCTGGATGTCAAATTTTGACTCTTCAACAGCATAAACACTATTGACTCTGCTTGAGTGTAGCGGTTATATTAAACCTGGATTAGTTAAAATGCCTTTTCTCATGCTGCAGCAAAAAGATTTTGAGGTCAAGAGCTTCGAGATCTCGAAGCCCAAAATAAAAATCGGAAGAAGCCCCACAAATGATGTGGCTCTTTCCGATCCCTTTGTTTCCCGTGACCATGCCGAGATCTTAGCCCTTGAGGATGGTGGGTACGAGATCAGAGATCTAGGCGGCGAGAATCCTGTCAAGGTCAACGGAAAGATTATCTCCCAGCACAAGCTGAGAGATGGAGACAAGATCAATCTAGGCCAATCGCTTCTGGTCTTCAAGACAGAAGCTGCATGTGCTCCCTCTACGGTAGAATTTCTGAAAGCAGAAGAGATGTCCCAGAAAGCAGTAGAAGTCGCCTCTCTCGATGCCAAGAAAACAGTGCCCTTTTCTTTGGAAGAATGGGATAAAAAGGATCTCTCTCTACTTCAAAGGGACCATCAGAGACTGATGCTGCTGTATGATTTCGGGAAAGCGGTCAATTCCTACCTGGAAGACCAGGATCAAATACTGGATGAGATCATGAATACTGCTTTAAAGACCCTGGCAGCCGAACGGGGCTTTATTGCTCTGGTCGATGAGGGCTCGGGGGAGCTGAGCTGTGAGTTGGTGCGAGGAGAGACAGCCGATCCGGTCCCGGATAAGCTGGAAGTGAGCCGCACCATCGTCCACAAGGTGCTGAACGAAGGGGTGTCCATCCTGACCGTAAACGCCCAGGACGACACCAAGTTCGACAAGGCGAAGAGCATCAGAGAGTACAACATCCGATCAGCGATTTGCACTCCCCTTCTGTTCCAAGATAAGGTTTTAGGAGTCATCTACCTGGATAACCGGGCCAAAGCTGGAAGTTTTAACCAGGATGACCAGATGTTTCTGATAGCCCTGTGTCATCAGGCTGGAATCGCTCTGGGGAATGCCCGGCTTCACAGACGTGTTGTCCAGGAAAATGTGTGGCTGGAGAATTCCCTGAAGCCCAAATTCCAGATCCTGGGAGATTCGGAGAAGATGAAGAGGGTGTTCGAGACGGTCAAGAAGGTCGCACCCACTAACATCACGGTTTTAGTCCAAGGAGAGACCGGCACGGGTAAGGAGCTGGTAGCCAAGGCCATCCATGCGCTTTCCCCCCGCAGGGAAAATTCTTTTGTTCCGGTCAACTGCGCAGCAATACCAAAAGAGCTTATCGAGAGCGAACTTTTCGGTCACGAAAAGGGATCCTTTACAGGAGCGACCAGCTCCCGGGATGGAAAATTCCAGCTTGCTCACGGCGGGACAATTTTCCTCGATGAGATCGGGGACATGAGTTTGGACCTGCAGGCTAAGGTCCTGCGAATCTTAGAAGACAAAGAGCTTCAGCGTGTCGGCGGGAGCAAGACCATCACGGTCGATGTGCGGGTTATCGCCGCCACAAACAAGGACCTTAAAAAGGCCGTCGAGGATGGAAACTTCAGAGAAGATTTATACTATCGATTGAACGTGGTGCCCCTTCAACTCCCCCCACTCAAAGAAAGGAATGAAGATATCCTCCCCTTAGCTGATTATTTTGTTGCGGGCCGGGTGAAAAAGATATCTCCCAAAGCAGCACGATTGCTCGAATCGTACGAATGGCCTGGTAATGTCAGGGAACTGAAAAATTGTATCGACCGTGCCGTGGTTTTAGGAGATGGAAAGGTCATCCAACCCGAGGACCTTCCCTATGCATTGCGCAAAGGAGGGCCGATCATCCCGGCGCCCCTTGAGACTCTTGAGCATATAGAGGAAGACCAAATCATAAGGGTGCTGAGGTACACAGGATGGAACAAGAGCGATGCGGCAAGGATACTCGGCATCACGCGGCAGACGCTGGATAACAAAATCAAACGCTACAAAATCAAAGAATGATCGGCTGACCTAATAAATCTCCTGACTTCATTAACGTCAAAAAAATAGACATAACAGCTCCCAAAATCTGCTCCTGTAGGCCTCTCTTATCTCTTCATTAGGGCGATTTCAAATCCATTTCCCCCAGAATTCAAGAGGTAGTGCCTGCAGATGAACCTTAACAGTATTATTTGGCATGAAACCTGCACTATTTATAGCGGAGAATAAGGATGAAGCATTTAAGCAGGAGGCATGCGATGAGAAAGCAGTGCCTGATTTTTTGTTTGGTTTTTTTAGTTGTTCCTGCACTGGCTTATCCTCAGGCCGGTCAGACAGGTTCTATCACCGGCATTGTCAGAACACCAGATGGAGATCCACTTGCCGGTGTAATCGTTCTACTCAAGGGGCCTGCACTGATCATCCCTGAGATTGAAGCCGTGTCGAATAAAGCGGGTGTCTATACTTTTTTTGCTCTCTCTCCAGGTGTGTATGAGCTGTCGTTTCTCGTTAAAGGATTGGAAAAAGTTGTCCGCAAGGGGATCGCGATCTCTGCTGGGGATGCGATCTCGCTGGATATAAATCTATCGCTGATGGCTCCCGGAGAGGCTGTTGTCGTGGAGGCAAAAAACCCGGCCATCACCCGACCGAGACCTATTGAAATAGAAACACTGGACGATAATTTCTTCCCTATTGCTCCCGAAGAAGAGATGATGGATTCCAGCGGGTTAAAAATTGAACAGAGCATTTTCTTTGCTTCTATCTCTTTTATTATAAAAAGCTTACCTCTATTTTCCTTTTCCGGTCTTTAATCATCCGCTAAAAAATTGGACAATCTATCGCCCATAATTCACTCCTAAAACTTCCTCTATACATCCCTCTCTCAATCCTGATTCTCCTCTTTTAATCAGGAATTCCAGGGGACATAGTTCATAACGTGTTTTGCTGAAGGCTATCTGGCACAAAAACTGCTAAACCTCATGCGATGAACAAATTTTGGAATGCTTTGTTTGGATTTAGGTGTGAGATTGCGATTTAATCATCCAACCTTTTTACCCCTCTGAGGGAGGCTTTCATGGAGCCTCCCTCCCCTCTATAAAAATGGATACTTTACCGAAAGTTTTTTGGGGCGAGCTCGAAGATATTCATAAAACTGTCAGAAAAATTGCACCCACTGACTTTACAATCCTGATACAGGGAGAAACGGGAACAGGGAAGAGGCTGGTTGCAAAAATTATACATATGCTTTCCTCTCGCCGCGACCAGCCCTTCATTCCCATTGCCTGTGGATCCCTTTCGAACGAGCTCGTAGACACTAATGGCTTTGGGTATGAAAGGTATCCGATCACAATCGGTGGCACCCTTTTCTTTGATGAGGTCTGTGATATGAGCTTGGATGTCCAGTCGAGGATGATGCGGATGCTTGAGCTGAAGGAATTCTTGATCGTGAGGGAAAGAAAGAAGATCAAGCTAGATGTCCGGGTGATCGCTTCTTCAAAAAGAGACCTGAGACAGGCCATGGATGCAGAATTGTTCCGGAAGGACCTGTATTATCGTTTGAATGTGGTTACACTCAAACTGCCTCCCCTGAGAGAACGGAGAGAGGACATCATTCCTCTTGCCGAGTTTTTTGCTGCCGGGAGGGTAAAGAAAATATCTCCCCGGGCCAAGCGGCTGCTCAAGCTTTATGATTGGCCTGGAAATGTCAGAGAATTGAGGATCAGCATTGACCGTGCCGTTGTACTCGGCGATGGAAAAGTCATCGAACCAGAAGACCTCCCTCCATCCATTCGAAAGTGTGCAAGGATCATTCCGGCTCCATTGGAGTCTCTCAATCTTATAGAGCAGAACCATATTAAGAGAGTCCTCAAGTATACGGAATGGAACAGGACAGAGGCTGCACGTATCCTTGGAATCACACTCGAAACGCTGAGAAACAAAATCAACAAATACACAATCGAGAAAAAAAAAGGAAATGAGAAAACTCTTAGAATGTATAGAAATTAGACAAACTTCTTATTTGAATTGTTATCCTCTCTGTTTTCAACATGTTCCGCTCATCTGGCAGTACTATGCTGGGACTGTTTGCCTAAATATCAGCCATGGTTAAGCATTGGGCTTTCCAAAACCGAGATCCGGATTCCTTTGTTTTTCCCCTGAAAAGGAGCGGATTCAAGAGAGAGGTCGTGAATGAATGGCACATTTTTTGCTCAAATTGGAACAGAAAGGAGGTGAGAAAGGTAGAACGAGAGACAAATAGACTCAAAATTAAGGAGTGAAGGTATTCGCTCTCGAGTGAAAAAAGTTAAAAAAAAGGAGGCAAAAAGGAAAATGAAAAAGCTCGTTGCGTTAATCGGAGTTTTTTTCCTCATTGCAGTTTTTGTGTCAGCTCAGGAATTCGGAGCTATCAAGGGAACGGTAAAAGATGCGGAAGGTTTACCTCTTCCCGGCGTCTCGGTGACTTTGACCGGATCCAAGATTGCTTCGATGTCAGCTATCTCTTCGGAAAAGGGCAATTTCAGGTTCTTGAATTTACCCGTGGCCGATGACTATGCACTGAAGTTCGAGCTGGATGGTTTCCAGACCCTGGTGCGTGATCGACTGGACCTTATCTTCGGACGTGACCTCGATCTGGATATCACTTTGACGATGGCAACGATTGAAGAAGAGGTTGTGGTAATCGGACAGGCCCCGGTTATCGACAGAAAAAGGGCGCAGGTCGGTGTGAATGTCGGGGAAGAGATGCTAATGGGTTTGCCTACGGCAAGGAATCCTTGGGTTATCATGTCCTTGATTCCAGGGATGCTGATAGACAGAGAAGATGTGGGAGGCAATGAGGCCGGACAGCAGTCTTCATACTTTGGCCACGGTTCTTCCACGAATGATAATACCTGGGGTATCGACGGCGCCAACATCACAGATAATTCGGCTCTTGGTTCAGCTCCAGCCTACGTCAACATCTCGAGTTATGAACAGGTCCAGGTCAACTACGGCAACAATGACATCAAATCCCAGACAGGAGGAGTCCAGGTCAACCTGGTCTCTAAGCGGGGCGGCAACAGCTATAACGGGACGTTTTATCTGGATGTGGAGAGAAATACGTGGCAGGCGGACAATGTTCCCCAAGAGCTGAAGGATATCGGATATTCTGCTGCTGGCGTCAACAGACTCTATCTGTATGGAGCCAATTTTGGAGGTCCGATCATCAATGACCGGGTATGGTTTTATGCGGCTTGGGGTATCCAGGATATCGATGCTCTGAGTCTGGCAGGAGTCTCCGACAAGACATGGCTCGCCTCAGGTTACGGCCGATTGGATTTCCAGATTACGCCGACAACGAAATTAAACTTCTTTGTCGAGTACGACAACAAGCAGAAGTGGAACAGAGCCGACTGGGGATACACCCAGCAGGATCCTGCGGCATTCTGGAACCAGACAGGTCCCAGCTATTTCTGGAAAGGCGAACTGGAACAGGTCGTAGGTAATCTCTATTTGAATGCCAAGGCGAGCTTCATGGGTGGTCCGTTCTGTCTGATGCCGGTTCAGGGGGATAGGACGAGCGACGGCTCTGGAAATTACATGATTTACAACTACTATCCGAGTTTCTATCTCTCCGGAAACATCTATGACTACGGGACCGACAGAGATCAGCTCAATGTGAATGCCAGCGGTATTTATTTTGCCGAGGACATTTTGGGTGCGGACCATGAATTCAAATTCGGTGTGGACTATGTCACCGCTACAACCACCACCTACGCCTACTATGAAGGGAATCTTGCGTTGCAATATGATGGGCCCGATGAGACTCTCCCCACCGGAGAATGGTGGCTGGCATGGACCAACAGAGATTATCTCTTAAACTACCTGTTCAAGCGCTACAGCGCTTACCTCCAGGATACTGTGACGATAGGAAGGGTTGCCCTGAATCTTGGGGTGAGATACGACTACGAAAAGTCATGGGTGAGCAATGTGGATATTCCGGCCTCTCCATGGCTTCCCCAGTACATGCCGGCTATTCAACTGGATGAGTATGATCCTGGCGCCAATTATTCGGTGTTTTCTCCACGTTTGAGCATCGCCTATGATCTGTTCGGAAACGGCAAGGATGTCATCAAATTATCGGTAGCGCGCTACGGCTCTCAGTCCGGAAACAATATAGCAGATTGGGTCAATCCTGTCGGTTGGACTGAGATCGATCTTCTCTGGCAGGATCTGAATGGAGACCAGCGTGTGACCATGGATGAGCTTTATGGGTATGACTGGGATACAGGTGAGCTGAAGGATCCCAACGATCCCAGCTACTGGATCTGGCAGAGCAGCAGCGTCAATCCTTCCGATCCCACCTCGCTCGTTTCCATGAACAGGTACGATCCCAACTTCAATTCTCCCCTCCTGGATGAACTCAGTCTGTCTTACGAGAAGGAACTTCTTACCGATTTTGCCACACGAGTGGAGTTCTTCTACAAGAAAAAACACAGACACACCTGGAGACGGTCCATGGATGCCGATGGGAATCTGGAGACCGAGGAGAACTATTATGTTGCTGGCTATGATGACACAGTCGGTGCGGATTATTATGGTTTCTACGATCTCTATCCCTATGAGTACATCACCAATCACGAAAAGATGTTCGATCGGTATTTAGGCGCCCAGCTTGTGCTGACCAAGAGGCTCTCCAACAAGTGGATGATGAACGGGTCTTTTACCTATGCGGATTGGAGAAGATACTATGAGGGTGAATATCTAGGGATCATCGATGATGTCGAAGGCGATGACGTGATTGTGGGTCTGAACAACCAGGATTATTATGAAGGTGGAGCGGTTGCCCCAGAGAGTTCAGGTTCAGGAGTCAGAGGGATTTTCGTGAATTCCAGATGGCAGTTCAAGCTTTCTGGCATGTACCAGTTGCCACTCGGTGTGAACTTCAGCGGAGTCTTCTCGGCGCGTGAAGGTTATGTCAAACCCACTCATATTCTGGTTCAGCCACTCATATTCTGGTTCAGATGCCTGGAATCGGCAGCGAAGAGCTTTTCGGGAATCCAGATGGCGGAGGCAAATTCGGCGATCAACGTCTCCCTGCTTTTTGGGTGCTCAACCTCAGACTGGAAAAGGTCTTCAGCGTATCAGACACTTCGTCTGTAACCGTATCTGCCGATGCCTTTAACATCACCAATTCTGCCCACTCCTTGAAGAAAGAGACTCGTATCACAGCAGACGACTTCGATCAGGATCTGAGAATCCTCAATCCCAGAATATTCAGAATCGGAGTAAGATTTAATTTCTAGAAACTCCCTCTACAAGAAGACGAAAGGGCCCCTCCCGCCCAGGGGGAAGGGGCCCTTTTATATTTCGGGGATATATTTCGGGGACAGTATACGCGATCACTTAATTCAACTTATAATTTGGGGATAGGATACACAATCAGCTAATCCAACGAAAAGCGAAATTGAGAATTATGACTTCAATATTTTATTTCCTATATCTCTCCATAATTAGGTAATCGCGTATACTGTCCCCGAATTAATTAACAAATTAATGAACGAATTAGTGAATGAATAAATTTTTTGCTTTATGAGCAACCATTTAGCGATTAAGCACGTATTATTATATGGGGAAGGCTGGAAAAGGCATGAGAGGTCAGTTTACTGCTATAGGGAGATATTCGAATGAGATGCCCTCAATGTCAAACCGAAAACCCCGATACCCATAGCTATTGCACTGATTGCGGAACCCGCCTCCACTCTATCACCAAAACCTTGAAATTACCCCTCGAAGATTTGCCGAGAAGTTCACTCTTTGCGGGAAGATACCAGATTATCGAAGAGCTCGGCGACGGAGGTATGGGAAGAGTCTACAGAGCCATGGATACAAAGATCGATGAAGAGATTGCATTGAAGCTCATCAAACCCGAAATCGTTCCGGATTCTAAGGCCATCGAGCGCTTCGGAAATGAGATGAAGCTGACGAGGAAAATCCCTCATAGAAATGTCTGTAGGATGTATGATTTGGGCGAGGAAGATGGAACCTACTACATCACCATGGAATATGTGCGCGGTGAGGATTTAAAGAGTTTCATACGAAGATCAGGGCAGTTGACCGTTTCAAAGACAATTTCCATTGCCAGACAAATCTGTGAAGGGCTAGAGGAAGCCCACCGTCTGGGTGTTGTGCACCGTGATCTAAAGTCCAGCAATGTCATGATCGACAGGGAAGGGAATGCACGGATCATGGATTTTGGAGTTGCTCGGTCTCTAAAGAAAAAAGGCGACACTGGAGTCGGCGTCCTCATTGGAACTCCAGAATACATGGCGCCTGAACAGGTAGAAACCTCTGAGGTTGACCATCGTGCGGACATCTATTCCCTTGGTGTCATTCTCTTTGAGATGCTGACGGGAAAAGTGCCTTTTCAAGGAGATACCCCTGTATCCATAGCCCTGTTACATAGGAAAGCGTCGCCTCCGAGTCCAAGAAGTTTCAATCCTGAAATTCCCGACGATTTGAACAGTTTGATATTGAAGTGTTTGGAAAAGAACAAGGAAAAGCGATTTAAGACCGCGAAAGAGACATTCGAAGCACTGAAAAAGATAGGAAGAGATCACTCGACAAATGACAGGATTGAGTCCAAAAAAAGACTCGCATCTACCATGAAGCAGATCAGAATTTTTAAGAGGCCTGCAGTCCTCGCGGTATCGTTGATTGTCGCTGTTTTGGCTATAGGCATTGGCATACGTTATTTCTCAGGAGAAGGTCCGGTTGTGGGACCGGATCTGAAGATGATGGTTGTTCTTCCATTCGAAAACCTTGGGCCTCCCGAGGATGAATATTTTGCCGACGGTATAACAGAAGAAATTACGAGCCGACTGTCGGCTCTTCAAGGCCTCGGAATCATATCCCGAACAAGTGCCAAGCATTTCAAGGAAAGCCAGAAGACAGCCAAGCAGATCGGGGAAGAGCTTGGAGTCGATTATGTGCTGGATGGAACGGTCCAGTGGGATCGGAGTCAAGATAGAAAAGGACGCGTTCGTGTCACTCCCCAGCTTATCCGAGTTTCCGATGACACACAGCTTTGGTCTGAAGGATTTGACCGAGTGATCGAGGACATCTTTTCGGTTCAGGCCGAGATAGCTGAACAGGTCGCCAGACAGTTGGATATAACCATTTTGGCACCAAACCAAGAGGCTCTCCACTCGAAACCCACCGATAATCTCGAAGCCTATAATTTCTACTTGAAAGGAAAAGAGCATGAATATGCTGGATGGCTGAATTCGAGTGATGAGGAATTCGAACAGGCTATAAAAATGCTCGATAGAGCGACAGAACTCGACCCCGACTTTGCCTTAGCCTATGCCCAGAAATCTCTTATCCATTCCAGAATGATCTTTTTCGGTACCGATCAATCCCCGAAACGGCTGGAGGATGCAAGGGGGGCTCTGGACAAAGCCCTGGAGCTGCAGCCTGAACTCCCCGATACCCAGCTAGCTCTTGCCTTTTATTACTATTGGGGTCTTTTCGATTACGATAAAGCCCTCGATGTTTTTGAATCTCTTCAGAAAGCACATCCTAATGTCTCTCCAGAATTGGTCGGCTACATAAAACGTCGACAAGGAAAGTGGGAGGAGTCCTTAGAGATACTCGGTGAGGCATTTCGACTCAATCCCCGCTATTCACAATTGGCTTACGAAATCGGGCTCTCCCACCTGGCCCTAAAGAAATACAATCAAGCCAATGCATGGTTCGATAGAGTTCTCTCCATCAATCCGATGCGCCTGGAACCTCGATTGGGGAAAATAGCCCTTTCGGTTTGTATGAGCGGGAACACCGAAGAGGCTCGCACTTTGCTTGCAACACTCTCTCCTCACCCCTTGACAGATCATATGTGGGTGACGCTGGGAATGTTTGACCGGAGGTACCAGGATGTATTGGATCGCCTCGATTCTCTCTCCTATGATATGTATAAAACACAGCATTTCCTGTTTCGAAAGGATCTGGCGTACGCAGGAGTCTATTGGGCCATGAACGAGTTTCCGACGATGAGAGTCTATGCAGAGAGGGCACGCACAGCCCTGGAGATGGATGTTGAAGCCCGGCCAGGAGATCCGAGATCCCATGCGGCACTAGGTCTCGCTTACGCATACTTGGGCAACAAACAGGAGGCTGTGCGGGAAGGCAACCGGGCGGTTTCCCTTTATCCTGTCTCAAAGGATGCAGCCATGGGACCTATCTATGTGTTGAATTTAGCCAGGATATTCACCATTGTTGCTGAATACAATCAGGCCATAGACCAATTAGAATATTTGCTATCTATTCCCTCATGTGAGTATCTATGGCATCTCGTGACCGTCCCTTGTCTGCAGCTCGATCCGACCTGGGATCCTTTGCGCCGATATCCCCGATTCCTGCAGATGCTTGCACGTGCTTCCCGATAGATTCATTTTACGCATCGTTTTAGGTAGTTTTTCCAGTGACGAAAAGGTTGACGAAGCGGTCCCACATGTTGGGAGAAAAAAAGTTGGAAAACTGGTGTATTTTTTGTCTTCCTTATGTGTTTAACTATTGAGAGAGTCAAATGGAAATTTTTGTAAATTTCTTTTACAAGGCGGTAAAAGTTGTATAAAAACAAGGACAGTGAGACATCCATTTTTCCCCGCAATCATCCCTGTTCTGTTTGGCATGAAAATTGCTCGTTATATCATGGAGGATCAGAACACTTGCACCACATTTTGCGTATATAATTATATAATAGTGATAGAAGAAATAAAATTTTGCGTGAATCGATTGAAGAGAAGATGAGATAAGCGAAAATGAAGATAGCATGCAAATTTTGTCAGTTTGAGAATCCGGAGGATACCCGTTTCTGCTCCAATTGTGGAAATCTGCTTCAGCCGGCAGAGGATATCCATCTGGCAAAAACACTCACACTGAACGCTGCGTTGACTAAGCTGGAAAGAGGGAATCTCTTCGCTAACAGGTATGAAGTTATCGAAGAGCTCGGCAGGGGTGGCATGGGTAGTGTCTATAGAGTCCTGGATAAAAAGATAAATGAAGAAGTCGCCTTGAAGCTCATCAGGCCTGAAATTGCCGATGAAAAGGCCCTGGAACGGTTCAGTGACGAAATGAAATACACCCGCAACATTTCCCATAGAAATGTCTGCAGGATGTTTGATCTGGATGAAGAAAAGGGAACCCATTTTATTACCATGGAGTATATTCCGGGTGAAGATCTGAAAAGCATGATCAAGATGACCCGCCAGCTCGGCGTAAAAACCTCGATCTTTATAGCGAAGCAGATCTGTGAGGGATTGGGTGAAGCTCATCGGCATGGAATCGTTCACCGGGATTTGAAACCCAGCAACATCATCATCGATAAAGAGGGGAATGCTCGGATCATGGATTTTGGAATAGCCCGCTCCCTAAAAAAAGGCCGAAAAACGGGTGCCGGGATTTTGGTAGGCACGCCCGAGTACATGTCCCCTGAGCAGGCAGAAGCGAGAGAGGCCGACAAGCGATCAGATATCTACTCCTTGGGTGTCATCCTTTTCGAGATGTTAACCGGCAGAGTTCCCTTCGATGGGGATGATCCGATCGGCATTGCTGTCAAGCATAAACTCGAAAAACCTCCTTCCCCGAAAAAGTACAATCCTGGTATACCGGATGACCTCAACCGTCTGATACTGAAATGTCTGGAAAAGGATGGAGAAAACAGGTACCAGACGACTGAGGAACTTTTCCGCGACCTGATCCAAATCGAAAAAAATATTCCCATAACGGATCACGGTATCCGGAAACAAAAATCCCTTACATCAAAAGAAATAACAGTGAAGTTTGCCCCTGGCAAGTTAGTTCTCCCTTCGATTCTTCTGGTGGCGATTATTATAATAGGCGTTTTTGGATGGAGATATTTTTTCGGCCAATCAGCCGCGCTCTCTCCGGAGAATGCGGTATCATTGGCTGTCGTAAGCTTCGAGAATCAAACAGGCGATAGTACCTATGATTATCTACAGGACGTCATTCCCAACCTCTTGATCACGAGTCTGGAGCAGTCGAAATCCTTCCGTGTCACTTCCTGGGAGAGGCTGCGTGATCTGCTCGAGCAGATGGGCAAAAAAGATGCTTCTGTGATTGACAGTGATCTTGGCTTCGAGCTGTGCCGTCTGGATAACATACAAGCCATTATTCTGGGAAGTTTTACCAAAGCTGAGAACACATTCGTCACCGATGTCAAGGTGCTGGATGTCCAGACGAAGGGTCTTCTCAAGAGCGTAAGTTCTCAAGGCGAAGGGGTGGACAGTATTATCAGAAAACAAATCGATGAACTCAGCAGAAAACTCCGCCAGGAGGTAGGAATCACCGCGTTCTTACCCAGGATAGGGGGATCGACCATCACCGATGTCACGACGGATTCCCTGGAAGCATACAATTTTTTCCTTCGGGGGAGAGAGGACTTTGAGAAATATTACTTCAATGATGCCCGCCGCTTTTTAGAGGCGGCTGTGGAGCTCGATCCAGAGTTTGCCTTAGCTTACTATTACCTGATAAGGGTCTATGCCTATCTCGGAAACGCAGAGGAGATGGAGGCGGCATCCGAGAAGTTTAAAAAATACGGGAAAAAACTGAAAGGGAGAGAAGGCCTTTACATAAAAGCGCTCCTTTCACAAAGGAAAGATCCTGAGAAGTATCATAAAATCCTAAAAGAATTGACCGAGAAATATCCGAAGTGGAAGAGGCCTCATTATGATCTGGGGAATTATTATTATGTTTATAAGCGAGACCAGATTGACGAAGCGATCGCTGAATTGGACACCGCCTTGGAGCTTGATCCAAACTACGGATACGCCCTCAATCTATTGGCTTACAGTTACATGTCCAAGAACGAATTTGAGAAGGCTTTGGAATATTTCCGCAGATATGCTTCAATCTCACCAGGAGATGCCAATCCCTTTGACTCCATGGGAGAAGCTTATTTTCGGATGGGAAGATTGGACGAGTCTATCGAAAAATTCAAGGAAGCCTTAGAAGTCAAACCCGATTTTGGCTCGGAATGGAGAATATCCTATATTTATGCTCTAAAACAGGACTATGAAGAAGCGATGAAATGGCTTGATCAATTCATCGCCATAGCCTCTACAGAATCGCTGAGGGCTCAGGGATATCTGTGGAAAGGATTTTACTACTATCTCCAAGGAAAATTGCAACAATCGCTTCAGGAGATTGATAGAGCTCAGGAGCTGGCCGAGCAGGCGAACAATTTGCGGCTTGTGGATGTGTCCTATAGGTCGAAAATCTGGACCGCTTACGATTGGGGAAAAGCGGACCTTTTTCAAGATTTTGTCCAAAGCCGGATGGATTTCTGTGAAAGAACAGCCTACAGAACTCCCCAGGAAAGCGCGATCTTTAACATCTATTACCAATGTGTACTGGACATCAAGAATGGTCAGTTAGCTTCAGCCAGGTCTAGACTGGAAGAGCTTCGATCGATCCTATCCAAAATGACAGATGACAAGAGAGAAAGAAACAAGATTACTGAACAATATCTTCTTAGACAAATCTTGCTTGCTGAAGGGTCTGTTGATGAGGCTATGAAAATCTTTGAAGAGATGCCTTCCATTACGCCTGATTTTATGGACTTCTATGCTTATATCTATAGAAACCTTCCCTTTGGGGCAGATTTCTCTGCCCGCGGTCTTCTGAAAAAGGGAGAGATAGACGAAGCCATCGCAGAATACGAGAAGCTGACGACTTTTGACCCAACAGCGGCAACCATCAGGCTTTTAGTCCATCCTTTTGCTCATCTGAGGCTAGCCAAACTCTATGAAGAGAGAGAGCTGAGGGAAAAAGCCATAGAGCAGTATGAAAAAGCTCTGGCCTTCTGGTCAGATGCGGATGAAGGGCTTAGGCCAGTAGAAGAGGCCAGGGAAGGCTTGATGCGCCTCCAGCGCCAGTAATGAGCAAGCATCGAATCCGTTTGATCCACTGGAAACCAGTCGAGGCTTCCCAGGAAGCTGAAAGGCTCCGTACTGCCGGTTATGAGGTGGTATTGGAATCTCTGACCCCTGCATCGCTGCGTGAACTAAGGGATGATCCTCCGGATGTGGTAGTTATCGATCTATCCAGGCTTCCCACTCAAGGAAGGGATCTGGCCCTTACTTTTCGGAAATTCAAATCAACCCGCACCATCCCTCTTGTCTTTGTCGAGGGCGACCAGGACAAAGTAGAACGCATCAAAAAATTCCTGCCTGATGTCGTATACACCTCTTACAGTCAAATCCAAGGTGTTTTGAAACTTGCAATTGCCAACCCCCCTAAAGATCCGGTTGTCCCTCGTTCTGCTTTCGATGGGTACGCGGGAGCACCGCTTCCCAAAAAATTGGGGATCAAGGCCCATACAGCCGTCTGTCTGATCGATGCACCCCAGAATTTTGAAAGGACTTTGGGCAATTTACCCCAGGGCGTATCCTTATATAAGAGTACCATAGACCTCAGAAAGGGCCGTTGCGATCTTGTCGTCTGGTTTGTCACATCCAGAAAAATTCTCGAAAACAGGATGTCAGGTATCAGAGAACGGATAGGGAAGGGGGGCGTCTGGATCGCGTGGCCAAAAAAAACATCTGGAGTTTCCTCTGACCTGTCCCAGACCGTTGTTCGTGAGGTGGGCCTTGCTTCTGGATTGGTCGACTTTAAAATCTGTTCTATCGACAAGACTTGGTCAGGTTTGCGTTTCAGCCTCCGCACCCCGATATAATGCTTTCAAGAAATTCTGCTCAGTCATTGGATTTTCTGCCTCTCTAGCTATCTTTTATGCCAGACCTTCAGTGGAAACTCACTTGCCTTTTTATGAGGGCTTTTGCGATTTCCTCATCCGTGGAAAGGGCATGCGGAGGTCTCGGATGATTGGCGTCGAAAACCCGCATGAGGCTCTGCTTTTCGACGACAATCCTGCTCTCGTCGATCTCGTTGAACCTGTCGGGATCAGTGATTTTTTCTAATGAAAGCTTGAAATGTTTGCCAAAAAATTTATAAGCTCCGACTCGTTTTGATAATCCGTAATCATGGTCCTCATCGGCTAGATGGAGATTCTCCACACGATTTTCCGCACCATAAAGACGATAGACATTCCGGATGTAAGGAAATTCCACATCCGGAGTGTTTTTGGTCCAGTCCTTTCCACAGGAGATGATCAATTGAGGACGTGGTGCAGCCAGCGCTGCAATCTCTGCGTTGTTTGTCTCGTGGTGCTGACTTTTATGTATCGGCATGCCGCTCTCGCAGTTGCATCCGCCAAAAAAATGGGCAGAGACCATTACGGTGGGAACCGATGCCGCTACCCTGTTGTCGACTGCGGTTAAGAGAAAAGTCTGTGTTCCGCCTCCTGATGCTCCTGTTATGCCGACGCGCTCAGGATCCACTTCGTCGAGCGAGAGGAGAAAATCCACTGCTCGGATACTGTTCCAAAGCTGCAGCGTTAAGACTCTTGGGTGGTCATGGGTGGTCTGTGCGGAATCTCCCCATCCAACCATGTCGTAGGAGAAAACGACGGCACCCATGATGGCCAAAATTGCGCAGCGAATTTGATGATCGGGACGGAAACGACCGCCTCCGTTTGGAATTTTAAAGTGACCGTGTGGACAGAGGATTCCCGCAAAAGGAGCATCGCCCTCTGTCGGACGATACAGGTTCCCGGTGACGTAGAATCCAGGCAGGCTTTCAAAGGCCACGTTTTCGACTGTGTATCCGTCATACGTCCTTTTGCTGTGGATAATCGGATTGAGGGTGCATTTTTCCGGAATATACAATAATCCGGCTCCCCGTAGAATTCCCTTTCGAATATTTTCCGCCCTCTGCTTCCATCCCGCGAGGTCGGAGTAGCTCCGGGCGAATTCAGCGAGTTGATGCCGGGCTGCGGCCTCACTGAGATAAGAGCCTTGACAAAGTACGGATTCCTGATTCGAGGGTTCCGGGTCAGGGATCTCCTGCGAATCAAGGCTGAAGGTGGCAGCCAATAGGACGACAACAGATGTTAGAAACAGAATGAAATGACTAGCAGAGCGGTTTGCTTTTTTCTCTTTCATGATAAACCTCAAAAAGGCCATTGTCGTGAGTGCTTCTTGCGCACAGTAATTTATTAATAAGCTCATATCACAGGATCCTCCCGATGTCAAAGATGCTAAACGGAAGAATCTTTCTTAAGATACATCAAGGAGAAAACCCATGACCTTTTTGTGAAAATGGATTAAAATCACGGAAAACATGGTTTGAAAAAGGAGATCAGGAATGGATCTGAAAGAAGGGGCCTTCAAACCTGGACAAAGGCTGGAATCTCTGGATGCCCTTCGCGGCTTCGATATGTTCTGGATCATAGGGGGATATTGGATCTTCAGTAGCTTTCACGTGATATTCGATAGTCCTTTGACCCGATTCCTCCAGCGGCAGCTCGAACACGCCGAATGGGAAGGATTTCGATTCTGGGACCTGATCATGCCGCTTTTCCTTTTCATCGTGGGCGTGGCCATGCCCTTTTCCTTTGCCAAAAGGCTTGCCCGAGGAGGCAGCCGCAAGAAGCTCTATTTTCATATCATCATACGGTTCGTTGTTCTGTTCATTCTGGGGATGATCGCCCAGGGACATCTTTTGCAGTATGACCTTTCAAAACTCCACATATATTCCAACACTCTTCAAGCCATCGCCGCCGGCTATCTGATCGGGTCGATACTCTTGCTCAATCTCAACATCAGGTGGCAGATTGGGATAACAGGAGGGCTGCTGCTGCTGTTTTGGGCCTCGATGGCTTGGATCCCTGTGCCTGGTTATGGAGCAGGCCGATTTACGCCAGAGGGGAATCTGGCTATGTATCTGGACAAGCTGCTTTTGGGACCCTATCAGGACGGGACAGACTATACCTGGATACTGAGCAGCATAACTTTTGCCTGTACGGTTATGCTGGGCGTCATGGGAGGACTTTTGCTCCGATCCAGGAAGTCCAAGAAAGAGAAAGTCCTTTGGCTGCTCGGGGCTGGTCTAGTGAGCACAGGACTCGGCTTGATTTGGAGCATCTGGTTTCCGATCATCAAGCATCTGTGGACGAGTTCGTTCGTGCTGTTTTCAGGAGGAATCTGTTTTATGCTGCTCGGTCTGTTCTACCTCGTGATCGATGTTTGGGGTTTTCGCCGCTGGGCCTTCCTGTTTAAAGTGATCGGGATGAATGCCATATTTGTCTATATGGTCACCCGGCTGTTTGATTTCCGCCAAATCGGGAATATCTTTGTCGGGGGATTAGCAGGCAGACTCCAGTCCTGGAACGCATTTGTCCAAGGATTGGCCGGATTTATGGTCATCTGGCTGGTTCTTTTCTGGATGTATCGAAAAAAGACGTTCGTCAAGATTTGATCTGGATGCTTGTTTTGAGCAGATAGCAGTTGAACTTCGTTTCATATTTTTGATATAAGTACTGATGTTTCATAAGGAGGTTCGAATGAAAAAATTCCAAAAATTCGCACTGGTAAGTTTTATTGTGCTGCTGCCGCTGGCTGCGGCTTCAGGTATCGATATCAAGGATACTAAAATGCTGGCCCAGCCGGCGATCAGCGAAACGCACATTGCGTTCTTTTATGCCAACGATCTCTGGGTAGCGGATCTCAAGGGGACAAATGTCCGGCGCTTGACTTCTGTCGAAGGCCAAGAGTCCGATGCTGTTTTCTCTCCTGACGGTAAACTCATCGCTTTCAGCGGCAACTACGACGGTAACACGGATGTCTATGTCGTTCCTGTCGAGGGCGGCATTCCCAAGCGTTTGACCTGGCATCCCGGCCCCGACATCGTCAGGGGATTTACGACTGACGGCTCAGCCGTCCTCTTCATTTCTTTTCGGAATGCCTTTGCCAGAGGCGGATTTCAGCTCTTCAAAGTTTCGCTCGACGGCGGTATGCCCGACATGTATAAGCTACCCAAGGTTTATCGTGTCTCTTACTCTCCTGATGGAACTCGCCTTGCATACAATCCTCTCGGTGAGGCTTTCAGGCAGTGGAAGCGCTATAAAGGCGGTACTCACTCTGAAATCTGGATTTACACATTCAGCGATCATTCCGTAGAAAAAATCCCTCAGCCTGAAAAACGCTGCAACGATTTCATTCCCATGTGGGTAAGAGATAAGATTTACTTCCTCTCGGATAGAAATGGAGAGTTCAATTTGTTTGCTTATGATGTGAACACCAAAAACGTCGAACAGCTTACCCGGTATGCAGACTTTCCGATAATTTCTGCCTCGGCGGGAGGGGGAAAGATTATCTATGAACAGGCCGCTCTTCTACATGTATTTGACATCGATTCTGCCAGCAGCCAGAAGCTCACCATCGGAGTTGCCACCGATCTACTCGGTGTCCGCACTCGATACGAGAAGGGCTTCCGATACATCCGGAACGCCGACATCTCTCCGTCCGGTGCGAGGGCTGTGCTGGAATTTCGAGGCGAGATTGTCACCGTACCTGCAGAGAAGGGCGATCCTCGAATCCTCACCAACTCACCCGACACACATGAACGTTCCCCTGTCTGGTCTCCGGATGGAAAACAGATCGCGTATTTTTCCGATAAATCCGGAGAATATGCACTGCATATCGCCAGCCAGGAGGGGAAGGGTCAAGTAAAGACCTTTGGAATAAACGGAAATGGATTCTACAACACACCTGTTTGGTCTCCCGACAGTCAAAAGATCTCCTTCGTGGACAATTCATGGTCGCTTTACTGGATAGATTTGAAGACAGAAACAATCAAGAAAATAGGTTCCGAGTATCTGTATGGACCAGAGGGCCTGCGGACCCTCAATTCAGCCTGGTCTCCGGACTCCAAGTGGATCGCCTACACACTCAACACCAAGGCCTATATCCAGAAAGTGTATCTGTACTCTATCGAGCAAGATGAATCCTTTCCTGTGACCGACGGCTTGAGTGAGGTCAGCAATCCGGTCTTCGACAAGAGCGGGAAATACCTCTATTTCTTCGCCTCGACGGATGCAGGACCCGTGAAACACTGGTTTGCTATGTCCAGCGCTGACATGGAGATGACCAGCAATATTTATCTAGCAGTATTGAAGAAAGACGTTCCTTCGCCTCTGGCCAAGGAAAGCGACGAGGAAAAAGGGACCGAAAAAAACGCAAAGGAGGAGGAGAAAAAATCGGAGCAGGGAAAGGCTGATGAGAAAAAGGATGAGAAAGACCTTGGTTTTTCCGTCGATTTCGAAGGACTGAACCGCCGGATCGTTTCTCTTCCCATTCCTGGTGGAAGCTATTTCAATCTCCAGGCTGGCGAAGAGGGACAAATCTATTATTTAGAGTCTCTGCCCGACAGCGGCGGTCCTTTTAGCAGAGCAGCCAAGCTGAACATGTTCAACCTGAAGGAACGCAAGTCCGAGACTCTTATCTCTGGAGTCAATGGATATACGCTTTCTGCGGACAATAAAAAAATCCTGTACTGGACCAGAAACGCTATGGGTGTCGTATCAGCCGGAAAGCCTTTCAAGCCTGGAGAAGGAAAGGTCAATACCGATGCTGTGGAGGTCTTGATTGATCCGAGAGCAGAGTGGAAGCAGATTTTTTATGAGGCCTGGCGGATCAACCGTGACTATTTTTATGATCCCAACTTTCATGGTGTGGATTGGGAAGAGATGAAGAAAAAGTACGAAGTTTTCCTTGCTGACTTGTCCTCCCGTAACGATCTGAACAGGCTGATCCAGTGGATGTGCAGTGAACTGGCAGTGGGTCATCATCGGGTAGCCGGCGGCGATTTCTTCGACGATCCAAAACGTGTGCCCGGAGGTCTTCTGGGTGCCGATTATACGGTTGCCAACGGACGCTATCGGTTCAAAAAGGTCTATGCCGGACTGAACTGGAATCCAGAGCTGCGGTCACCGCTTTCAGAACCCGGTGTGGATGTTGTGGAGGGCGAGTACCTTCTGGCTGTACAAGGTAAGGAACTCCGACCGCCGACAAACCTCTACAGCCTGTTCGAAAACACAGCCGAAAAAATCATAGAGATCACAGTCGGCCCTGATTCTGGAGGAGCGAATGCTCGGACAGTGCAGGTTGTCCCCGTCAGAGACGAATACGCCCTGCGCAACCGTGACTGGGTAGAAGGCAACCTGGAGAGAGTCGATGAGGCCACAAACGGGAGAGCTGCCTATGTATACGTTCCCAACACCTCCACCTTAGGGCACACCTATTTCAAACGCTATTTCTTCCCCCAATCACACAAAGAAGCCATCATAGTGGATGAGCGGTACAACGGTGGCGGCTCGGTGGCCGATTACTACATCGACATTCTCAGACGCCCATTGACCTGTTATTGGAATACCCGCTATGGACATGACATCAAAACGCCGAGCGCATCCATCCAAGGTCCGAAGGTCATGCTGATAAACGAGCTGGCAGGATCTGGAGGAGATCTGCTTCCCTGGATGTTCCGCAAGTTCGAGCTCGGAAAATTGATCGGCAAGAGGACCTGGGGAGGCCTGGTCGGCGTGCTGGGATTTCCTGTTTTGATGGACGGAGGGTATGTAACTGCTCCCAATCTTGCCATCTGGATCGAGGACGGCTATATCGTAGAAAATGTGGGCGTCCCCCCGGATATCGAAGTCGAGGAACTGCCTGTCGATTACATCGCAGGCCGCGATGCCCAGCTTGAAAAAGCCATACAAGTTATCCTGGAAGAGCTGAAGAAAAATCCTCCCCAAAAACCCGAGCGGCCGCCCTATCCCAAAAGATAGTGCTGTCCGCCTACCGAAAGAGCTTTCGCAGAAATTCTTGGAGCTCCGGGCTGTTGTAGATAGTGTGGATTCCGATAGTGAGTCCTCCAATTGCATACACGCCTACAGCAACTCCACCTACAGCGATATAGCCTACTGACATCCCGCCGGCGGCTCCTAATAAACCCAGGGCCAATCCACCGATACATATTACTCCGAGACCGATCCCAGCTAAGGAGAGGATTCCGATGGAAAAGCCGCCAATAGCGATGATGCCAATGGCGATGTTGCCGATGGCGATGAATCCCTTGGCAGGTTTCGATTGGCCGCCAAAACCAGGACCATACACGATGTGGACAAGCGGCATTCCGAAAATGGTTAGAGAGGATTTATACTCATAACCATAGCCTCCGATAAAGCCAACGCCGGATGATGGGACTCCAGACGGCCTAAGGGGGAATCCACAGTGGGGGCAGGTGGTGGCCTTATCGCTTATGGATCTGCGGCATTCTGGACAATTCATCAATGCCATGGCTGTCTCTCCTCAGATATTTTCTTTTTAGCGTTATGACGATTATACACAAGAGTGGACTTGCCTTCAAACTCTTCCTTCCGCTTGCCTGACTTATTATTCGTACCGCAGCGCATTCACAGGATTAGTGATCGCGGCTCTCAAAGACTTTGAAACGACAGTTAAAAGGGCGATAAATAGGGCCATTATCCCTGAAAGAAAGAAAATCCAGAACTCCAGATCTATACGGTAAGCGAAGCCCTGGAGCCACTTCCACATGGCAAAATAAGCGACAGGCCAGGCGACGATGTTGGCCAGCAGGACCCATTTCGTGAATTCTCGGGACAGCAGCAGGAGGATGTTGGATAAAGAGGCCCCCAAGACTTTGCGGATGCCGATCTCTTTGGTCCGTTGTTCAGTGGTGAAGGATGCGAGGCCGAAGAGCCCCAGACAGGAAATGAGAATGGCGATCGATGTGAAGGAGATGAAGATCTGCCCCATGCGCTGCTCCGAGCGGTAGAGACGGTCGAAAGATTCATCCAGGAAAGTATACTGAAACGGATATGCAGGCTCCAATTCCTGCCATGTTTTCTCGCAAGACCGCAGGGTTTCGGCTATGCTCCACGGACGAAGCTTAATCGAAATTCTGTTAACCTCTCCTGCCATTTTCATCAGATGTCCCCTGATTTTTTGATGGAGCGATTCGAAATGGAAATCCCTGACCACACCGATGACAGTATAAGGGACCTCGATGAATTGTGGGCCGGTCGACCCCGTCTCCTCCACATCGATCATCGACACGATTCTTCCCAGAGGATTGTCCCAGCCGAGCTGTTGAGCCAGAGTCTCGTTGAGAATAACGGCTTTTTTGTCACTCGGACGGTCTGGCGAGAAATTTCTTCCCGATGCCAGTTCCATGCCCATGGTATCCAGATAGTCTGCGTCTATATCCATGAAGGGGAAGACCTGTTTTTTCTGGGCTATGCCTTCGAATGAGAACATGGTCTCATTATTCACTCCGCTGGGATCGGAGGAGGAACAAGCGGCTTTTACGACTCCGGGGAGGCGGAGGATTTCGTTCTTGAATACATCATGCTTTTGATACACCTGTCCCCTAAACGGGATGACAACGATTTGTTCCTTGTCGAACCCAAGATTGCGGTTTTTGACATGGTGAAGTTGATAAAAAATAACAAACGTGCAGCAGATCAGGGTGATGGAAATGACGTACTGCAGGCTGACGAGCCCATTTCGGAAGAAACTGTGCCCTTTCCCGGCTTTAAACCGGGATTTGAGAACCTCGAGAGGAACGAAAGAAGAAAGGAAAAAGGCCGGATAAGTTCCTGCCATAAGCCCGACCAAGAGAGTGACTCCGATGAGCCCCACCGGGATAATTCCATTCTGGGCAGGATTGAACACCAAATCCTTACTGACCAACTGGTTAAACACGGGCAGAAGGAAATAGATAAAGATTATGGCAATGAACAGGCTGATAAAGCTGAGCAGCAGTGATTCACCAAGGAACTGGGCGATCAGTTTTCTCCGGTGGGCGCCGAGGACTTTCCGCATACCCACTTCTCTGGCCCGACGGGCAGACTGGGCTGTGGAGAGATTCATGAAATTGATACAGGCGATCAGGAGGATGAAAAGTGCAATCGTGGTCAGTATTCGGATAAATGCTGGATTGCCAGGAGGCTCCATCTCTGCTTCCAGATGAGAGTGCAGATGTATGCGCGGCAGGGCTTGAAGAAAAATCTGGACGTCCACTCCTAGCTGGTTAAACTGGTCAGGCATGTTGGCCATCAGGAGGTTATGATACTTTTGTGTGATCTCCTCTAGGTTGGGGTTTCCCTCCAACAGGATGTAGGTGTGGTAATTGAATCCCATCCACAGGTTCAAATCGCGCTGCAGCTTTTCGAGTGAGGAGAGGGACCCGATCATCGAGAATTTAAAGTGAGAGTTTTCAGGCATTTTCTGTACGATACCTGTTATCGTATAGGTGTGTCTGTTGTCTATCTTGATCGTCTTTCCTATCGGATCTTCTTCTCCGAAATATTTATGGGCAATTTCTTCGGTAACGATCATACTGAACGGTGCCTCGAGCCAGGTATCTGGATTTCCCCTGACTATCGGGATGGTGAAGACACGGAATAGATCGGGGTCTGCATGATAGATCCCGGATTCCTCGAAAACTCTGTCCTCATAGGATATAATCCCCTTTCCTCTCACTCGGAGCCTGGCTGCCCGAATGACTTCTGGAAACTGCTCGACCAGGGCCGGTCCCAGGGGAGCGGGAACGCTGGGAACTTCGAGGTGCCGGCCTTGGGCGTCTATTTTGGTAGCTACACGGTAGATGTGGGCATAATTTTCGTTAAAACGGTCGTATGTGACTTCGTTCAAGACATAGAGGAGAATCAAAAAACTCACGGCCATGCCCACAGCCAGACCACCGATGTTGATGAGAGAGAATGTTCTGTTTTTCCATAGGTTTCGAATTGCGGTTTTTAGATAATTTCTAAGCATAAGATTCTCCTTCCATAAATCCTTCTTGTGAATAATTCAGGCTACATAATGGTTGACGGATGGGGGGTGAAAAAAGTTCATTTGTTTTTCAGCCATAAATGACATATATATAAGGTAGGACACCCGTG
>SMTZ1_10000427_pt1 | contig 55956 bp, 56 predicted proteins | sample DeeMarSWOR136_30_FD_25667 | JGI IMG/M metagenome (IMG submission 25667) | reverse complement strand
CAGGATGGTGCCTAGTATTGATATAGCGAAGCTAACGACCACCTGCGAGCCGAAGACGGTCCAGACAGGTATTGAAGAAGCACGGAGGCGGCGTAGCACCCCCCGCTCGCGGTAAGCCGTCAGGTGTACCGGTAAGGAAACAACACCGATGGATGCGATGACCAAGCCGATGTATGCCGGTATGTAGTAATCCGTGGCACCAACGCCGCGGAAGATTTCTTTACCAGTTTCGGGGTCAATTTCGGGTGTGTTGCCAAAGACTCCAGCCATAACGAAGAGGAAAATGAGTGGCAGGACTATAGTGAAAACCACGGTGATTGGTTCACGTATGAATAACTTGATTTCTACCCAGGTTAGCTTGGCCAGTGTACGCATCAACTCTCCCTAGTCATGGACACCGTGCCCAGTCAGTCTGAGGAAGACGTCCTCCAACGTCGGCTGTTCGATACGGAGGTCGGTGGGTGTGATACCATGCTCAACTAAGGCGGTGGCGACCAGTGCCAGTACTGGTCCGCTGCCTTCCACTTCCACCCGCGGCCCAAGACGCTCCACTTGGTGTACTTGTGGAATCTTCTCCAACCAGGACAGATCAGTGCGGTCGGTACTGAAGATAACGCGAATCTCGCTTGCGTGGGTTGCAATCAGGCCTTGGGGTGAGTCCAGCGCCACGATTTCGCCTTTGTCCACAACGGCTACCCGGTCGCAGAGCTGCTCGGCTTCATCCATGAAGTGGGTCACCAGCAATACAGTAGTACCACGCTCACGAATGGCGCGTACCAGTTCCCAGGCTACGTGACGGGCAGCCGGGTCCAGGCCGGTAGTCATCTCATCGAGGAAGACTACCTCGGGGTTATTTACCAGTGCCAGTGCAACGAAAAGACGCTGTCGCTGCCCACCGGAGAGACTGGAGAATGACGCTTTACGCTTATCCGTCAAGCCCCATTGCTCCATCAGTAGCTGCCAGTCCGATGAGTTGGGCGTGACTGAAGCGAACAGGTCAAGCGCTTCCCATACCCTGATACGGTCGGGCAGAGCCGATTCCTGGAGCTGGGAGCCGATTCGCCGTCGTAGCGTTGTTGCTTCTGTCTGCGGGTCAAGCCCGAGCACACGGAGATTGCCCGAATCGGGTCGGCGTAGACCCTGAAGACACTCGACTGCGGTTGTTTTACCGGCACCATTTGGGCCAAGCAGGCCGAATATCTCCCCTTCGTTGACATGGAAAGAAACATCAGCCACGGCAACGGTGGTGCCGTATGTTTTCCTGAGATGCTCGACCTCGATAACCGCCGTCATTTCGTCAATGGTATCATCGCTGTGTTTCATCCGTCAATAATTAGTGCCATCTCAACGGACGTTTGACATTGCAGGCTTGATTGGTCTATCCTCTTGGGCAGAAATCGGAATCTGGGGGTAATGGTGTGGAAGGTTTCCTCGTTGCTCTGGCAATTATAATTGCTTATCTACTTGGCTCTATCCCTTTCGCCTACCTGATAGGGCGGCTGCGGAAGGGTACCGACATACGGGAAACGGGTACTCGGAATATGGGGGCGATGAATGTCTTCTACACTGTCGGTTTCTGGTGGGGTTTTTTAGTCCTGATATCGGATGTCGGGAAGGGTGCGGCGGCGGTGGGTGTTGCCATAGGCCTGGGAGTGGGTGAGATTGCGCAGTTCGTTGCGGGGGCAACGGCAGTGCTCGGACACGCCTTTCCGGTGTTTCTCGGGTTTCGTGGTGGTAGAGGCGGTGCGACCTGTATCGGTGTTCTTTGTGTTCTGATGCCGTGGGGTCTTCCGATTGCGTTTGGTATCTTCTGTATCTTATTGCTTATCACCCGCTTCCCCACACTAAGCTATAGCATTGCTCTGATAAGCTTTCCTTTTGTTGGCTGGCTTAAGTACGACAGATGGGAACTGGTTGTATACTCGGTAGGACTGCTGCTTATTCCACTGATCAGATACATTCCCAGGATTATAGAGATGCGGGATAAGGCAGGCAACTGGGGTCGTTTTTTCCGCCGTAAGAGTCTTGGGGACAGGTTTTAGTTGCTGGAAAAGAGAAGTCGGAGACGAAAGTCTCCGACTTGATATATCAGGCTCCTCCCCCGATTCGGTTGTTTCGGGGCCACTTTATCAGAATTAGCCTTATTGTCGCTGTTGTTAACCCTTCGAAGGGAGAACCAATGTGGCCGTACCTGGTGTCGTTTTTTCACCCTTGGAGTTTTCCAGCCAGATATCACAGTCCACCAGGTGTTCGCCACCTTCTTCGTATTTCTTAGTGACGGTGCCCTTACATGTGAGGGTATCACCGGGGACATCCATACCGCGGTAGCTGCAACCGTAGGTCTTGATTTTACCCTTCTCGCCAACCCAATCGCCCAGTAGCTGCCCCAGCCAGGCGCTCTTCAAAGCCCCGTGCACAATCACTCCGGGTAACTGGTTGCCCAGAGCAAAGTCCTTGTCATAGTGTATCTGATAGAAGTCTCCGGAGCCTCCGGCCCAGCGCACCAGCTGTTGTGTGGTAGGCTGCTTCTGCAGTGGCGTTACCTCGGTGCCAACATCTACGTCTTCCCAGTATACTTGGTCTGCCATTTATCTACTCCTTATCATTTCACGGGCTCTAGTAACTGATTATGGTGCCGCGAGACTTGGCTACAATCTCACCATCCTGGTTTTTATACGTGGTCTCGTTAATCATAAAGAGCATCTTGCCGAGCCGGCCCTCGCGCTCTCGGAGTTCAGCCAGTTTGGTGGTGGATGTTATCTTATCGCCAGCCTGGATAGGTTTGAGGAAATCGTACTCGTTACCACCGTTGAGCACCATTGCAAAGGGACTACGGAAGCCACGCCGCCCTCCTTCACCAACCTTGGTAGGATAGGCATAATTGGCAATGAAGCCCGGGGGAGCAATGATGCTGCGGTACCCCTTGCTCTTGGCGTACTCTTCATCCCGGTAGAGAGGATTGGTATCACCAATTGCCTCTGCCCACCTACGGATTGCTTCTTTTTCAATCTCGTACTCGGAGGGCTCCGACTCCACACCGATTGCGGCTCTCATCTCATCCGTGATTACTGAGTCTTCTGCCATGGATAAGCCTCCTTTATTTCATTCGTGTCGCTGATGTTCGCCTGACATTATAGCACAAAAGAGTCCTGCGTAGTAGTTCACTTATCACCCTATGCTATGTCTGGGCTGCCTCTTGTTTGAGCTTCTTGACCAGCCAGTCTTTGAGGAGGTCATGAAGTTCGTCGTGGCTTTCGCGAAGAAAGTGACCGTTATGCCGGTAAATCACCAGTTTTTTTGGTTCCCTGGCCCACTGGTATATCTGGCGGGAGCAGTCGGCGGGCAGATTCTGGTCACGCTCCCCATGGACCAGTAGAAGTGGTTTCGGGGATAGCTTGTCTACTGGATGTGCTCCGTAGGTCTGGCTGGAGAGTCCCACCACCGTCTTCACCTGAGGGCTCATTACCCCGGCCTGAATGACCACCGCCCCACCAAATGAATGCCCGACAAGGCCAATGTCCTCCACCCCCTCCTGCCCGAGGAAATATATCCCCACCAACACATCGAGGACGCACGGTGGAACGTATCCGGGAAGACGGTAGTCGAGTCGCAGGGAGGTAATTCCTTCGGTAGTGAGTTCTTGGCTCAGGTCTTTGAAGATTCCGAAAGATGGGCCCTCGAGTCCGCCGAGGGCACCGCAGACCCAGATGACACCGGCACTGCCGCTGGCGGGATGAAGAATGCCTCTGATATCACCACGTGAGGTACTGAGGACGACATCAGTTTGGGTGGTGTCCAGCGGCTCTTTCTGTACTCCGGTAAGTCTCAGGCTTGTTTCGTCGGTCATTTCACTAATATTAGCTCGTTGCGGAAATGATTATTAGAAATCAGCATATCTTAAACCTAGGTATTTGGCTTCCCAATTGTCTTCGAAGAACCCCCGCCAATTTATATCCATAATAATTGGTGGATAAACAGTCTCAGATTCAAGTTTTTCTTTACGGTACCAGCCGGCTTCAATAATTCCCTCATCGATTGCGTCTTGGGTGTTCATCAGTTGTCCACCAACAGGCTCGCATAAGAACCATATCTTTACAAATCTGTACTTGCTGGAAACTAAATCTTCAATAAACAGTATTTTACTAGGATTAACCTCGAGCCCTGTTTCTTCCTTTACCTCCCTCGTCAAAGCCTTGATAATACTTTCATCATCTTCTACACCACCACCAGGCCCAACCAAGTAGCTCTTTCCTTGTAGGTCATTATATCTGACAAGCAAAATTCTGTTTTCCTGTATTATTATGGCTCCAGCATCGATTCTGTGTTCTTTACTCATATCTTATATTACCGTCGCCCTTACTAAAAACTCATACCTGCAATCTTCTGCAAACAAACCGAGTCACCGTTTCTGGCAGTCCGTAACAATTATCGCCATCTTACCTCGAGCAATAGACAGTTACTCTGCCATCGTGACCGTCCTCGAACGTATTTTCATAAATCCGATACTGTAATAAAACAGGCATCCAATTATGCCTGTGGGCTCAAATGATGTCAACCGATGGGTGGAGTTGTCTCCGAAGCTTCGGGCGTGCTTCTACCGCGAACCCAGGAGGTGATGATAGAAATACTGCAAATGATGGCAGCAATCAGAAGGCTGTTCTGAAAGGCGTTGACGAGGGAGGGGGCATCGAGTGTATTAATGGGAATATCCCCGGTAAGCCAGGCGAAGATTGCCCCGGCAATGGCCATACCACTTGACATCCCCACCTGTCGTATCATGGCAATCATGGCCGACCCTGTGCTGAGACTCTGCCTGGGTACTGAGCCCATGATTGAGCTGTTATTCGGCGATGAGAACATGCCCAGTCCGAAGCCGAGGAGTACGAAACGTAGTATTATCTCCGGTGTGGATGATTCGGTAACCAGTCTGCTGAGTAGAAAGAGAGCAAGAGTGACAAAGGTCATGCCAATGGTACACAATATCCTCGAGCCTATCTTATCTGAGAGCCAGCCGCTGACTGGTCCTACGAAAATGGTAGTAGAGGAGATGACCGCGAGTAGTAATCCGGCCTGTGCGGCGGAACGGCCGAGTCCATGAATGAGGTAAAAAGGTGTGAGGAAGGTGTTGGCGGATATGCCGAGGAACATGATGCCCATACTAACGATGCCACTGGCAAAGATGCGACTGCGGAAGAGACTTAAGTCGAGGATTGGATGTGAGACTCTTTTTTCGATTACTATAAAGAAGCCAAGTAGCACCACCGCGCCAGCGCACAGGGCGAGGACCGGGATATCGGTGAAACCTTGCTTACCTCCAAGATTGAAAAAGAGCAGCAGGCAGGCAAGACCACCGAATAGAATGCCGGCACCGGCCCAATCGAACCTCATCTCGGCACTGACTACCTTTTGTTCTTTAAGTAATACCAGGGCCATAATCACGCCAATAACACCAACAGGCACGCGGACATAGAAGATTGAAGGCCAGTCGAGTGCATCAAGCAGGAAACCGCCCAGAACAGGGCCACTCAGTAAACCGGCGGAAACCAATGCTCCCAGGATACCCAATGCTTTGCCTCGCTCCTGGTCAGGGAAGACATCAGTAACGATGGCATTGCTCAGAGCAGCGGTCATGGCGGCCCCTACTGCCTGTACGATTCGGGCGAGGATAAGCTGGACAACGCTCTGCGAAATCCAGCAGAGGACAAGCCCTACGGTAAAAACTGTCAGGCCGATGATATAGACTCGTTTCCTGCCGAACAGGTCACCAATCTTACCCAGTGCAAGCATCAAGCCGACGCTTACCAGGAGATAGGCAACCGTTACCCAGAGCACGACCGATGGCTCTGTATCGAAGACAACGCTCAGTCTCGGCAGGGAGATGTTAACAATGCTGGCATCCAGGGTGGCCATGAAGGTACCAATAGATACGGTCAGTAGTGCCAGCCATTTGTAAGAGCTTCTGGTATTTTGCATTGGTCTCGATGTAATGTCCGCTCGTTATCTCTGTGGTGTTGGTGTTGTGATGACTATAGCGCAAAACGACCTGATATTAATAGTGGATGACTGTCTTGTGATCAGCCTTAAGCTGTAGTTAAGCTTGCCTTGGTGCAGGACAGAAGCGATGATGGTGCCTCATGTAGGAGAGAGGCAGAAGAGTGTCCTGCGGTTGGCTTGCTGCTCCTCAGACTCAGTCTACCAGGTCCATTTCCCTGAGTCTGAGCCACATGGTTGACTTAGGGACTTCAAAGGTATCCGCCATCTTCTGTACGTCTTGAATCTCCACCCACTTCTCTCTCAAATGTTCTCTGGGCATCAGGACACAGATAGCGAAGTAATCTGCCAGCAGCTCATTGAAGGCGCCTTGATTTGTCCCCCTTTTACTGAAGACGGGGGACTGACAACGGTTGTGGGCAATAATGTGGAAGGCCTCGTGGAATAAAGCAAATCGAGTGTGGGATGGGGAGGCTGTATCGGGTACCTGTATTACCCAGCAGTCCTGGAGACGCCAGGTTGCAGCGCAGTAAGCCCTGAGGTCGAGTGGGCACACTTCGATAGGATGCCCTTCATCAACCAGTTGAACAAGTTCAGTGGGCACTGGTATGCTTGTTACCTTACCACGTCTGAGTTGCTGTTCTGCCAGCTTCTCGACGTACGGCATTACCCCCTCGCCGCAGGGCCTTCCCCGGTCGAAGTTATCGGGGTCAAACCGGCCGTCGCTGGCAATCAGAAGGCTAAGCTTCTCACGGTTGGTATCGGCACAACACTCTCTTCTTAACATACTGGTGCAGCAGTTAAGTAGGGGGCAGTGCATGCCATTACCGATGGTAAGGTAAGACCAGAGCTGAACCTCCCATTTAGGGAGTTTTCTTGCCAAGCCTTTTCTCCCGCCGGCGCTCAATGAGGTCTTCAATCATGATGATGACGTCTTCATCAAGCAAATCGGGGTACTTGGTGTTAGCGTACTCTCTGAATTCTGGCCATTCTGCGGCTGGCACAGGTTTGATCTCTGGCAGGTGACCAGCCATGGCTAGAACCTCTTCCACGGATACGCCACTGTAGGCCGCCAGCTTGCGGCAGGAGGTTGTACTGGGAGCGTCCTCACCGGTCAGCCATCGGCCAACCGTGGGATGGCTGACGCCAACGTCGTTAGCTAGCTGACTGGGCAGACGTCGTCGGCGCCTCATCAAGTCTTTCAGGAATGGCACAATCTTGGGTTCTTTTTTATTGTTCATAAAAGTATTATACCTAAAAACCCTAGGGTTTTGTCAAGGATGTTTTCTGATTGTGCCTCTGTTTTTTCAATTCAGGCGAACACTACTCTATATCTAGTCCTCGTCTTCGTCCGAAATGGTCACCGCCAGCGGCTTCTTACGGCAATTTAGCTCCTTCAGCTCAAGCCTGTAAGCACACAGGAGGCATTGCTGGTACCACCCGTCTAAGTCTTTATCTATGTATGTGTCTCCCCCACAGCGGGGGCAGTCCTTCAGTCTCCAGGTTACCATCTACCTCACCCCTTTCACCCTATGGTCCCCATTCTCAGGTATTATTTAATTCTACGCATGTTAGGGAGTGTTGTATGTGACATAAGTCTCGTTGGGGGAAGTAGCATCACGTCTGGAGTGAGTAGGTTGAGTTAGTAGTAGAGATAGTGTGGAAAGTGGATACTGTAGGGGAAAAGCCCTCTAGGCTTCTTTATCAAACACTATTTCATACGCACATATGACAGCATTATTGGGGCAGATTAGCTCGCACATGGTGCACCAGCCGCACTCATCGGTTTCAATAATAGTTATGGTATTATCAATCATTGTAATAGCACCGCAGGTGCACGCACTGATACAGAGACCGCAGCAGTCACATTTCTCTTCGTCAATTTTAGGCATCTCAGGCAATTTACCAGGCCTCCATAATTTAATTTAATCTCGCTGCCGATTGTCTGTCTGTAACATATGTCTCATAAGAAGCTTTGGCTCAGGTGGCTGCTTCTGCCATTTCCTCCAGGGCTTCTCTGTCCGTAATTCGGATGCGATGCCGCTCCAGTCTAATGGTCCCTTCAGCTTCGAGGTCCTTGAGTGAGCGGGCAACCACCTCGCGGACAGAGCCCACCATAGCAGCCATTTCCTGCTGAGTGAGTCGTGTTCCGGAGGTCGACCCGTCACCGGCGTTCTCCAGAAGGACCCTGGCTACCCGGTTGATGACGTGTCTGAAGGACAGGTCTTCAACCAGTGACACCAGTTGTCGTGTCCGGTCGGCGAGGACTCGGGTGGTATTCAGAGCTACCTCCGGGTGTTCATGAAGGATGGTGTGCAGTTCGTCCCTGCTTATTCGGTAAAGCGTAACTGGTGTCATCGCCTCGACACTGGCTGGAGCTGGGCCGTCGTCAAAGACTGCAATGTCATTAAATGATTCACCTGGACGAGCGATACTAAGAATTTGCTCTTTGCCCTCGGTGGAAATCTTGAATATCTTGACAGCGCCGGAGGCAACGAAGAACAGTGCCTCGGCAGGCTTCCCCTCGAGCTGGATTATCTCGCCTCGCTCGACCTTCCTCTCAGAGAAGAGCTGGCTGATGGAGTCAAGTTCGGCGTTATCCAGTCCGGTGAAATAGGGTATGGACTCTAAAAATTCTCGTTTAGTTGCCATCTTTCAGGAGCACTGACCGGATTTACCGGCAGGTTCTCGTAAGATTACACCAGCCAGGCATTAAATGCAACTGGTACCGGCTTGTTATTGTACTCTGTGGAAATGTAACGTAGGTCACATACAGGGAAAGCCGCTGGTTTTAAAATAGTTTTTGAGTCAGGGAAGTGGGACTTAGTTGAAGAAGTGTAAGAGGAGGACTTTGTATGGTACTGGATAGATGGCAACCGACCAGAAGGTTACCGTGGAGATTGTTCCGGGAGCTTGAGGAAACGGGGCGGCAGTTTGACAGCCTGTTTGAGACATCATTGTGGCCTGTAATCTGGCGCCGACTGCCAGCCCAGGAGCGGGAATGGTCGCCGGCATTGGAGGTCTTCGAAAAAGAGGATAAATACGTTGTTAAGGCAGAGCTCCCCGGGTTGAAGGAAGAGGACGTGGATATTTCGGTCAGTGACGATACGCTGAGTATCAAGGGGGAGAAGAAGACCGAGCAAGAAGTCAAAGAGGAGGACTATCACTGGAGTGAGCGCACCTATGGCAGCTTCCTCCGCACGATAAGGCTCCCCTCGAACGTGGATGCCAAGAAGATTGAAGCTGACTACGAGGACGGGATGCTCGAAATTACCCTTCCTAAGATGGCCGAAGTCAAGCCGAAGAAGATAACGGTCAAATCTAAGAAGGGAGAGAAGACCGGTAAGTAATCTGTTGAACTCCGTCCCACTTCCCGTGTCCTGCCGGATTTACTCAATGCGCAGCTCTAAGGCTGCGCATTTTCATTGTTGGAGGTACTTATACGGGGATTTTTACCCCACCACAGAAGCCCCAGTGTCGCGGCGAAGGCTATCGTCGCGATTGTCCCCCAGACGGACCAGTGACCTTGTGGGAAAGCGTCAAGCATGACACCACCTACCAAAGGAGCCAGTGACATACTCATACTCTGGCTTAACCCAAAGAATCCCATGTAGCGCCCGCGGTAATCCGGTGGCGAAAGTTGCCCCACTACGGAGAGGGTTAATGGGGTGAAGATTATCTCACCGGCCGTGATGACGACCATCGCGGCCATAGCCCAGCCAAAGCTGTGAACTCCGCCCATTGACAGGTATCCCAAGGCATAGAAAAGGCTTCCCAAGGCCAACCCTCTGGCTATAGGTAGCTTACCTGCCCAGCGGGCTACCGGGTACTGGAAGAGCACCACAATGATTCCGTTAGCGGTTAGTAACATACCGTATTGTGCCTCAGAAAAGCCGAGGCGGTTCACTGTGAAGATAGAAAGGGTGCTGCCCATCTGCCCCATGGTAACAAACACCATGAGGCTCAGACCGGTGAATACCAGGAATAAGCGGTCGCTGGTCACGGAGAACATGCTGCTGAGAGCTACACGTTCTTCGGTTCCGTGGAAGGACTCTCCGAGGAAGAAGAAGATGAAGACAAAGGTAAAGACACTGGCAAAGGCTGCAATTGCGAAGAGCCATGCATAGGGTAGGAAGGTTAGCAGATAGCCACCCAGCGCTGGCCCGGCTGCCCATCCCACGTTCTGTCCCACCCGCAGGACGCCGTAGGTCTCGGTAAGACGGTCGGGTGGGGACAGGTCGGTAATCATGGCCGCGATAGCGGGGCGCATTGACATACCCACAGCCTGTCCACTGATATAGGTAATTATTATCGCCCAGACCGGCGCTGAGGCAGCAACCAGCGCCGCCAGTCCTGAGTAGATGAACAGCCTGGTGATGGAAGCCCCGAGGATGAGACGTCGACGGCCGAATCGGTCAGCGAGTACCCCGCCTATCAACTGGGTTGTGGAGGAACAGACACCACTGATAAGGTATAATGTCCCGACCAATGTCATTGATAAACCGCGTTCCTCGTGCAGGTACAGGGCAAAAAAGGGAAGGCAGATGGAGAAACCAGCTGAAGCAAAGAGCTGAGTACCTGAGATAACCCATACCCCACGCGGGAACCGACCGAAAACATCACGGCTCAGGCGTTGTTTTAGCTCTGAATATGTAGGTGGCATTGGCGGCAAGAAGCCAGTTCTCCTCATTGTGGCGGTGTCGAATACCTGTTCACCAGTATACACCTTCACGGTGCTTCCTGACGATTGATAGTCAGGCAGTGTCACATGGTCAAACATTATTTCATTGTCTCATGCGGTGGTTTGAAAGTCTTGGTTGCATAGTACCGAATGGCGGAGTATCATGTCGCTGCTGAGTAGTCCTTAGGAGGTGTGCGATGTTACCTTTCGAAGGAATGATGGTTCTTGATTTCGCCCGTGGATATCCAGGGGCATACACAACCATGTTCCTGGGGGACTTTGGTGCCGATGTTATCCGGATTGACCCGCCGGTATCTCAGATTCTCGGACAGGATATTAACCAGGATGAGTGGGCTGCATATCAGACTGTTTATCGAAACAAACGGAGCATCATTATTGACCTGAAAAATAGAGAGGGGCAGGTGGTGCTGAGGAGGTTAGTTGAGAAAGCCGATGTATTGCTCGAAGGGTTCCGCCCGGGGGTGATGGCCCGCCTTAACGCTGATTACGAAACCCTCAAAGAGGTAAACCCTCGGCTTATCTATTGCTCGCTGAGTGGATTTGGCCCTGATGGGCCCTACGCTTCGATACCAGCACATGATATGAATTACATCTCTCTTGGTGGTGTTCTGAGCCTTATCGGACAACGTAACGGCCCCCCCTATCTGCCGAGCAATTTCATTGCCGATATCGGTGGTGCTGCCCTGCATGGTCTGATTGGTATCCTGATTGCTCTATTCGCCCGGGAGAAAACCGGCCAGGGACAGTTCGTTGATATCGCCTATCTAGACAGCGTGATTTCACTGCTGGCATTGGAGGCACCCAACTATTTCCGCACCGGTGAAGTCCCGCGGCGGGGAGAAACGGGTTTCACTGGGCGTGACCCCTGGACGAACGTCTACAAGTGCAAGGATGGGGAGTACATCACGGTGGCCTGTATTGAGCCGCAGTTCTGGGACAACCTTTGTCAGGCAATCGGTCGTGAGGACCTGATACAGTATCAGAGGCAGCCTTATCCGGTTGGAGAACTGGACAAAGTCACGGCTGAGATTGCTGATGTCTTCATCACGAAAAGCAGGGATGAGTGGTGGCGGTTCTTCAAGGACAAAGAAACCTGCTTTGGGCCAGTCCAGTATCTCAATGAGACCTTCTCCGACCCCCAGGTGCTGCACCGCAGGATGGTGGTGGAGGTGGATCACCCAAAGGTGGGCAAGGTGAAGCAGATAGGTTTGCCGATTAAGCTTTCCGACACCCCGGGAGAAATTAGAAACCTGGGAGTTCCCAACGGTGCTCACACAGAGGGGATTCTTAATGAAATAGGCTATGATGATAGTGAGATAGAAGTTTTACTCAGGTCAGGAGCGGTCGGTGCCTAGTCATGCTGGGTCTGTTAGTCAGGGTTAACAGACTGGTGGTCTTCTCCGTGATGGTCGGTGGTATTTGTGCGCGATAGGCTCTCGGAGAGTCTGTTTTTGAGTCTTCTGATAGAGGTCTTAAGTTGACCTGGGTTGTTGAACACTGCCCCCAAGATATTCGAAGATATGGGCTCACTTGCCAGGGTGAATTCGAATTTTTCTACCATGAAATGGAGCAGTCTGGCTTCGGTGTGAGTGAGCTTGATTGTCCTGTCTCCGAGTCCTGTATCAGCGTTTCCGAGGTCAAGCGGTAGCCCACTGCCAACGGTGCCTGGCTGCTCGTCCCCTGTTTGAGGTGTATGACTTCGGCGGAGCACGGCATTAACCCTGGCTACCAGGTCCTTAGGCCTAAAGGGCTTGACGATGTAGTCATCAGCACCCAGCTCCAGACCTTTAGCCTGCTCATCTTCTCTACCCCTCACGGTGAGTATGACGATGGGTACATCTGAGGATGCCCGAATCTGTTTGAGGACTTCAAAGCCGTCTATATCCGGGAGATTGATGTCCAGTATGACCATGTCAAAAGACTCTCGTGTGAGTAGGCTTAGTCCTTGACTCCCCTCGACAGCGGAAGCCAATATTGCTTCGGGCCACCGTAACTGGATACAGAGGGAAACGGCTTCCACTATCTGGGCACTATCTTCAACAATCAGTACCTTCAATTTTCTCTCCTGTTTTCGGCTGCCACAGCAGGATAGGTCAGATTGCCCTGGTCTCTTTCCCAGACACATAGCGAGAAAATAAATGTGTTACCTTTTCCCGTCTCGCTTTCTACCCAGATTCTTCCCCCGTGTTGTTCAATTATTCTACGTGATATGGCTAATCCCAGTCCCAGTCCGGGGACGCGTTGCCTTTCGGCATCACCCCCACCACGATAATAGGGGTCAAATAGTCGGACCTTGTCCTCCTCGGTGATGGCATTAGCGCAGTCCTGCAATGAGACCAGTAGCCTGCCATCGCCTTCTCTTACCCGCAGCGCTATCTCGCTCCCGCTGGGGGAGAACTTGTTGGCATTTGACATAAGATTGAGTAATACCTGCTCTATCCTCTCCTTGTCCAATAGTACCATTGGCAATGATTCGGGTATATCCATGGTGAGAGTTTGCTCCTTGTTGGAGAAAAGAGATTGAAGCTGCGAGGCTACCTCGTCTACAGAAATACCGATGCTGCGAGGTTCTAGGTGGAGATTAAGGTCTCCGATCTGTATTTTGGCAAGATCCAGCAACTCACCAACTCTCTTATCCATCAGCCAGGCACTGCGGTTGATGTTATTGATAAGCCTTAACTTCTGTTCAGGAGTGGCGGATTTTTCGGTGACCATCATGTCTGACGAAGAAATGATAGCTGTCAGAGGGGTCTTGAGTTCGTGAGCAACCGTGTGCAGGAATTCCGTCTTTTGCTCATCCTGTCTTTGCAGTTCTCTCCGCATGCTTTTTTCCAGTGCGTAGAGACGAGCATTTTCCAATTCGATTGCCATACGACTGGCCACGCTCAGGACGAGACGTTCATCTTCTGCAGAATAACGCTGTCGGGACAGACTTTCCTCCAAGATGAATAGCCCTACCAGCTCGCCTTCTTTACTCTTCAACGGGATGAATAATTCCGCTCGGATTGCTGCTAGTTGACTGGCCTCTTTGGCAGACATCATCTGGAAATAAGGTACCTTCTCTATGTCCCGCCAATGCAGTGGCGTCTTGTGGGACTGCAACCATTGCACGATAGGGGTCTGACTTCTCAAGTTTATTTGGATGGACTCTTGTCCGGTGGAGGCAACAATAGTGAAATCCCCAGACTCCGAGAGGAGTAAGAGATAAACCCCGGAGGTCTGTAGTGCCCGACTTATCAGTTTTACCGTTGACGAACTCAGTTCCCTGAGGTCACGTATGTCATGGGCTTCTTGGCTGAACTCCTCCAGCTCTTTAAGGAATTTGTATCTTTCGCGGAAAAACCACCGGTCGACAATGCGTTGGAAGATATGTAACATTGGTTGCAACAGAGTTATCGCGATGATGGTAATGAGTACAGAGACAAAGGTAATCGTCAGCGAGACAGGGCTAAGGGCTGTTTCGAAGATGCTGCTGAGCAGGAATATCAGACCACCGAATACACTGAAGAGCAGCAGAATGACTAGTGAATGGGCGATGCCCTTGCGAAGCATCACTTTCATTTCGAGCAGATCGTACCTCAACATGGCGACCGTAGCCAGGGCACAGAAGATGATATTGCCAACGATGCCGAGGGGGTACATACTGATGCCCAATGCTGGCAGGTAGTCGGTAGTACCGCCGATAAACATAACTATCATACCGGCGATGATGTACTGGCCGCGAATCTTCTCGTCTGTGTCGCCGGAGTGTTTATTGGTTTTCAAGAGGATAATAAGTCCCAGCACCAGTGGCACGTAGGCGCTGGCAACGTAACCGGCGAAGAGGGGTCCGACGACGGGGGCTTTACCGTACCACATTGTTTGCATGCCGCTAACGATGAGGTCGGTTGGGATGAGGGCGATACAGGTGATGTAGAAAGCGTGTACCAGGTATAGTGTGATTCTTCGTGGCTTGATGCCGGTGAGGCTGATGGTGAAACGGTAAAAAAAGAGGCTGCCACTAAGTATCGCGGCGAAGACAAATCGCTCCCAAAACAGGGCACTTGTCAGGCTTGAGGAGCTACGCATCAGGAAAATGAATAGACCCCAGAGGCTCATACTGAAGAGGAAGAGGAAGAAGGACCTTCTGGCAGCATGCTGCTTACCCCTTACTGCCAGGACCACTAACAGCACCACGGTCAGGATAACTTCTACCAGTGGTATTATCAGGTAAACGTCCATTTTTAGCTACTGTCTACCACCCTGAAGACTAAGTCACATATTGGTCTGCCTCAAGAGCCAGGCTACGCCCCTATTATTGTCTCACCTGTTAATGACCCCAGTAAGGTCTGACCAGCTAGTAAAGAAAGGTCGAAGGAACCGACCTAGCGAACCCAGTGGAACAATGGCCTAGCACTAATGGTTCATAATTATGATCGGGTTGGGGCATAATTTATAGTGGCTGCCATTGCGCACTACTGGTTTTGCAGGCACTTTGCCTGAGTTTCTCTTTTCTGATACTATCTGATACGTTGGATGGTGCCTTAAGGCACAGGCTAATGTCGACTAGGGGTGAGAATGTGCAAATTAAGCTATCCTTTATGGGCGGAGCCCAAAGTGTGACCGGCTCACGATTTCTGGTAGAAGCCAACGATGTTCGTTTTCTGGTGGACTGTGGTCTTTACCAGGAAAGAGAATTTCAGTCACGGAACTGGGACCCTTTCCCCGTACCGCCACAAAGCCGGGATGCTGTCCTGCTGACCCATGCCCACCTTGACCATTGTGGGCTGTTGCCCAAGCTGGTGCGGGAGGGATTCCATAACCCTATCTACTGTACGGCGGCCACGGCTGATATTGCCGAGATTATCATGCTAGATTCGGCGAAATTGCAGGAGCAGGATGCCGAGTATAAAAAGCGGCGGCACGAAAAGGAGGGTCGAAAAGGTCCCCATCCCGAAATCCCCCTGTATACAGTATCCGATGCCGAAGCCGTTTTGCCTCTTTTTTCACCAGTCAAATATGAAGAGACGGTGGAAATCGGTGAAGGTATCGAGGCGTCCTTTCACGATGCTGGTCATGTCCTCGGCTCGGCGATGATAAAGGTTAGGATTCGTCAAGGCGGTGAGGAGAGGACAATACTTTTTTCGGGAGATGTGGGCCGGTGGGATAAACCGATACTCCGGAACCCCTCAACATTCGACGAAGCTGACTATGTCTTGGTGGAATCGACCTACGGTAGTCGGTCTCTGGAGCCTGTAGACGACATGGCGGATGAGCTTGCTGAGGTCATTGAAAATACTGTGAAAGCAGGGGGAAATATTGTCATCCCCAGCTTTGCCTTGGAGCGTGCCCAGGAACTCCTGTACTATCTTAATGAGGCGCTGCATCAGAAAAAGGTGCCTGATCTCCTGGTCTTTGTTGATAGTCCCATGGCGGTCAATATTACCGATGTCTTCGAAGACCATCCTTACCTGTTTGATAAGGAGATGGTTCAGTTGATTCGTGAGAAAAAATCGCCGTTTGACTTTCCCGGCCTGACACTGGTGAGGACAATCGAGCAGTCAAAGGCGATTAATTATATTAAGGGCAGCGTTATCATCATTGCCGGTTCCGGCATGTGTACCGGTGGCAGGATAAAGTATCACCTTGTCACCAACATCTCTCGCCCGGAAAGCACGATACTTTTTGTCGGTTATCAGGCGGCGGGAACATTGGGACGGCGGATTGTTGATGGTGAGAGTGAGGTCAGAATACTGGGGCAAAACTATCCGGTGAAGGCCAAAATAGTGCAGCTAAACGGTTTCTCAGGACATGCCGATAGAGACCAGCTCTTTCGATGGTTGTCTGCTTTGAGGAAGCCTCCGCGGCGGGTGTTTGTTGTCCACGGTGAGGAAGATTCTGCCCGGAGTTTTGCTGACTTTGTAGCAGAACGCACTGGCTGGGAGACCTCAGTGCCCAATTATGGTGACGAAATCATACTGGATTAGGTGCGGGGTGCTACCTGTCCAACGCTCTTTTGCCGACTACCTGCTGCTTGACGTACCATTCACAGACAGCTTCTACCACTTGGTCGGGTTCGTCACATACCCTCAGTAAGTCAAAGTCCTCTTCGGAAACGTATCCGCGGGGTAGTACCACACTCCGCAGCCACTCGAGAAACCCATTCCAGTACCGACTGTCATATAGTATCACTGGAAAGGGCTTTATCTTGAAAGTTTGTATCAGGGTCAGCACCTCGGTCATTTCGTCGAGCGTTCCCATACCACCGGGCATGATGACGAAGGCAGTAGCGTACTTGACCAGCATCACCTTACGTACGAAAAAGTGATGGAAAAGTATTGATTTTGTTGTGTAGATATTGGGGGACTGCTCCTCGGGTAGCTCGATATTAAGCCCTACAGAGGTTACACCGGCTTCCATAGCACCCCGATTAGCAGCCTCCATTACTCCGGGACCACCGCCAGTTATGACGGAGAAGCCGTTCTCGCCGAGGCGGCGGGCTATTTCTTGCGTCTGGGTGTATAGCTCGTCATCCGGGTTGATTCGAGCCGAGCCGTAGACACTTACCGCTGGCTCTATCCCACTCAACGAGTCAAATCCTTCGACCAGCTCTCCCATTATTCGGAACATCCGCCAGGACTCTTCCTTGGCCATCTCATTAATTTCATATTCGTATGCCATAGCATCCTCCCTGAGTGTTGTAGCACAGTTTCGTATTAGTTACCGCAGCGAGATTATACCAGAAGTGTCTTGTCTGGACTAGCTGAGCTTGGTACAAGTCGCAGTAAAGGGGGGTGATGACAACCAAGTGGGAAACGCCCCAATTTCTAGGAAATTCATACAAATTTTTATCATCTTCTAACCCTCGTATCACCCAACTCTAACCGGGCCTTGTTAATATATTCCTAACTTAGGAGAGATATTGTGTGGATAACTGACGAAGATTACAATGCTGCAATCCAGAAAGCCTTTGAACAGGGTCTTGAACAAGGTTATTGGGTGGGCAGGTTGATTGATGGGGCAATTGAACGTGAGAAGGGTGAGAATACTACTCCCCAGGCCACAATCTCGCAAAAGTATTTGAAACAGATTATTGATATCGCTAGAGACAAGGGGATTGAATACGAATAATGCTACAAGGCACATGCCCTGAGTGTGGGGCCAGATATTACGGCTGGGCATTAAGGGAACCAGAACATCAGACCTGTGGCGAGTGTGGGGCTAAGCTGGTGATTGCTGAAAGCTCTACACCTCTTAAGGTTCCATCCAACGGAAGCTCAGAGAAAGACCCCTGGGCATTCCTGAAGGATATCATATAAGAATCCTCTAGAGTGCCAGTTGCCCCCCAGTTTTTACTGGGGAACTTTTAGTTTCCCCGTAAAATTCCTATGTAAGCTTTAAAGGCTGTGCCCAGCGCACAGCCTAATCTCTTCAAAGAGCTCTTGTGCGTGGAGTTGTCTGTACGGCTTAGCCGTTGATTTCAATTGCGGTTCCAAGTGTGTCAGGGGTAAGGTACTTTTCTGCCTCCGTGCAAATCAATTTTCTGGCATGTTCAGGATTGAGGCTGCCTTTTCTAACCGCGTCTACCCAGGGGGCAGTTGTTTCGACGAGGTCAGGTGCATACCTTGCCAGCGGCGGGCTTTCAAACAACCTCACCTTGGTACTGCCGGCTTGCTCAGCAGCTTGAAGGCTCTCGAAGAAGATGTCACCGAGCTCTATAATCACTGAGCGGCCGGCGGTATTAAATTGGTGGCAGAAGTGGAGTCTACAGAGGACGGGTCGAAATTCGTATATGGGGCACTGATCGAACTCAGGAGCATAAAGCTCACAACCACACACCGGACAACACCTGTTCTGGCAGCGTAGACAGATCTGCTCTTTCTGGTTGAAACGGTCAATCTCTGCCACTGCCGTGGTGATTTCCTCTCCAAAGAGTTGATGCATCTCCGGATCGGTAATTAGAGGTAGACGGCGAATGTGCTCCACATGCTCCAGAAAGCTATTTACCGCCTTTTTCTTATTCATTGGACTAGCTATTTATAACACTGAGACCATGCGTTGGTCAATTACACAGGTTTGATCTTAAGGGGTTGTTGATAATTACGGGAAAGGACTACAATAGAACCGCTTTTAATGACTTATGAGACGAGGGCGAATATGGAGAGCTTTCACGGCAGAGTGCTGCTTGTTGATGTCGGTCAGAGTTCTATGCGAGAAGAACGTATTGATGATACGGTATTTCATGAGTTCCTGGGGGGGAAGGGGCTAGGCTCGCATCTGTTGCTCAGTCATACGCAGTCTGGTTTTGAGCCCTACTCACCGGATAGCGTGATTATTTTCGCCACCGGACCGGTGACCGACACCAGAGTCTTCGGCTCTTCTCGATATGGTGTATTCTGCAAGTCGCCCCTGACTGGCCTGTACTGTGAGTCTTACGCCGGGGGTAGCGTGGCTGAGCCCCTGAGCCGGACAGGCTATGATGCCGTTGTTGTCAGTGGTGTTTCGGCAAGCCCGGTATACCTCGAGGTCTCCAGTGGAGGTGTCGAATTTTATGATGCCAGTCATCTCTGGGGTAAGGAGACCTATGAGACAGAAGACATCATCCGAAAAGAGGTCAGCCGGAAAGATGTCGGAATTGTCGTGATTGGTCCGGCTGGCGAGAACCTTGTAAGGTTTGCTGTAATTGAAAACGATTACTGGCGGTCGGCTGGTCGAACCGGTGCCGGAGCGGTACTGGGTTCGAAGAAGGTCAAGGCCCTAATTTTTCATGGAGAAAAGCGACGGATGGTGGCTAAGCCAGCAGTCCTTGAGGATGTGTGGAAGGAGACAGGACAGAAGGCTAAGACTGACCCGGCCATTATGAACTACCGTCGGCTTGGCACGCCGATGCTGGTCGCTACCACGAATGAGAGTGGGGCTTTCCCGACCAGGTACTGGTCCCGGGGTACTTTCGAAAACTGGCGCAATATCAGTGCTCCGGCTCTGCTCGAACAGTGTCGTGTCAAGCCCAAGGCCTGTCCCAAGTGTCCCCTGGCCTGCGGTAACCTGACGGAGCTCGTCGATGGAAGACATAAGGGGCTCAGGATTGAGGGGCCGGAGTACGAGACAATCTATGCGTTCGGTGGACTGTGCCTGATAGACGATATCAGGGAGATTGCCTATCTCAACGATTTGTGTGACAGGTTGGGCATTGATACGATAACAGCCGGTAATCTGGCGGCCTTTGCCATTGAGGCCTCCCGTCGCAGGGTGATAAGCGAGAGGATTGACTACGGTGATGTTGACAGCATTGCCGAATTGCTCCGTCAGATAGTGCAGAGGAAAGGTATCGGGGCTACTCTCGCAGAAGGAATCCGCCACGCCAGCCGGGAGTGGAGGCTGGAAGACCTGGCAGTGCATGTTAAGGGACTGGAGCCGGCAGGGTATGACCCCAGGGTACTCAAAGGGATGGGGCTGGCCTATGCCACGTCAGACAGAGGGGCCTGTCACCTGAGGGCGACTGTTTACAAAGCGGAGCTGTCAGGGATGATAGCTCCCGATCAGATTGAGGGCAAGGCAGAGGTGCTGATTGATTTCGAGGACAGGCACACACTCTTTGACTCTCTGATACTCTGCCGCTTCTTCAGAGACCTGTATCCCTGGGACATGCTGTCGCTGATTATTGAAGGTACCACCGGCAGGCGATTGGACAAGGAACAACTGAGCAGGATAGCCGCCAACGTCACTAACGAGGTCAGGCAATTTAACCTTCGTGAAGGTATGTCAGCCGCAGACGATACTCTGCCAAAGAGGTTCTTCGAGGAACCTCTGGAAGACAGCGGTAAGGTACTGGCGAAATCCGATTTCGACCGGATGCTGTCGGACTACTACCGATTGAGAGGGTGGCCTCAGATTGGCTGAGCCGGGTTCTTAAGCTCCTGCCTGATATAGAATCAGTCCAGGCTGTTTTCTCTGGCACCGAAATGTGTGACGACACCGCCGGCAATTCTTGATGCATACTTTCCCGTCTCCCTCAGCCCCTGGTTCTGGGATAGTCCGTAGACAAGTCCGGCGGCGTAGGCGTCACCGGCGCCGGTTGTGTCCAGTGGTGTTAACGGAGTGGTCTTGATTTCGTGGAACTCATCCCTCGTTGCTACGATACTTCCTTGCTCTCCCTTGGTCAGGGCCACAGTATCAACAATGGCAAGCAGGGAGTCGAGCATATCCTTCTCTGAATCGCGTTGGGTCAGGTTCTTGGCCTCGGCTTTATTAAGGATGAGGACGCTGACGTGTTCCCGGATGACATCGGTGAACACCGTTCTATATTTGGCTGCCAGGTTTGGCGCTCCCGGATTGAATACGACGGCTACCCCATCTGGGAGTTCATCAAGCACTTTTTCGATACAGTCCATAAAACCTTCATCCTGGTAAGAGTAACCCAGAAAACAGAGGAAACGACTTCTCCTGATTAAGCTCAGGTCGATGTCTTTATATTGGAGGTTGGCATTGGCGCCTCTGTCATCGATGAAGAACCTCTGTCCGTTGGGAAAGACGAGAGCGAATACCGTCCCCGTGTTCGCACCTGTGTCAATGGCCACATTTGTTACTATCCCGTTTTTCTCCAAATCGTCCAGGAACAGCCTCCCGAAATAGTCGTCTCCCACCCTGCCTGTAAAGGCGGAGCTGCCGCCAAGTTTTTTGACATGGTGGGCGATGTTGGCCGCCCCACCCCCGAATAGTCTCCTCGTTGTGTTGGTCACCCCACCCTCCGCCAGAGAGGCGATATCCTGTACATCCGTCAGGGGTAGCACTACGTCAATCATGGCGTCGCCAATTACGGTACAATCAATATCTGGCAGCTTTCGTATATCAGTCATTGGTTACCTCAATCCCGAGCCGGAGCGGCTTTCGGTAGGGCTCATCGTTTCCGCGTGCATACAGAATGCACTCCACTACGTGCTCTCCCACGGACTGTTGGGGGGTAAATTCACTGTCTCTTCCCACACCTCATCGTGAGCAAGCACTTTCGGCCCGAATTCGGTTTGTAGGACGCCGTCCAGTAACACCTCCACCCGATAGCTGACCGTCTCATGTTCCCAGTTGGCAACACCGAACGCCACCTCTAACTCCTGCCCGACCGTCACCCTCCGGGTGAAATCTCTGGCCTTTCCGTACTCGTCCTGCAGATAGAAATCTGTCAACCGCTCGCCTGTCTTCGGGTTAGCGATGGTATAGCCGGCGGCCGCTATTGCCCCCAGCACGGCGACCACCAGTACCACCGTAAGGACTCTGTCCCAGACACCCCCCTCCCAGCCCGGGATTCTAAAACGGAACCTGATACCGAACCGCTCCGCTGCCGGGAGTCTACTTCTCCTCACCCAGGCGATAACCGACATGGCAAAGATGAAGGCAGCCAGCGAGCTAAGGATGGATTCTAGGGTGATTCCCCATGTATAGTTGAGCACCAGTCCGATGAGCGGCACGACGACGAGACTCATCGTCAAGATAAGGACTATCCTCTGAATCTCCTCAAGGCTCTGCCTGCGGGGGAAAAGGGCCGATACCAGGGTATAGCCGGGAAGTAGGAGCACAGATGGAATGCCGAGGATAATCCGCATCACGTTGGAAGGAAAGGCCAGGATAACGATAGCCAGGAAAAGGACCAGCAGGTTAAGGAGTATCAGGTCGGTTTCTATCCTATTTCTCAACGATTATGCGCTCCCTTTTTAATAGAGAGTAATTCATTTACTGACGCGGCACTTCTCGGTGACCGACCTTGATTGTACTCTTTATACTATGATTCAGGCAATATTGACGCATGTGGAAGGGAAAGAACTCCTAAATAGACAAGTAGACGGGAGAGTTTGGAATGGCGTCCCTGGCAGGAAGAATGCTCAGGACAGGTGAATATCACTGAACAGCTACTGCTGATGCTACCGATTGCTAGAATCTTCTTATGGCAAATATGCCGGTGAAAATTGTTATGAATGCGGCTATACCGCATTCGATGAGACCTGTACCATTCTTGATATACTCATTATAGCCCTCAAAGACATGATAGTGAGCTATTTCTCCTGACATCGATGCCCCCAAACCAACAAGGGTTAATATCCCTCCCAGAGCCAGTGTAATACCCAGGAATCTATTAGCAGTAAACAAGCCACCTACAGCTGACAGTACAGAGAGGATACCTCCTCCCAGGGCAAGTAGCGGCATAATGGAGCGTTCCTGAGTGATGTCGCTGCCTCCAAAACTGACGTCGCTCGTTGCCAGGTCCCATCCGGAGGCTTGCCCCAGACTTATCGGCGAGAAATAAGCAATTGATTTTTCCCAGTGAAACCAGGGAGAGAACACGCCATGAATAATAATCAGGGCAGCAATCAGTCCAATAATGAATGCTACACGACGACCGGTGTTACCGTGTGACATAGTTCATACCCTGATACAGCCCTCGCACTATGTTCCTATTTTTGGTGGAGTGACCTACAAATGCGCTAATATTTTCAAGTGTTTGTATGCCATGATACATAAGAAATTAGTTGTGTCAAGTATGCCGACGACTCCATGATGGTAATAACCAGCCCCAATCTTTGGTGTCCTTGGCAGTTGAATGATTAGTACAGATGAATGCTATTGAAGAGAGACTGCTTTATTCCTCCGTAGGCCTGTTGTATACTGGTGGAAATCTGAACCAAGCTGTGCTTAAGCAAGGGCGGCGGCACGAAGGAGGAGCATTGGCTGAATTCAACATCGTTAAGGTCCCGCAGTTAGCCTGGTATGGTGATACGGAGCTTGACCTGGAGCTTCCTTCTCGCTGGGACGTGACTATCTGCCGAATGAGAGGGCATAGCAAGCTACCACTCACCCGGAGCGAGATTGAGGGCGCATTCCGCCACCCTATAGGCTCTCCACCCATAAGAGAACTGGCTAGAGGTAAGAATGAGGTGGTAATAATTTTCGATGATCTGACAAGACCAACGCCTGTGGCCGAAATTGTGCCCCACATTTTGGATGAATTAGAGGCAGCCGGCATTTCCGATGCACACATACGGTTCATCGCAGCCCTTGGAGCGCACAGAGGACTCACGCGAATCGACTTTGCAAAGAAACTGGGCGAGGTGGTGGTTGACAGGTTCCCCGTCTATAACCACAATCCCTATGAGAACTGCACGTTCGTAGGCGAGACAAGCAGAGGGACATCCGTCTCCATCAACAGCGAGGTGATGAGCTGCGACCTGAAGATTGGCGTTGGCTCTATTGTTCCCCATGCGGCAGCGTCCTTCGGTGGTGGTGGGAAGATAATTCTACCGGGGGTGGCCTCAATGGATACCATTGCCGCCAACCACGCCCTGGCGGCGAGGGCACGAGAACGAGGGAGAAGCGGCTCAATGACCTATGGCCTGGGATTCGAAGAAAACGAACTACAACTGGACATAGCCGAGGCCGCACAAATGGCAGGCCTGGACATTAAAATAGACGCAATAATCAACGACAGAAGGGAAATAACGGCCCTATTTGTCGGCGAACCCCTAGTGACACATCTTGAGGGTGTTAAACTCGCTAAAGAGTCCTATGCAACAGAACCCGTAGCTGATAGGGACATCGTGATTGCCAATGCCTACTCTAAGGCTACCGAGCCTTTTCACTCTTCTCCACTGGGTGCTCGAATGCTCACCGAGGCTGGTGGTGTCTTGGTCATCATAGTGAATACCCCGGAAGGCTTTATTAGCCATTATCTCGGTGGTAGCTGGGGAAGAGGTATTGGTGGCAGGTACTGGCAGCGACGTTCCCGTCTGCTTTCTCGTATTAGGAAGCTTATTCTGGTAACAGAGTACCCTGACAGAGCGCAGGCCGACCGCATCGCTCCACTGGATTCAATCACCTGGGCAAGAACGTGGCCTGAAGCCCTTGAACATCTGGACAAGGATTATCCCGGCGAAGCGCAGGTAGCAGTAATCCCGGACGCAACCATCCAGTATCTGCCCGAATAGTATTGTCTTTCCCTTACCAGCTACACGTGGCCTAGAGGTCGCATCTTCTCTCTCTACACTGCAAAAGAAATAAGACCTTGAATCTCGTTGTCTAATCATCACTGTTGCAGTACTTCGAATATCGGAGCATTGCTGCCAGTGCTCCGAGTGCATCCTCAGGGGTGTTAAATGTCGGTATCCCATTCATCGTCAGCCGACTCATCGCTTCTCTACTCTGACTGGGGTGACCAGGGACCAGAAGGACCGGTTTCTTCGTCTCGTCCCTGAGCATAGATGCCGCTTCGGCAAATTCGTCATCATTGACTGCATAGTTGACTGATAGGAGAGTGTCCACCTCCTTCATAATAGGCTGTGAACACCGCACAAAGAATTGAGCTCTGCCGGATGGTGGGCCCCATACAATATCAACTGGATTCCTCGGGCTGGCAAAAGGAGGGCTTACGTCTCTAAGGACATTCGTCATTTCTTGCTGCGCCTCAGCAGTGAGAACAGGTAATTCAAAATCCAGTGTCGTGGCGGCATCAGCGGCAGCTACACCACCACCACCAGCTTCTACGAGTAGACCAAGCCTGTTTCCTTGCGGCAAAACGGGAGATGTAAAACCTACTATCAGGTCTATCAGTTCCTGCAGATTCTTCGCGACAGTCACACCGTTCTGTCGAAGGGCGGCATCAAAGACAACGGCACTGCCAGCTATCGAGCCGGTGTGTGAGGCGGCAGCTCTGGCACCTTCTTCCGTTCTGCCTGCCTTCCACACTATCACTGGTTTCTCTCTAGAGACCTGCCTGGCCAGCCGTAGAAACTCTTTCCCCCGCTTGAATCCCTCAACATAGAAGCCAATGACCTGCGTCTCGTTATCTGTGGCAAAATACTCCAGTAAGTCTTCAATAGTAAGGTCACTTTGATTGCCGATGCTGACTACCTTACTGAAACGCAGTCCGCGCTCGTAACCCATGACCATAACATTCTCAACAACCCAGCCCGACTGGCCAGCAAAGGCAATTCCACCGGAGGCTTCTTTGGTCGCTGGAGCAGGAGCAATCGTGTTGATGCGTGCTTGTGGAGAATAAATACCCATACAATTTGGACCGATGATACGTGTGTTCCCCTCCCGGGCAGCCGCAAGCATTTTCTCCTGCAACTCCAGTCCCTTGTCACCAAGCTCGGCGAAACCAGCACTATGGACCACGGCAAACTTTACCCTTTTCCGAGCACAATCTTCCATAACCTGGGGAACAATTGCAGACGGGACTGTTACCATAGCGAGGTCAATATCTACTGGGACATCTGAAATACTAGAATAGCTTTGAAGCCCCATAATCTCGGCTTCACGGGGATTAACTGGAAACAACTTCCCCTGGAAATTGTTGTCTATAAGATTCGATAAGTACCTGTTACCTGTTTTGCCGCTATCCTTAGATGCACCCACTACAGCGATTGTGGACGGATTGAATAACCTGTCCAAATCTATAGTCTTTGCCAACTCACACTCTCCTTGTTGCCATTAATTGTACATACAGGCTGGACAGATTCTAAACCCTATTTTATTGGTAGACATTCCACCGTGGTAATTCAATTACTACGAATGACAAACTACGTGGTAAAAAAACAAGGTGGTTAACGCCACCGAGTGGCCTTACGCTACCGGGATTCCCTGCGCTGGTAGTAGTCAACCAGCTTGCTGCCGGCTTCAGCTGCCCGCTCGATGCTTGGATAGAAAGGGACACCGGCAGCTATCAGACCGGCCTTCACTTCTTCCAACAGTTCCTGTATCCAGGCCTGTTCATCATCATCATTTCCACGTAGCCTGTGCTCCTCTATCACTGCCAGAAGCGGTTTGTTGCCGAGTTCGTCCAGCCGGTACTGTTCGAGGAATGTCTCCGCCGAGACCTTCTCCCGGTCGCCATGAAAGTGCCCGCGTATGAAGGTAATCAGCAGGTCGAAGTTCGGGTTCGCGGCCATTATCTTCAACATATCTCCAACAGCCCAGCTTCTGTCTATCCTGATTGACATGTCCGCCGGATTGTCAATCCAGTCCCATATTTCACTACCCTGGGATTTCAGTTCCTCTCGAATCTCCGCCGGCAGCGGGATAACATCGAGCCCGGCTTCCTCGCAGAGGTCGGCGGCAAGAACACTGCTACCACCGGCCCCCCCGGCTACGCCTACTTTGCGACCGGTAATTGGTGGCAGGAGGTGGAACGCAGCCGCCACATCTATCAGCTCAGTAAGGTGCCGGACAGAAACAGCTCCAGCCTGTCTGACCATCGTTTCCCATATCTCCATGGAGCCAGCCAGAGAGGCCGTGTGGGAGGCGGTTGCCCTGGTTCCTGATTGCCCCCTACCGCCCTTAACGATGATGACCGGCTTGCTGGCTGTCGTGCGGCGTAACGTATCGTAGAAACGTCTGCCATCACGCACACCCTCAATGTACATCAAAATCACTTTTGTATTCGGGTCCTGCGCGAAATACTCCAGATAATCAGACTCGTTGAAGTCGATGGCGTTGCCATAGCTTATGGCTTTGCTGAAGTACAGACCTTTCTGCACTGCCAAGTCGACAATCTCGTGAATCGCTGAGCCGCTCTGTGAAGCCAGTCCTACTGGTCCAGACTCCAGGGGCATGCCTTCACTGAAGGCGATCCGCTCGCCAGGGTAATATAGCCCCATGCAATTAGGTCCAATGAGCCGAATACCCGCCTTCTTTGCCTGGTTCAGTATTTCTATCTCAAGGTCAGCCGCATCTTTGCGTCCTGTTTCGCTGAAGCGAGCAGTGTAGAGGTGGACCGCCTTCACGCCCTTCTCAGCGCAATCAGTAATCATGCCCAGGACCTGTGATGCCGGAACCGACGAAATCACGTAGTCGACCGCGCCAGGGATGTCTTTTACGCTGGCGTAGGCCTTGATACCCATGACCTCTTTGTACTTGGGATTTACCGGGTAGAGATGTCCCTTGTAACCGAGTTCGATGAGTGGTTCGAGAAAACCCGACCCCCGTCCGCCGCTGTCTGAAGCTCCAACCACCGCGATTGCTCTGGGATGAAGGATTTCCTCCAGTGGATGGATTGCCATTGATGTGACCTCCTGTAAGTGCGATGCTTGCTCGGAACTAAAAAGCGTCAGTGCCAACTTATCACGTAGCACTGACATTTTTCATGCCTATAATGATTGTAGCATCCAGAAGCAGAAGTAGCCAACACGGGAGAGGTGGCCTTTTTAAAAGTCTTACTGCGGAGGGTATTGAACACCGGTGTCTGGAGCAATGCCTGAGCTGGCGTCCCTGGCAGGATTCAAAGAGACTGGTTCCAGAAGGTTAAACATAGTGAAGTTGATTTTATGTCCTTGAATACCATTGTATTAAACTTGTGAGTAGTATAGCTCTTTAATAGTCTGCTAGCCTTTTTCATTTCAGCGTCTACGACAACGGTGCCTTGTAAAACTTCAAGCTATCCTGAAAAACCTACTGCGTCTGGAAGGTAAAATTCATCCCGAATTCATACCAATTTATGACAAAAAACAAATATAGTGCAGGCATAATTACCATAGGAGGACGCATCAATGATCAGTTGGTTATTAAGCTCTCGGAGATGGATAATTAGTGCCGCTATCATTGTAGCTATTCTTATGTTTCTGGGCATCTATTTCGGCGTAGTTGTCCCAGACTCCGGAAATAGTGTTAGTACTGGCACTAATAATATTGGATTCTATTTGGAGCCTTGATTTATACACGCAGCCTGATATTCCAGAAACCACTAGGTAAATTACGGCGACTTGTAGAACACCCAGCTACGCTGAAAGACAAAGTATGTCTCTGCAAAACTTTACCATACTAGTAATTGCTTTGGCTGTTAGTCGACTTAACTGGTGTTTCCCTCCAAAGTTGTATGCCAAATATCCTAATGTAACGAGCTTTGGCGAGTAACTTACTGCCCATCTTAGTAGTTGACCTTTGACTGGCAACGTTACTTGACAATATTATTGAGCGGTCTTTGGTGACTCCCTTTTCAATACAATATTTATCCCATTTATACCCAGCATAATTATGGAAGCCTTGTCTGCGATATTTTGGATTTGTCCAAGCTTCTGCACCAAAAGCCTCATTGTTAACGAAATCAATCTTAAGTGGGTATCGAACAAGAGATTTCATAGCTTCCTCAGTTAGAGCCCCCCAACCTGCGAAGCCAAGCTCATGATTAACAAAAATCAAATTCGATGTTGCTCCTTTTTGTAATCTATGACGGTATAAATCAATATCTATTAGAGACAAATCAAAACCTTCATCTGATAATTCATCCAGCTGCTGCACCGTCTCTACCATCCTATGAGTGATGTTCTGAATCTTTGGCATACGGTTAGCCTCGTTATTATCTTCTTTCAATGCACGCCCATAAACGTGGTATATCTCATTTTGGTACAATATGGATATTATGAAAACAAGTACCCTCTTGATTGTGGCCAAAAATCCATTTTTCTGATAAATATCCTTAACTCGATTGATAAAGGTGCTTGGTCTACGTGGCATTATTTCCCCTCATTAAATTGATTGTAGATGTTATATATTTAATGCGCTCAAGTCTTACTATAATACCTATTAAATAAGCTAAATGTTAGATGGAGGTGAATATTTGGTTAGAGTTACGAGTAACTGTTGACCTATCCCCAAAATAGGCTAGGTGAGTGGCAAGGTACTACGAATATTATTTGCTAGCGGGTCTTCGACGGTCTGCTAGCCTTCTTCATCTTGACTTAACCACTCTTGCGGTAGTATTGTTTGGCATTTTCATCAAACTGCAAAACCCGTCTGAATCTTGATTCTGCTCACTCTCAGTGCACTTTTTCGCGAAATCCTGAGTGCAATGTACAAGATTTATGACATTCCGGAGAATCAGGTGCCATAGTCATAGCAGTCTTGCTCACTTAAATTGCGAATTAGGTATAGTGTCTCTTGCTACAACTCGAACAGTGGTATTCTATACAGGGATAGGTCAGGGATGCTTGACTTAGGTATGAGGCACACTGTTTTTGAAGGCACTGATGACTTTAACATATCCATCGTTGTCTTTAAAGTACTGGATATTTCTGTAAATGCCATGCCGACTTAATATCCGGGCAGCTAGCCTCTCCTGTCTCTCACCTATTTCAAATATCAGTATCCCACCAGGCTTCAAGATGCGTATGGCTTCATTGGCCAATCTCTGAAAGAAGCTAATGCCGTAAGGGCCTCCATCAAGGGCAATCCTCGGTTGATATTCGACTATTTCAGGTCGCAACTTATTCAGCAACTCCGTCGGGATATAGGGTGGATTGCAGACAACGATGTCTATTTCAGTTTCATATCCCAGACCGCGTAAAGGTGAAAAGATATCTCCACATAAAAGCCTGACGGAATCACTCAGGTTGTATTTATACACGTTTTTACGGGCTACGCCGATAGCCTCAGGGCTAATGTCGGAGGCGATGATTTTCACGTCTTCAGTGAGCAATGCTAGTAAAACAGCAACGTTGCCACATCCTGTGCCTACTTCAATGACAGTCTGTTGTCTTTTTGACTGTTGCCTTTCCTCAATAAAATCTAGGGTAACTTCGACAAGGAGCTTGGTACATTCAGTGGGTATGAGTGTATCATTTGAGCAATCAAAGTCAAAACCAGCAAAGGAAGCTCTCCCGATGATATACTCCAGAGGAATACCTTCTTTCCTCTCTTGTGCCACCTGCGAAAGGTTAATATGCAGGGAGTCAAGAAAAGGTTTGTCGATATAATTTAATGCCCCTCCTGAGAGGATATTGAACAAGTTCAGCGTTTCAGATATAGGGTCCTCGATTCCACTACTTCTGAATACGTCGTGGACTTTTTTAAACTCTTCGAACATATGATTTACCGCACTATCGTGATTGGATCACTACGTAGAAATTGCTTCAATCTACAGGTACTTGAGAGATCGCGTGTCATAATGTAGATATATTCTACTTTCTGTGCGTTATAAACAGGTATGATTTCCGTTAGTATATGGTTAGTGATTTACCGTCGCTTACCTTGACTAGTTCATAGGTTCAAATCCAACGTTGGTACACCACATCCTGAAAAGACACTGACTTACCTTCAAAAAAGCATACTAGGTGAGTAGCGGATTATCACATATAGTTGGCTACCAGGTCTTCGACGGTCTGCTAGCCTTCTTCTATCCTCCCTTTGAATTCTCACATTCACGGCACCATCTACATATGACACACGCCATTACTCTATGTTGGTTACCTAACAATTCTACCCATTTACTACCATAACCTCACCTATTCCTAACCTGTGGCAATTATGATTGGGTAAAAACTGTAAAGGTGTATGGTAATATGGCACGCAGAAACCTACATAAATCTGCCCCTATACTGCCAATCCGAGAGGTGGCCCGTCTTCTCAATATCCACGTAAATACCGCAAGACGTTGGAGTGACAGTGGTATACTCAGGTCCTACCGCATTGGTCCTAGGGGTGATAGGCGATTCAGTCGAGAAGATATCGTTGCTATGCTTCAAGAAGAAATTAAGTAGCGGAAGTTGATGTGTACCCAATTATTCAACTGCAATGCCCGTTCTTGGTGACAACCTAGGTACATTCTCTTGTATAACTCACGCTCGTTGCTACCTATTCAATTAGATTCTCTAATATGGCTCCCACTCTACCTATATCCCCCTTTGACTTCGCACGTCTGCAATGGTATCCTTTGCTTACGATAGGTGAATTCCATCCAAGACCGACAAAGGAGGTTGGTTATGAAGAGAAGAATCTTATGGTTGTCATTATGTTGCATCATCGCAGTAACACTCGTTGCATGGTCATGCGGCGGAACACAGACTGGTGAGGAAGAAGAAGAGGAAGAAGAGGAAGAAGAGGAGGAGGAGGAAGAGGAAGAGGAGGAAGAGGAAGAAGAGGAAGAGGAGGAAGAGGAAGACCTTACTTGGGGTGATATTCCCATTTACTCTGGGGCTAGTCGGGTGGCGAAGGGAGCTTGGTCAATACCAGCAGAGCAAGGCGAATGGTCGAATGTGGAATGGCGCTACTACGAGTCCGATGACAGTGCAGGTGATGTAGCCTCTTTTTACAGAGCCGAAATGCCTGATGAGGGTTGGGATGAAATAATGTGGATGGAAGCCGAGGGAGTAGCCTGGGCGTACTATGCCAAAAATAATGAAGAGGATGGGGCGATGTTTTGGGTCTCTTCAGAGGAAGGTGAAACTTTCTTCGCCCTCATGAGAGCCTCTAATTAGTAAAGAGTGATTACTGCATTAACCTTTTTATATCACAATAATAGTTTGGTGTTTGGATAGTAAAACATGAAGTCAGGGTGTCGGTTGCCGTAGTGTCTTAACACCTTGATTCTTTCAAAATGTCTACGGCAGGGCAGGTCTTCAATGGTCTGCTAGCCTTCCTCTATCAGTCTACAATCGCAGAGTACAACTTTAAACTGTCCTCAAACCTAATTGACTTTGTGTATTGGTCTACCATTTACCTTATGGTATAGTTCCAAGGCTTCCTCAAATGTTAGTGATTGTGCATAGTGGCTAACCATACTAGGAGATTCCCAGCCACCTAAAGCTTGGATGACTTTGTTGGATAAACCTGACTTTACATTGTGTACACGGAAACCACGCCTAAAGCTATGGGCATTGCAGTGTATGCCTGTAGTATAACCTAACCTTTTCAGCATAGTTGAAATGCCATCTTCGGTCATTTCTAGGCTGTCGTGATTCTGGAACCATTCCCTCACTAAACCGTTACCAGCAAGGGCTTTGCGATAGCGATTTCCTTTACCCAATGTGATTACTGTTCCTTCATCCCAATCGAAATCGGAAGCTTTGACATTAGCTACCTCTGATAATCTCATACCCGAATACCACAATAGACTAAGAATGACCTTATCTCTTTCAGATAGGCAATTATCAAGTAGGATATCTAGTTGCTCTGCTGACGGCAGGTAGTAGTCTCTTCTGTCTTCTAGGTGGTAACACCTTTTCAATCGGATTACTAGGAAGCTGGTCAGTATGATACAGCCACCTACAAAGAGTCTTGATGCATCTATAATAGTTGTGCTTGGCATTACCGCAGGTTAGCGAATTAAGATAGCGGTTTATACCTTCGGGAGTAATGGGGTAGTCAATGAAGTTGTCGAGAGCCAAGTGATAAATCTTGATGGTCTTAGGACTAGTGCCTGAGGCTCTCGAACTGAGGAAGTTATCAAGCAGTTCTTCTGTGAAAAGTTCACAACCTCTTTGTGAACAATCTGAAGCTAAATCAATGGCGTCCCTGGCAGGATTCGAACCTGCGACCCGCTGCTTAGAAGGCAGCCGCTCTATCCTGCTGAGCTACAGGGACGGGCTTTGCAGTCATTGTTACTCTATCATCACGGGCGTGAGCAGTCAAGAAAATATGTATATTGTCTTCCTAACCCTGCCACATGCCGACGATAGCCAGTCCGAAGTAGGACAGGCAGGTGACGATTATCCCGGCAATCAGCACGCCAATGGTGATGCACAAGAAAGCGTGCCTGAATCTCAGACCGAAAATGACCGCTGCCAGTGCACCGGTCCAGGCGCCGGTTATCGGCAGGGGGATAGCGACGAAAAGAACCAGACCAATTCTCTCATACTTTTGGATGATTTTTCCGCGGCGGCGCGTACGCTCGAAGAGCCAGTTCAGGATGCGCTCGAAGAAGCGCACCTTGCTCAGCAATCGGGTAATATAGTCCAGAAAGAGCAGGATAAAGGGTACCGGCAGCAGGTTCCCGATTACGCCGAGTAAAAAGGCGTAGTACCAGGGGTAGTCCAGCATAGCCATGGCCACCGGTATTCCGCCACGAAGCTCCAGTATTGGAAGGGCGGAAGTGATGAGCACTACCAGCTCTCCGGGTAGGCCTATGCTTTGAAGCCATTCAGGTGACACGTTCCTCCTTACTACCCCCAGTCTTGCTGGAGTGTAGCAAATGCGTACTGGGCAGTCAAGCGTGAAACGCCTTGACACAGTTTCAGGACATTGATAGTATGGAATCAGGTTGGGAGATGGCGAAACTTTTAGACCAAATCAATAGTCCTGCGGACCTGAAGGAGCTGTCAAAACCAGAGCTAAAGCAACTCGCTTCTGAAATCCGGGAGGAGCTGGTATCGGTCGTTTCCGCTAATGGAGGGCACCTGGCCTCCAATCTGGGTGTCGTCGAGTTGACCATTGCCCTGCACCGTGTCTTTGAAAGTCCAAAGGACAAGATTGTCTGGGATGTAGGGCATCAAGCCTACACCCATAAGCTTCTTACCGGAAGAAGAGACCGTTTTTCTACCCTTCGGCAGTTTGGTGGAATATCTGGTTTTACCGACCGCAATGAGAGTGAGCATGACCACTTCGGTGCCGGTCATGCCAGTACCTCAATCTCGGCAGCCCTAGGTATGGTGGTTGCCCGTGACCTGGCTGGTGATGACTATAACGTGGTTGCTGTCATTGGTGATGGTGCTGCCACCGGCGGGATGGCACTGGAAGGGATGAACCAGGTGGGACACCTCGGGTCGCGACTGATAGTGGTACTTAACGACAACGGCATGTCGATTTCACCGACGGTAGGTGCTCTGGCCAGACTGCTTGGGAAAATACGGTTTGATGATCGCTACCGTCGTGCTAAGGACAAGGGTAAGCGGATTGTTACCAAGCTACCACTGGGAAACAGAGTCTGGGCGGCGGGTAAACAGGTAGAGAGTGGGGTCAAAGGGATGTTCATGCCGACTACCTTCTGGGAGGAGTTTGGCTTTGCCTACATGGGGCCGGTCGATGGACATAATGTCCATGAGCTTGAGATGGCACTAGCCCAGGCACGTGACTACCGTCCGGAACCAATCCTGCTGCACGTTGTTACCACCAAGGGTAAGGGCTACCTGCCGGCCGAGGGGGATGCCGTCTACTTTCACGGGATTCCGGCCCAGGGGATTGATAATGGGACAATCCCAACTTATAGTGAAGTATTCGCTCAGACCATGCTTCAACTGGCTCGCGAGAACCCACGGCTGGTAATAATAACACCGGCTATGCCAGAAGGGAACTGCCTGAGTATTGTTGCCGCTGAGTTTCCAGAGAGAGTGTTGGATGTCGGTATCTGTGAACAGCATGCCGTTACCTTTGCTGCTGGACTGGCTACAGAGGACTTTGTCCCGGTGGTGGCCATATACTCAACCTTCCTGCAGCGTGCCTACGACCAGATTATCCATGATGTCTGCCTTCAGGACTTGCCAGTGGTCTTTGCCATCGACCGTGGCGGGATTGTGGGCGATGATGGCAAGACCCACCAGGGTGCCTTTGATATCTCTTATCTAACACTGGTTCCTAACCTGATTGTGGCTGCTCCCAAGGATGAGGATGAGTTGCAGCATCTGCTTTATACTGCTACCGAGTCTAAACACCCGATGGCAGTACGTTATCCTCGTAGTGCCGGGCTCGGGGTGAAACTGGATACCGAATTCCACTCAATCCCCATAGGCAGGGGCGAACTGCTTAGAGATGGAGCAGACGTTGCCATAGTAGCCCTCGGTTCTATGGTGGCCCCGGCTCTAGATGCAGCCCGGGAATTGGCTGCGGGTGGTATTGAGGTTGCCGTGGTCAATGCTCGTTTTGCTAAGCCCTTGGACCGCGAGCTTATTCTGGAGGTCGCCGGGCGTACCAGACGGGTGGTCACTGTTGAGGAGAATACCCTTAACGGTGGCTTCGGCTGTAGCGTGGCTGACCTTCTCCATAAGTCTGACGGGGGTGGTATTCAGGTAAAGAGCATCGGCCTTCCGGATGAATTCATCGAGCATGGCCCTCAGGTAGCCCTCCGCTCGAGATACGGTCTGGATGCCGAGGGAATAGCCCGTCATGTACTTACTTCGTTCCCTACCCTTGACCGAGCGAAAACTACGACCGAGTACTCAGAACTATCAGGATGAGTGCCTGGGACTCCACAGGTTACAGTCAGGCTCACGAAGTTAGTTTACACAGGGGCATGTGATGAATAAGCTAACAGTCAGGGATGTAGATGTCAGTGGTCAGCGAGTCCTGGTTCGTGTTGATTTTAATGTCCCCCTTGACGAAAGAACCGGGGTAATAACTGATGATGGCCGAATCCAGGCGGCGCTGCCAACAATCAGATATCTTATTGAGAAGGGGGCCAGAGTTATTCTGGCCTCCCACCTGGGACGACCCGACGGGAAGGTAGACGAAAAACTGCGGATGACAGCCGTAGCTCAACGACTGTCGCAGATATTGGGCAGACCGGTAAAGGCTGCCAGGGACTGTATTGGTGCTGAGGTAGAGGAATCCGTAGCTTCCCTTAAGAACGGTGATGTCGTCATGCTGGAGAACCTGCGTTTTCACACTGCCGAGGAGGAGAACGACCCAATTTTTGCACAAGGACTTGCTAAGCTGGCCGACATCTTCGTTGATGATGCCTTTGGGACTGCCCACCGAAGCCATGCCTCGATAGTCGGTGTTGCCAAGCACCTCCCGGCTGTGGCCGGTCTGCTGCTGGAAAAAGAACTGACGATGCTGGGAGACATTCTTGATAAACCGAGTCACCCCTTTGCCGCTCTGCTTGGCGGGGCTAAAATCAGTGACAAGGTAGCCATGGTGGAGAACATCATGGGGAAGGTGGACTGTATCCTGGTTGGTGGTGGCATGGCGGCCACCTTTTTGAAGGCGAGAAATCTTGAGGTTGGTCTATCCTTAATTGAAGGAGAGATGCTTGAGACTGCCACTGACCTCATGGAAAAAGCAACAGGAAGCGGGATACGGTTGCTACTCCCTGATGATGTGTTGGTTGCTAACGAGATTAGCGCTGAGGCCACATTCAAGGTTGTGCCTGTTGATAAGATACCCACCGATATGAGGGTTGCCGATATTGGCTCGCAGACCGTTAAGAGCTTCAGCGAGGAGCTGCGAGGCTGTAAGACGATATTCTGGAATGGACCGATGGGTGTCTATGAGATACCCATATTTGCCGAAGGAACAATTGATCTGGCTAAATTGCTGGCGGGGAGCCAGGCAACGACCGTTATCGGTGGAGGGTCTACCGCTGAGGTAGTAGCAGACATGGGACTGACTGATAAGATGACCTTCGTGTCTACCGGTGGCGGGGCCTCGCTGCGGTTCCTCGGTGGCAAGAGCTTACCCGGCGTTGATGCTCTGCTTGACAAAGAAAGTCCTGCAGGGAGCTGATGCGTCGGGCACGTAGTCCCTTTGCGGAGGTAGTAGAATGCGCTTTCCGATAATTGCCGGCAACTGGAAGATGAATACCACGGTGACTGAAGCCATCGAACTGGTGGGCCAGCTCCGTAAGGGAATCAGCAGTGCCTTTAGTGTTGAAGTCGTGGTCTGCCCGCCATTTGTTTCTCTGGCAGCGGTGAAGGAGGCGCTCAAAGGTACTTCAATCAAGCTTGGGGCGCAGAATCTCCACTTTGAAGATAAGGGTGCTTATACCGGAGAGGTGTCACCGTTGATGGTCGCCGACCTGTGCGAGGTTATCATTATCGGGCATTCTGAGCGCCGTCAGTATTTCGGCGAGACGGGGGAGATTGTTAACAAGAAGATAGGTGCAGCCCTGAGGGCCGGACTAAAGCCCATTCTCTGCATCGGGGAGAAGCTTGAAGATAACGAGGCAGGCCGGACGGCGGAGGTGGTGACCGAGCAATTGCGGTCATCCCTGGCGGGGATTGATGTTTTTGCTGACCTGGTTGTTGCTTATGAACCAATCTGGGCGATTGGCACCGGTAAGGCGGCCCACGGTAAGCCGGTAAACGAGACCGCTGCCCTTATCCGGCGTATCCTTACTGAACTATCTAATCAGGAGACAGCTGACAGTATTCGTATTCTTTATGGTGGTAGTGTTACTGCCGAAAATATCGCCGAGTTTCTGGAGCAGTCGGAGATAGACGGTGCTCTTGTCGGTGGGGCCAGTCTCAAGGCTGACCAGTTTATCAGTATGGTCGAGCAGGCAGAATATATCTATTTCCCGAATAACCCGCCGACCAAGGACTTGATTCCATGGTAGCCCCCTGGGCGAGGCTACCGCATTCTGCTGGAGTACCTCTGGTTGTGGCAAAAAGATGAACCGTTTGGTTGCCATAATCGGGCCTACCGGAACAGGCAAGAGTCGCCTGGCCTTTCATCTTGCTCAGGACTTCAACGCCGAGATTGTCAGTGCCGACAGCCGTCAGGTGTACCGTTACTTGGACATTGGTACCGCTAAACACGCCTCCGAAGAGCCGTCGGTGGTTCCCCACCATTTGATTGATGTAGTCAGTCCTAGCGAGGATTTTAGCCTGGGTAGGTATCAGCAGCTTGCCTGTAAAGCTATTGAGAGCATCCAGCAGCGTGGTCGCTTGCCGTTACTGGTAGGTGGTAGCGGCCTGTACGTGTGGGCGGTGCTGGAGGGTTGGCAGATACCCAGGGTCCCGCCTGACGTCGAGTTCAGGAACCACATGGAGAAGCAGGCTGCTCAGTTTGGTATCGCCCGGCTTTATCAGGAACTGGTCAGGGTTGACCCAGTGGCGGCGCGGGGGATTGACCCACGTAACATACGCCGCGTTATCAGGGCGCTTGAGATAAACCGTCATGTGAGAGTCCCTGTTCCTGAACTTCGGGGAAAGAGGACAACTTCATATAACTCCCTTATCATAGGCCTTACTGCAGACCGGGCAGAGCTATATCGGCGCACGGATGCCAGGGTGGATGAGATGATTGACCGTGGTCTTGTCGATGAGGTCAGACGGTTAGTGGGGCTGGGTTACAAACTTGACCTCCCGGCGATGTCCGGCATCGGCTACAAGCAGGTTGGCATGTACCTGTTCGGGGAGCTTGACCTGGCACAGGCGATAGAGCAGATAAAGGTAAAGACCCACCGTTTGGTGCGCCAGCAGTATAACTGGTTCGGTCTGAAAGACGAGCGGATACATTGGCTTGACATAAGGAACGACATTAAGGCAGAGGCAAAGAGGCTGGTGGGGGAGTTTATCGGGGGTGCATAATCCCGTTGGTGTGGCTGTATCAGGTTATCTCATTTAAGTATCGTGTTATCGAGCAGCCTCGTCTTGCCGAACCTTACCACCAGTGACAGCAGGGCAGAGGAAGTAATTGTTTCAAGTTCTTCTAAGATCTCCGTGTCGGCAATGCTGACGTATTCTATTTCGGCCAGTGGTTGCTGCTGGCTTTCACCCTGTGCCCACAGTTCCTCGGCGAGTTTTATTGCTTGGTAGAGAGACACGGCCGCCCAACGCTGCTCTTGATTCAGGTAGACATGGCGACTGCTCATGGAAAGGCCGTCAGGCTCGCGGATGATGGGGCAGACAACAATTTCAAGGTTCATGTTGAGGTCGGCCACCATCTTCTTGAGTACCAGTGCCTGCTGGGCATCTTTCTGCCCGAAATAGGCCCGTGTCGGCTCGACGATGTTGAACAGCTTGGTGCAGATGGTGGTCACTCCGCGAAAGTGGATTGGTCGGGCAGCACCCTCAAGTCGCTCCGTGAGTTTGCCTACTTCCACCCAGCTACTGAAGCGTTCCGGGTACATCTCGGCGACGGACGGTGTGAAGACGACATCCGTACCGGCCTCCTCAAGCATAGCGAGGTCACGCTTGGTATCACGGGGGTAGTCCTCGAAGTCCTCGGTCGGCCCGAACTGGGTGGGGTTGACGAATATACTGGCTGCTACCGAGGCGTTCTCTTCTCTGGCGCGCCTTACCAGCGAAATGTGGCCTTCATGGAGGTATCCCATCGTCGGAACAAAACCCAATGGCTCCGGCAATTGAAGCCGCAGCCGTTTCATTTCGGTGATTGTTTCAACAATCTGCATTGCTATTTACTTCTTGGCTGCGTACTCTGCCTTTAGCTGAGCCAGTACGTCTTTGCTGATGAGGAAGCTGTGCTCACTGGTGGGGAAGATACCGTCCTTTACTTCGTTGAAGTATTTCGTGAGGGCGCTTCGCATGGTGTCGGTCAAGTTGGCGTATTGTTTGGCGTGTTTGGGCACGAACTCGGTGTAAAGTCCCAGGATATCGTTTACGATCTGGACCTGGCCGTCGCAGTCTGGACCAGCGCCGATGCCGATAGTGGGAACACCCACCGTCTCGGTTACGATGGCAGCAAGTCGAGCGGGGACAGCTTCCAGTACGATGGCGAAGGTTCCGGCCTGCTCAAGTGCTTTAGCATCCTCTACCAGATGCTTGGCCGCATCAATGGACTTAGCCTGTACCTTGAGGCCACCCAATTGGTTGGCCGACTGGGGAGTCAGACCGATGTGCCCCATTACGGGGATACCACAATCAACGATTTTCCTTACTTTTTCAGCAACGGTAATGCCGCCTTCCAGTTTGACGGCCTGAGCGCCGCCCTCCTGGATAAAACGACCTGCGTTGCGTATGGCGTCCTCAACGCTGACGTGGTAGGTCATAAAGGGCATATCACCGATAATTAGCGCGTGCTCGGTGCCTCTGACCACTGCCTTGGTGTGGTGCAGCATTACTTCCATCGTTACTGGAATGGTCGACTCATATCCCAGGACGACCATCCCGAGGCTGTCACCGACGAGAATCAGTGGTATGCCTATCTCATCGACGAGCTTGGCGGTTGAGTAATCGTAGGAGGTGAGCATGACGATTTTCTCACCGTTTTGTTTCATCTCTTTTATCTGGTTGATAGTGGTACGCATTGTCCCCCTCCTTAGACTGGAGCGGTTTCGATGGTTCGTCGTACCGAGGTGCTGATGTTATTAGCGTCGACGTGGACCAGTGTCGGTTTGAAACGGCGGGCTTCGTCGTCTCTTAGATGGCAGTAGGAGAGAATAATGACTAAGTCTCCGACGGAGACCAACCTGGCAGCGGCACCGTTGATGCAAATCTCACCCGGGCCCCCCTCGATAGCATAAGTGGTGAAGCGGGAGCCGTTGTTGATGTCGAGCACCTGCACCTGTTCGTAGGGCAGGATGTCGGCTTCCTCCATGAGCTTTCGGTCGATGGTTATGCTACCCTCGTAGTCGATGTTACAGTCAGTGACATGGGCCCGGTGGATTTTACTCTTCAGCATAATTCTCATCGTATCTCCCCTCGTGTCATGTTCGTTCCGTTATTTTAACCTTTTCTGTAGAATTCGTAAGTAACTTTTGCAGTTCCTCCGCCTGGTGCTGGTCAATTCTCCCCTTGGCCAGAGCAATCGGAATAGTCTGTCGGCCCAGGTCAAGATAGGTGGGGAGCAGGTCTGGGGCTGCTTTCTTCATGGCATCAATGTGTTTCCTGATGGTGCCGGTGTCACCTCGGGCAATAGGGCCGGTGAGGCATTTTGGTATGCCCACTCTTTCGATATTGGCAATCGTCCCACGCAGCAACGGGAGTAATGCTTGAGTAGCTCGCTCTGGTGGGACGTCGAAGGTCTGCCACAGGTCGGTGGCCAGTTTGACCAGAGTAACGAGGTAGTTACAGGCGATAACGGCGGCGGCGTGGTAGAGCACCTTGTCATCGGCTGTCAGTTCTATCCAGGTTCCATCAAGGGTGGTGGCTATTTCTTTTAGGGTACTCAGCAGAGGTTCCTGGGCTTCAAGCGCAAAGGTCGAGCCGGAGATATTGTTGATTGCCTGCTCAACGCTGGCAAAGGTCTGAAGAGGGTGAATGGCGCCAACGCTGGCACCCTGCTTTCTGGCTGGCTCAAGGGTATCAACCGAATCAGCGCCGCTGCAGTGAACGACGCTCTGGCCGGAGTGCCAGTTTACGGTGGATACTACGGTGGCGATAGCGTCATCTGGGGTGGTGATGAAGACCAGCTCGGCGACATCAGCCACTGCCTGGCTACTGTCAAGGGCACGACAGCCGTCAATAGCCTGCGCCAGCTTCTCGGCTGATGTCTGGCTTCGACTGGAGACTGCGACCACTGATTGGCCACGTTCACTCAGCCTGATTGCCAGTGCCGTTCCTACTGTTCCAGCTCCGATAAATCCCAGCTTTGGCATTTCGCACCTCACTCCAAAGCCCGGAATAAAAATACCCTCTCAGGTACTACCAGAGAGGGCATCAAAACGTTTCTTATTTTTGCCGTCTCGGTCGTATCCGATCCAAGCGACCATCTGTTGTTAAACACCCCGGCGGCTCACCACCTGCCCGGTTGGTGGCCTTGTTCTCACCGGTACTTGAATACTATCAGGTGCAGGCGGATTTGTCAATAGCACCAGCTCTGTTTTAGGCTACGTAGTGACGCCTATTTATGCTATAATGCTGCAATTCACGAGGGCAATCAGGGTATTTTACGATGATTAGTACTTTAGAGGGGCAAGAGTAATGTCTGAAGAGCGTCTATCAAAACAGATTGAGTTCTTAATGGAGATTGACAGGCTGAAAACTGTTTTTCGAAGGGCATACATCGCAGATGCCAGTCGACGGGAAAACTCAGCCGAGCATAGCTGGCATGTGGCAACCACGGCACTGCTCCTGGCTGAGCACTGTCAGGAAGAGATTGAGCTGCTCCGGGTTATTAAAATGCTGCTCGTCCACGATATTGTTGAGATAGATGCCGGGGATACTGGTATTTACGATAGAATCGGCGCTATAGACAAGGCTGAGCGGGAAGACCGGGCGGCTGGGCGTATCTTTGGGCTGCTACCTGCCGGGCAGGCTCAGGAAATTCGAGAATTGTGGGACGAATTTGAAGGGGGCACGACTCCGGAAGCGAAGTTTGCCAGGGTACTCGACCGCCTCATGCCACTATTACACAACTACTATACCCAGGGGAAACGGTGGTTGGAGGATGGCATTACCTACGAACAGGTATTGGAAGTAAACCAGATTATTCAGGAAAGCTCTCAAGAATTGTGGAAGTTTGTTCTGGCAATGATTGAAGAAAGCGTTTCAAAGGGCTACCTGCCGAGGGCTGGGAAAATGGCAGGAGACTAATAGTTGTATTCGAGAGAGTTCTATCTCTGCTTCAACCCTTCTTTCGTCCGCATATCAGTGTACCCCGCCATATTGCGGATTCAGGCTGGCTCAGGCTCCTGATATAGGTTTCCAGTTCAGTAACCCCGCGCTCGAACTCACTCTGGGGCAGAAGACGATAGGTGGAAACATATTTGCCTTTTACCTTGCGCAGGTATTCCTCATCTATTACGATGCTATCGCCGAGTACTTGCTTGTGTTTAATATCCTGGAATCCGGTAGTGACCAGCAGGTCGCATATCACGGGTATGTCCGGGAATCTGGCCTTGTCGATATCAATAGCACCGGGGAAAAACCGTTTAAAGACCGGATGGTAGTTTTCGATTTGCTCGTGACTGGATGTCAGAAGGACCAGTGCTCCGTCCCTTAAGACCCGATGGCACTCAGAAAACATGAGTTTAAGGTTGCTTATCTGGTGAATGACATAGGTTGATGTTATGATATCAAAGCAGCTGTCACGGAAAGGCAGTCTGTTACTGGCTGCATCGGTGCATATTACCTCCAGTGATTTTCCCCTGGCTACTGCTAGCATGGGTAAGGAGATATCAATACCGACTACATCCAGATTCATCAAGTCAAGCAGTTGAGTGGCCAGGTTTCCGGTACCACAGCCCACATCCAGGACTCTCATTCCTTCCCGAATCCCACCAAAATCGCCCAGCTCTTCGGCTCGGTGCTTTGAGAACGCGCGATAGTCGTCGTATGTCTGTGAAATATCTGTATAGTCGATGCTCATTTCTTGCTCTGGATTATATCACCTTTATCGTGGCAAAGCGCAATGAAGCCTCTCGTTGTTTCTGGTTTGTGCTTATTAGGAGTATAATATGGCGGAGCCTGAGTGATATAATTGGGCTGGTGAGTAACCTGCAGGGGTGGAAATGCACGAGGCACTGCTTTCTGAGAAACGACCGTCCTCCTATGTCCGGTGTGGTACCTGCCAGTGGCGGTGCACTATCGGTCCGGGCAGGTCTGGCTTCTGTCGGATGTACCAGAACAAAGACGGGCAACTATATAACCTCAACTACGCTCAGGTCTCTTCAATGGCCGCAGACCCGATTGAGAAGAAGCCGCTGTTCCATTTCTATCCTGGGAGTCTTTGCTTTTCGCTGGGCGGCTGGGGCTGTAATTTTCACTGTGAGGGCTGTCAGAACTGGCAGATTTCGGCTGTTCGTGATAGGGAAAGGTGGTATGGTTCGCGCGAAGTATTGCCAGAGGCGGCAGTGGAACTGGCACAAAATTATGACTGTCAGGGTATCTCTTGGACGTATAACGAGCCGAGTATCTGGTTTGAGTATACTCTGGATTCAGCGCGTTTGGCCAAGGAGAAGGGACTGTATACCGTCTATGTTACCAACGGCTACCTGACTCCCGAGGCGCTGGACACCATTGGGCCATATCTGGATGCCTGGCGGGTGGATGTCAAGGGGTTTTCCGATTCTTTGTACCATAGACTGGCGAAGATTACTCACTGGAGGGGGATCCTCGAGGTGGCGGAGCGGGCTAGGCAAAAGTGGAACATGCATGTCGAGGTTGTTACTAACGTTATTCCAACCTTGAACGATGACGACGAACAGCTTGGGGGTATTGCCGGCTGGATACATGATAGGCTGGGCGAACTGACGCCATGGCACGTAACCCGGTTCCATCCCCAGTACCAGATGATGGACTTACCGGCGACCCCCCTTAATACGCTTGAGCATGCCTATGATATCGGGCGGGCTGCCGGTCTTAAATTCGTTTACCTGGGCAACGTTCCCGGGCACGAGGCGGAGAACACCGTCTGTTACTCCTGTGGCAACCTCAACGTAGCTCGGTCTGGCTATCAGACTCGAATAGTGGGGCTAACGGGGTCAAAATGTCGGTTCTGTGGGGCGGAGCTTAATTTCAGGATGAGTGATAGAGGAGGTGGGTATGATGATTAGAGAGCCTGTTGTTGCTGGGGGATTTTATCCGGGAACGGCTGACCGACTTAAATCAGTGTTAGAACAACTGGTAGAAGAGAAGGCGGTTAAGGAGGATGTGGTTGGTGCGCTCATGCCACACGCCGGATACGAGTACTCGGGTGGGGTAGCCGGGGCGACCATATCACGGGTCAAGTTCACAGATACATTCGTAATTATGGGGCCGGGTCATCGTCCCGGTCTGGGGGGGCCCTTCAGTATTATGACGGAGGGTGTCTGGAAAACGCCGTTGGGCGAGGTGGCGATTGATGAAGAGCTTGGTAAGAAGATACTAGCTTCATCACGATTCCTCAAGGAGGACTACGTAGCCCATCTTCAGGAGCACGCTGTTGAGGTGCAACTTCCCTTTTTACAGTACTTTAAGCCGGATGTCAGGATGGTGCCAATTGTCCTTGCCCACGCTGATGTCACTGTCTACCAGGAAATCGGCCAGGCGCTGGCCGGGGCAATCAGGGAGATTGGTAGGGAGGTGGTGATAATTGCCTCCGGTGATATGACCCATTATGAGCCGCAGAAGGTTGCTGAGCAGAAGGACCGGCAGGGGGTAGAGGCGATACTGAGCCTGGATGAGGTTGAGTTGTTGAAAAGAGTCCAGGAGCAGGATATATCGATGTGTGCCTATGCTCCAGCAGCTAGCATGATTGTGGCTGCTAAGGAGCTTGGAGCCGGAGGGGCGGAGCTAGTCAAGTATCAGACGAGTGGTGACACCACCGGTGACTATTCAGCGGTGGTTGGCTATGCCGGCATAATTATCAAAAAAGGCGAAATGTCTCCCATCGCTAAGCTGGCAAAGGATGTCGTTGAGAAATACGTTCGTGAGGGTGAGAGGCCCCGGCCAGAAGTCCTGACGCCCGAAATGAGAGGAAGGGCGGGGGTCTTCGTCTCTATTCACAAGAATGAAGCGTTGCGTGGCTGCATCGGTACTTTTGAGCCGGTGGAGAGTAACATTGCCGAGGAAATTGTCTCCAATGCTATCAGTTCAGCCACCAGGGACCCGCGTTTCCTGCCGATTACCGTTGATGAGCTTAAAGACCTCGATTACAGTGTCGATGTCCTGACAACTCCCGAGCCGATTGACAGCAAAGACCAGCTTGACCCGAAAAGGTACGGGGTTATTGTTGAGGCTGGGTGGCGGCGGGGTCTCCTTCTTCCTGACCTTGAAGGCGTCGACAGTGTTGACGAGCAGATTGATATCTGCCGCCAGAAGGCAGGAATTGCCCCGAATGAACCGGTCAACCTGTACCGCTTCGAGGTGAAGAGGCATAAGTGAGGGGAATTGAAAAAACGGGAAGACGATTAAGTGAAATTTTGGGAAACGAATCACTCGTGGTTAGCTTTGATTCGTTCTTCTGGTTATGTTAACCTGTTTGTGGTGAAAAGGTATTTGAGAGGGCGGAAGGATGATAAAAGACTTGATATTGAAAAACCGGAGCTATCGGAGGTTCCACGAGGATGTTGTATTAGAGCGTGAAACCCTGAGGGAGCTGGTTGACCTGGCGCGTTGTTCGGCATCAGGGTCGAACCGCCAGCCGCTGAAATACTTATTGTCCTGTACTCCGGAGAGCAATGCCAAGGTGTTCTCCACGCTGGCCTGGGCAGGCGCTCTCATGACCTGGCCTGGCCCACCTCAGGGGGAGCGTCCTTCAGCTTACATTATTATTCTTGGTGATAGGGCCATAAGTGATTCCTTTGGCGTCGACCACGGGATAGCGGCCCAGAGTATCATGCTGGGTGCTGTCGATAGGGGTCTGGGAGGCTGCATCATCTCCTCGATAGAGAGGGACGAACTACAGAAGTCACTCGATATCCCGGAGCGATATGAGATACTACTGGTGCTGGCGTTGGGCAAGCCCAAGGAAGAGGTAGTGCTTGAAGAACTCGAGCTGGGGGGTGATGTCCGCTACTGGCGTGATGCTGAGAGCGTCCATCACGTGCCCAAGCGGCGGTTAGATGACATAATCATTGGGTAGATGTAGTTAAGGTAATTCAACATTCACCTAAATAGATGTTATCGACGAATCTTATAGTCTTCATTAAGGTAATGTGCGCATGCTCGAAAGAGAAGACGAAATCCTACAGAAAGAAGATGAACGCCTCCAGTGGGAAGATAGTGGGTACTTAAAGGAAATACTGGAGTGCACAACAGAGTGTAAAGAGGTGGAATATAAGTCTGCTGTCAAGTTTGATAAAGGAACAGATTTTACTGCTAAATTAGTTAAGCATGTTCTGGGGTATGCAAATTCAGGTGGAGGGCATATAGTTATAGGTTATGCAGAGCAGTCAGATAAAAGCTATGCCCCTGATCCGGGACTTACAGAGGAAATCGTCGCATCATATGAACAAACGAAGTTTTGCAACCACATGAGAAAATACCTAAGGGGCCAAGATAGAGTCAAGGTCAAGATATACAAAAAGGAATATGCAGGGATTAAGTATCCAATAATTCGTGTATATCCGTTTCAGGAGCATCCGTTTGTTTGTACTGATGATTGGGAATCTCAATCTAAAAAAGGAGACTTTATTCTCACTAAAGGCGATGTATATATAAGAACTGAAAGTGCGGAAACCATTTGTTGTGTGAAGGTCGATATCAATGCGCTTCCAGAATGGAAACAGTTAATAAATCAAATAGCAATGACTCGGAGAACACTGAGATTATGAGGAACGTATCAAAGCAGATATTCCTGAATGCCCTGTCCTGTCCTGTACTGGGATGGGTATCACGGTGCGATGAAAACTTCCGGGCCGAACTAACCCTGGGTGAGAGGTTCCGTATGGAGCAGGGGGTGGAGGTCGGGCGGCGGGCAAGGAGTCTCTACCCCGGTGGGCGATTAACGTCCCCTAATATGTCGGTGGCCCTGGAGGAGACGAAAAGGGCACTGGCCGATGCCTCTGTGCCAGTAGTCTTTGAGGGTGCTTTTCTTATCGATGGCTTCGCGGCCAGGGCGGATGTGCTCGAAAGGACAGACGAGGGGTGGCACCTGGTCGAGGTGAAATCAGCTACCAACGACAGGGATGACTTCATTGATGACATGGCCTATACAACGATGGTCACATCTAAGTGTGGCCTCAATATCTGCCGCGTCTCACTGCTGCTCGTGTCACGTGACTATCGGCTGGGAATGCCGGACGAAAAGCTTTTCGTAGAGATAGACCATACCGACGAGGTGCTGCAAAGGGTCGAGGAGCTAGAGCCAGTCTGGCAGGAAATCGAGGAGATTACCAGGGCACCGATAATGCCGGAACCACAACTAATCTACGACTGCCGCCAGTGTGAGCTTTTCGGGGAGTGTGTGGGGAAGGATATTAAAAACCACCTCTTTAACCTGCCGCGGCTGAATGAGGCGAGGTTTGATGCGCTGTTGGCGCTCGGAATCAACCGTGTCGAGGATATACCCGAGGGATTCTCCCTGACTGAATACCAGGCCAGGGTGACCGACTGCGTGCGGAGAAATGAGACCTTCATCGGTGAAGGACTGAGAGACGAGCTATCAACAATAAAGTGGCCGGCGTACTATCTCGATTTCGAGACGGTGATGACGGCGATTCCACTGTACCCTGATATCGCGCCCTATACCCAGATTCCTACTCAATACTCGATACACAGGTGCCCTGAGGTCGGTGTTATTGACGGTCACTTTGAATACCTGGCTGACCCGGTCAGGGACTGCCGGGAGGAACTTGCGCAAAACCTCATCAGCGACCTGGGAGAAGAGGGCAGCATTATCGCATACTCCAATTTTGAAAAGGCTGTTATTAATAGCCTGGCGAGGCTGTTCCCCGACCTTTCCGACAGATTATTAGATTTGACAGACCGTATTGTGGACCTGGAGGCAATTATCAGGCGGAATTATTACCACCCGGACTTTTGTGGTAGCACTTCGGTGAAGCGGACTTACCCTGTTATGGCTTCAGAGATGACCAGCGATATCTTTGAGATAACGGATATTGATTTGATTCCTGTTCTTGTACCGGAGATGTCCTACGATGACCTAGCCATAGGTGATGGCGACTCGGCTTCAGCGGCCTTTGCCTACATGGCCCTGGGTAAAGACCCGGACCCGGAAACCACGAAGAGGAACCTGCTCGAGTACTGTAAGCTGGACACGCTGGCGATGGTCAGGCTGCACCAGCGGCTGGATGATATAGCTTAATATACCACCTGCTCTTCGATTAGCCGGTCGATTTCGCTCTGTGCCATGCCCAATAGCTCGCCGAGCACATACTGGTTATGCTCACCTATCAGCGGTGCCGGGCGGGGGGCTTTTGCCGGGGTGGTGGACAATCTCCAGGGTGGGCCTACCACCAACCTCTTTCCCAGCTCAGGGTGCTCTATCTCTTCGAACAGGCCCCGTTCTTTGATGTGGGGGTCTTTGGAGACCATATCGCCTCTGAGGGTGGGGATGGCAGCCACGCCGGCGCCTTGCAGGACTTCAGTCACCTCGTAGTCGGTATGTTTTATCGTCCACCCGGAGAGTAACCGGTGTAATTCGTCGCGGTTCTGCTGGCGACTCGGGGCATCGGCAAACCGGCTATCCTCGGTCCAGTCGGGAGAGCCAAGGGCTTTACAGAATGCCTGCCATTCGTCCTCGGTCGATACCGCGATAGTTACCCAGCAGTTTTCACCCTGGCATGGATAGCAGCCGTGCGGGGCCATAACGTCATCATCGTTACCATCGCGTTCCTTGACTCTTTGATTCATGGAGTAGTCAAGGAACGCCTCGCCCATGAGGCAACTGATAGCCTCTGACGACGAAAGGTCGATGTTCTGTCCCTTACCGGTACGCTGGCGGTAAATCAGGGCGGCCAGTATGGCGAAGGCTGAGGTTGTTCCCACCCTGGTATCGATAGCGCCGCTGAGCGTACTGGGTTCCTTATCGGGGTAACCTGAAATATAGGCCATTCCGCCCATGGCGGCAAAGGTCGGGGCATAACCGGAATAGTTTCCCTCCGGCCCGGTTGAGCCCAGCGCTGACGATGACAGCATGATAATGTCAGGCTTGATTTCTCTAAGGGCTTCGTAGCCGAGACCCAGCCTGTCCATCACCCCGGGACGCATGTTCTGGATTACTACATCGGCCTTTTTGACCAGTTCCTTCGCAACTTCGATGGCCCTGGGCTTGGTCAGGTTGAGGGTAAGGCTGAGCTTGTTCAGGTTAATGTCGTTGAAAACAGTCGACTGGTCCGGGCTGCCCATGGTAGGTCCGGTCATCAGGGAGCGGAGCCGGGTGTGGTCGAGTCGTTTAAGGCTCTCCACTTTTATAACCTCGGCCCCCAGGAGTGCCAGTAAGAGGTTGGCGTAGGGCCCGGCCCATGCCCAGGTAAAGTCGACTATTCTTATTCCATCAAGAGGGTACTCTTCCATATTCATGACCTTTCTGTCCTAGATAACGCCTGATGCTTTCATTTCCGCCAGTTCTTGGTCGGAGAGACCCAGTCGCCCGCAATAGATTTCTTGATTATGCTCACCCAAGAGTGGGGCGGCACGGTTTGCCTGCCAGGGGGTCTCCGAAAGTTTATACGAAGCCGATGGGTAGCTGAGCCTACCTGCTCTAGAGTGGACAATGTCAGCAAAGAACCCCCGCTCTTTCATCTGTGGCGATTTGAAGACATCGGCGGTTGAATTGACCGGTGCTGCCGGGCAGCCAAAGCTCTGACCGAGGTGGTATATCTCCTTCTTGGTGCGCTGGAGCATCCACTCATTGATGAGTGGTTGAAGCTCGCTGGCGTGCTCACTGCGGGCAAACTCGTCCTTGCACTTCTCACCCTTAGACCACTCCGGGTTACCCATCATGTTCATCATGGCTTCCCACTGGTGCTGCTGGGGGGCGAGGACAACTACATAGCCGTCTTTACATCGCATAAGGCCACCGAGCATGCCTCTTCGCCGCTCGACCATTGAGATGTCGTTGGTGAAGCTACCGATGTCTATCCTGTCCAGTGAGATGAGTGCTTCCTGCCTTGATACGTCTATGTGCTGGCCAGGGCCGCCGAGGATGTGTTTGAAGAGTGCTGCCAGTGTGGCCACAGCCCCACTGAGCCCGGCGTCATAGTCACCCAGGAAGCCACCACCCTTAACCGGAGGCAGAGCGGAATCTTGACTCATGCTATAAGAGAACCGGGCCTGCCCGCTAGAATGGTAGATATTGAGATGGTGAGCCCTGTATCCCCGATACGGGCCTGTTTGCCCGTAGGGCGTTATCGAGGTCATGACAAGTGAGGGGTTGACCTCCTTCAGAACATCGTAGCCCAGTCCGAGGTCTTTCATGGTGCTAGGGGAAGTATCTTCTATCAGGGCATCAGTGTTTTTCACCAGTTCCTTAAAGACCTTTTTAGCAGCGGGACTTCTCAGATTCAGGGTAATGCCCAGCTTGCTGGTGTTGAGGTAGAGAAATAAGCTGCTTTGTTCGGGGTCGGGGCTGTCATTGGGGAAGGGGCCTCTATGACGTGCTGCATCGCCGGTACCGGGTTCTTCAACCTTTATCACCTCCGCACCGAGGTCGGCGAGGAGCTTGCTGCAGTAGGGGCCACTAACAAAGCTACAGTATTCGAGTACCTTTATTCCGGATAACGCCTGTTCCATAGTCTCAGTACTTCCAATCCAGGTCTTTTTCCACGATTTACTTATCTTGCCATTATTACATATTTATCTAGGCGGGCTACTCCTGTCAAGAAATCCTGTTCTGTTATCACATATTATGATGCACCAAGTCATGTGGCCAACTCTGTCAAGAATGGTATAATAGGAGTCCGATTATCTGTTCCACAGAGGGATACGGGGGGCAGGTAGATACAGTATCATGGATATGTTTGACCGTCAGCGCGAAGAACAGATGAGCAAAGGGGCACCCCTGGCGGCCCGGATGAGGCCGGCTACCCTCGATGCCTTTGTTGGGCAGGAGCACCTCGTGGGGGAGGGGCATGTCATCAGAAATGCCATCGAAAGCGGGCAGATTCCGTCGGTCATCCTGTGGGGGCCACCGGGCAGTGGCAAAACGACGCTGGCCTTCGTCATCGCCAATACCACCGATTCACACTTCAGTTCGGTGAGTGCCGTTAGTGCTGGGGTGGCTGATTTACGGCGCATAATACAGGAGGCCAGGGAGCGCCTCAGTCTCCACCAGCAGAAGACTATCCTGTTTATCGATGAGATACACCGCTTCAACAAGGCCCAGCAGGACGCTGTCCTGCCTTTTGTCGAGGATGGCACGGTTACCCTGATTGGTGCCACCACTGAGAACCCCTCCTTCGAGGTCAATGCCCCTTTGTTGTCGCGGTGCCGGGTGCTGGTACTGAATCCGCTGACTGACGATGAGATACGTATCATCATTCTAAAGGCTCTGGGTGATAGCGACCGCGGGCTTGGTCAACTGGATGTCGAGGTTGACGATGAGGCAATGGCCCACCTGATAATGATGTCGAGCCACGATGCCCGAATTGCACTCAACACAGTGGAGCTGGCTGTACTGACAGCTCCGCCTGACCGCAGCGGTAAGCGCCATGTTACCCTGCCGATTGTCGAGGACGCCGCCCAGAAACGGATGCTGCGCTATGACAAGGCCGGCGAGGAGCATTTCGACCTGATATCGGCGTTGCATAAGTCGATGCGCGGCTCTGACCCGGACGCCGCTCTGTACTGGCTGGGGAGGATGCTGGAGGCGGGGGAGGACCCTCTCTATGTGGCCCGTCGTCTGGTACGTTTTGCCTCGGAGGATGTTGGTATGGCCGACCCGCAGGCACTGGTGGTGGCCATGGCTGCTCAACAGGCTGTCCACTTTATTGGTTTGCCTGAGGGAAACCTGGCTCTGGCCGAGGCGGCGGTCTATCTGGCGACATCTCCCAAGAGTAACTCCCTGTACCGGGCCTACTCTGAGGTGCAGGCTGAGGTAAAAGAAGGCTCCAATGACCCGGTACCGCTGCACCTGCGCAATGCGGTAACACCATTGATGAGACAGGTCGGCTACGGCAAGGGGTACAAGTATGCCCACGATTATGAAGGGCATTTCGTCGGGCAGCAGAACCTGCCTGATTCACTTCAGGGAAAGAAGTTCTATCAGCCCGGCGACCAGGGGTATGAGAAACAGGTTGTGGCCCGACTCAACACATGGAGGCCGGGTAAGAAACAACGAGTCAGGAAAGCGAGTAATAAAGTGAATAGTAGCCGTGTCGAGTTCCGCTGTGGAGAGATTACCCTAGAAGGTGAGTGGCACCTGCCCCAGGGTGATGGGCCTTTCCCAGTGGTGGTTGTCTGCCACCCGCACTCTCTCTATGGCGGGAATATGCATAATAACGTCGTGGTGGCTATCTGTGAAGTGCTTGGGAGGCAGGGAATAGCGGCGCTTCGGTTCAACTTCCGTGGTGTGGAGGGGAGTGGTGGTCAGTTCGGTGGTGGGGTTGCCGAGCGAGATGATGTTAAAGCGGCTCTGGACTTTGTGGCATCAGCGGAGAACATAAATCCTGAAAAGGTCGGGCTGGCAGGCTATTCCTTCGGTGGTAGTGTTGCCCTACCGGTTGCCCTGGAAGACGAGCGCGTTCGTTACCTGACGCTGGTGTCACCGGCCCTGACGGAGTCGGGCTGGCAGCAACTGGAGAAATACTCGCAGCCGAAGCTCGTCATCGTGGGTGGTAGTGACTCGGTAATACGGCTGGAGCAGTTTCAGCAGCTCGCCAAGGCAGCCCGTAATTCTGAAGAGTACCAGACGGTAATCGGAGCTGACCATTTCTGGTGGGGATTTGAGGCGGAGCTGACTCAGAAGGTGGCCGATTTCTTTGCGGCTGTGTGCAGGTAGGATGGTGGATGCCTTTAGAGTTGTCTAGTCACCAGTTAGGCGGGCCAGTTCTTCGTGTACCTCGTCCGGGAAATCGGTAATAACACCGTCAACGTCCATCGCTAGGGCAGTACGTACTTGATTCATGTCAACACAGCCCCAGATGAATACCAGAAGGCCTGCGTTGCGGGTCTGCTCCAATAGCTCAGTATTTACATGCGGGAATCTTGCTACTACCATGTCAGAGCTAACTGACCGTGCCAATTCTACTGGTTCTTTGATTTCGAAGGCAGTGAGGATACCCCTCTGAATCTCAGGGACAAGGCGGGCCAGTTCGATAACGATGTCCTGATTGAAGGAGGTCAGGACAACCTCCTCTGGCTGAAGATAAGCTCGGACTGAACTCAGGAACCTGTCCAGTGATGATACCCTTTTTACCTCTATATTCAGCAGTGTCTTCCCCTGACATAGTTCCAGGGTCTGCTCCAGCGTCGGTATGAGGTACTTCCCTTCCAGTTTGATATCTTGGACCTCACTAAGTGTCATCTGGCTGATGTCACGGCCAAGTATTGCGTTGTCATGGAATACGATGAACCCGTTGTCGGCTGTTTCATGGATGTCGCACTCGATACCGTCGACGGGTATGCCGATGGCGGCTTCAAAGGCTTCCAGTGTATTATCCGGAAACTGCCTGGTAAAGCCCCGGTGGGCGATATTGAGGACGCGTTTCATGAGATACTCAGCCTCGTTAGGTGATTTCCCAGTCCCTATAACCCTGCTGTATTGTTGCTAGGTACTCACGTGAGGGTGGGGTCTCTTCGGACTGCTCCCGTTTGGCATAGGCGATTGCCCTGACCGCTTCCCCGTCCTCGTTGATTACCAGCACGTTTACTCGGTTATAGACTGCAGGAGCGTTTTCGTATCGGTCAAGTCGCTGGAGACACTGCTCAGAGACATCGTAGACTGCCCCGACGACCTTCTCACCCTGGAAAGGCTTGATACTGGCATAGCCGCCACGCCACTGCCTGGACCAGCCGGTGAATATCAGCCTGTAATTGGGCAGTACGGCCCGGAATAGAGGTTTGCTGTCGGGGCAGCGTTCCTTCATCTGTTTCCGACTCAGATTACTGGCGTAGGCGAAGTAGTACATACTCTCCTCTTCTTACATCTGTAGGTATTATACACCAATCGACGGCGAAATATGGCCCCCTTAAAACAGGATTGAGAAAAGAGGGGTAGTGTGTCATAATCTGATTGGCAGCCTCTAGGTTGCCGGATTTCTTGTTCAAGAGGCGGGATAAGGTACGATGATTGTTGAGATGAAAACAGGTGCGGGTAAAGAGGCGGTAGACACTGTTGTCGAAAGGGCAAGGTCACTGGGATTTGATGTCCAGTTGAACCTTGGCACCGATAAGACAGTGGTGGCTATTTTGGGAGGCAATACCGGGCAGCTATCAACTGATGTATTCGCTGTGCTTCCAGAGGTGGAGAGCGTTACCCGAATCATGAAGCCCTACAAGCTGGCATCCCGCGAATTTAGGGAGAGAGACAGCATTGTCTCAATTGATGGGGTGGAGGTAGGGGGTAAGCGTGTTGTCGTTATGGCCGGGCCTTGTGCTGTGGAGAGCGAGGAGCAGCTTATGGAGGCAGCAAAGGCGGTGAAGAAGGCCGGGGCCAGCATCTTGCGTGGCGGGGCCTTCAAACCGCGGACTTCTCCATTCAGCTTTCAGGGACTAGAGGAAGCCGGACTGGAGTTACTGGCGAAGGCGAGGGAGAAGTTGGGTCTGCCGGTTGTCACCGAGGTGGTTGACCCTCACGAGGTAGATTTGGTGGCTGGCTCGGCGGACATTCTCCAAGTTGGCTCCCGCAATATGCAGAACTACGCTCTGCTGACGGAGGTTGGCAAGAGCCATCGGCCGACTGTGCTGAAACGGGGATTCTCCTGTACGATTACCGAGTGGCTCACGGCGGCCGATTATGTACTGGCTGAGGGTAACGACAAGGTTATTCTCTGCGAGCGGGGCATCAGGACGTTTGAAGACAGTACCCGTTTTTCACTGGACATCTCCGCGATTCCGGTCCTTAAGAGGTCCAGCCATCTGCCGGTGATTGTTGACCCCAGCCATGCCGCCGGTCACTACGCTCTGGTGCCGGCGATAGCCCGGGCAGCAATCGCTGCCGGTGCCGATGGGCTGCTGATTGAGGTCCATCCCAATCCAGAGGAAGCCCTGGTGGACGGCCTACAGTCGTTGACGCCAACCCACTTTACCTCGTTAATGGACGAGTTGCGGGTAGTCGCCAGTTCGGTAGGCAGGTACATCTAGCATAGTGATAAAACTCTGGACCGGGCAGATGAGCGCAGCCGACCGGAAGAGTCGGCTGTACTGGTAGTATCGCTGCTGTCCAGTTTAGGTTGAAGGGTACCTACTGCCTAAGCTATACTTAGCTTGAGTACGTACGTTGTGCAGGAGGGGATTTATTGCTGAAGAGTCATAGTTGTGGCGAGCTCCGGAAGGGTGATGTCGGGAAGAGGGTGACACTGGCCGGTTGGGTAGACCGCCGTCGTGACCACGGCGGGCTGATATTTATCGACCTTCGTGACCGTGAAGGTGTAT
>SMTZ1_10002718_pt1 | contig 55964 bp, 51 predicted proteins | sample DeeMarSWOR136_30_FD_25667 | JGI IMG/M metagenome (IMG submission 25667) | reverse complement strand
TCCTGGGCCTGCACGTTGCCCCTATTGACATGATGGGGGCGTCCAACAAGCTTCGTGGGAATTTGGGTTGCGGGTCTGTAAGACCACCTCCCAACGGTCCCTAGAGCCCAATTTTGGCCATTCCCTCTTTGGGAATTATGATAGGAATTTCTGGGATACGAGGCTAGCTGGCATCCTCCTCATTTTCAATTGCATATTTCACATTCACCTCAATATCCGAACGAAGTGAATGGTATACGGAGCAGTATTTGTTCAGAGATAGGTCAATGGCCCTATCGATTTTCTTCGGCGTAATACCTTGACCCGAAATATGAATCATGATGTCTACGGACGTGTAATATTGAGGCGCTGTCAGCTTTCGAGCACCTTCGGCTTCAACTTCATATTTTGAAACAGTGCATCTCATCTTCCGCAAAATATGGACCACATCGATTGAGATACAGCCAGCTATACTCAGAAGAAGGGTTTCTGTTGGTGAGCAGCCCTCCTCGTATTTCACATCAAACTCAACTTCGTACCCCCGTTGAGTCATCCCAATAAAGTAGAGATCCCTCTCAAGGGCCAGCCTCGCTTTGTTCACGGGTAAGATTTGTGCCTTGTAATCCTCCAGTGCCGTTTCCACAGTTCGGTCTTCTCGGTCAACCATTTGAGACATGTTCCCTCCCTCTCTCATCGTCGCAGTTCTTTCAAGCCCAAAAAAAAGCTTGATCCGGGAAAACGTACCCCTATCAAGCCCGACACCGTTAGTCAAGAGATACCCGCATGGCCGGTGTCATTCCCACGCTATTCCGCAGCTCCAAAGACTATCTCAACAGCCACACCACCAATCCCCCCAGGACAAAGGAGGACATGAAAATGAGCATGAGCACCGCTTTGCTCATAGGCAACTTTTTTTTGGTCTTCTTCAAGCCGAATGTGAGGAGGACATCCTCGTCGGAGAGTCCCTTCACTTTCAGCCTCCAATCCTGTGATCCGCTATCGACCCACGTCGCCCCCTGCGCGAATGAACCGACATCATCCACGACAGTACCGCAGTAAAGGCACTTGTTCTTGCCTTCCGGCACACTGTGATCGCACTTTGGGCACTGCACCATCGGCCTCCTGAATAGGCACGGAATATTTAATTATATCATGAACCATCAAAATAAGGCGACATTGAAGCTCAAATCATGGCCGGCCTAGAAGTACACATACCCTTCTATACCATAGATCTGCCTGTCCTCTTCTGTGGGCTTCAGTCTCCTGCTGAGGGCTCTATGGACCGCTATCGCTGCAATCACACTGTCCAGGGCATCTCCGCCTCTGTTTTCAACAACAGCTTTGGCGACCCCGGGTTTTTCGAGACGCATTCGGTGTGTACCCAGAATCTCACGAAGGACCTGCGCCCTCGCCTTCCGATGTTCCGAGGTAGCGCCTTTGTATCTGTGCCCATAGAGGCTGAGTCTCTTTAGCGTAGATGCAGGACAGATTTCAAGGACCACCGGCTTCTTGGCTGAAGGCTTTTGCACGGGCATGATGCGGACAAGGTCGTTCCGGATCAGAGGATTCAGAACCGCTGAGATCCCAAAAAAGGTCTGCTTGTAAATTCTCAAGTTATACGGGGAAAAAGGCGTCTTGGCTTGCTCTTCTGTCTTCCGTCTCTTTTCCCGGCCCTTGCCCGAAGACAGGCAGGATTCCCGGAATTTCTCAGGGCCCTCATATTTCTCTGGAAAGGCAACAAGAAATTCTACCAAACCTCGAGAACCCGCCAAATCCCTGGGAAGACCAAAAGGAAAATCCAGACCAAAGGCGCCGTTCGGCTCTGACAGAATATACGCTCTCAAAGCCTTTAAAGATGCTGTTCGGTCATCGCCCGAGCCGGGCAATTCGTTCCCTCGCAGGCAATCGTCGATGCAGAGCACGCCCTCTTTCACAGTGCCCTTTGTCATCCACATCTTCCGGCCTGCGTCACGGGCGCCGCTGAAATCAACACCATAGATCGTTCGCCTGGGTTTCAATCATCACCTCTGCTATACCCCAAGCCCAGTTTCTTTGGTTCACCCAGCCAGCATAAATCCAATTTCGGGCTAGTCTCGTGTCCCAGAAATAACTTGAAAAAGTTCTCGCTTGCTTGAGGGGCTGTCACGGGGTGGTCGTCCAGCCCGCGACGGCCCCATAAAAATCGAATTCTGGCCATTCCCTGTTTGGGAATTATTGTAGGGATTTCTGGGACGTGATACGAGTCCTTAGTTGGATAAATAACCGTGTCATTTCGAAGGAACGAAGGGACTGAGAAATCTTCGATAACAGTAGTGAAAATTTCTCCCGGAGTTTACCTTGAGGCACTCGAAGGGGTCGAAATGACATAACGCGGACTTCCGCAACTAAGTACTGGTCCTTTGCAACAACAGTGTCGGGTGGCCCGACCACGACAGTGCCAACAAGGCGCGCCGAGCCTCTATTCGGGATCATGTCTTTCCTGGTATTCAAAAGGCCCGTCCAGAAGGGTAACGGGCCATCACGCCGGATGGAACTTGGGTGGGAATGAAAGAGATCTCTCTTGCTGGACAGCGGGTGTCTGAACCGCGCCGCTCTTGAACAATTCTCAGGAGTCTTCCGTGGATTTGCCCGTCGGGTCTGCCATGGTCTGAGCAGTTGTTTTGGCCGGCTCATCTTCGCCCAAAATCTGCTGAAGAACGCTCTCCCCGCCTCTCGGTGCCGGTGCCTCTTCGGGTAAGTAGAGCATCACCCCACCCCTCACCGGACGGGTAATGATTCTTCCTTGTTCGGCGAGCCTGTTCGTGACCTCTACCGGATTCTTGTCGAAATATTCCCTAAATGCTCTGTTGAATCCACTGTAGACCGTGTGAATCCCCTTGTACGGCGGCTTGCGCAGTTTCTTGATGGCCCTCACGATAAAATCGTACTCTGAAATCCGCCTCTCTTCACTTTCGGGCATAAGATTTCCTCCTCTCTCCCTGTTTCTCGGTTTGCTCAATCCGGGACGGATGCAAAATTTTCAGGCCCTTATCGCCTTCGCAGGGCGGATATGATCCCTCTCACTTCTTTACCCCAATCCGCCACTTGCTCCGGTCGTGAGATCACCTTGGTCACGATTTCTTGCGAACCTGAAAATGTTTTGTACGCCTGTTTGACTCTAATTGAAAGCCCTTTCTTCACATAGGCACCCAGACCGAGCAAAACACTGGCGATGAGGGTTTCATCCTCAATGGGTAAATCCAAGGTGAAATATCTGTCCGTTATGGATACACCAAGATCTTTCGGGTCCACGGTTCACCACCTCCTTCTCTCGATTCATCCATTCTAGATCCATAACCAGCCCCCGTATTCCAAGTGTCCGACTTCATTCAGAGAAGGTCAACACCCCCACTACCCGTTTCTGGAAGCCGCACCTTTTTTCGGAAAGTCACGTTTTACAGCAGTTCTACATAGCCATAAGAGGCTGATTTCGAGAGAAAACGAGAAAAGACCTCAAACAGAGAAATTATAGTGAGATCAGGGGAGTGAGTCAAGGCTGGGGAGCTGTTTCCCTTGGTTTGGGAGAAGAATTTTCAGAATGGGTTGTGAACGGTCGAAAGAGGGGGAGAAAGGGGGGCCATATGGGATCTCACCCATCGGCATGGGTCTTTAGCTTGAGAAGAGTCCCAGTTGTCGGTCTGAAAGCGACTCCGCGGTTGCGTCCTCAGGCTCGTAGGCCAGCACCGTGTTTCTGCCTTTATCCTTTGCCTGGTATAAGACGCGATCCGCCGCATTCAACAGCCCGTTCCAGTCCTCGACACCTTCCTCCAGCGCGCCCGCCACACCAATGCTGACGGTCACGTGAAAGGATTCATTCTCCCAGTAAAAGGCATGCCCTTCAATCTGGCGCCTCAGCTTATGGGCAACCTTCATAGCCATTTTCTGGCTTGTTTCGAGAAGAATGACCGCCATTTCGTCCCCGCCGTATCGAGCCACCAAGTCGGTGCTTCGGACAGAATCCTTGAGAATCTGTGCAATCTCCTGCAGAACAGAATCCCCACAGGGATGTCCGAAGTTGTCGTTGACTTCCTTGAAATAGTCAATATCGAGCATGAGGAAGGCAAAGCTCCGCTTGTAACGGATAGCCCGCTTGTATTCTATCTCCAGCATGTGCACGAGGTGTCTGTGATTGTACAAGCCCGTGAGCCCATCCGTGATGGACAATTCCTGCAACTGCTTGATGACTTCAACGAGTTCCGCCGTCCTTCTCTCAACGTCTTTATCGAATTTCTCGCGGGCCTTTTGGAGCATTTCTTCCGCCGCCATGACCTTGGAATGGAGCAGGGTATTCTCAATAGCGAGCGCCGCCGGACTGCTCAATACTCCAAAGACCAAAGCGTCTTTTTCTGTGAAATCCGCTTGTCCGTCCAGAGCGTATGCATAAATCACCCCAAGGACACCCTTTCCAGTTTTCAAAGGCAAACAAAGAATCGACTTGACCTGGCGCATTCCCGCACGGTCTGGATGATCTTCTTCCTGCTCAACAAAAGACTGTGGTTGAATAAAAGCCTTGGCTTCCTGCATGACACGATCAACGATGGGCTTACTGTACCTCACCTTTGCTTGATCCTTTGAGCGAGATATCATCTCCTTGACGTATCCGGAATGATCATCCTTCACCAGCACGACACCGCCCCTTATGCCCTTGAAATACAGAAATAGGCAATCCATGATCTTCTCACAGATCTCTTTGAGGTCCGTAGATTGTGCCAGAGCAGCCATGGTCTCAAAGATCTTTTCCGGTGCTCCATGATGTTTCATCCGTGCATCCTTAAGATGAGATATCGATCTCGTCAAAGAGAAAATACCTCCAGCACGCCCCATGAATTCAAACCCCTAAAAAAAAGAGCCACCCTTCCAAGAAATTTTCGCATATCTTGGGCGAGCAGCCGAAAGGGGTTCATTTTCCAGTTCCTGGGACATAAGATCAAATAAGGGCAAGTCCTGGTGAAAAGACTTACCCTAACACGTCTCACGATCAGATTTGCGAAGTGAATGAATTGCCTTGAGCTCTTATAGGCTACTTTCAGCACGACAGAGAAAGAACGCCGTGTACTTCCTTCTCGGAATGAGAGGAACCGACACCCCTGGAGTCGCTCTTCCTATCTTTGTTTTCAAAATTATAGTCCAAAAAAGGTGTCATGGTCAAGCGCAAATACCGGCACTGCCGGCCGTCTCTCCAAATTCACGAATCCGGTATGTTCTGCCCTTTACCCGGATGAAAGGCGCATCATTGTCGTATTCCATGAGAGGAGCGATTCGAATGAGGGCTTGCTCAGTGAACTTGATCCGGTCTTCCCCCGCCTGCATATAGAGGCTGTCATTTTTTATGAACAGCTTCTTGGGTTTCAGCTTTATTCGCTTTTTCGTGTTCAAAACGAGGGTGATGTCTTCCTCCCTGATCACATCAAAGACAAACAGGGCCGTGTCTTCATAGGGAAAGTAGACCTTCTCCCTGTAGCCCCTGTGCTCTTGTGCCAGATGATAGCCGTCCTTGTCTTTTCTAATGCATGCGTGAAAGTGGTTAATAATTTTCCTGTGCTCGAATTTTCCCTGCTCGTTATGCCAGAACCCATTCTTGTCCAGCCAGAACACGGCCTCTTGTTTAGAAATCACCACTTCCTTCAATCGGCTTCCCACAGTACAGTCAACCCTCCAGGATCTTTGCACGCTTCAAGAAAGGTCGCAAAAAACTTTTTCCTGAAGGTAAGGCAATTCCCTTTCAAAGTCTACCTTAATTCAGACATTCATGCCCAGATTTGCATTAGAACTCAGTCCCTTGATTCATAAATCCTATGACATATTTATTCCCTCGGGACTGAGTGCTGCCCTTGGCCGTGAGACTTGTCGACGAGCCTCACGGCCGAACGGCTCGACGCCGAATGGCTCAAGTCGAGTCGCTCGGGGCCGAACGAAGTGAGTGATCCGACAGGTTCTGGCCATGAAAATACATCACAGTAATTGCGAATCGAAGCACTTAGCCTGTTGACACCTGGCAACCATTTCTCTAGAATTCCTTGTAGGCATGTACGCGATCACCTGCCGGGCTCTTCGCACGAGCATCGCCTTGAACGCGAAATCCGACCTCTGATGAGAAACCACTTTGGACCCGGGTCGGGCTTCAGGCACGACCACATTCTCCAAATGGTCTCACCCCTACTTATTCGAATCCAAAGCGGGCCCGGTCGCCAAGAACCTTTTCCGCATTTCCCATTCGGCCTATGAAACTGTGTCCAAATTGTGACCAGCCTGTTGGTGAGGAAATCGCCATCTGCCCCTCCTGCGGAAGCGAGATCGGGATTGGCAGAGAGTATATCGACGACTACCGAATCGTTGATGTTCTCCACGAAGGCCACTCCAGCTTTCTCTGCCGGGCGATTCGGGAGCGTACGAATGAGATGGTCATGATCCGCCTCTTTACATCCCAATCCGGGGTTGAGGAAGAAGCGGCCGCAAAGCTCAGACGAGAGATCGAGGAACTCAAGAAACTGCCCCTTGAGGGCTTTGTCAGACACTATGCCATCAGGCGCTCCTCCGATGGTCTGTGGTACCGCATCAGCGAATGGATCGATGCCGAAAATTGGGGCTCTTTGCTGGCTTCCGGCCGACTCAGTGACCGCCGTGTCTTGCTTGATCTGTTCCTGCAGATGGCTTCAGCCCTTTCCGTGCTCCATCAATACGGCTATTTCATCCCTCATCTTATTCTGAACGACATCATGGTGATTACCGGCGAGGATGGAAACCTAGAGATCAAAATCGACTACAAGCTCTTTCGCTTCTTTGATCCCAAGCTGATCCGCCCGGGACCGATGTTGAAGCGACTCATGGCCTGCCACCCCGATATTGTCCAAGAGCGGCCCCTCGATTTCAGGAGTGATATCTGGTCCCTGGGTAAAATCTTTCTAGAGCTTCTCACCGCCGACCTGGAAGCGACCGATTTTCTTTCCAAGATAGAAGAACTCGATTTATCTCATGAATTCAAAGTCCTACTCAAAGTCATGCTTGCCGACGACCCCGACATGCGTCCCAGATCCATGGCCGAGGTGGCCAAGTCCCTTGCGCGGATCAAGGCGGAAGAGATTGAAATGGTGGAAAGAGAGCAACTTGAGGCGGCGGTCGCCCCCAAAAGGAAGATTAAGAGGCTTAAGAAGCGGATTGGAGTCTTGGCGGCCCTCGTTGTCTTGCTTGTTATCGCCGGTTTCTTGGCATGGTTTCAATGGGGCCCCGGAAAGAGGGACTTGGGCGCCTCACTGGAACGTTACGCCAACGAGTATGCGCCCTCAGTGGCCTTTCTCGTGGTCGAATACTGGCTGGAGAGGGATGAAGGCGTATTGTACCGAAACCGCGCTGAGGGCACGGCCTTCCTTGTGGCCGATGACGGCACCATGCTGACCAGCCGCCATGTGGCCTGCCCTTGGATGGAGGATGTCACGTTTTTCGCCATGGCACAACATCTCAGGCTCAGCAAGAAAACCCCCAGCTTTGGTTTTCATATGTATCTCTGGTTTGAAGGCGCCAAGGCTTTTAACCGTGCAGGGAGGCTTCTGGAGAGCTCTGAGCTGGGTGATCTCTATTTCACCGAAAATGCTTACAGCACAGATTCAACGCCTCGCGTGTCCATTGCCGGTATACCGAAGACTCCGGTGCGAACGCAGCAGGTATTGGCCTCGCCGTTGAAGGATGACTTCGCCGTCCTGAAGATAGACCCAATACCGGCGGGGATAAAGCCCCTGCCCCTTGATCTCAAGATGGACACGCAGAAGGTGCCCAAGCTTTCAAGGTTCATTACATTGGGCTTTCCTTTGGGAAGCCGAACTCAGGCGGCCACCGTAAATGTGAGTGTGACAAGCGGCCACGTACGACGTTCCTTTGAGAACATGCTTCAGGTGGACGCCTCTATTTACGCAGGGAACAGCGGCGGCCCTGTCATTGATGCGCAGGGCAAAGTCATCGGTATCCTCTGCGGCGTGGCCACAGAACGGGCCCAGGGCCTGTTCTCCATGGTCACTCCTAGGTGGGACATGGGCATGGTTCTCCCCGTGACCAGGGCTGTCCAGTTCCTGACGGAACTGAAGGCCGGACAAATGAAATGGAATGGCATCCCCGACTTTTCGGTTGAAGACGTCCTGAAGCAGATTGCTGAAGCGGCATCGAAGGGACGGTGGGCTGAGGCTCAGGCCACAGCGGACAGGGAAATGAAAACGAGCCAGCAGCCCCCATTGGTCATGGCTGCCGGGATGATGCATTTCTGCACGGGTGACCTTGCGGGATCCAGAGAGCTTTTTTCCCAGTGTCTATCCATGGATGCGGAAAACAGCGACGCCAAGTTCATGCTTTACCTCATCGACTGGCTAAGAGGCCACAAAACCAGTCCCCTGCGGCAGGAACTCCTCTCCCTGGACTGGCGATCACCCGAAGGCTTGGTGGATGAGGACTCGGCCCTCAAGGGATGGTATACGGAAAAAGAGAAGGGTTGGCTTTATTATGTGGTGGGCTTGATTCACCTCAACGGTGGGAACTGGGAGCAGGCAGAAAGGCTGTTCCGGGAGTCCGTGCTTTCAGCTGACGCCGATGCCTGGGAATTCGTCCTTCCCCACTCCAAACTGGAGGAAGTCCAAAAAAAGCGACGGGCGGTGATTCAGAGCGGCAAAGCCTTGGCCGATTACAATGCGGATGTGGAGGCTTTTTACACGGCTGAGGAAAAGAACCGGAAAGAAAAGCAAAGCCGCAAGACTGAACTCGCCCCCGTCGTGGCCGAACTGTCGGAGCAGGCGGAGACGATCGCAGACAAGTTGAAGATCCTGGAAAAACTCCGTGAGATCTACCCCCATGACAGGGATGTCCTTCTGGCGCTCGCTTTTTACAGTGCCGCAGCAGACACCATGCCGCAGGCTCTGGAATATCTTGAGGCCTTTTTCCAAGGGGGGGGCCGCGAAGAGTCAGGCCTGATGAGCGCCGGACTCCTAGAAGCCGGTATTCTCCATTACCAGGGGCTTGAAGAAAAGGCCAGAGCATGCCTGGAATCTTACGTCCGTGAGACAAGGGACCCGTGGTATCTCGCCATCGGGGAGTACCTTTTAGGGAAGAGCACCGAGGAATCCTGGAAAGGGAAAGCTGGAGAATGCCCTGAAAACCTCATCGCTGCTTACACGCCTTTGGGGTTCTGGGCCGAGGGATCAAAAGACGGAGACAGGGCAGTGAGGTATTACAAAGAAGCACTGGGATCATTTCTGGATGACTGGCTTGAATACGACTTTGCACGAGTGCGCCTGAAAAAGCTCAGGACGCCTTCAGACTAGCGAAGCGTCGCCCTCTCCATTTTGACTCAAAATAACCCGAGCGTTAATGCCACCTCATCCATATGGCCCATTGGCCTTCGCCGGCATCCCCCGCTCTTTGGACAGAGGAGATTACTTCGGCTTTTAACCAGGCATACAGAGTACCGCTCTCATCTTGATGTCAAACATGCTGGCGGCATAGGCCGGCTTCATCACCACCGCTGTATCAGCCCCATGGCCCGACCCCGCTACAACGACCACGTCTTCTTTCGGGGTCACAAATCCGTGCTCAGCCGCCATGACGGCAACCTCAACCACCACCTTCATCCCCTGGGAGAACATCCTCAGCGTGTCGGCAACGACATTGAGGGGGATGAAACCACTTTTGTATTTGTTCTCAAAGGTTCTCTCCGTCCCGCTCAGAGCATGGATCCCCCGCACAATCCGAATGCCTTGCTTAACGAGGGTGTCATGGTTCCGGTCGAACTCCTGCACCTCATCTGCATACTTGCTGCCGGCCCCATAGGTCACCGCAATGATCTCCAACGAAGGCGCTGCTTTCTTGTGCAATCTCAAGGCCGTTTTTCCTGTTGAAGAGGCAACAACGATTTTTCCGATCTTTCGCTCCTCACAGCCGGCCAGGGCGAGCTCCAGCGCCATGTCCGTGTTGATCGGCCCCTTTTTGTCAAAATAGAAAACCTTCCCTTCCCTACCATGGCTCATCGTTTCACCTCCACGACATTCAGCGGGCTATAGCAAAGCCGCAGGATTGAGTGCGAATCAATCAAATCGGTGATCATTCGTGACCTACCCGAAGATCCGCTTGACTGACGTCTGGTTGTCAAATCCCCCTTGGGAGGCTGTCCGACAACCCATTAAACAGGCCCTTCTGTCATTTCCAAACCCGCCAAAAGGCGACGGGATCTTCGACAGTCACTTCAGAAAAGCCCCATGACCCTCGTATATTTGACGTTCCATGTAAACAATTTGATGCTCCGAGTAGTATTAAGATCTCTCCCGGAGTTCACTCTGTCTTGGACCCTGAGGCTACATTCGGCCCGAGCCATTCGGCCTCGAGCCGTTCGGCCGTGAGGCTCGTCGACAAGTCTCATGGCCGAGGGCAGGCCGAAGGGAGTTGGCCAAAGGGGTGGAAATGACATGTTCATAGAGAAACGATCGACTAATCCACGAGGAGTCTTTGAATGGCCAAAAGGAGTTCTTCTATACGGAAAGGCTTGCTAAAAATTCGCACCGCGCCAAACCCTTCGGCTATTTCGAGATAGGGCTCAGGCCCGAGGCGTCCGCCTCCGGACATGGCCACAATCTTCACATCAGGATACTCCGACCTCAGATCGAGGATGGTCTCCATGCCCCCTTTCTTGGGCATGATCATGTCTGTAATGATCAGGTCGGCCGGGTTTTCACGAAAGAGCCTTATCCCCTCATCACCGTCAGGCGCAACCGCCACCTCGTATCCGGCCCGCTCCAGCACACGCTGAAGCATGCCGCGCACTTCGTCTTCATCTTCTATGACAAGTATCCGTGCCATGCTTGACTTCTTCCTAATTTATCAGAAGAAGCGGGTCCGGGTCAATAGAGATGAAGCCTTGATGGTGCATCAGGGCAGGCCCCATGATGTGCCACATTCCAGACCTAGGGGTCTGGAAAGCACCTCTATTGCACATAGGTCCGTGCCCCCACGTACCGCCTTGCGTAGTATCTGTCTGAGAGGGAATTGATCCGGATGGTCTTGCCCCTGCCCGGCGCATGCACGAAGCTGTTGTCCCCCGCATATACCCCCACATGAGATACCCGCCTCCCTCCAGAGGTTGCGAAGAAGACAAGATCCCCTTTGTCCAGTTCACCAGGCCTCACCGGCGTGCCGGCCCTGTACTGCTCCCTCGAGGAGCGCGGGAGGTTCAACCCGTTGTGCTGATAAACCGCCATGGCCAGTCCGCTGCAATCAAAGCCGCCCTCCGGTGAAGAACCGCCCCACCGATAGGGGAGCCCGATAAATCTCTCTGCTGTTTCAACAATTTCATTCCTAAGATGCATTTCCCCATAGATTCTCGCCTTCGCAGCAGCATAATCCTCGGGACTGACAAGGTAGTAATCATCGATAAAGCCAGTGGACGCAAGACTGTCAGCTTTGGCGGCTGCTGCCCCTTTTGACGGAAAATCCCCGAAGCGAACCTTATAGAGTCCTGTTTCATGAAGGAAATAATAGGCACTCAACCCCTGTTCCTCCAAGGACTCTGTGAGGCGGATCGCGTTGTCCACATTCATAAAAGCACCCACTTGAATTGAATAACCCATAGGCGCCAGTTCCTTTTTGGGCAGCGCCTGAGGTGGTGGCGGTGCAACCACCACATTACTGGCGCATCCTCCTGCAAAGAGGATGAGAGCCAGAATCGGCAAACTCCGGCGCTTCATTATTGCCCGGAGGCGAATAGCGGCTTTCTTCATGGTAACTTTTTCTACTCCCTTGTCCTAAGCGGCCATTCCTCGTCATCACCATCGCTGCAGTCTTCACATGGCATGCCCCACCTCGCATGGCAGCGATATTCTTTCCTAGACTCCGGGACACAAGCGAAGGTATATGTGGATGCCCGGCCAAAGTGAACCTGAGCGCATTGAAAAAGATGAATCGTCTCCCCTCCTCGACAAGGATAGCGAACTGTGGCATGAGCAAGTGGCCGATGTCCGACTTGAAAGAGAGGGACATCCGACAATAACTCACTGAACTGAATTACAACTTATTTATACTGAATATATGGTGATTTGTCAATATGGCGTTCTACTATCCATTGGCACTCACTTCCATACTGGGGCTGGGGGTTTACCCCATTGTCACCTTCTTTATGGGCCACAGCCGCATGGCGTTGGAGTCCCTGGCGGTGTTGCCGGTCGTCAATGCCCTGGTGTTTGTTTTCAGGAGTTTGGGCCTGTCTTTTCAAGAGGTGGGCGTCGCGCTTCTCGGAGAGAAAAAAGAAGGGTACAAGCCGTTAAGAAAATTCGCGGGGGTGCTCGGTTTTTGTGTGACGGCCGCCCTCGCAGTCATCGCGTTCACGCCCCTGTCTTCCATCTGGTTCCGGGGCATCTCGGGGCTTTCCGCGGAACTTTGCAGCATTGCTGTCACCCCGACCCGGATCATGACCATCATGCCCGGCCTCATGGTTCTACTTTCTTTTCAACGCGCTTTCCTCGTCAACAGCATGAATACGAAACCAATTAACATGGCCACCATGATCGAGGTCGCTGGTATTGTCACGTTTCTCATCATCACAGTTTTCATCGTCGGCATGATCGGTGCTCTGGCAGCCGCCATTTCTCTTCTTTTAGGTCGGCTTTTTGCAAACGCCTACCTGTTCGTGCCCTATCGGAGAGAATTGAACAAGTTGAACAAAGCTGGGGCAGCATTGTGACGCGGCCTCAGAGCCGAGTTGTTAGAAGGCGGATCATAGGGCTTTTCTCAGAGCCAAGAGTTCACTGGGGCGCACGGGGCATGAAGTCTTTCCCTGTGTGACTGTGGCAAGGGCTTCGTGAGACCTGGAACAAAAGGAAAGACTTCATGCCCCGTGCTCAGTGCGACGACAACCCTCTTATGCTCCCATTGCTAACCATCGTCTAGTCTCGGAAAGCCGGCGGCAGGGGAATGGTTTTCCAAACTTTGATGAATTCGACCAGAAAGTTCACTTTTTCTTCAAACCGCGCCCGGGCCTCCCCGGGATCAGCATCTCTAGGGTCGTTCTTTCCGTATATCCCGCTCTCTGTGAAGTGATGCGTGTCAGGCTCCACGCAGGCGCGAAAGATTTGTCTCACCACCTCCTGGTCCTTCCTGTCGGGGTTCAGGAACCCAATGAGCTCGGAATCCATTCTCAAGGTGGCCTTCCACCCATCCAATCTCCACATCTCCACCAACTGAGGGAAAAGATGCAGAGACGTCCCGGTCTCGTTGGTCCCGCTGTGAACATCCCAGTGCCGCTTCTGTCTGCCCGAGCGTACCTTTTCTATCTCTGTGTCGCTCGGGCCGCTGGGTGCGGCAACCATGACTTTGAACTTCCGCTTGGCCAGTTGAAGAGCCAGGTTCACAATGTTCGTGTTCCCGCCATGAATGTTCACCACCAAGAAGCGCTTGATTCCGTGTCGGCCTAGGCTTCCGATGGTATCCATCAGCACGGCCAGAAGGGTCGTCTCTCTAAAAGTGATAGTTCCTGCGAAGCCCATGTGATGGGGAGAATATCCGGGGAAGCAGGGGTGTACGCACACACTGTTCGTTCGCTTCGCCACATCATGGATGGTATGCCGAGCCGTGAGGCTGTCCGTTCCCAGAGGCAAATGGGGTCCATGCTGTTCCACACTGCCGACACCGATGACCACCACGGGGGCTGCTTCCTCCTTCAGCCACTCCTCAAAAGCGGGACGTGTCAGCTCATGAATCCAGAATTTCGAAAGCATCGCATCCTCCTAAAACCCAATGGTCGGAGCCGTCAATCATCAAAGTTGTAAGGCCTTGGGCCTAGCGCCCCGAGCCTTCAGCCTCTCCCGACTACCGGCTTTAGAGCCGGGTTAGGTAGCGCATGTTCTCCAGGGACCGCCGATACCCAGCATCCTCCTGAAGGGCATGCAAGGCCCTGTCAATGGTTTCGAGCATGAGAGATCGGTCTTTGGGGAGTTGGCCGTAAACCGGAACGTAATTGGAGACATGATCACTCAGATACTGGGAGGTGACCTCCAGCAATTCGATGAGGCGGCGCTGCTCGCTGAGAATAGTCTCTGGAGAGGCCAGTTCGAATGAACCATCCTGGACGCGATCCCAGAGGGGAGAACCCGGGGTCGGAACATAGGTCCGAATCCGGATAAAATGGGGATCCACTTGGTTCAATACCGTTGCGGTCCCTTCAGCATGCTGCATCCAACGCCCTTGCCCACCGATGCCCGCGAGGACGTAAAGACTGACCTCGAAACCGGCCTCCTTCGCACGCGTGGCCCCTTCCACCATTTGCTCAGGCATTGCCCCCTTTCGAATCTCCTCAAGAAGCTCCGGATCGCCGGTTTCCAAACCAATGTGAAGGCGGGTGAGTCCCGCTTTCCGGATCATCTGGAGTTGGTCCAAGGGTTTCTTGGCCACTGTCCTCGCCCGGGCGTAGCTTGTCACCCGCTCGATAGAGGGAAAGGTTGCGTAAAGATACTGGAGTATCTCGGCCAGCGTCTTCGAATTCAAAATGAGGCTGTTCGAGTCCCCCAAAAAAACGGTTGGAGCATGGGAACCGTGAAACGTCTTGAGCGTGTCTATATCCCTGAGTATCTCTTCAACAGGGCGTCTTTCGAACCGCGTGCCCTTGTACATAGAGCAGAAGGTGCATTTATTCCATGGGCACCCCCGGGTGACACGAAGCAGGAGGCTTCCCGCCTCGCTGGGCGGTCGATAGGGAGGAGAATCATAATGTGCACTAAAAATCATTGAAAGTGCCCCCTTCATGGCGAAATGGACTTTTTGCTCTGTAGACTATTTTTGTGCTCCCCTTGGGTTGTCCAAGGACTGTTCGAGATTGGAATTTGGGCAACCAGAACGGGGCATTTCCCTTTTCCTCATCCTTTTCAAAAAGATCGGAGAGCTTCACTGCACCGGCCGTCGTCTCTCCGGACCTGTGTATCCTGGTTTGGCCCTACCGAGTCTTCGGTCCGTTATTGCTGAGAAAAAGCTGTCCATAAACCACTTCAAGTCATGCAGGTTGCTGAACCCCTTTTCCACGACCCTGCGGTCGGTTTCTATGGTGAGCCGCATTTTCACGTCTCTCAAAGATTCCCCTTTTCCCATCCTTTTGGGCGAATCGACGGGCTCGTGGGGGGCGCGGAAAAGACCGCCCAGCGCGGGATCCTCCAAAGGTTCAACCCTGAGATTTGTGGGGGGTTCCGGGGATCTCATCCCCTCGGTAAAGCGCTTCTCTTCGTAGGCGCGCCTGGCTGGTTCGCCCTGAAGCCTGATCGTAACGCTTGTTGTCCTGCCATGGCGGTCCCGGTTGAATTCAATGGCCGCTACGCTCTCCAACCCGCTCAGCGTCAGGGCCTTGAGATCGACCAGTTCCGCGCGTTCGGACTTTGAATCTGCGGAAGAGGGACGACGAGAACGCGCTGTAAGTGCAAGCGCCACAATGACCCCGATGCCAAAACCGATGGCCAGTAAAGCAATATGCGAAAACTCCACCATGAGAACCTGCTCATTGATCATTGGTCATTGATCATTAGTCATTTGTCAGCGAAGAACTGGAGTTCTGGAATATTATGTGGTTTCAACACGCTCCATTATCGCCAGGTTAAATCGTGTAACCATTTTATCCCAATTTAGTCGTCGCGGTCAGCTTACTCCGCCAAGCTAACTTGTCATTTGGATTTTGGATTTCATTTGGCATTTGTCATTCACCGATCATCAATCGTCAATCCTCAGTCCTTCCGCTCAATCAGTGCGGCCACCTGCCCTTTTGTTTGCCCTATCTGATTCTCCAGTTGCGCTGCCTTTTCTGCAAGCTCTCTGAGCTTGCGTAAAGGCACTGCCTTGGGTCCGAGCCATGCGCAGAGATCACGGAGCTTTTCAATATCCCCGTTTAGACTTCCAAACTGGCCTTGGAGTATCTCTGAAACGTTCTTATACCGCTCAAAAGCCTCGGCATCCAAATCCTTGCACCCTGCCACCTCCATGCTTTCATGATGGTAAACCTGGGCGTTTCTTGAAAGCGCCCAGACTTTTCTCGTAATACGGAAAATCACTTCTCCGGCTTCCGCCTCGCGCTTTTCATCAATCTCTGTTTTCGTTTCCGCCTCTCGGGACATGCCTTTTTCGTCCCTCCCTTGCCCTGCCTGTCGTTTACCTTCGTTTGATCGGCTGCGAGATTGGTGAAACGATGTGACCATGTCCTGATAGATGTCTTCCAAGTCTCGACTGCTCCTTGCCGCAAGTTGGCGGAGCTGTTCCACCTCCTGAGAAACGCATGCTGCACGCTCTTCAACAGCCGGCTCCCCGGCCAACAACTGGGCATGGTCTGCCAGGCCGATCAAGAGGAGCGCGGGCACCAGCCCGAATCTGAGAATCACACCAGATTTCCTCACGGCACTTCCGAGCGCCTGTTGCACCCATACCTTCATTTCTCTCATCCCCAAAAAACGCCCCGCTTCCATCTCAGCTGGCATAGGCGTCTCTAACTTACCAGATCAATCAAAACATGGCTTTGATATAGAAAAACAACATGGCCGCTGAGAGAGCCATTTTCAGGCCTGTATTCGCAAGATTGCCCAAAAAAACACCCCAACCCGCGCGCAGCGCTTTATCTCCTGCCTTCCCTGCCCACAACTCCCCGACCACGGCACCCGCAAAGCCGCCTACGAACATACCAAAGGGCGGGAAAGCCAGCAGTCCAACCAGCACGCCGATAACCGACCCCCACACCCCGAGTTTTGATGCACCATACTTCTTGGCGCCCAGTGCAGGAACCACATAGTCCAAAAGGAGCAGCAGGCCTGTCAATCCCCCCAGAACAAACAAAAAGATGGTGCCGAAGGGCTCCCAGTTCTTGACAAAGGATAGAATGATCAAGGCCGCGAAACCCAAGGGAGGCCCGGGAACCATGGGGAGAACACAGCCGATGAGGCCCAAAATGGCCAAGAGTAACCCGATGATGATGATTGCCGTCGTCAATGCGCTGCTTTCAGATCTGGGCCAACAGGCCCTCGATCACCTCGATCATGAGCTGCAACTGGGCCTTATTGACCTCCTCCTCCTGCGAATGCAGTTTTGGGTGATCGTTGCGCCCGTAGGCCGACAAGTCTTTTCTCAGACCTTCCAGACACCCGTTAAGAACCTCTCGCTGTTTATTCTCCGGCAAAGAAAGAAGGTACTTCGACAACACCACATTCACCTTCCCTTTTGCGACGCCTTCAACAGTGAAGAGCTTTCTTGTTTTTGCAATGCTCTTGAGCACTTTCTCCTTGGTTGCCTCCTTTGGTCATTCTGGCACCCTTTACCCCACGCTGATCGGGCTCTGTCATCTCAACCCCCACCGTTTTCCCTTTCCCACCCCGGCGCAGCGGCATCCTCGGCCAGGGAAGGCGGAGGGAGGCTCGAATGTCCGGATGCCTCCTTATACCATTAGATATCGAAAAAATTAACCGCCTCGATCAGAATTTCCCCGGATTTCCATTCCTTTCATCCGGTGATCCGGCCTCCTTTTGGCAAACGAGGCTCTGCGGAACCGTGTTTCGCGGCACACCCGGAAGCCGGGCCCTTTATTCCCATGATTCCCGTTGACAATCGTGACCCACTGGATATTATGACCCCTTTGAGAGCCCACAAGCGGAGGATCTGTGATGGAAATCGTATTCTTAGGCGTGGGTGAGGCCTTTGACGACGCTTTGCCCAACACCTCCATTCTCATTCGATGCGGGGAGGAGAAAACCCGGGCTACCCTTCTGTTGGACTGCGGCTATACAACGCCACCCCAATTCTGGAAAGAGGAGAACTCCGCGGAAGCCCTGGACGCTGTCTGGATTTCTCACTTTCATGCGGACCATTTCTTCGGTCTTCCCGCCCTCCTGATCCGGTTCTGGGAAGATGGGCGAAAAAAGCCTTTGACCATATTGGGACAAAAAGGCATTGAGACGCTCACCCGCAAATGCGTTGACCTTGCCTATCCCGGCTTTTATGAAAGAATCCGGTTCCCCATCAAGTTTCAGGAAGTGGAGTCTGAAAAAAGCGTGCCTTTTCTAGGCCTCACCTTTCAAGCCGCTCAGAACGAACACTCCTTAAAAGACCTGGCTTTGAGAATAAACGCAGGAGAACGTTCCCTCTTTTACAGCGGGGACGGCCAACCAACGGCCGAAACCATAGCCCTAGCCAAGGGAAGCGAACTTATCATCCACGAGGCTTTCCTTACCGACACCGCCGTTCATGGCCATGCGACCGTGGAGGCCGCGCTGGACATGGCAAAGGCTTCCCGGGCATCCACGCTTGCGCTTGTCCATATCCAGAGGCGGGAGCGTAAGCAGGTTCTGGCTCGGATTCAAGAACTCAGGGATCAGGCAGGCCCTGTCAACCTGATCATCCCTGAGCCTGGTGACAGGATTGTGATTTGATCTTCCGAAGACGATCCATTTTTTGCTCTCTCCCAAAAGACCGCAAGACCAACAAAAGCTTCATTTGGCGGCTATAGGAAGACCTCTAGATCTTCGGGACGGATGTGGCTTGCGGACACCACCTTGTTTCGAACCGAAACACCGGTCTCGTGGACTGTCGCTATATCCCCTGATACGAGAGGATGCCACCATGCAAGCTCTCGGCCTTCGGCAATTGAGCGGTATGCACACGTCCAGGGCAACCAGCTGATTTTCTGAATGTTCTTGGGAGTGAGCCTTATGCAAGTGGGGTTGGTGATGGTCCGAACCCCATAGATCGTACACCGACAAGTTGCGGTATCGAGAAACTCGCACGCAACGGGCGTAAGGCGGATAACGCCGGTCTTTTCTTCCTTCACTTTCTCAAGGCAGCATATGCCGCAGCCGTCGCAGAGAGATTCCCATTCCCCTCGGGACATCTCGCGCAGCGATTTGACTTTCCAGAACGGCACTTTCATATCCAACAGCGCTTCCCCTATCCGGCTGCTTGTCAGAGTGTTGCGATAATGAGGCGCTCACTTGTCCTCAATCCCGCATGTCTCGAAACCCCAGAGCTCCGAAGGTCAGCCGACACCCCAAAAGCGCTGGTGTCTGCAGGCCCGTGCTGCTCGGGGGCGCTTTTCAAGAGCCTTAGAGGCCCACAATCCTGTAGGGCCCTTTGAACCATCTGAAGAGATAGCCACAGAGGGCAACCGCAGCGGCTGCGATTCCCGAAATAAGCAGCCCTTGGGCCAGGTTCAGAAGAAAAGCTGAGTTCACCGCATTGCCCATGAGTATGCACAAGAAGGCCAAAGCATAAAGAAAGACTTTGATTTTTCCCATGATAATCTCTCTTGACTTCACGATGAACGCACCATGATTTCCTCCATCGCGCCCAGAGCCCACAAGTTTTTTCCCCCCGGGCAACATGCCCCAAAGCCAAGACAGAAGGGGTATGAGCACCACATGCGACTCCACGATGAGCATAGAGATGAAGTACACGGGATGGATTACGCCCCTTACCAGCAAGATCGTGACGAGGGTGAAGGCCAATAACTTGTCCGCAAGGGGATCGATCATCATTCCCAGCCTGGTTTTCTTGGAAGCAGCTCTTGCCAGGGCGCCATCGTAGAAATCGGACAGCACACCAAGGGTGGCCAAGACAAAAATCTGGAAATAGGAAAGGGAAGGGAAGAAGCAAAGGAGAAAAAAGCAGATCAGGAATCTGAAATAGGTAATGTGGTTGGGTAGGATGAGATCCTGCTTGCACAAAAAGGAGACAAGGGTTCTTTCAAAAGCGATGTACCGCTTGCTGGGGATTAAGTAGTCGCTTTCGTTAGCAGGCATGAACTCTGTCAGCGATGGTTTCTCTGTACGCCTGTCCGCCATGCCTTTCCCTGCCACTGACAATTCCTCATTTGAGGCTCTTTCCTGGGCATCACCGATGTGGAGCCCACGCGCAAGCGCGTCGCACCTCCACATTCTTCGGCGGAACCCGCCGAAGCATATCCGCCTTCGCCTAGGACTACGTCGGGACAAGTCCACCTTCGTCCCAATAGGGATACGGCGGCTTACCCGGCCCAGCATTCATCCACGGACAAGCCCGTGTCTTTCTGCGTAGGCGGGTGAAAGACGCTTTTATTCCAAAGGCGCAATCTTCAGCCTGAGCACCATGTCCCTTGACCTGGCAATAACCACTTGCTCATTCTCATCCAACAATGCGCTTCCTTCCAGGGCGAAGGCAAATCCACCTTCTGCAGGTGCACCCACGGCATCCATCTTGATCCGGTAGTAAACCAAGATCGATTGGCCGCCACCCAGTGCTCTCTCACCAATGACGAGCTGGCTGTCCCGCAATTTAATTTTCCCTTCGAATCTTAGGGCGATGCGCTTTTTTCCCCTTTCTAATTCCGTTTCTGCCAGGAAGTGTTCGGTAGCCGTTATAATGGTGAAGCCTTCCTGGTCTACGTCGGGTCCCACCACCAGGTTAACCGCCAGATTTCGCCCCAGATGACGGACCTCCTCTTTGCCGGCGTTTTTCCAGTCAGACGCAGGCTGACCGAGAACCGCTCCCGCGCAAAAGAGAAGGAAAACCAAGCTGTTCATGAACAGAATCTTTTTCTTATACATCTTTGCCCCCCTCTCAGCCACGAATTGGCCTTGAGTCCCTGATCACGCCGTTGTGGGCAAGGTGTTTCGTTCCGGGGTAGCCTTTACCGGGGAAAACAAGTGCTTGAACTGACTTGAGATACGGACTCATCGGTCGTCTTATCTCTTGATCAACCTGAATTGGTCCCGCCTGTTCTTGGCCCAAGCTTCTTCGAAATGTCCAGGGTCGGCAGGCCTTTCTTCCCCATAGCTTATGGTTGAAACCCTGTCAGCGGAAATGCCCAACTGCCTGAGGTATTCCGCTGCGGCAACAGCTCTTTTCTCACCCAATGCCACATTGTATTCGGAGGTGCCCCTTTCGTCACAGTGACCCTCTATGCGAACAGAGTACTGGAGATTTGCGCGCAACCATGCAGCCTTTCTGTCAAGAATCGCTCGGGCTTCAGGCTTCAAAATCGACTCGTCAAAGTCGAAGTAGATCGGCTCTGATTCAAATGCCTGGGTTTCACTCAGGACCGTTTGCTCCTTTTCCCTTTGACCTATCTCTTGCTGCGCTTTGGCCTGGCGCTCCGCCTCCATCCGTCTTTCAGCTTCCTCTGGGCTGAGCCTTGCTCCTTCAGGCTCTTCGCCTCTTTCCCTCTCTACCGCTGCTCCGGAATCAGCCGGCCTGCTCTCTTCTCCCACTCTCATTTTTTTTGTAGCACAAGAGCCGGCGAGACAAATGACCAAGCACATTAGGGCCATAACCAGTAAAACGATCTTCATTCTTTGCATTTATGATCTCCTTCCTCAAAATTGGCGTGAAAGCCTCTCTCATAACCCTTCCGATTACAAGAATCGTAACATTTTGATAACGTTAAAATGTTTTCTTTTTCAGCTTTTTCACTGCCTTTGTCAAGAATTTGCCTGGCATCCTTCGCGGTTATTGCGCCTTACACCACCCTCACCTGCGGCCTCACCTCTCAGAGCACCCAATGCGGTCGACCAGCAGCCCATTCCCGAACCGTTTCTGGAAGCCAATTTTCAAGGCCTTCGGCCAGGTAAAACCGGGGAAAGAGAAGGTCATCATCAGGGTCGATGACACCCGCCTGCACAGCGGTTCGCGCCAAGGCCGTGTGAGGGTAGATCCGAATACCGACCGTGATTTTGACAGCATCCAACCTCAGAGAATCGACAAAGGCAAAGCTCTCTTCCACTGAGGCCTTTGTCTCACCAGGTCCGCCCAAAAGAAGAAATCCGATCTGGCGAATGTTCTCATCCCCAAGCATCTCCGAGGCCTTACGAACGGTTTCTTTGTCGAAGCGCTTGTGCATTCTGTTCAGGATTCTGTCTGAGCCACTTTCAAAGCCCAGGCTTGCTTCTGTGCACCCTGCTTTGGCCATGGTTTTGACCAAGTCGCGATCGAGCCCTCCGGGATAAAGGATGCACCGCCAGGCAATGGATACCCTTCTTTCGATTAGGCTACGGCACAACCTTTTCGCATATGATGGGGGTAAATTGAAAACATTGTCAACAAAATGGAACCGTTGGAAACCAGCCTCAATGTAGCGCACGATAGTGTCCGCCACCATTTCCGCACTGCGCTTGCGAATGATCCGACCCTCAATCGTCTTTGTAGAGCAATAGCTGCAATCTATCGGGCACCCCCGTCTGGTCTGTATGGGCACCCACACATCCGAACTCTCCCCAGACGATGCAGACCAAAGGCTTGGATCCGGGAGAGGCTGCTGGTCCAAGTCCTTATCGAATGCCTTTTTGCCCAGCTGACCGACCCCGGCGACAAAGAGACCTGGAACGCCCAAAAGCTTAGCGCCCGACTCGATCCGAGACAACAGGATCGGAAACGCCCTCTCACCCTCTCCCTGAATGCCCATATCTGCACCCAGATAAGCAAGCACGCTTTGGGGAAAAATGCTGTAGCCCGATCCGCCCAGGACGATATGGGCTTTCGAGGAATCACGGCAATGGAAAACGACCTCTCTCGCCTGGTCAACAAGAAATCTGGGGTTTTCCATTCTCTGGTCATCGATATTCCTCACCGAGATACCGATCACCTCCGGCTCAAACCCCTCCACAGCCTCCTTGACAAGAAGCGCGGCTTTCTCCACCCCCATGAGATCGAGCATCTTCACTTCATGCCCCGCTCGTCTCGTGGCAACGGCCACACAACCCAGCCCCATGGGCAAGACGGGCATGTTAATCGGTTCCGTGTTGGCGGAAATGAGAAGCACTCTCATGGTTTAAACCTTGGGTGCCAGCACTCGCCGGGGTGTTGCTATCCACGCTCACTTTCCCTCTCTCCCACGAGGCTGTGTCAGCATCTCATTTCGAAGCGCCAGCCGAGGGTTGACCCGCCAGAGGCGGGCGAAGGTGAGGGAGGTAGATAGCGGATCAGATCAATCAGAAAATGAAACAAAAAGAACCGACATTGCCCCTTTATCCAGGGCTCATTGCACAGAGTGAGGAGTATACCCGCAAACAAGGCGTGAACGCAACAGTGGAGCGCAACGCCAAGAACCTGTATGACGCCCGTTGAACTCCCCTTGAGCAGGGACAAACGACAGGATGTGAAAAACACGTCTCCAAGCAAGTGGGCTGTGAGGAGCAGTGCGAATGGTTTGAGAGTCGGCAACATCAAGATGTTGGGGAAAGCCTATGTTCAAAGAAAAAAGCAGGCGAATGGAAAGATTTCCGCTTCATGCCACGGTCTGACCTTACGGCTCCAAGGGCCACCTTGCCTCTGCACTGGTCCCGTGCCGAAGATGACGATTTTTATCCTTCCGCGACATTTTTTGCCAGCCTTTCCCGTGACAGGACAAGCGTGGAAAGCCCTAAGGCCTCGGATTCTATGAACATATTTCGATGCTAGCACTGCGGTACAAATCTTGCTATATATTCTTGTTTATGCTTGACCATGAAGAGCAAACTTGAACACGCGGCCTGAGCTGTCGTGTCCTAGAAGCTCGTTTGATAATTGTAAAGGGGCCGATTTTCAAAATCCCACATGGATGGGGCCGTCGGGGGGTGATCGTCCCTTGTCGCGCCGTAGCCCTCTAGGCGAAGGCGGAAGCGGCCCGCCCGCGGGAGGGGCTAAACCCCTCCCCTACATGAGATTCAGGGTTGCATGATGGTCTTTTGAAGACCGCTCCCCGACGGCCCCTTGAGAGAAGGAACGATCTCATCTGAATAGGGACTTTTTCAGGGTATTTCTGGGATACGATACTAAGGAAAACCGGCATGATGAAAACAAAACATCTGGCAACGAGCACCCTCTGTCTTCTTTTCTTGCTGAGCGCACCCATCTTTTGCGATCCAAGTGCCGCTTCAGAACCCTTTCCACTTTATCCCTGTGTAGAACCCAATGTTCGTTTCTGGGTGGATGCCTACGCCAAATATCCGACGACCAAAGGCCTTCTCCATGACAGCACCGATCTGACTGTCGTATATGCGGTGATCGACCTCTGGTCACCTCAGAAGCACGGTTCTAGGAAAGTGAACAGAAAACGAATCAAAGCAGCAAAACAGAAGTACCAGAACATTCTGAGGAAACTCGCGCAAAATGTTGCCGTTCAGGACCCGGAGGCAAGGCGGGTGGCCACCTTCTTTGGCTCGAATGCGGGCCCGGCCGTGTTCCGAAAGGCAATGCGCAACATCCGTTGCCAGATCGGTCAGAAGGATCGCTTTCGGGAAGGGCTCATTCGCTCCGGCGCTTATATTGAAAAGATCAAGGGCATTTTCATTTCCCACGGGCTTCCCGAGAACCTCGCCCACCTGCCCCATGTTGAGTCCTCATTTAACCTGGAAGCTTACAGTAAGTTCGGCGCTGCAGGTATCTGGCAATTCACACGCTCAACAGCCAAGCAGTTCATGACTGTGGACTATGCACTGGACGAAAGGCGGGATCCCATTCGATCCTCCGAGGCGGCGGCCCAATTACTGAAACGCAATTATGAAAAACTGGGAAGCTGGCCAATGGCGATTACGGCTTACAACCACGGGGTGTCCGGTATGATGCGGGCAAAACGGGCTAAAGGCACCTACGAGGCCATTTTCAAGAGCTACAGAAGCCGGCGCTTCAAGTTCGCCTCCAGGAATTTCTACTCCGAGTTTCTGGCTGCCATGCACGTGGCAGCAAACTGCGAGCAATATTTCGGCACCCTTGAGTTGGACAAACCCTTGGAAACCCGTGAAGTGGTCATCGAAGGATATGCCTCCATCAGCGATCTGTCACACCATTTTCAGGTGGACCTTCAAACCATCCACGCGCTCAATCCCGCTTTGCGCCCGCCTGTACTCAAAGAGCAAAAATATGTGCCTAGGGGATACGCCCTGCGCTTGCCGGCGGATGCGGTGGGTGGCATTCAGGTTTCGTCTGCCGAAATCCCAAAGACCATTTATAAGTCTCACCAGAAGCCCAGTCACTTTTATCGTGTCAAAAGAGGCGACACCCTCAGTGAAATCGCCATGGTGCACGGGCTCAAGGTCTCTGACCTGATTGCCGCCAACAGCCTTGATTCCAGAGGCACCATCTATGTGAACCAGAACCTTCGCTTGCCCGTGCCGGGGGAAAAGGCCGATCGAGCAGAGCCTGTTCGCGTGGCCTCCGCTCAAAGCGCACCCCAAAAGAAGGTTCAGTTTAAAGAGGCTGACGTAGGCCAACCCCTGGACAACCCTTCCCTTTTCCGCGACACAATTCCTGCCTCCGAATTGTCCATCAATCCGGGTACTGTGGTGGTAAACCTGGAAGTGGAGGAAAGGCTCAATACGCGAGGGATGCAGATTGGGATCATTCGGGTGGAAGTCGAGGAGACGCTGGGGCACTACGCTGAATGGCTCGGCGTTCAGACCCAGGAGATCAGGCGCTTGAATGGCTTTCATTACGGCAGGGTGCTCCGGTTGAATCAGCGAATCCAGATCCCCCTGGACAAGGTCTCAAAAGAACAATTTGAAGAGGCCCGGTTCCAATACCACCAGGAGATTCAAGAGGATTTTCTCAGGGCCTACCTGATTGACTCCGTTCAGATATATGAGGTCAAAAACGGGGACAACATCTGGACACTGTGCAATGAGACGTTCAACCTCCCACTGTGGCTGGTCAAAAAGTACAATCCCAATGTCGATTTTTCCGATTTGAGAAGGACGCAGAAACTGGCGATTCCTGTGGTGGAAGAACGCGTCCAGAACAATCCCTCCTCTCCATTCTCTAACCCAAATATATGAAGGGCTGACCCGTTCCCATTGGGTCTCGGACAGCGGGTGCCTTTTTTATATTTGAATCTGTATCTGCATTCGTCTTTCCGGTCCGTTGTATTGCGAATTGGACTTTCCGGACCTTCGATCCGCGACGCCCGAAAAGAAACCGTCCATGAACGCCTTGAGATCAAAGAGGCTGGTGAACTCCTTTTCCAATGTTCTCTGGTTGGTCTCTATGCGGAGACTCATCTTGACTTCCTTCACTTTTTCCATTTCACAAGACTAACGAAAATCGGCATGCCTGTCAATCTTGAATAAGAAGATCCGCAAACGGTCTCCATCGGCTTAGGCCATCAGGCTGAGGAGACGGCCATGCGGAATTTGCGAAAGGGCCTAAGTTGACTGAGACGATTTATTCAGCCCCTTGCTCCGATTCAGCGGTCGTAGCTATAGGCCAGCATGGTGAATTCGGCCAGGCCATGGCGGCATAACGCCTAGGGTCATCCAAGCGCCAACTGGCAGAGCCTCTTCGACTCCCAGCCGAATCGGCTGGATCGACTCACAATCCACCACCCCTAACAGCAGCCAAGCGACGCTAAGCCCGATACCACATATTGTACTTTTCGCCAAAATCTATACCATATAATGTATAAATTCTTTGACATTGCAAATATGCTGTGATATCCTTTTCTCGCTAAAAGTAGACTTTGGTCATGCTCGCGGCTCAAGAGATAAATCCCAGATCTCAAGTTCACATCGGTTGGTTCATGTGACTCCTGTTTTTGCTGGCCATTGCAAAAATTGATGGAACAAAAAAGGAGGGAAAAGATGAGAGTCATTTCAATTGCCAACCAAAAAGGAGGGTGCGGAAAGACCACAACCGCCATTAATTTATCAGCCTGTTTGGCAGCCAAAGGAAGAAGAGTGCTTCTTATCGATTTGGATCCTCAGGGGCACTCCTCTATGGGACTCCATATCGACACGGCTCGCTTGCAGCACACGGTTTACGACGCTCTTGGTAATGCCCAAGGGGTCAGGATGGCCCTCGACGACGTTATTTTGAAAGTTGCCGAAAATCTGGATATCGCCCCTTCAGACCTGGGGTTGAGCGCATTTGAACAAAACATGTCTATGGTGCAAGGTCGAGAGACCAGGCTCAAGGAAACCATCGAGGCTCTGTATCAACCTTATGATTACATCATCATAGACTGTCCCCCAAGCCTCGGGCTGCTCACCTTCAACGCCCTCATGGTTCTCCCTTCATGGAACCGGAAGTTTGCTGGAAATACTCGACCTGGTGCGCAGGAAAACAGGACATGAAACACGAATCAAGGCTCTCGCCACCATGTTCGATGGACGGACAAGAATCGCGAATGAGATCCTGAAAGACATAGAAAACCACTTCGAGGGATCCATGTTCCGAACCGTCATTCACGCCGGTGTCCGATTGAAGGAAGCCGCGGCCCATGGGAAGTCCATCTTGCACTATGCAAGTACATCAAAAGGTTGTACGGACTACATGGCCCTTGCCCAGGAGGTATTGAAGGAGGAGAAGTCTGCAGGAGTAGCAATACCCAGAGAACAAGCCGTTTCCCAATCAAAGCAACAGAAAATGCAATTCTCCATCCATGCACCGGAAGCGAGGTCCGTCAAGGTTGTTGGCAACTTCACCGATTGGAGCCTCAGCCAGGGCTTTCCCATGGACCGTCATGAAGACGGAAGTTGGTCTAAAGAGATCCTTCTTCCACCGGGCGTGTATCAATACAAGTTTCTCGTTGACGACGAGTGGGTGGAAGATCAAAACAATCCCAATCGCATTGAGGATCCATACGGAGGAAGGAATTCTGTCCTAGAAATCCATTAACAAGGCGAAGCCCAAATGGAAAAAAAGAGACTGGCAAGGGGCCTGGAAGACCTGTCCCATGTGTTTCTGTCAACAAGTGACGAAACCATGGAGAAAAAGATACCAGACGAATTCCCGGCAGCAGACAGGAACGTGGACGGTTCTTCACACATGCCGGACGAGATGGAAGAAACAGTGACCGTGCGACGGAGAATTGCCTATCACGATAATGACCGGGTCGAAGAGAATATGAAAAGAGCCGTGTCCGAGCACCTTAGACAGGGCTACAGGTTGAAACGGGTTGAGCTTCAAAGGAAAGAAGACATGGGGGAACCGAAAAACAGAGTACGCAGAGAAGAGGAAATTACCATCTTTGTGAAAGCCCGCCCACCCACCTAGTGAAAAAGGGGTAAGGGAGACGCTCGCAAAAAGTAAACTTACTTTCTTACTAGCGTCTCCCTTGGTACCGAAGAAACCTCCGTCAGGCAATGGAAAAGATTTTTACCTCCTCCTGTTTTCCCTTGACCTTTGTTGCAGGCCATTCCTTAAAAGAGAAGGTCCCGTTGATCCGGCATCGGGTGGCCGCACTGACAATGATATCCGTCCCCAGTTCCTTGTTGAGACTCTGAAGCCTGGAAGCAAGATTGACTGTGTCTCCCACCAGGGCATACGAGAGGCGATCCGGACTCCCGATGTTGGCCGCCAAAACGTCTCCCGTGTGTATGCCAATGCCGTGCGCAAGGGGCGGATACCCCCTTGAGGCCAAGTCTTCGTTCACCGCCTTGAGCCTTCTCTTCATCTCCAGAGCCGCCTCTAACGCCCTGGAGGGGTGACCTTCTAGCGAAATGGGGGCTCCGAAAACCGCCTCGATCTCATCGCCGATATACTGCAACACCAAGCCGTGGTGTTTCCTGATGGCCTCCTCCATTTCCTTGAAGTATCCATTGATGATCTTCACCACTTCTTTAGGGGGGATGGCCTCAACCATGGGCGTGAAATCCCGCAAGTCTGCAAAGAGAACAGTCACCTCTTTAAGCTCCCCATCGAGAGGAACTTTTCCCGAGAGAATCTCATCCCGGATCTCTTTGGTCACGTACTTGCCAAAAATTTCTTTGATGAAATCTCTTTCCTTGAGACCTTCGGCCATTTCATTGATCGCATCCCCTGTGTAACCGATCTCGTCATTAGAGGTGACTTGCACCTGGTCGTCAAAGACGCCGTTGCGGATCTCTTTCAGCACTCTGATGATTTCCTGCAAGGGTTTTGTCAGGTTGCTACTCACCAGAAAGGTCAGCCAGACGGCGGTTGCCAAGAAAATCACAATGGCGCTGGGCACTGTGGTTTGCAAACGCTGCAGAGCCACGAAAGGATCTTCAACCAGGTAATGCGCCTCGCGGATGTCGTTTAAGACAATAAGAAGGGGAATCAGGCTGCTGGCGAAAAAAAAGGCCACAAGGCGGGTTCGGATTCGGATGCGCAGGGTGCCCGCCACGGCAGAAAGGCGCCCTTTTGGGAAAAAGAAAGGGACCAGTCTGCGCTGCATAACAAATTCAAATACAAAAAAGGCCACGGTGGATGTGATCAAGCCGGTGTAAAGACTCAACAAGAAAGCATTTTGAATGTTTTCCGACGGGGCATCACAAACCCAGAAGATGCTGCTGTACAAAAAAGCAGCCGCTAGCCACACACCAAAGGACAACGCTATAAGGAAGAAGGGTTCATTGAGCAACTTTCTGCGCGCTTTGAGAGTCGCCTCGTCTGATACGGCTCTCCCATAGAACACCATTTTCACGTAGAATCGAATGGGCCTCTCATAGAGCAGGATCAAAACAGCCGGCACCAGAAAAGCACAGGGAATGAAAAAGGCTGAGATGCGATCTGCAAGCGCCATGATTTGCGGATCGGGCATCCAGAGCGGCCGGCTGGAGAGGAAAAGCACCACGGATACGCCGATCAGGTTGGCCGCCATGGTGGAAAAAAGCATGGCATTTCGAATCCTGAAAGCTTCGAACCGAGTCATCCTGTCACTCCTATGGGGCCGTGCCCAGGTTTTTGATATCCACTGTTCACTCCAATTTCCTGATGGGAGCATTTCACTGTTTACAGAGAAAAGTGGCTGCTGACGGCCAGGGAACTCACCCACCCTATTAGAGTTTCGTTCCACAAAACTTGCAAAAAACGGCATCCTCGTCATGCCCCTCCGACAAACAACTGGGGCAGCCCTGTGTGGTTACCGAATGACCCGTGAGCCTTGAAACCTTGATCATGTTTGCTGAAAAGATGCCGGTGGGAACGGCGATGATCCCATAGCCAAGAACCATAATAACGGCCGCCAGCGTTTGGCCTACGAAAGTTCGGGGCGCTATATCGCCATAGCCCACTGTGGTCATGGTTACGATGGCCCAGTAGACGCCCCGAGGGATGTTTGTAAACCCGTTTTCGGGACCTTCAACCAGGTACATCAAAGCCCCCATGATGATGACAACCGATAGCACAGTCAAAAGGAACACGGTGATTTTGGCCCGGCTTGCCTTCAATGCATCAACGAGCTGCCGGGCCTCTCCGAGATACCTTCCCAATTTGAACACCCGGAACAGACGGAGGAGTCTCAAGACACGAATGACCAGAAGAGATTGAGTCCCCACCACAAAGAGACTGAGGTAGGTGGGAAAGATGGCCATCAAGTCAACGATGCCAAAAAAGCTGGTCGCGTACCTTGACGGGCGCAAAACACAACCCAAGCGGAAGAAATATTCGATGGTGAACAGAATTGTAAAAACCCATTCAACGCCGTAAAGAAGCACGCCGTAACGATTCTGGATTCCGGCGACGCTTTCGAGTATGGCGGCCAGCACGCTCAGTAAAATGGCGACAAGGAGGACAACATCAAACAACTTTCCAGCGGGTGTGTCGGATTCAAAGATAATTTCATGCAGTCTTGCCCGCGTTGGCGAGAGGGGTTTTTCTTCCTTGGGACTCTTCTTGGCATACCGCATGGTTTTCATGGTTCCTATTCCTTCCTGTCTTCAATCCCCGCCAACCATCCTTTTTGGGCTTTTTGCTTCTCTTTAGAATTCATATCCATCAGGTCCGACAATGTAACCACGCGGAAACCACGGCGATTCAGCTCCGGCAAAATTGCAGCCAGGGTCTCGGTTGTGCGTTCGCCGCGCTTACCGTAATCGTGTAGCACGATAATCGAACCAGGCTGAACATTCCAAATGACATAATGGGTTGCGAACCAGGAAGAAGGAATCTGTGGATCGAAGGGGTAAACAGAGCCAAGGGCACATTGGTAACCGTGCTTCCGGATGATGGAGAGCATTCTTTTGTTGTACCACCCGGACCCGGGTCGGAACCAGCGCCCCCCCGAAAAGGGGGAGAGCACTCTGTGGGCCTCTATCAGTCGCTGTTCAAACTCCAAAGGGCTGAACAAGATACTGGGTTCATCGCTCGTGAGGTGATTGCCCAGTTCGTGCCCTTCACCCACCGTGCGGCGCAAGATCTCCTCTTTTCCAGGCACACGACTGGTTATGACGAAGAAAGTGGCGCGGGCCTCGTGCCGCTTAAGGAGGTCCAAAATTTTGGAAGTGGCTGCCGCGTCCGGCCCATCGTCAATCGTGAGCGCCACAACAGGCTCCTCGGTCTCGGCAAAATAGACCACGCCCGGAGACAGCTTTGCCAGTATCCTGACGATCCAATTGGGTCTGAATACGAATATCCCAACTGCCGCAATCAAAAGTACGAATACAACGGTGCCGATTTCTAGCCTCTTTCCTGATAACATCGGAGTCTCATTCTCATTCCTCAACCAATACACGCCGCAACACCTTACCCACAAATGACTTCGGCAGTTCCTCACGAAACTCGATGTCCCACGGCACAGCGTATTCTTCAAGCCGTCTTCGGCAAAGGTCCAACAATTCTTCCTTGGAAAGATGGCTGCCCGGACGAGGCACGACAAATGCCTTGATTTTCTGGCCCCTCAGGCCTTTCCGTACACCCACGACAGCAACCTCCATGACCTTGCTGTTCTCGTAGAGCACCTCTTCCACGTCGCGGGGATATACGCTGTAATCGCCAGCCAGGATCGTATCTCGCTTTCTGCCAATGATTTGGGCGAAACCATCGGCGTCCATCACGGCCACGTCCCCGGTGAAAAGCCAGCCCTCCTGGATGACGGGCTCTGAATCGTTCTCTCTACTCGGGTTCCAGTAACCTTGCATGACTTGAGGCCCTTTGACCACGAGTTCGCCGATTTGTCCAACTGGGAGATCCTCTTTGGTCGCGAGGTCCACGACCCTGGCATCCGTGTTGGGAATGGGAATGCCTATTGAGCCGGCCTTTCGCACCCCTTCAAGGGGATTGACGTGCGTTACGGGCGAAGCTTCCGTCAGCCCATAACCTTCCACCAGACGACCTCGCGTGAGTTTCTCAAAGGCCTCTTGGACCTCCACAGGAAGCGGGGCCGCACCGCTGACACAGGCTTTGATGGATGAAAGTCCGTAGGCTTTCACATCCGGGGCTTGATTAACGGCCATGTATATCGAGGGGACGCCGGGAAAAACGGTGGGTTTGTACAGTTTGATGTATTGAAGTGCCTGCTTCAGCTCAAAGACAGGCAACAGCAGGATTGTCGCACCCATAGCAATGGGAACATTCATCGCCGTCGTCATCCCGTAGCTGTGGGTCAGTGGGATAACCGACAGAAAGGTCTCCTGGCCGTAATGCAAGTCGGCAATCCAGTGGCGGGTCTGAAGTGCGTTGGCGACCATGTTGGCGTGGCTCAGGCAAACGCCCTTGGGTTCGTCGGTGGTTCCGCTCGTGTAAAGTATGGCGGCCAGGCTCTCGCTGCTTACCTCAATGTCCGGCGGTGTACGGGGGGTATCCATTGTCAGCTGGTTCATGAGATGTCCACCATAGCTCCTGTCCGCTACCTCCTGATCGCTGAGCCCCGAAGCTTTCCAGCGGTCCATGAGTTGCCGATACACACCACCCGAGACCGCACTCCGTATATCAGCGAAAACGACGGTGAGCGGGACGTGCTTTCGCACTTTCCTGGCCAGTTCGCCGAACTCTCTCAGTGTCACCAACACGTTGGCACTGGTCTCTTCGATCTGCCTGATGATGGCCAGCCCGTCGGCGTCGGGATTTGGCATCACAACCACACCACCTACTTTGAGCGTTGCATAGTAGGCGACAATCATCTGTGGCATGTTGGGCAGAACCACCATGATACGCTCTCCCGGCTGCACACCCAGGCCGTGCAGTGCGTGGGCGAACTGATTGACTTTCCACTCGAGTTGCTGGTACGTCAGCTCAGTGCCGTAAAATACGGTGGCCCTTCGCTTCGGTACGTTGTCCGCCGCTGCTTCCAGGAATTTGTGCAACGGCTTTCGCGGAATGGGAATGGTTTGAGGCGTGTGTTTGCCATAACGCTTCAGCCAGGGGCGATTCTCTGGGCCTTTCGGTTGGGCGGGTTGCTCGCGCCAGGAGATACGCCGCCCCTCCACATCTTCACTGATAAAGCGCTCGATGGCACGGTTGACCGCTTGGTGACGCTCAAGCTGAACCTTGTGCTTCGACATCCCAACGTTGATGACCTCCGCCCCTTGGACCATGTTGCTCACATTCTCAAAGACGGCGCGGGGAAAGTAGCGATCGCGTTCTCCAGTAATGATAAGCGTAGGCGTACGGATAGTCCGCAGCAGGGACCACCCCTGCCACTGACGCATGTTGTTCAGCAACATACGCTTCATGACATGTATCTCGGCGTTCCAGCGTGGACGGTACTTCCACCATGGACGAAAAGCGGCTGCCGGAATGCGGGACAGCAAGGAGGCGCTACGAGGGAGGGGATATTCGCCGGCAGTGGCAATCAGCACCAGTTTTTCCAAACGCTCCGGGTGGGCATTGGTATATTCAACGCAGATCGAGCCCCCGAAGGAATGGCCGACCAAAATGAATTTTTCCGGGAGGTTGAGCGCTTCCGCGATGGTGTTGATATCTTCAGTCAACTCCGACATGCTATATTTTGTAAAAGGGGCATCACTCTGACCGTGCCCGCGCAGGTCCGGGACGATGACACGGTAAGCGCGCCCAAAGTGGTTGACCTGGTATTCCCATGTCTCAGCGCAACCGGCGTAGCCGTGCACGAACATGATGGCCCTCTGAGCGCCCTCGGGCCAAAGATCCACCACGCTCAGCGCCATGTCGGAGAGACCCTGAATGGGTACATGAACCCGGTAGAGGCTGAAATCCAGCTGGATGTCTCCGCGCTTGATTCCCCGCAATTTCCTTTTCATGAAGCCCCCTCCTTCAGTCCGTCAACCCATTCCGTATGAGACAGACACTGCCTATTTCTTCGGTTGCTCCCTGGGAGGCTCTCCAGTGCACGGTTTGGCGCATTACGGAGCAATAGACCAAGCCTGAACGCTTATAGCGCAAAAAGCCAGATGAATCAATGAGGATCTAGAAACGCATTGGGCATGAGCTGGAGGGCCTTTGTACAGGAAGCGTTATAGGAAAGCCGATCCTGGGAGGAGCAAAATCCACTGGAGAAAAGGAGGCCGGCGAGGGGCTTCCGTCATCCGCGACAGGCACACTAATCATACCCAAGCTCCGCCAGTCTATCTTCGTTTATTCCGAGGGCATGGGCAATCTCGTGCACCATGGTGATCTCGATCTGTTCCTCCAGTTCTTCGGCTGTGTGGCACATCTCCTCCAGGGGCTGCTGGAACAGAAAAATCGTGTCTGGAAAAAGCGGGGGTTCGATGAGGGACCGCTCCGTTTGTGACACGCCCGTGAAAAGGCCCAGCAAGGGCTCATCGGCAGGAACGCCCATTTCCTTCAGAGTTTTTGCAGAGGGGCGTTTCTGAACGGAAATGAGGATATTGTCCAGGTGCTGTCGTATCTCACGGGGAATGCGGCGGATCGCCCTCTTAACGATCCTGTCGAATTCTTTGTCGCTCAGCTTCATGTTTATCGGAACTTGAAAAACCTGGTCCTTGGGGCAAGCAAATCAAATCTTTAGACTCCTGCTTTGCCAGACTCCATTTCTTCGACCCCATCATTCCAATACCCCTTCTATCCATCGCATAAAGCAAAGACCCTGGAAGCTCCCTCTAGGGGTAGCCCAAAGCCGGGTCCTCGGGGCCCGGATGCTTTATTCCCTCGAAACGGGCGTGATTTCCTTGGGAACAAGCAGGATTTCAATTCGGCGGTTCTTGGCCCGTCCCTCCTCGGTTTCATTTGAGGCGATGGGTTGGTACTGCCCATAGCCTGTTGCGGAGAGCAGACCGGGATCAATCCCGATGTTTTCCTGCAGATATCTGGCGACAGTCGTGGCCCGGGCTGCCGAGAGCTCCCAGTTTGTGGGATACGTCCTTCCCAGCTCCGCACCAATGGGAACATTATCTGTGTGGCCCTCGATCCTTATGGCTTGATCCTTTACGTTCAGCAAGATCTTGCCGACCCGCTCAAGCACTTTCACTCCTTGGGGCTTGATGGTGGTTCTTCCCGAGTCAAAAAGGATTTCGTCCACCATGTTCACCTTCAGCTTCCCTTCTAACTGGGTGATGGTGATCTTCCCCTTCTCGATCTCCGACTTCATGTCTTCCAGCAAATCGTCGTAGGTCCGCTGCATGGTGAGGACCTCTTCTTTCCTCTCGACCTCCAAATCCAGTGTCTTGGACCGAAGCGCCTCGTTCTCTTCGCTGAGGAGGCTGTTTTGCTTTTCCAGGGCCGCCACCTTTTCCCGGAGCTCTGAAAGCTCTTTCTTCATCCGGTTCGATTCGACCTGCGAGATTTCCTCAAGATTGGTTTTGTCCTGTCTCAGTCGGGCTATCTCTTCTTCTAGGGAAAGAACCTTGAGCCGCAGAGCCCTTCTGTCTTCATCGAGTGCTTCCTTTTCTGCTTCCAGCCTTGCATAGTCCGCCCTCAACTTCTCGCTTTCTTCCACTTTGGTCAGATAGTCCTTTTTGCTCACGCAACCCCCTGCGCCTCCCAAAATCAAAGCGGCCACCATGACACACGCGACTCTCCTTTTTCTATTCATGGGTCCCTCCAAACAAGAAAATTCTGGCGTGAAGCGTGCCTAAAAAGGCACAAGGCATAAGGCTTAAGGCTCAAAACCAAGCTTTTGAGCCATCCGCACCACAAATAGCAGATCATGACGATGCTTTCAACTCCACCTTTTTCTTTCTCTTGACATTGAGGGTAATAGCGGAAAAAATCAGGTCGGAGAGGAGAAGCAGCATGAAGACGCAGGATTACATCAAGCTGGAAGACATATACGGCGCACACAATTACAAGCCTCTGGACGTGGTGCTCACCAAAGGCCAGGGCATTTGGGTCTGGGACGTCGAGGGAAAAAAGTATCTGGACTGCCTGTCCGCTTACTCGGCAGTCAACCAGGGGCACTGCCATCCCCGGATCCTGGAAACCCTGGTGGAGCAGTCCAAGAAGCTCACCCTCGTCTCCCGGGCCTTTCGCAACGACCAACTCGGACCTCTGTACGAGGAGCTTTGTAAGCTGACCAACAGCCACAAGGTCTTGCCCATGAACTCCGGGGCTGAAGCCGTGGAGACGGTCATCAAGGCGGTGCGCAAATGGGGTTACAAAATCAAGGGTGTGCCCGAAGATAAAGCCGAAGTGATCGTGTGCGAAAACAACTTCCATGGCCGCACCATTACCATTGTCGGCTTTTCCACCGAGCCTCAGTACAGAGATGGGTTCGGGCCTTTCACTGCCGGATTCAAGGTGATTCCCTTCGGTGACGCCCAGGCGCTCCGAGACGCCATCACAGACAACACGGTGGCTTTCCTGGTGGAGCCCATCCAGGGCGAGGCCGGCGTGATCGTGCCGCCTGCCGGATATCTCAAAGAAGCCAAAAGGATTTGCGAGGAAAAGGACGTTATGCTCGTCACCGACGAGATTCAGACCGGACTGGGACGGACCGGCAAGCTCCTGGCCGAGGAGCACGACGGGGTCGAGGCGGATGTGACCCTCATTGGCAAAGCCCTGTCCGGCGGTTTCTACCCGGTCTCGGCGGTGCTCTCCAACTCGGATGTGCTGGGCGTCTTCATGCCTGGAGATCACGGCTCCACCTTTGGCGGCAACCCTCTCGCCTGCGCTGTGGCCCGTACAGCTATGAAAGTTCTCATAGACGAAGGCATGATCGAGAACGCTGTTCAGGTGGGCCGGTATTTCTTCAGCCTGCTGGAGAAGATCGAAAGCCCTTATATCAAGGAGGTCCGGGGCAAGGGGCTCATGATTGGGGTGGAGCTCAAACCCGAGGCGGGTGGCGCCAGGCGCTTTTGCGAAAAACTCAAAGAAAAGGGCCTTCTCTGCAAAGAAACCCACGAAAACGTGATCCGCTTCGCCCCACCGCTGATCATAACCGAGCAGGACGTGGACTGGGCCATCGAGCGTGTGGCGGCAGTGCTGACCGGAGGCTGATGTCCCGGCCTATTTAGGACCTTGTCAAACCCTCAAAGATCAGACCACCTCTCCCGAAGCCCTTAGATATCGTCTTGAAGGAATGGGCCATCACGCAGTCAATCCGAAAACACAATCTTTAGGTATGCGAATTTATCATACATGGCACCAGTATCACGTCCCAGAAATAACTTGAAGAAGTTCTTGCTTGCTAGAGGGGCCGTCGGGAGGTGGTCTTACAGACCCGCAAACCAAATTCCCACGAAGCTTGTTGGACGCCCCCATCATGTCAATACAGGCAACGTGCAGGCCCAGGAGATATAGGGCGTTTGATAGACTATCTTCTGGGGCTGACCAGCGACAGATATTAGGGACAGGGGGCCGTTCCAAAGGCATGAGAGGTATGTTTGCGGGCTGGACGACCACCTCCCGACAGCCCCTCGAGCCCAATTTTGGCCATTCCCTCTTTGGGAATTATGATAGGAAGTTCTGGGGCACAAGACTAGGAACTAAGTCACTTCAGGGCCTGTTTTAAATCCATAATCAAATCCACCGTATCCTCAATGCCCACAGAGTAGCGGATCAGACTCTCCGGTATCCCCATGGCCGCCCGTTCCTCAGCGGTACACTCGACATGGCTGGTCGTAGCCGGCGGTCCGACAATCGTCTCCACCGCGCCAAGGTTGGCTGCCGCATGTGCATAGCGCAGACGGGGCAGGAATCGCCTTACCGCATCCAGGGTGTTCTCCTTCAACATAAAGCTCAGCACACCACCGAAACCGCGCATCTGCTTGCAAGCAATCTCGTGTCCCTCGTGGGATTCCAGGCCGGGATAGAACACACGCTCAACAGCCGGATGGGATCCCAGGAACCGGGCTATCTGCAAGGCACTCTCGTTCTGCTGTCGGACGCGCAGCTGCAAGGTCTTCATGCCCCGCAGCAGCAGATAGGCTCCCATGGGGTGAAGGCTCGCCCCGTTGATTTCGCGAAAGTGAAAAATCTTTTCAATCAGCGGCTTCCTACCGCAAATCACACCGCCCAGGGCATCGGCGTGGCCCCCCAGGAACTTGGTGGCGCTGTGCAGAACCAAATCGGCACCCAGTTGTAATGGATTCTGGTTGATGGGTGTAGCAAAGGTGTTGTCCACAACAACAATGGCGCCAGCCCCATGCCCCGCCCTGGTCAGTCGAGCCAAATCCAGCACCTTGACGGTCGGGTTTGTCGGACTCTCCAAGTAGAGCACCTGACATCCCTTGGCCACCTCAGCTTCGATCGCATCATGGTCGGTGGTATCGCACAGAGTGACATCAACCTGAAAGCGGGGCAAAAATTCAGTGAAGATCTTGTTGGTGCCCCCATAAGTATCTTTTACCGAAACAACCCGATGCCCGGGTGACAAAAGACTGAACAGCGCGCTGCTGATAATGCCCATTCCGGTTGCGGCACTGGTTGCCGCTTCGGCGTCTTCGAGCTGCCGAACCTTCTCTTCAAAAACCTGCACCGTGGGATTGGTATTGCGGCCGTAGATATGGCCCGCTTTTCGGCCCAAGGCAACCTGCAACCACTCATCCATATCCTTGTATCCGAAGGATACGCTGTGGAACACCGGCACTTGGGTCGCCCCCTGCGTGAGGTATTCCTCTTCACCGGCCCAGACACACAGGGTTCCTTGATGAACATGATGATCGAAACGCATCCCCCTCTCCTTTCCATCCTTCCCGATCTTGGTCGGCGATCTGCTCTAAAATGATTCGGAAGGCGCTCCTCGAATGCGCTTGACCGCACCGCGCCGTCGCTTTTCTTCAACTCGGCGTCTTTTGGAAGCCGCTGTTGGTTGCGTTTTGCGGCGTGGTTTGGGCCTTTGCGTTGCCTTGCGTATTAAAGCCACAAGCCTTTCCCTGGCATCTTGGCGGTTTCGTTCCTGACTGCGAAAGCGTCGGGCATCAATAACGAGCACACCCTCCTCACTGATCCGTTTCCCAGCCAGTCGGATGAGCCGACTGCGCACGTCCTCAGGCAAAGAGGCAGAGTGCACCACATCAAACCGCAGCTTAACAGCTGTGGCCACCTTGTTGACATTCTGTCCACCGGGTCCAGAGGCGCGGATAAACTCCTCCCGAAGTTCGCGCTCATCGATTGCAATATCCTTTGTAATCTTGATCACGGCCATCCCCGGACCATAGAGCTTAGGGCGCAAGGTGTCAGACCCACGGCAAAATGAACCTTCTTATAAAGTCCATGCCGATATGAACCGGCTCTCAAAAAGAAGCATATCAGACTGGATGAAATATACAACGTTCCAGCTGAGAAGACCATGAAAGTGGAGTCCCACGCACAAGCGCGCGGCACCCCCACATTCTTCGGCGGAACCCGCCGAAGAATATCCGCCTTCGCCTACGGCTACGTCGCGACAAGTCCGCCTTTCTCCCAATGGGGCTACCGCGGATTACCCTGCCTAGCATTCATCCACGGGCAAGCCCGTGCCTTTCTGCTTAGGCAGGTAAAAAATCACCACTTATTGAGAAGAGATATTCTCTTTTGTGGTAGATCTTTACACACTTCACCCCTTTTCCGGTATGAGAAAAATGAAAGACCGCTCTATTACGCCCTTTCCATCCTTCACTCTCCAAAGAGAAGACGCTATAGCGCTGATCGCATACAACACTTTGATTTCACAAGGACATTCGAAAATGATGCCAGCAGCTCCAAAGACCTCAAAGGGCGAGCTTTCTTTTAATTAAAAGGTCTGCAGAAGCCTCTCTCACGTATTGGTGCGGGAATTGCAGAATACAGAGGTCCAAATTCTTGTGACACGCTCAAGCACAGGATCGAGCGATTGTGATGACGAACCTTGTTCTCAGCCACGGAAAGAAAAAGAGATGAAAAAGAAAGAGATGAAACTAAAAAGGTCTTCAAACGGAAGATATTTGAGATTCTGTGAGATTTGCGGCAACCATGCAGGCGTCATGACCGTGCAGGAATGGTATGAGGAAGGCCACATGTGCAAAAGGTGCGCTGAGATTTATGCCAGCTCCCTGGAGATCGAGATCGACCGGGCCAACGGCCTCTGGAGAAGCAATGGCCATTCTTGGGAGCTCGACGGAGAAAGAAAAAGGATCTCGAGATTCCTCTGAATCATCGCCCACCCCTACCCTTTGCCCCCATTATCCCATGTAAACCCCTGATCCTGGATTCATGCCCCTTTTCCTTTCGGCATCTTCCAGGGCTCGATGCGTTTCGGTCTTGTGCCAGCCTTTAGACCGCCCTTCCTGTCAAAATCCTCTTATCTGTTAATTGTTTGATATCATGACGATTATCAGGACAAATCCAGCCTGCAAGTCATTTTTTTGAAAAAAGTGCTTGACAAATGGTTTTTTTGCAACTAGATTTCTAGTGTACTATCGTACTAATACACTCAAGAGGACTTCATAAATGATTGAAATTAATAATCCTCTCCCTTGGATCAGGGAACATCTGCGGCCTGCTCGGAAAGAACGGGGCGGGTAAAACCACGCTGCTTAAACTCATGTCCGGCTTGCTCTTTCCACAGGATGGTGAAAGCCGCATTCTTGGTTACCGACCTCGGGACCGCTCTCCTCATTACCTTCAGGAGTTGGTGCTGCTTCCAGAAGAATTCAGTCTGCCCCCTGTGGCACCCTTGGAATATAAGCGCCTGTATGCCCCTTTCTATCCTCGCTTCAATTCAGATCTTTTCTCACAGTACTTGACGGAATTCGATCTGGAGCCCCGGAAAAATGTCAAGGGTTACTCCTATGGTCAAAAGAAAAAGTTCCTTCTTGCCTTTGGGCTTGCAACGGAATGCAAATTCCTGCTCCTCGATGAGCCAACGAACGGTCTTGATATTCCATCCAAGAGGCAATTTCGAAAAGCCCTTGCGTCGGTTTTCACGGAAGATCGGCTCGTCATTATTTCCACCCATCAGGTCCGTGATCTGGAAAACCTCATCGACCCTGTCATCATTCTCGACGGGGGGCAGATTGTGTTCAACCACACCTTGGAAGAAATCTCGAACCATTTGTCCGTGCGTCTTCAGCCACAACCGCCAGACCCCGAAGATGTGATTTACTCTGAGAAAACACTGGAGGGATACCTCGTCGTCACCAAAAACACGGACAAGGAAGAAACAAAGATAGAATTGGAACTACTCTTTGATACGGTCATAGAAAATCGGGAAAAGGTTTCTATTGTGTTCGATCAGGAGGTAACCCATGCATAGGGAGAGCCTATTCAATCCGAAGAGATTCTATTGGCTGATAAGAAATCCCATCCTTTTGAACAAATCTGCCATCTTTTTTGTTTCGGCGGCAATTGGCGGAATCCTTCTGTTCATTTCCGCCATAGACGCTTTCAAAGAGCCTTCGCCAGCCTTCTATCAGAAATTCTATATCCTTATTCTCTATCTGGGCGGTTTCATCTTGACAAGTCGGATTTTCAAGGAGCTTCACCACAGTGAAAAGGGTCCTGCCTGGTTGATCCTCCCGGCATCTGCGTTGGAGAAATTTGGAAGCAGACTGGCCCTCTCCACCGTGATTTACGCTTTCGGAACGATGCTTATGCTTTTTGTGTTTTCCCTCGCTTCCGAAGCAGTTAATTCATTGCTTCTTGACCGTCATCACCCCTTGTTCAATCCCTTTGACCCGATGATCCTGAAAGGCACGGTTCTCTATTTTGTGCTGCAATCGCCTTTACTGGCAGGCGCCGTCTATTTCAGAAAGCACGTGCTCAGCAAAACAGTCCTGACGTTGGTGGTTTACATTTTTGTTCTCTTGCTCTTCGCGTTTCTTGGGGTGAAGTTGTTCTTAGGAAGCTACTTTGATGGGGCCACATCTTCTTTGCAGTTTCTGGACCATCTCCAGGAAGCCGCCGGTGCTGATTTCCTCCTTTATCTTGAAGGCCTCGGCCGGGCCGGCCTGTGGACCTGTCGCATCCTATTCTGGGCAGTACTGGCCCCTCTCTTTTGGACAGTCGGCTATTACCGCTTGAAAGAAACCGAGAGGTAATATGGAATTTCACAAAAAAGACGCCATCTATTTGCAGATTGCGGATATCATCTGTGAAAAAATCCTGACCCGGCAATGGCGTGAGGGTGAAAAAATACCTTCGGTTCGCGATATGGCCGTCACTATCGAGGTCAACCCCAACACGGTCATGCGGGCGTACGCCCATCTTCAGGAAAAGGAGATTATCTTCAATAAAAGAGGAATCGGGTATTTTGTTGCGGACAACGCCTATCGAACCACAAGAACCCTCATGAAATCGAACTTCGTAAAAACTGATCTGCCCCATGTTTATGCCACTATGGAGTTGCTGGATATGGACCTAGATGAATTGGCAGATCTCTTCAAACAATATCGGGAGAAGAATTCATGAAGACAAGCAACAAGTTGCTCTTGGTTTCCGCTTCAAGCCTGATTGTGATCATGCTTGTGCTTTTGCTTGTGCTGAGGATTGCCTTGGAGCCAAGCACAGACATTGAGGATTCCGCAAAATCAGAAGGCGCTCAATTGACCAAGCAATTCACCGTAGAAGACTTTACTGCCATTCAAGTCATAGGTCATTGGGAGGTTGATGTCGTCCATGGAGACACCACGCAGGTGATCGCAGAAGCCCCCGAGAGTTTCATGGACACCATTGTTGTCGAAAAACACATACAAACCCTAATTCTTGAGAATAAACGCCGTTTCGGTGAGGCGCGTGCTTGGATAAGGCTGCCCTCTTTGGTAGACCTTCGTCTGAAGGGCCTCATAAGCTTGAAGCTCAGAGGGTTTGACACCGATAGCCTATCCATGCGTACATCGGGAGCCACGACCATCAACGGAACAGGTAACAAAATTCGTGACCTTTCCGTGAGCGCTGAGGGGGTGACGAACCTCGATCTGAGAGAAAACCCGGTCACCAACGCAGATCTTCGCTGTGAAGGCGTCTATAAGGTCGAACTGTCTATGGCAGGCGGTGAACTGAGCGGCAAAGTCAAAGGCGTAGGGGAAGTCACCTACAATGGAAAAGTGACGAAGGAGGGTATTCTTCGGAGTGGCCACTCCAAAGTGACACACCAGGACTGAGAAAAGATAACCACTGCCAAGTGCGGGGGCCCTATCCCACAGGTCCAGTGAAAACCGCATGACCGGGCATTGGATGGGGCTTTTATCAAAAACAAAATGGGAGGGAAAAATGAGGTTAATGCTTGTTCTCGTCGGTATCATTCTTGTTGCAGTGAACGCCCACGCGTCCACTTACAGAGAAGACCGGGTGTTGAGTTTGGAAGTCACGCGGATACAGGAACTCCATATATCCTGCGGTGCGGGGGCGTTGGTTGTTCAGGGCCAAGACAGGGAGGATATTGAAATAAAAGCTGAGATAGTCGTTGAGGGTGTGTCTGAGGAAAAGACTCGAGATTTCGTGCAGGAGAACGTTGAGCTCTCGCTCAAGAAAAAGGGTCGCACGGCGTATCTCATAAGCAAAACAGACTCCTCCTTCTGGGGATCTGAAAAAGCCGAGGTCAATCTGGTGGTGTTCATTCCCCGAGAACTTTCAGTGAATATCAAAGATGGATCGGGTTCCATTGAAGCTCGGCACATCAAAGGCCATGTCGCCATCCAAGACGGATCGGGTTCCATTGCACTGGACCACATCAGCGGGGATTTGTCGATTGACGACGGGTCAGGCGACATCATGGCTGAGGACATTGAAGGAGATGTGACCATTAAGGATGGGTCGGGCTCCATCTCAACCAAGAAGATCGGGGGGAATCTCAGCATTGTTGATGGAAGCGGCTCAATCGATGTGCATACAATCGGTGGGAGCGTGGTGGTTGACGATGGATCCGGCTCAATCAATATTACAGGGGTGGAAAAAAACGTGACCATCGAAAGCGCTGGGAGCGGAAGCTGTAATATCTCGGGGGTCAAGGGGGATCTGTTCATGCGCGATTGACATGGTGGTTTTATGTCTGCGCAGTGATCCTCCCTGAGTTCCAATGAATCAGAATGAGCCTGGGATGCTCTTTTTGACAAGACAGATTGTCCAATGCAACGATGAAAGACGAAAAAACTTTTGCCATGAGGTTGTCAATGGTTTATGAGCTTAAGAAGACCACCGGTGTTGACAGGCGTTCTGCGGAGTTCAAGAAGCCTGATCCCTCTCCCAGCCCGATGGTTGTGACCAATGCGGGTCTAGACGGATCGGGGCACTCACATGCAATGGGACATCTTGAGTACGTGCTGGTCCCGAAGCCGTTTGTGGAAATGGCCGTAGCGCTTGTGCTGGAGCAAGGGGATGTATGGGACGAGGGCGTCTCGAGCCTGTTGTCTGATCCACCCATCCCTGCCGAAAACCTCGCCCGTGCGCTTCTGCCGGACAGCGTCGGTCATAGAAAAACCATGAGGCGCAGGCTCACGGCTATTTTCAGCGCCGACGTTGTCGGGTTCTGCCGACTCATGAATGAGAACGAAGTGGCCACGGTAAGTCGATTGACATCCTACAGGCAACTCATGACAGCTCACATTGAAACCTACCGAGGCCGGGTAGTCGACTCTGCCGGTGACAATCTCCTGGCCCAGTTCCCCAGTGTTGTAGATGCGGTCCAGTGTGCCGTTCGTGTGCAGAGGGGCTTCCAGGAACTCAATAAGGCTTTGCCCGAAAACCACAGAATGGAGTTTCGAATCGGCATCAATCTTGGGGAGGTGATTGATCAAGGGGATCGAATCTACGGTGACGGGGTCAACATTGCCGCAAGATTGCAGGGTATTGCCGACCCCGGCGGCCTCTGTATCTCCGAAACAGCCTACGATCAGATCGAGAACAAACTTCCACTGGAATACGAGTATCTCGGCAAAAGGGAAGTCAAGAATATCCCTAAACCGGTGACAGCTTATCGGGTTGTGCTGGAGCGAAAAAGGCTGAGGAACTCCAAAGAAGACAGAGGAATCCCCGAAAGCCCCAGGAGAAAGCTGCTGGGAGTCCTGAACAGTGTCTTCTGTCTATTCACCGGTTCTAAACTCTCGGCCGCCCATAAGCCGTAAACCAAAAACTGGCGACGGCGACCTCCTATTCATGCACGAATCCGCCGTATTTCAAAAACGACGGGGTTGTGCGCATCCGGACAAGCATGGGTAGCGACGTCTTTGTCATCCTTGAGCCAGGGAAAGTCCGCCCCATAACGCATGGCGAACACCTTGGGGAGGAAGCTGTAAAGCGCGCTGAGGCAAACTCTCCCCTGGATCGTCTCTCCATCAAAAACCACGGTGTCTCCCACCTGGTGGCCGAATTGGCAAGTTCCCTGCTGGCTGATCACCTTTGCGGCGATTTTGTGACCCCCGTCTTCAAGCATTCCCTTTTTCTCCATAAGTTCTATCTCCTTATGCCCTAACGATTGCCAAAATAACAAAGAATGTCAAATGAGGATTTGATTGGCCCTTTGGCATTAATCCCAATGTTGGAGCCACTTCTAATCCGGAATCGTGGTTGCAGAGCGCACCCTGTGCTTGTTTACATTAAGGTGGCAGCCTCATTTTCGGAGCATGCCTCATAGGGCAACATCGTGCTCATTTTGCCAAAATGTGCAAAAGTTGACATTTTTTGCAATTTCCTTTCTCATCTCTCCCTCTGTGAGGTGAAAGATAACCAGTTGAAATCATAATAGAAAGAGCCAATTCCGTGGAAAATAAACCTCTGTGGACTGCGGTGGTATGAGCATTGCATACACAAGTGAGGATACGTGTAGACCGGTTTTCATTCTCGGGGCCCCTTGGGAGCCCAAAAAGCCAAAACCGGGAGGGAAACAAGGAGATGAGGAAAAAGTATCTTCCGCTCTTGGGTTGCCTTCTCATCGGATCGCTGACATCGGTTGTTTTCGCTGAGGACGTTTTTGAGCCTGTCAAAATTGTTCATATGAACAACGGCAAGGCCATTCGATGTCGGATAGGGTGGTTGGAAGGGACGAAGATGGTCTGTCAGAGGTTCAATGGCAGTGTTACCTTGCCGTTGCAGAGCATCAACCTCGAAAAAACCTTCCCCAAGTTCAAAAAACGTAATGGAGAAACCATGCTTGTCATTCATCCGGGAGAGGTTTACCGGGACGACAACATCGCGGTCTCTAATGTGTGCATGATTCGTGAATCAGCGAACTCCAACCCCCATGACAACGGGGGGAACGGATCCTCGGCCCGTTCCCGGGCAGCTCAGTATGCCGTTTTGTGTGAAGTAACGAATAGCGGTAATCCCTGCCAGGTCAGTGTTTTCCTCACAGCCAAGGACATTCAAGGCTCCATCCGCCACGAGATCGACATTGCTTCTGAATCGAGAGTAGGTACTGGAGAAATGGCCACTCTCAAGAAACCACTGAAAATCTCAGGCATCAACGCAGAAAGCCAAATCGCTTCACTCAAGATAAGCGAGGTAAAGAGAAGCAACATTTCCGAAAGGGCAAACGCTGAAATCGAGCGGTCCAGAGCAAATGCGAAGTCGGATAATTTGAGGAACGAAAGAACAAGAGCCCTAAAGGAGCATTTTCTTAAGTAGCTGCAGGCAGAGAGTCCTTACATACAGATTCAGGAAGGATGGCCGAAATGGAAGTTTCCTGCCCCAATTGTTACACCAGTTACACGGTTTCCGCGGAAAAAATCCCTGAACAAGGCGTGACGCCCACCTGTAAGAAATGCGGGACGACCTTCACCATTGTCAGAGCCTCCGGCGACCCTGTAAAAGACAGGGCAAACCGAATGAAAGGGTTTGTTGTGCTCCGCGAAAGGAATAGGGCTAACGCTTTTCAAAACCGTGAGAGCACTTCCGCTGAAGGGTCTGACAAGAAGTTTGACATCGGCGCCCTATATGAGAAAAGGAGCTTCAAAGTCGGAGTCTGCATAGCTGGTGTTGTCATCTTACTCCTCTTCGCTGGTTTCTATCAGTGGAAGAATATCGTCCACAAGCGGTTTGAAGAGGCTTTGAGAAGCGCCTTGGCGCATGCACCAGACAGTCGATTTGCACTGAAGTTCCGAGATGTGAAGTTTTCCGCTTTCGGAGGTTTGACGCGGGATACTGGATGCATACAAGGACTGCATCTTGCATTCTATGTCGATGACGAAACCCCGTTCACTCTGGACCTGGTGGATGAAATCCGTTTCGAGCTGAAAGCCTCCCAAAAGCATTTCATCACCGAGCCGTTTGACATTGAGCTGAACATCGCCGACTCAGAGTTAGCCTTGAAAAATTGTGTTATCGAGGCTCAAGAGAATCAGGGATGGGCCATGGAGTTCAGAGTCGACCAAACCTATGCAGGAACCAAGGGACTGCATGCGTTCACAGCGCAGGGGATAGCGTTTTTCTTTGATTTCAGGGGCGAAGAGTGGAAAGAGGATCAGCGGTTCTTGATTGGAGATGCGAATTTTGGCTTCATAGCGAGCCACATCGAGTCTTCGAATATCACAGTGGGAAGAAACGTGGATATCCTTTTTTCCATAAGGAATGGCATTTTCGCGAAAGACGAATATGCCACAGACGCGAGTGCCTTGAATTACCTGGACATGTTCCAAACGAAATGGGGGGACAACGGTACCATTATGAGTGTTGAGCATTGCTCTGCCGAAATTTTGGGCTCATCCGTTCAACTGGCCGGCCAATTGGCGTTCCATAATCCCGTATTGGAGAGTGAATTCGACTTGCTCTTTACGGCAAAGGATTTCAGTCACATCATGAAGTTCATTCACCGAATGAACGAAGCGGCTTTTGACAAGATTGTCTTCACGCTGGTTGCTCTTGAAGAACAAGATGTCCATGTCTATCGCCAAGGCACCGATGTCTTCAATCTGAACCTTTCCTACAAAAACTCCAAAATCAGAATAAACGACCAAGAAATAACAAATCCCATCTAGCATGGGATGAACCATGCCGCGAACCGCAGCTACTTAACGGCCCCGGCAAGTCGCTTTCCAGCCAGGCGCTGGGCCGCCTCATCCGTGGTGCATCCTTCAGTTTCAGCCAGTTCAAAGATCTGGGCCAAATTACCTCTGATGGCCTGCGTGAGCCTTTTCTCGGCCTCCTGACGCGAGCACCCTTTGGTTTCCACGTTGAGAGCGCCTATGGCCCCCCCGCTGTTGGTTATGAAATCGGGGGCATAAAGAATCTGCCGCTCTCGCAACCGCACGCCGTCCTCTGGGACGGCCAGTTGATTGTTCGCCGCTCCCACCACGGCACGGCAGCGTAAACGGGGAATGGTCTTCTCGTTCAGCACAGCCCCCAGGGCACATGGGGAAAAGATGTCGCAAGGGGTATCGTACACCTCGTCAGGTGGAATGAAGGGCAGCCCCACGCTGTCCCGAAAATGGCGGACAGCCGCATCATTGACGTCACTGAAGAGGACCTCTGCCCCGGCCTTTTGAAGAAGATCCACCAGTGCCCGGCCCACGCTGCCCACGCCCTGAACAAGCACCCGCTTTCCTTTCAGGGAGGGGGATCCGTAAAGCCTCTCTGCTGCAACCTCAAGGCTGGTTAAGACCCCAAGGGCCGTCAAGAGCCCCGGCTCTCCGGATCCGCCGGCAGCAGGGGTTCGGCAAAAAACGTAGGGATCGCCTGTTTCGGCTATGATGTCCATATCTTCTGCGCTGGTGCCGACGTCCGGTCCTGTGAGAAAAAGGCCCTTGTGCTTGCACAAAAAAGCCCCGTATCGCCGCAACAGTTGAACCCGGTCATCCGGATCGAGGTCAGGGGGCACAGCGATGACCGCCTTGCCACCGCCGCTGTCGATGCCGGCCGCTGCCCATTTAAGGGTCATGCCTTGAGCCAGCCGCAGTGCATCCTGCACAGCCGCTTCCAGATCCGGATACGATCTCATGCGGGTTCCGCCTATGGCCGGCCCCAGGCGAGTCGAATGGACAGCCATGACGATCCAAGCCCCAGTGGGTCGGTCACAATGGATGATGACCTCCTCCCCGTCCCATTGTCTCAGCAAACTATCCATGTTGTTCGTCATGCGTCACACCTCATTTATCATTTTGCACTTGTCAGTTACCCCCAGTTGAATAGTGCCGACACGTCGGCAATTCCACGGGGCACGCATTCGTCATTTTTCATTAGCCGCCTTCATTGCTGAACATCATAACATTTGTGTCAGGCTTTCATAACAGCCTATACGCAAGGTATGAACAGATACTGGATCCTGGTTCTAGATCCTGGATTAAAGACTGAATCCGAACTCTTGGTTTTGGCTTTTCAACTTCAGACACTCTAGGCACTTTAGATCACTTTACACACTGCCGATCCGTCAATCATAAGTCTCCTATCATCAATCACGGACTCCCCTATGCGCAGGATGCAGGCGAACCGATCGTCTATTGAAAACGCAGTCTACATGAACCATCTCCAAATGACCACGCCAATTATTCTCTCCCAAGGCCCAGAACGTAGAGGGGGGCGGGCAGTTGGGATGGAACGCAGGGGCGCAGGGTGGACGGGTGACAGAGGACACAACCAGGCGCTCCGATCGTGCTCAATCCTGTTTCCATAAGACCCTGCTTGGGCGATAAGCCTTCAAGATTGTTGACAAAATGTTTCTTTGGTGATAAAATATAGATTATTCGTAGGAATTGTTTCGAAACTCAAGAAACAAACCAGAAAGGTGAGATTTTGTGCGCTTCCTAAAAGGATGGGGGCAAGGGTGAGAGCTTGCTCTTTCTGAAGTGGCGCAGCGACAGGGTTTCTATTTGTCGAGAGTGAAAATTCTTGTTAACCGGCCCAAGAGATGCCTCCATTTGATTTCTGATTTTTTGCACACTGGAGATCACTATGGAAAAGTCTCTTCAAAAACGAGAGGGTCTCCACACACGGCCAACCAGAGGTGACCCCTACAAAGACCTCAAGGACCAACTCGCCCAGTTTTTCCTCTCCCTGATTCAAGCATTTCTCCGCACCGGATATTACACCCCCGATCATCCCGAAGCAGAAAAGGCCAGGTTAGGTCTTTACGAAGGCTTCCAAAATCTTCTTAAAGAAGAAGACGAGTTGACCTTCTTAATCCGCAATGCGCCCGAAGGCACAAACATCCTGATCGAGGGGGTGCTGCCGGAACCAGAGGAGCTCTATGGTCTGATGTTACAAGGGATGGCGGAGATGTATATTCCAAAATTTGCCAAGTTCCTGGAGCGGAAAGATCTGGTCAGCTTAACCCTTAAAAAAAGGATGACTGAGGCGGAATTCACCAGTTTCGTGGATGTCATGGGCGAGCCGAGCTTTGTGGACACTCGCGAAAAAAACACCAAAGAACAATTCACCCTCACTCTGAGGGGCAAGGGCATCGTGAACATTTCTTATATCTTTAATGAAGAAGTCCTAATGACGAAAAGAGAGATGCCTTGGCGCGCTCAGCTCGCGATTTCACGCCTAAGAAAAGATTTCAAGATGGTCCCCCTCTTTCACAATCTGGATGCAGAGGGCTTGAAAAAAGTCCGGTGTGAGATCATTCGCGAAGTGGCTCGGCCTATTCGAGACGTGGCGGTGATCTACCCTTTACTGATGAACAGTGATCTTGCGGAAACAGAGGAAGTCAAAGAATCCGAAATTGACAAGGAAATAATTGCCTCTCTTCCCGATGAGCTTTTGCTGGGGATTTCCAGGACATTACTCAAGGAAGCACCAGCCAATGGAAAGACGCAATATTCTCCTGAAAAATTGCAGAGACTCGCCCGAGAGTTGACCCGCATTCTAAAGCCAAGGGAATTCTCCAGACGGGACGCTTTACTCGAAGCGTTTTTTAAGAAGAAACTCGTTCCTTTCGAAGAACTCCCAGAGGTCACCCAGCGAAAAATCAAGGTCGAGGCCTTCCTGGACAAGTTCCTGCGAGAAAGCAACACATTTCTCGAGAAATTAGACAAGATTCATGACACTGAGAAATATCTCAAGGCGGCCCAATACCTCAAAGGCATGATTCCAGAATTGATTCGCCGAGACCGATACGACGCCGTTCTGAAGATCATCGCCCATATGGACCGGCATTCCAAAGCTGAAGAAGATCGCTCTCCCCGTGCGAATCAAGTTCTGGAAAAAATCAAAGGGGGCAAAATCCCGGTATTACTCAAGGGGAAGTTCCTGGCAGGGAACAAAGAGACGTGCGAGGCCATCGCCCCCATTTACCAATTGCTAGGGGAGGCATCCGTCCCCCACCTTTTAGACATCCTGAAGCAAACTCAAGACCAATGGGTCATGAAGACCGCTTTCGAGATACTCACGACCACGGCTCCCTCAACGATTGCTACCATTCTTAACGAGCTCAAGGACGGGAAGCGCGAGACAGGGTTTGCGGCTCGTATTATTCGGGTCCTGGGAGAACTTGATCTTGACCAGACCATGCAGCCTTTTGCCGAAACCTTGAAGGCCTTTCTGAGACACGACAATTCGCGCCTGAGAGAGGAGGCCTTGCAGGCCTACTTCAAAGTCGCAGGAGATGATGGTGAAGCATTGTATCTTGAACTCCTCGGGGATCCAGATGTCGGTGTTGAAAAGACGGCGATTCAGTGTCTCGCCAAAATAAAAAGTCAACTTGCTCTGAAAAAGTTTCTCGAAATGCTTCAAAGATCTGGAGATCTCGACCTCCACGAAAAAAAGCAACTCGAAGCCCCTCTTTTTAACGCTCTGGGTTTCTACGGGAATATTTCCTGGCCTGAGATGGGGACAATCGAGGATTTCTTGCTCGAGATCCTCGACCGTGAGCTTAACCCAGGGCCTCTAAAGTTCCTCAAAAGGAAAAGCAATCCCTTGAGCGAGCAAGCCGTCACCGCCATATTCGAGAGCCTGGGTAAAATAGGAACCGATAAATCCCGTGCCGTGCTTCAAAAGGTGGGGGGTATATGGGCGAAAAAAGCAGAGGAGACATTGAGAAGAATAACCGAGCACTAACCGCGCCGGTTCAATAACCCACGCATTCCTCGGAGCAGGCATTCGTCATTGGTCATTGGTGAAGCTTCAATCGCCAATCGTCAATCCTCAATCGTCAATCTTCATGGCTCCCCTCAACTGCAATGGTGCAGAGTCAAGGCGGTTTTCCTTTGACATCCAGCCATTGATGTTGTACTTCGGCCATGTCCGACAAGCGCTCAACACCGCCGACGAGATTTCACGTGACCCGGGCTGTCCGCCGGAGGTGAAGCTCCCCGCGATGTTTATCCTTGCAATGCGCCAGGGCTGGACGAAGCATAAGAGCGTCCTACATGACTGGAATAAACCAATAAAGGGCGTCTTGTATTCTTTGAGGGAGGGTTTGGGAAATGCGAGCCTTCGGCCCAATGGAACTCTTGGAGGATGTGCACCAGAAAAACCTCTGTGTGGGATGCGGTGCCTGTGTGGATTTGTGCCCCTATTTCAGGATCCACAAGGGCAAGACCGCCATGCTTTTTCCTTGCGATCTTTCCCAGGGCAGGTGTTACGCTTACTGTCCAAAGGCGGAGGTGGACCTGGATGCCCTCGCTGAACAATCCTGGGGAAAGGCCTATGAAGGAGATGCCGTGGGGCGCTACCTGTCTGTTTTCAAAGCCCAAGCGGGCAAGGCAGCGCCCGGAGGTCAATTCCAGGCGGGTGGTACGGTCTCGTCGCTGATTGCCTTTTCTCTGGATCAGGGCATCATCGATGCGGCCGCTCTCACAGACCGTGAGGATCTGGTTCCCATTGCCCGCCTTGTTACCCAAAGCCAGGAGGTCGCCACCTGTGCATCGTCCAAGTACACAGCCGCTCCCACCCTGGCCGCGCTCAACAGGGCTGTACAAGAGGGTTACACAAAAATCGGTGTGGTGGGAACCCCATGCCAGGTCACGGCTGTGGCCCAAATGCGCGCCAATCCTCTGGACCAGGAAGATTTTTTCGATCCCGTGGCCCTTGTGGTGGGGCTCTTCTGCACATGGGCCTTGGAAACCCGAGGTCTCACAGCCCTGCTCTCCAAGCGGCTCGAGGTCCGAAAAATCCGAAAAATGGACATCCCCCCTCCGCCTGCCGATATCCTCGTGATTGAGACGGAAGACGGCAGCATAGAGATTTCCCTTGCTGAAATCCGGCCGCTCATTCCCCACGGCTGCACCGTATGCCCTGACATGACCGCGGAATGGGCCGATATTTCCGTGGGAATCTTGGAGGGCGACGCCCAGTGGAACACCCTGATCGTGCGAACGGAAAGGGGCGCAGACCTTGTCGAAAAGGCCCGAAAATCAGGCTGGTTGGTGACAGATGCCATGCCCCAGAAAAATCTGGAGCATCTCCAATTCGCGGCGAAGAACAAAAAGAAAAGAGCGCTCACCGCTGCGTTGGAAGCAGACCTTGTCAACAGCATTGAGCGGTCTTGCCTGAGAATCAATACCCGGGCCATGGAAAGAATTATGGCTGGGGAGAAGGAGTAGGCCATGTCGGAACTGTGGCAAGCAGAAAAGGGCAGCAGGCTTCTGCTCATGGGCAACGACGCCATCGCTCGCGGCGCCATGGAGGCCGGGGTCAGCGTGGCGGCTGGCTATCCAGGCACACCCTCTTCGGAGATCATTGAGAATCTGGCAAGAGCCGCCCAGGACCGGAACATCTATGTGGAATGGTCGGTCAATGAAAAAGTGGCCCTCGAAGTAGCAGCGGCCGCCTCCTTCGCCGGACTCCGGTCCATGGCGGTCATGAAACAGGTGGGCATGAACGTGGCCGCTGATTTTCTCCTCCATCTGACCCAGTACGGAACCAGGGGCGGCTTGGTTCTCGTATCCTGTGAAGATCCCGGGGCGCTCTCCAGCACCAACGAGGGGGAATCGCGGTTTTATACAAAAATGATGGAGTTTCCTCTACTGGAACCCGGTGATTTCCAGGAGGCCAAGGACATGGCCAAATGGGCCTTTCAATTGTCCGAAGAGATAAGAAACCTGGTCATGTTGCGAAGTGTGACGCGCCTCTCTCACTCAAGCGGAAACGTGGTTATGGGTGACCTCCCACAGGTCAAGGCCCGGGCCCGTTTCAGGCACCAGGGCGGCCTCCTGGACACCATGGGAGGCCCCATCATCAACCTGCCGGGCACTGTGCACTTTCTCCGTCAAAAACAGCAAGAAAAGCTCCGAAAAGCCGCTCAGATCTTCGACACATCACCTTTCAACACCTATACAGGACCTGAAAGGCCCGAACTCCTCGTGATCACGAGCTCCACCTGCACCCTTTACAGCAAAGAAGCAGTCCACCTTCTTGGCGTCCAGGATCGGGTGGGGATCCTCAAACTGGGGACCACCTGGCCTCTGCCCAAGGGACTGATCGAAGAATATCTCGCCATGACGGACAAGGTCCTCATCGTAGAAGAGGTGCTGCCGTTCATGGAGGACAATGTGCTGGCCCTTGCGACCACCCTGGTGCCAAGAATCGGCGCAAAAACCTTTTTCGGCAAACATGACGGATCTATTCCCACAATGCACGAATTGAATCCGGATATTGTGGTGGCCGCCCTTTGCAGAATCCTGAATGTGACCTGCGGGACCGTGCCTGAGGCCTACGTGAGACGAGCCACGGAAATTGCCCCAGCCGGTGCTCCGGCCAGGGCGCTCACCTTTTGCCCCGGCTGCCCCCACAGGGCCTCCTTCTGGTCCATCCACAATGCCTTAGAGTTGGACAACCGGAAAGGTTTCGTTTGCGGCGATATCGGCTGTTATTCTCTGGCTGCCGGCCCATCCGGGTTTGAAACCCTCAGAACCCTCCACTCCATGGGCAGCGGCACAGGCCTGGCCAGCGGTTTCGGCAGGCAAGTTCAATTCGGCCTGGATCAGCCCATATTCGCGGTGTGCGGCGACTCCACCTTCTACCACGCTGTGATGCCCGCCCTGGTGAACGCCATACACAACAAGGCCGATATCACGCTCATTGTTCTGGACAACAGCGGGACCGCCATGACCGGTTTTCAGGCCCACCCGGGTCTGAAGGTGAACGCTATCGGGGAGGATGTCCCGGCTGTGGACATTCCCGAAATTTGCGCAGCCATGGGTGCCAAGGTGAAGATCTGTGACCCCTTTGATCTTGACGAAACCCGAAAAACCTTGCTGGACATGATCGAAGAAGAAGGGGTCAAGGTGGTTGTTCTCAGGCAGATCTGCGCCTTGAGCCCGGAAAAAAAGGGTGCGAAAGCATATAAGATGGCCGTGAATGAAACCGTCTGCTTGGGTGAGAACTGCGGATGCAACCGCCTTTGCACACGAATATTCAAATGTCCCGGCCTCATATGGGATGAGAAAAAGAAGGTGGCCATGATCGATGAGGTGATATGCGCCGGGTGTGGAGTGTGCGCATCGATCTGCCCTTCCGGGGCTATCGAGAGAAAGGAGGCGGCCTAGATGGCAAGATCTGCAATGCTGTCCAACGACCCCTATAATCTGATCATCACCGGCGTTGGAGGCCAGGGCAATGTGCTGGCTTCCCGCATCGGAATCATGTTTCTCCCCGCAAATACCCAAAGGCCGGGCCCATATGATCGTGGCGCTGGAGCCCACCGAGGCCATCCGGGTCCTGAAAGATTATGGAAACCCAGAGGTCAAGGTGCTTTGCAACACCCGGCCTATCTATTCCATCGGCGTCATTTGCGGCGAGCACACTTACCCTGCCATGGAAGACGTCGAGAAGTGGATCCGTGAACTCTCACAGTTGGCCTGGTTTATCGATGCAACCGATGAGGCCATCAAGCTGGGAAGCTTCATTCTGGGCAACGTGATCTCTGTGGGGGCCCTTGCGGCCACCGGGGTTTTGCCTCTGGATCGTACCCATTTTGAGGCGGTCCTGACACGAAGAATGTCCCCGGACAAGGTGGCGCTAAACCTTTCTGCCTATGATCTAGGCGCGGCCATGATCCCCCAGTGAACCTCCCCGCCTACAAGGCGGGGCATCAAAAAGGAAACCCAAATTTACTTTGGGGGAACTTATCCCCCAAACCCCCAGAAATAAGC
>SMTZ1_10000954_pt1 | contig 56244 bp, 44 predicted proteins | sample DeeMarSWOR136_30_FD_25667 | JGI IMG/M metagenome (IMG submission 25667) | reverse complement strand
GGAAGTTGACCCAGGGCCTGGATGACCTGAGAGGCCGTGTCGCTCAAGGCCGGCTCCCCATCATCGGTCACCACCAAAAAGACATCGTATGAGCCCTGGACTTCAAAAGTATACTGCCAGCTCACCCCGACACCCGTAGTCAGGGTGCTGGCCCCCTCCTAGTCGAAGACCAGATTGTCCCCATTCGGATCCCAGGAGGCCGAGGCATCAAAATCGACCGTAAGGGGCACGACACCACTCAGGGGATCGGCCGTAAAGGACGCCGTGGGTGCTCGGTTCTCAAGCGAGAAATCTCCCGGGGCCGTTTTCATCCAGATTTCGCCGTTACAGTCAGAAGGGCCACTTGCTACATAACGATAATAAAAACGCCAAAGTTGAGCAGAGGTATCTGCAATAATGGCATTGCCCGCACGCCAACACAAACCAGAACCCAAGGTATAATGAGGGCCAGAATATTCGTCGAGATTGTCAATATGAGTAGTATATACACGGGCATCTCGGTAACACGGCGTACCTCCCCCAGGCCCCCAAGTATAAATAATGGTCATAGAATCATCAGAAGGATGGTAAATAGGTTTTACACTTTCTGAAGTATAACCAGTCAGGATTTCTCCATATTGTGTTAACGAGTTATAGGTGTCGCCATAATATAAATAGCACGTACGGCCTAAGCTATTTCCAGTAACCCACAGGTGCCATTTCCCCGTGGTGCCACCAGTACCAGCGTCTCCATAATAAACGCCTATGGGCCAATATTCTCGATCGCCAGAACCCCCGATAACCATTGTACCGGAATCAAAGTTGTATGGGCCACCTTGGGAAACAGAAACATAAACATCAGCATTAACATCCGTACCAGTACCACCACAACCAGACTGCGCTGAATTTGCCGCCCAGTAACATACGAACTCATCAAGATCAGTTACGGTCACCTGTGGAAACTCCGCCACTTCTTCATCATCTCTGGGGCTACAATCTCCGTCCCAAGTAATTACTGGATTGCCAGAGTATTTTGTGAAATTTACACCGTCGCTCGATTTGGCGAAACCTATATTTCCATAACCACAATCTCCCTCCGGGCGACAAGTGGAACATCCCATATAAAAGATAAAAATAGTATCTCGCCACACTACTGCACTACCAAGCTGAATGTCGGAATCGTCCCACTGGCCCGATGAACCCAAATCTAAAACCTTTACACCAGACGACCAATCACCGGAGCCGGGAAACTCCGTGGCAAAACACAGGCCCGGGAGCATAAACAGCAGCAGAAACAAATATCTTATGGATTTGTCCATTCGTCTCAACATTTGATACCCCCTTTATGCTGTGTAGAGCGAAGTATCAGTAAGAAAACCCGCAACTTCTATGCCAAAAAGGGGAAACGACCTATATCGAAGTAGCAAAACGAGATCGTGTTGTTGGGACCAGCGATTTCCTCAACCTGTGCCCAGCAAACTGTACAGAATTTGAACATCTCCTAAAGAATTAGAGAAAGCCTTTTATCACCTTCCAGTACATATTGAAAAAGAGATCGAGAAAATGAAACACCGTCCTTAAAAATTTCTTCTCTATGATATTCTCCTTCAGCATTATTCTTCCCGTAAGCAGCACATCTCTATCAGAAACCTTCCTCAACGTCTGAAACTGACGACGTTTTCGCATGATGCTTTTGAGCTCCTTCACCACGGCCATATTCGCTCTGAAATATTCAACTGCTTTTCCTTTTAAGAGACAAAACATCAAAAGAGATAGTTCGTAGAGAAACAGTGCTGGAAATATGAGGACTATCGTTTTCAAACTGTACACTTTTAGTATTAAAAACCATCTATTGCGAATCTGATAGAATACCCTGGAGAGCCCTCTGGCTTTCTCTTTATGATAGATGATGGCCTTGGGAACGTGAAGGCACTTATGTCCCGAAACGAGTTGCCTTAAGCAGAAATCACCATCTGTCCATCCGAAAAAAAAGTCTGCATCATAGAGGCCTGTTGGCAGCACTTTGTCCTTATCAATTAACATGGTGGCTCCGCCAACTGAGCCCACCTCCACAGGCTTCTCATCGTGGGAAATGGCAGAAATAGCCCCGCCTATATAATGAAAATAGGTCAGACTGAACTGGACTCTTTCGGGCTGGTCATAATACATCACCTTGGGGCCGCAGACAGATGCTTGCGGAGCCGTGATCAGCGAATTCACTAAAAGTTTCAAACAATCCTGAGCGATGACGATGTCATTGTCCATGAGAAGAACAAGACGTGTCTTCGCTTTGTGGATTAAGATATTACGAGCAGCGGGATGTCCCTTGTTCTCGTTGAGCTCTATGACCTCGACTTGAGGAAACTTCGTTTTAACAATATCAAGGCTTTGATCGGTCGATTTGTTGTCCAGGACCATAACTTCGTACCTTGGATAATCCAATTTGAATATCGAAGACAGGCATTCCTCTATGAATATACCCCCATTATAGTTAATAACGCCGATGGTAACCGGTTCATACATAAACTTTTCATCCTAGGAGCAGATAAATTCTCTGATAGCCACTAAAAATCCTGTCCGCTTTGAGAATTTAGCAGTTCTTTGGGCTCGACCCTCAATATCCTGTTTCTCCCCGGAGCCTTCGGCCCATCTTTTTAGCCATAATTGAGCCCAGACTCCGCCTGCCCTCGCCGGGCAGGCGGAAGATGTAGTCGTTCTTCAGGCGCACCGTCAAAAAAGGATTGTCACCCACCCGGTTGCTTTTCCTTCCCGGGAGAGTCCCGCACAAGCAGGCCTGATAGCCCGCTTCCTTGGCGAAATCAATGGCCTGATCACAAAAGGCCCCATGGGGCCAGCAGACAGCCATGACACGATGACCTGGAAGATGTTCTTCGATAAGCTCTCTAGACCTACTTAAACTCTCGGTCATTTCACTGCGCACCTCTTGAAGGGTCGTGACCCGCCCCCCAATTCCATACTTGCTCACGTATTTTCGCAGAAATGCGGCCATATCTTTTTTGACCACAGCGCCTTTTTTGCCTTGGAGATATTCTTCGTAATGGCTCCGGCAGGCCTTTCGACATGATGGATCGTCAAGATATCTCGGTTGCCCTGTCATCAATGGCCGAAACTCATAAATAGGCATACCCCACAGCATATCCCACGTATCAAGATCGATGCTGCCCTCGAATTCCTTCGGGACGGGAAGAGTATAAAAGGGACCACGAGTGCTTGAGACATAGACTCCTGTAATCTTTGGACTGACATAGATAAGATGGTGATATAACGTATGAGATTGTATATCAACCAATCCGCTGGAATGCATAGTCCTCAATTGCTCCCAGCTCAAGAGAGGTTCCTGCTCATCTCTTTTTTGCACAGCGGAGCATTGCGCTTCAAAATGAGTTGGCGAGTTCTCCGCCTTGGTATGCCCAGGGAGAACAAACACAACTGCCTTCATCCCATATTTTTTCAGAAGAGGAAAGGCATGTTTCCAAACGCTCTGTCGACCATCGTCTATGGTCAATAGAACGCTTTCAGAAGAGCTTCTCTTCTCGCCGCCCAGACCCAGAAGATACTCTTCGATGGACAAAGTTCTGTAACCGTTTTCTTCAAGGTAGTCCAACTGTTTTTGAAAGACAACGGGATCGATGGAATGAAAGGCAAATACTGGTATTTCCCCTTTAAGAGCCGCGACCCGTGACTTGATGACAAAATCAGGATAGCACTTCATGAAGTTCCGGATTTCATCTTGAGCAGCTCTGAATTTGCTCTCTAGGACGCTCATTATATCACTTTTCAAGAGACGCGGAGAAGTTTATTTGGGGACTCCGTCTTGTGCTGGATGAGAGACTTGATCTCTGTGAGATGAAAAACCCGCTGTGGCGTATATAATTCCCCCTGGAAGGATAGACAAAATGACGAGAATCGACACTAAGAACGGTATTGCAAAGGTCTGTGAATAGGGAAATCCCACTTTGGAGAAAAAATACACAAAGCCGCCTTCTCGCACTCCTATCCCGCCAATAGAGATCGGCAATCTGGTAATTAATTGGATCGCCGGAATGAAAACTAAAAAGTAAACCAAAGGTATTTTCAAACTCAAGCATAAGGAGACCAAATAGAAGAGCAAAATGCGGCTGACGTTAATGGCAACAGATAGAGCACCGACCTTAAGCAGAGTTAATTGATGAACCTTGTACTCTTGAAGAGAGCGATGTAGTTTCTTCACCTTTATCCATATGACGTTAGTTTTAAGTTTCCTAAATCGATTTTCAATTATCTCCCAGATAGTGTTTTGCTTCACAAGGGCTACGACAACCAATAGTATCCATAGGATTAAAAACACTCCTAATAGTAGAAGAATGGATCGTATTATGTCTTTATCTATGGTAGTATAAATTGAGGATAAAATAATACTGACAATGGCCAGAGTCGTTAACACGCTAAGAGACAGGACCCTATCCACTATCACTGAAGATATTGATTCTTCCCTGCCCGATAAGTGTTTGTACAATCCGTATCCCCTGATAAGATCGACGCTAATGGCCGATGGCAGAGCAAAACCCAAAAAAGAGCCGATATAGGTTATTTTAAACATCTCCATGAAAGGAATATATATATGCTTTGCTCTTAAGAGCAAATTCCATTTATAGGCCTCAACCACCTTTTCAAACACAAAGAAGAGCAAAATAGGGACTAAGTAATGCAGTGTAATTTGATGAAAGAGCGCAATAACTTCACCCAAATTCACCTTTGTTAAAATAACATAGATTAAAATTACGCTGAAAACTATTCTTAAGTATTTGCTAAGATTGCGCATATAAGTCTCGCTGAAAACTATGACATCGCTTTTCTTCTATAAGATTTGGGGACTTTCTACCGTTTTTCTCCTGGCATTCCTCTAGCTTTTGCAGCATCTGTTACATCCAGGGAACATCTTTTTTTCCTTCAATAGCCTCCGGAAAGAAATGAATTTCTCACTATTCCAAATCTCCTGGGGACTCTGTTCTCTTACGTTTCCCATTTTTATGGAATACGATAAGGGACAAGGGGTTACATCCCCCGAGGGTGATATCAACATGGTATTCCACGGGGATATGCAAGCCCCAGTAAAACTGAACACGTCTTGGTACCATTTTGATGTCTCTTCTTCGTTCAAGTCTGGCATTATGAGCAGCTTAACATCTTCCTCCGTAGCCAGCTTTCTCATCCTCTTGGCTGCATCTAAGATTCTCCCTCCCAGGTTATCATCTTCAATATCGTAAGAATAGTAAGTATTAATCTCTTCATTTTTGAAATTTTCTTGACAAAATTTGTTATGATGGGCTATGTCTCTCTTTGTTAAAAAGCTTAAATGCTGAAAAAACACCGCATCCACTTTCGTTTCTTTTGCAATTCCTATTATTTCATCTAAACTGTTTACGTTGCTTTCAGAAAACACCGTGTTGATGAAAACCTTCGGTCTCGATTTCTGGTCATATGTGGTGATGTTTTGAATATTGGTGATTGCCTTTTGAAATACTCCATCCCCCCTGATGTTATCGTGTATCTCTTCTGGGCCGTCTATCGAAAATATGATGTAATCTGGCTTCACTGCCAGGAGCTTTTCGATTTTTTCGCGATTCAACAGAGTGCCATTCGTATTTATTCCGACTTTTAGCCCTCTTCTCTTTATGTATTTCACAATCTCAAAAAGGTCTTTTCTTAAAAATGGCTCTCCCCCTGTGAGGTATATTCCCGGATGTTCACTCTTAATCTGATCGATAAAAAGCTGTATCTCACTAAAAGATAACTCATCGTATTTCCGAGTGGCTAAATCTTTGAAGAAGCACATTTCACATTTTAGATTGCATCTAAATGTGATGTGCATAGTGATATTGGTTGGAAAACTGCATCTTCCCTTTTTGAAGTAATAATCTATCGGAAAACGGAAAGAACGCTTTATGATACCCTTCAACGAAGTCGCTTTTATTAAAGTGACATTGGCAAGCTGTCCTCTAACTTTCCTCAGGATTTTCATTCCTCACCCCAAAATTTCTGATAAGTGAATCTCCCTTAGCATTCCTGCCGACGCGGTGTAAACCACAGTTGCTGTAAGGCGAAGGAGAGGGTGAATGGGAGCTTTGCTGAGGCGGTGTGTCTTTCTTCTGGAGAACGACATGGGGTTCTTGCATTGCAGGACAGAAATATCGGATGAAGACCTTATCCTTTGCTCCGAAGACGAATTCCCTCAACTCCGCATGAGGTTTGACCTCACCAGCAACAGGCCGCCATACTGCAGCTTTATGCTAATCCCTTTCCTTTAACCGGTTTTCGCCTCCTCATGGCCAAGACATACTTGAACAGATGCCGGGTCTTGTTGAGCTGCTCGTTCCGAGAGGAGCGAGGGTCGAGGCTGTCAAATAACTGCTTGAGGGCAACGACGAACATGGGCAATTTGAAAACTTTCAATAAATTGTGCTTGAGAATGAAGGCAAATACGAACTTTGGAATGATCCTGATGGGGATCAGGTTAAACAACACATAATAGGGATAGGCTTCTTGATAGCCCTCATGATGGGCGTATTTGTAGGAGATGTGCCCCTGGCCCTCTTCGATGAGCTCTATATCGCTTTGCTCAATCAATTTTCGCTCTAATCCGTGTTTGATGATCTCCGTTTTGGGATAGTAAACAAGCCAATAGAGAAGAATATTGTTGGGCCTCACATGGGTATATAGCAGAGCAGCCTTCTTGTGATCCTCCTCCGATTCATCGGGCAATCCGAAAATGTGGTCGACGGAAAAGTACATCTTGGATTTCCTCATCAGCTCCAGGCTTCTCTGCATGCTCTCATAGGAGCCTTTTCTGTTGAGGATATCTCTGAGGATGCTCTCGTTGACGCTCTCGACCCCCACAGTCAAAGTATAGGCTCCAGCGTATTTGAGGAGATCCAAGATCTCAGCATCTACCACGTGGGGGTGAAGGGAGCAGCGAAAAGGCAGGTCAATTTTCCTTTTGTACTCCTCGCAAAACTCTTTCAGCCATCGTTTGTTATAGGCGAATAGGTCATCGAAGAATTTTACCGATTTGATGCCCCATCTCTTTTTGGCCACGACCAGTTCTTGGATGACATTGCTTACCGATCTTCTCTGGTAGGGCTTAGCCCCGCACTTTCGGTACAGCTTATGATACATGCTCTGGAGACAGTAGGTGCAGTTAAAGGGGCAACCCCTTGAGGAAACGATGACATAGGGATTTTTGTAAAATGGAAGCTGAGAGTAGAACAGCTCCTTATCAGGAAAGGGAACCTGATCCAGATCTTCAACTTGATAAATGCGGTCATGGTGCCTCACCTGTGATCCTCGTTTGTGCCAGATCCCCGGAATGTCATAGCCGTCGCCGGATTGTAGGGACTGTACCAATTCCAAGAGGGCATACTCCCCCGGACCTACGCAGATGAAGTCCACAAAGTCTCTGCGGATGACACGCTCTGGTACGGCGGTCACATGGGGACCTCCGAAAATAATCGGTATTTGTTCGGCGGCTTTTTTAAGCTTTGAGGCGACTTCGAAAGCCCATAGAATGGTGTTGGTGGTTGCCGTAAATGCAACCAGGTCGGGCTCCGTTTCTATAATCCTGCTCACCAGAAACTCGCTATCCAGGGTCAGGTATCTGGTCACAAATGTCCGACCGAAAATGCTGTCCTGCAACAATCTCGGGTCGAACACAAGATCGGTCTCAATATCGTGTTGCTTCAGAACGGCACTCATATAGCCGATACCCAGCAATTCATCTCCGGGGCAGACAAACGTGACCTTCATAGAGTTTTTCTCCAATCTAAGTTTACTCAAATAGCTTCAATTTCATCCCCTTCAGACTTCCTGCTCCTGATAACCTTTGCGGGCATGCCAACAGCTATTGAGAGTGGGGGAAGGTCCTTGGTCACGACGGCACCCGCGCCCACAATAGCATCCTTCCCCACAGTGATCCCATCGAGTACCGTGACATTCGCAGCTAACCAGACGTTCTCTTCTAAAACTATCTTTCTTCCTATGCTTGCCTGCTGTGAGACGGCGATATCCGTTCTTTGAAAATCATGGGTTGCGGCATTTAAAAAGCAGTAAGAGGATATGAGCACATTTTTCCCAAGCTTCACGTAGTTGGCCGACATCACTTCGCTATTGAATCCTATGGACACATTATCCTCAATAAAAATATCTCCATCCGTACATAGCAAAATGGTATTCCTTCCAACGAAAACATTGTCGCCAATCACAACCCCATGGTTGTCGCGCCCCTTGGCATCTATGAGGCAGTTATCGTCAATGATAACGTTATTTCCCAGAAATATTTTATGAGGATATCTGAGGACAACATTTCGCCCGAAAATTACCCCCTTCCCTACCCTTCCCAACAGTAATGGATAAAGCTTGCTCCTCAGAAAGAGCCCCAGGGCTCCCGGAATCCAACTTGACAGCAAGAAGATAAATTCATATTTAAAAAGCTTGAATAATCCCTTCTGTCCTACGACTAACTCCTGGTATTTTTGTATAGCAGATGTATCCTGGCTAAAAAGCCTTTTCCGAGTCATAAAGGTATGTTCTTTTATTTCCCGTTCCACCGTCTTTCCCTCTCCTGCAGGAGTGCTGTGAGGTACCAGTTGTAGTTATTTTATAGCCTTGATAATGATATACCACCCGAAAGGTTTTATGATCCTTGTGGGAATGATTTTCGTGACAGGAATAAACGCGAGATTGTACAATCGTGCTAAAACGCCTGTACGCCTTTTGGTTTTAGAAGGAAACTTGTCTAATATTATTTTCACCACTGAGAATTTTTGAAACATCTGATTTGCTTCCTTTATCGAATGAAGTGTATTCACAGGTGGATCCTTGGCTTGGGCTACCAAATTCGTCCCGGTTACTTTTCCCAATAGAGCATACCAGGAGTGCCTATTATGCAACAGGGCAACGGCCTCCCCACCGGGCTTGAGAACTCGGAGCATTTCATCAACCGCCTTTTGAGGGTCCGGCGTGAACATAAGAATTTGCCTCGCTACGACCACATCAAATTCATTGTCCTCATAAGGCAGTTGTTCAGCATTACCAATTCTTAGAACTCCGTTCAAATTGTTATATGAAAAATACCTTTTGGCAAGATTTATACAAATTGGAGAGAGATCAATAGCTGTTACACGAGCTCCATGTTTGGCGTATTCTAATGCATCCAATCCTATCCCACACCCAACTTCCAGGACCGATTTGCCTGTCAGGTTGGGGATGTCTAATATCTGATTGCTAAGGGCATAGGCCTTATCATGATGGATCTTAATTTCTTGAAAATACTCCCTGGATCCTAATTCCTTGCTTGTAAATTGAGTTTGTATTTCGGTGGTATATTCATCCCAATATTTCTGAACCTGTTTAATTTTGTTCATCGTTTCTCAGCGCAAAGTGCAAGCCCCGTCATGACCTTCCTTACGCCCAGAAGCAGCCCAGAAAGCTCCGCTCCCGACAAGGAACTCAAAGGTCAAGGACGTGCCGTCTCACTGATATCGTTATCTGGCGGAAATCCGCCCTCACGGCTCTCCTAACTCCATGGTGATGATCGAAAAATCATCGGCGGACATTATCCTTGCTGGCGATGAGGAAATTTCCCATGGCCAAGTAATCCAGATGTCCGATCTTAAAAGCTCGGATGGCATCGGCCGGTGTACAGACGATGGGCTCCTCGTGGATGTTAAAGCTAGTATTGATGATGGTGGGCAGACCGGTGATCTTACGGTACTCATCGACGATCTTGTAGTAGCTGGGATTGGTGGCCTTATCGATGGTCTGTGGCCGGGCCGTCCCATCCACATGGACCACTGCTGGGCAATGCTTTTTCATCCAATCGGTGCAATCGAATGTGATGGTCATAAACTCTGCGGGATATCTCCCGCCGTCCATATTCACATAGCACTGGTTGGCATACTCCACCAGGGTCACCGGAGCAAAGGGCATGAACTCAGTCCTCTGGAGCCTTTTGTTCAGCCAGTCGTTCACCGAGGGATCCGTGGGCTGATAGAGAATAGACCTGTTTCCCAAGGCCCGGGGGCCATATTCCATCCTGCCATCGAAACGAGCCACCACGTGGCCTTTGGCCAGAAGCTGGGCAATCCTCTCCTCGATCCCGCGAAGATATTCCGCTTGTAGTCCCTCGCGTCGGATCTCCTCTTCAATCTCCTTCTCGCAATAGGTAGGCCCGAAATAGACATCGCGCAACTTTGCGGGGCGTAATTTCTCCTGAGAGTTCCCGTTCTTGTCCGCTGCTAAGGCCAAAGCGGCTCCCACAGCCAAACCCTCATCTCCCATGCCCGGGTGAATGAAGACGGAATTCACGTTGTCCAGCTCGTGGATCCGTTGGTTCAGCTTGACATTTGCGTATACCCCACCAGCCAGGGCCACATCGCCACATCCGGTCCTTTCCACCCAGTATCGAGCGTAAGCACCTCCCACATCTTCAAGAACTTGCTGAATGCTGCTGGCCAGATCCTGTTTGCTGTACGGATTTGGCAGGGCTCGCAGCATGGCCTTAACGGCCGACCAATAGAAGACCTGGCCGCTGTTGGTGATTTTGCCGTTCTGAAAGTTAATAAATCTCTTGATGATGTCGGCATAATGAGGTTGCCCATAGGCGGCCAGCCCAGTGATCTTGCCCTCGTGTTTCTGAGCTTTAAAACCACACAGGTGGGTCACATAGGCATAGTAATTGCCGATGGAATCAAAGCTATCCAGGCTGCAGAACTTGCTGAATTTCCCATCCTCGGCCAAGTATACATGAGAGCAACAGTGATCTCCAGCACCGTCCATGGTGATGATGGTCGCCCTGTCCAGTCCACCGGTATAATAGGCCGAGCAAGCGTGGGCGAAGTGATGATCGATGAAGTGAACGGGGCATTGTAACCCCCAGTCTCGTCTCAGCAGCTCCGGAATTGCCTTGCGCCTCCCCTTGGCCAAAAAGGATTTGAAATTGTAGTAAGAGCGCTTCATGAAAGGCCGAGCCCCAAAATACCGCGGGATCATCCCGGAGATGCTCAGCATCGCCTCCTTTATCGGACCCTGGTCTTTTCGTAGCCACCCATCGTAGCCTTCGGCCTCCTCCACGAAATACTCGTGGATAGTGGCCACGGCCACGGCGTCTACTTCCTCAGGTGCGGTATTGGTATCCTGGAGGATCTGAGTGATGGCCCGCCGGGGAAAACCCGTGGCCATTTTAGCTCTCATCAAACGTTCTTCATGGATGGCGTAGACCACTTTGCCATTTTCGACGAGAGCGGTGCCACCGGTCATGCCATCGGCGATTCCCAAAATCTTCATGACTTTTTTCCTCTTTTCGCTTGCCTCCCAGCCTAGCTGGTTCCCGTGGAAATTGAACTCAAAACTCTTCTTTCCCGCAACTCATCCGTCTATATGGGCTCTCAACCATAGCTCCAGGACCAACAGGCCCCAGAGTCGATGAGAATGATTGTCAACTCTTCTGGTGTGCTCGTCCACCATCCTGCCAATGGCTTGATCCCGAAAGAAGCCCCTTTCCCGGAACAGCCCCTGACAGATGTGATCCATGAGGAACTGCCTGACCTGGTTGTCTTCTCGCAGCCAGTTCTTCAGGGGAACGCTGTGGCCGAGCTTTGGCCGTCCATACAGGATTTCATGGGGAATAACCCCATTCAACACCTTTTTGTAGATATATTTGGTCTCGGTGAATCCCCGGACTTTCGTTGAAGAAGGCATCTTAGCAGCATATTCCACCAAACGATAATCTAATAAGGGCAACCGGCTTTCCACCGAAAAAGCTCTCAACAGCTGTAGCCTTCTCAAGTAGAAATCGACCAGGGTCCAATAATCGCTGTACAGGCTCCGGCTCAATTGGTCCCGTCCGTCCGCCTCACGGTTATACCGCAGAATGTCCGCGAACATCTCATCCGTATCGCAATGACGCAAGAATTCCTCACTGCACAATCGCTGTATATCACCAAAAGTATAGTAAGTCCTCCAGCGGTGGCTGAGAAGCTCTCGGGGAAAAGATATGCTGAAAGCAAAACGTTTGGCTTTCACCTGCAAGTTTTTCTTCTGGTCGCTGTCTGGAAGACGCTGCAAACTCCACGTCAGGGGTCGCAGCAAAACCTTGGGTATGACGTCTATAAGAGCTGCCACCTTATCGGCTAGATAAACGGGGTGCCCTCCGAAGGCCTCATCACCCCCCTCTCCGCTAAAAACATATGACACCTGCCCTCCAGCGGCCTGACCCAGAAGATAGGTTCCTATTTCAATCCCGATGTCGCAGAAAGGCTCGTCCATACACTCCACAGCCTTGGAAATAAGAACAACTCGCTGGGCATCAAAGGGAACCACAGTGTGATTCGCTCCGTAGCGTTCCGCCACCAAGCGAGCGTAGCGGGATTCATCGAAGGACTTGCCTCGACAACGGAAAGAAAAAGTGCGCAACGGCCGGTTATATATACGCGAAGCCAAGCTCACCAAGGTGCTGGAGTCTGTCCCGCCGCTCAGAAAAATCCCCGGAGCGTCATCGGGCTCAGCGCGAACCTGAACGGCATCCCGGATGAGGTCCAGAATCTCCTCTCCATAACGCTTTTCGCTCTTTGCCTGCGTCTCGGCAAAGCTCAATCGCCAATATCTTTCCACAGAGGTTCTGGCACGATGGGCCTTCAGAAGGCATCCTGCTGGCAATTTATGGACCCCACGAACGAAGGTTTCCTGTCCGGGATTATAACAAAACAGCAGATACTGCAATATTGCCTGGTAGTTCAGGCTCTTGTCGACCCAGCCCATATCTAGAAGCGCTCTCAAAGAAGTGCTGAAGACAAGCCTGGGGCCGTTTTGATGATAAAACATCGGCTCGATGCCCAAACGGTCTCTCCCCAGCAACAGGGTGTGCGACTTCCGATCCCACAGCGCAAAGGCGAATTTGCCGTTCACTCGCTCCAAGAAGTTCTCTGACCGTTTTGCATAAAGGTGAACCAAAGCTTCACCTGAAGAGCTCGTTTGAAAATGCCGCTGGAAGCCGAGGTGTTTCCGCAACTCCACCAAGTTATAGATTTTTCCCTGAAACAACAAAACCACCATCTGATCTTGATTCATAACAGGCTGAGGCAACTCGTCCATGGTCTCCAGCTGAAGGGGTGTCCAACAAAAAGCCAAACCGTTATCGGCCCATAGAGCAGCTGACTCGGGAACCTTGCCAGACCAGGCCACCGACATGGCTGCCGACAAATCTTCCCGGAGCTGGTCGCCTGATTTATCATCCTGCCAGATGCCCAGAATCATTCCCAGCTTCCCCTATCAGCGGACTTGATGAGTGCGGGAGCCGCCAGTTCGGCATACCAATCCTGCAGGGTTTGCACATAACTGTCGACGCTGTACTTCTGAGACAGCTTTTTGGCCCCACAACTGAGCTTGTCCAATTCTCGCGGGTGGGCCAGAACCTGTGAGATCTTAGAAGCCAGTTCGGATACATCCCCTGCTGTCACCAAGTATCCGTTGATTCCATCTTGTATAATCTCCCGCTGTTCCCCCAACCTGGTGGCGACGATTGTCTTTCCCATGGCCATTGCTTCCAAAAGCTTCACCGAGGAAAACCTCTTGCTGAGAAAGGGCATCACCATGAGATCCATGGCGGAGATAAGCTCATCCGATTGATCCCAAGAGTCGACGAAGCGAACCTTTTCCTCTATGCCCAGCTCCCGGGCCAAAGCCTTCAAACCCTCCAGGCTTTCTTCTCCAACTGTAACGTCGGGACTGGCCACATATTTCCTGCTGGGATCGCGATGGTATATGGTGACCTTATAAATCAGCAAAAACAACGCATCCGGGTGCTGCATCAAGATCTTTTGAGCCGCTCTCAGCAAATAGGCGTTCCCCCTCTGCGGGCCCAGCTTCGTCACGGTACCCACTATCTTGGTGTCATTGCCGGCTCCCAGCTGACGTCTCACAGCCGCAATCTTCTCACTTGGAACGGGATGGTATTTCTCCCGCGGCACGGCGTGGAACATCGTTCTAATTTTGTTTGGCGCCAATTTTCTCGCCCTGATAGCGTAGTCGCGCACCATAGGAGAGGCAGCCACCGCTCCGCTGGTTTTTGGAGCCAAGACCCGATCCACAATCCACAGATACCAGGGGTACGGGAAATAGACCTCGGTGTCATAATCGTGAACGATGGTCGGCACACCGGCAATCCATCCAGCAACGCGGCCAAAGGAGGAGGAACCATAGCAGTGCAAATGCATCACATGAATGCGTTCTTTTCGAATCAGACGCAGCAAGGTCCATATGGTGGTGATATCGAACTTACTCTTTTCCAAAATCCTCACCGGCGCTGGGCTCTTGGCGAAGACTTGACGCAGCACTGGGCTTGCTCGCAAAAAGCAGGGGATGATATGGAATCGCCGCGAATCGAACTTCGGAACCACGTTCCAGTAAAGCCGTCCCCCCCCATGAAGGCTGCCGTCGTAGCAGACATGATCGATGACCCACAGCACATTAATTCGCGACATGAAAATATCCTCCAGCCGCTCCATGATTTTTATAAATAGCCTTGCTCTCTATACCAAGCTGCGGTGCACTCGATGCCCGTAGTCAGATCCGTCTTGGGTCGAAAACCCAGCTCCCTCTTCGCTCTGGATATATCAAACCACCTGGACTTCCTGAAAAAGTCGATCCTGCGTCGATGCAGGGGAGGATCCACTCCCAGGGGTCGGCAGAGAAGCTCGCAGAGCAGACTGGTCCCATAAACCGGAGCCACGGGGATCCGCAGTCGGGGGATGGAAACGCCCAGAGTCTTGGCGATGACCTCCACGAAGTGATTCAAAGTGATGGGTTCCTCTCCCGTCAAAATGAAAACCTTACCCAAGGCCTGATCTTTGGTGCCGCAAAGTAGTATGCCATCAATGAGGTCAGAGATGTAAATTAGCTGATACAGCACGCGCCCGGAACCGAGCATCACAAAGCGACCTTTTTTAATGGCCTTAAAGAGTTTCAGAAACCTCAAATCACCGGGTCCGTAGATCCCACCTGGGCGAAACACCACAATGGGCAGACGTCCCCTCTCCATATAAGAAAAAGCGATCCGCTCCCCCTCCACTTTCGATTTTTGATAAGCGTCGCCGGGTCGGTAGGGAGACTCCTCATTGGCCGGGCCCCTTGTGATCTCACCATGAACCCCCACTGTACTGCAATGGACAAAACGCCGAACGCCTGCTTTCTCCGCCGCCTCGAGGATGTTTTTCGTACCGGTGACGTTGGTCGCCCACATCTCCTTAGGGGATAGATCCCCCCGCCGGAAAACAGCTGCCACATGATACACCACCTCCTCACCCTTCAGGGCGCGTTTCAGAGATTCCGGATTCCGAAGATCTCCGCAGACGAGCTCCGCGCCCCATTGGGCCAAGAGATCGGCTCGGTGAGGATCTCGAACCAGGGCTCGCACCTGGTATCCATTGTCAATAAGCCTCTTACACAGATGACTGCCAGCAAATCCCGTGCCACCCGTCACCAACACCCTCATGGCGTCGTCACCCTCAAGCTGGGTTTGGATTGCCGGCCGAAAGTCCGTCCAGATGAGCCGAATATCCGGGACGCCTTCAAAAGGAGGAAGACCCACAGCATGATCAGATATCTTCTCACATCGGCCAGAGAGTATAGGCTTTTCAAAACTTTGGGAACTTTCTTGAGCAAAGAGATCTTCTTAGTGGATTGGGAAAACCGCAACATCAGCTCGCAGATCTGGGACCAGGTCAGCTGATCCTTGTAGAGAGGAACATGACCTTGGGCTGCCGGGATCACGATGACGTGCTTGAAATTTCTCAAAGACCATGAAAAATCTTGAGGAAGCTGGCCCTCTCTTCTGGCCCGCACCTCCAAAGGAGTTCCGGGGTACACGTGAAGGATGGAAGCGCTCACATCACAACGATCCTTGATGGCCTCGATGACTTCCATGGTCTGCACAGCTTCTGACCACGTTTCCGTGGGATGGCTAAATATGAAGAAGGGATTGGCGGTGATCCCAAACTCTCGGCACCAATCGATTACTTCCAGGCCCTTTTTTAGACTCGCTTTTTTCCCGATGATCTCTCGGCTAATGCGCTCAGAGGCCGTCTCCACCCCAAAACCCAAATAGTAGCAGCCCGAGCGAACCATCTTCTCCAAAGAGGCTTTGTCCAGCAGATCGACACGAATTTCACAGTACCATTTGATGTCCAGATTCCTCTCCACCAACAGATCGCAGATCCGATCCAACCGCTGCGGATTGTAGTTGAAGGTGTCGTCGTAAAACCAAACCACCTGAACTTGATACCGTTGAACCAGATGTTCTAATTCCGAAAGAACACGTTCTGGCGAAAAACCTCGCACCTTTCTGCCCCAATTCGTTGGCGTGGCGCAGAAATTACACGAAAAGGGACAGCCGCGACTGGTCATCATGTTTGCCGCCGGGAGGATTCCCTCCCCGGGAACATCCATGCGACAGTTGTAGCGGTCCCAGGGCTCCAGGTGCCGAGCGGGCAGGGGAAGTCGGTCCAAATCCGGGATAAGAGGTCTTTGAGGGGTCATCGCCACATTCTCTCCATCCCGATAGGCGAGTCCCGGGACCTTGCTCAAATGCCCCCCTTCCCGCATGGCCTTGACCAGGTCTACGATGGTATCCTCCCCCTCACCCAGGGCGACCACATCCACAGCCCGCATATGGATCAGGGTGTCACTAGCGGTGGCGTTCATATGCGGCCCGCCGAGAACAACACATGCGGGAGGATGGGCTTCTTTGGCGATCTCGGCCAGGCGGAAACTGAAAAATCTGTTCTCTGTGGTCGTGGTGATTCCCACCATGTCTGGCTTGTCCCGGGCGATTTCCTCTCTGATCTGCCCCCAGGACAGTCCCAGAACATGGCAGGGGAGCAACTGAACCTCCACCTTCTCCTGTTCCAGGACCGCCGCCAAATAGGAGAGCCCCAGAGCCGGCATCATCTGCCCCTGAGCCCATCTCTCCGCCAAATATCCCCCTGGCGGAACGGCCAACACCACCTTGAAGGGCCGTTTACTCATGGATCTTCCTTAATGGAAAAACGTATCACTTCCTAAGGTACCTCAGGCTTTGCAAAGGAATCCCCAGGGCTGTGGGACGCCTGATAAAATCACATCGAGCGCATGGGCCGCAGGGGTCCACCTGTCTGCGCAACATGTTCTTACGTAACTTTATAAGTTCAGGTGTGTTGAAAATATCCACCAGTTTTTCTTCCTGAACGTTGCCCAGAACCATCTGGCCGAAAAAGTCCTGGGGACAAGGCACTACCTCTCCATTCCACAGAACCACCAAAGAATGCCATAGGATGGTGCACGGAGTCAGAGGTCGAAGGGAGGGATCGTCCGAGGGGGTCAGACGAACGTTTCCGCCAAAATTATGGGGCTTTTTCACGACAAACCGGTCTAGGGGCAGATGATCGAATTTGCTCAGAAACTCTTTTTTGTCCCTCAGGCTGTAACGTCTGTCCACCTCGGAGAGATCCATCATCTCCAGAATGGCAAAGGGCTGTGAGGAGCCCAGCTTCTTTTTAATCTTTAGGAAGTTGCGGATATTCCTCACCGTATCGTGAAAAGAGGCACCCTTCCGGTATCTTTCGTAGGTCTCGGCATCGAGGCCATCGAATGAGAAAGAGATCAAATTCAGACCCGATTGAACCAGCTGATGGCTTTTTTCTTCATCCAGCAGGGTCGCGTTGGTGTGCAGTTTGACCATAATCCCTCTCTCAGTGGCATAGGCGATCATGCTGGCAAGATCGGGGTGAAGTAGCGACTCTCCCCGGTGATGGATATTCATGTCGTGGACATATGGGGCGATTTGGTCTATAATCTTCCCAAAGAGGTCCGGGTCCATCATCCCCAGTTGACTTTTATCCAGGGATTTGTTGGGACACATCGGGCACCTGAGATTGCATTTGCTGGTGGACTCCACCCACACTCGATAAGGAGGATATGAACACCTGCTTCTCCTGGCCACCACATAATTCCAGTACACCTTCAGCAGACGGCCAATGCTTCTGGGCCGGCTCATTCCCCTTTCTCTGTTCCTCACTGTGCACTCTCCATGTAAGACTGATACCAGCTCTCAAACACCATTAGTGCCCATAGTTTGTGACTATGGTTCTCAACACCTTGAAGGTGCTCAGAGACCAGCCTGGAAACCCAGGAGCTGTTGAAAAAACCTTCCCGCCTCAGGCGGCTCTCGGCCAGCAGATCGGTCATCATTGGTCGCAGCTCTCCGCGAATCCAGGTTTTGATGGGAATGCTGAATCCCTGCTTATCCCTTTTCTGAATGGCCGGTGGAAGGAGATCGGCCATGGCTTGCTTCAGCAAGAACTTGGTTTGCCAGCCGTGGATTTTCATATTAGGAGGCAATGTAAAGGCCAGTTCCACCACTCGGTGATCCAAAAAGGGCACCCGAACCTCTAAGGAAACCGCCATGCTCATCCTGTCCACCTTGACCAGGATATCATCGACCAAATAGCTCTTCACGTCCACATAACCGGAGCGGCTCAGTTGGTCAACCTGTCCCGCATCCTGAGCGTGGCGGCGGAGAAAATCATACGGATCCTTCCGGGCTAGCTGATGCCACACATCTGGAGAGAAGAGGCAGGACCGCTCCTGTTCCGTGAGAAAGACCATCCAGCGGGCATGAGACAGATCAGATGGAAGTCGCGTCCCTTGGATAAATCGCTTGAAAATATTGACCGGCCCTTTTTTGGCCTCCCGGGGAGCCAATCCATCGGCCAAGGAATCCATGACCCTCGTTTTCAGGAGTTTCGGTAACCAGTGGTAAAACCGACGATCGAATTTCTGGGCCAGATAGGTATCGTAGCCCCCGAACAGCTCGTCTCCCCCATCCCCCGTTAAAGCAACGGTGACGTCGCCGCGGGCCATCTTTGAAACCAAGTAGGTGGGAAAGATGGAGAAGTCCCCAAAGGGTTCATCGAAGTGAGCGATGAGCTTCTCCGTCAACTCCAGGGCGTTGGCTTCAATGACGTACTCGTGATGGTCGGTGGCATACCGTGTGGCCACTGCCCGAGCGTATTCCAGCTCGTTGTAGGAAGATTCTTTGAAGCCGATGGAGAATGTTTTCACCGGCTCGTCCACCAACTGAGCCATCAGGGCCACCACGATGCTGGAGTCGATGCCCCCGCTGAGAAATGCTCCTAGGGGAACGTCGGAGACCAAGCGCATGTTCACCGCGTCGGCCATCAGCTCTCGTAGGCGCCCGTTGGCATCTTCTTGAGATTGAGGCTGAACCAGGAGCTGCCAGTAAGGATGTCTGACCAATTTTTTTCCGTCCCAAGTTAGATAATGTCCCGGCTCCAGTTTGTGCATCTTCTCAAAGATAGCCCGCGGGCTGGGAATATACTCAAAGGTCAGATAGTTATTCAGGGCCACCAAGTCCACCGACCTCTCTATTCCCGGTGCCTGGAGAATCGACTTCAGTTCGGAGCCAAAAACTAACTTCTCTCCGTCGAAATAGTAATAGAGGGGTTTGATGCCCAGACGGTCCCGGGCCAGCAAAAGCCGCTGCTTTTGAGCATCCCATATCGCCATAGCGAACATTCCGTTGAGTTTCTCCAAACAGGCCACGTCGAATTCTTCATAGGCGTGCAGGATAGACTCGGTGTCGCTCTTGGTCTGAAAGCGGTGCCCCCTTTTCTTGAGCGTCTCTGTCAAAGAACGGTAGTTGTAAATCTCGCCGTTGAAAGCAATCCACACGCTCCCATCTTCGTTACTCATAGGTTGGTGGCCGGTCTCCAGGTCTATGACCTTGAGCCGCCGACTGCCCAGACCCAGGTTCCCAGAGACGAAAACCCCCTGGTCATCGGGGCCCCGGTGGGCGATGCTCTGGCACATCTTCTCGATGGTGTCCGCCTGCACCCTTCGATGGCGGTCACAATACAGTTGGCCACATATGCCGCACATGAGACTTCACCTCGGGACCAAGCCACCGAAGCCTCTCAGGGGGTCTTTCGGCTAAAGGGCTTTTAAATAATCAAAAACCTCTCGGGTCTTGGCCAGGTAAGAACGATAGCTATATCTCTCCTCCACCAGTTGCTGGCCCCTCCGACCTAACCTCTCTCGCAATGAGCTGTCTCGTAATAGGGCACATATCCCCTGGGCCAGGCCAGTGGCTGTTGGCGGAACCAGTGCTGCCGTGTGGTCATCTAAAACCTGTCGATGTGTCTGCAAATCCGTTGCCACAATTGGTCTTCCCGAGGCCAAATAAGAGTAAATTTTCAATGGTGTGTTGGTTCCTTCACTGCGAGGTGAGACCAGAACATCGGCGATGTATAGAAAAACGGGTATCTCCCCCAGTGGCCGAGAACCCAAGAAGAGGAAATGTCTTTCCACCCCTTGCTGGGCCGCCAAACTCTGCAGCGTCTCCATCTGGTCTGGCCTTCCTCCCACCAGCAAAAAGACCGTCTCAGGAAACTCGGCCAATACTTCTGTGGCCCCACGGATCAACAGGTCCAGTCCCTGGTTTCGCTCCAGAGTGCCTGTGTAAGCCACTACCAATTTTTCCTCTAGACGCAGATTCCTCCTCAACTCCGCCGCCATGTGCTCCCGAGAATCGGGAAGCTCTTCCACGGCGTAGTTCTCGATGAGAAACTGCTTGTTCCCACCGTTCAGGCGACCCACGTGTCGCTCAAGGTCTGGGCAGATGGTAATCACCGAGTCAGCTCGGCAAACGACCCGTTTCTCCAGGTAGGAAAAGAGTTTCACCACCGCGCCGTAGTTGGCAAACTGATAATTAGCAAGTTGTTGCGGAAGTGACGAGTGCATGTCATAGAGCAATTTGACCCCGAACATGGCCGCCAGGGGAACGGAAAAATAGGCCGCTTCCTCGTGGGCGTGAATGATGTCATAACGGTCCGAAGAGAGCATGGCAAAAGCCTTGAACCAGAGCAGCACATCAAGAAACGGTTTTATGTAAGAGGGGCCCACCTTGATTCGCCGAACCAGAGGGATGCGCGGAATGCGAAAGACGCGCACCCCCTCTATATGGACATCTTCACCCAAGTGGTAAGTGACTAAATCCACTTCCAGCTTCAGCCTTGACAGAGCCCTCAGTCTGTGCAAAACGCTGATGGGTGTCCCCCGTGCTTGAAAAAAGGGTTCTGGAGCAATCATCAAGATGCGCATGAGATCTCCTGCGATGGGCCATCAAGCTCACTGACAGGCGAAGCGTTTACCACACGGCCACGCCGTCAGGCAATGACTCACATGTTTAAAACCTCCCTCACCGTGGTGAACTGGAAATCTTGGATGAGGGCTTTGATCTTGCTTTCCGTTGCCCAAATATTGCTGTAATGCCTGAGTTTCTTGAATAAATTGACTTCCTGTTTGGGCTGAAAAGGGTCAATCTCCCAAGGATGGAGGTAGAAAATCGCTGGGTGGCCACGCTTGTTGATCCGTTTCACCGCCCACTTGACAAACCAGTACGGATAGAGCCGCAGGTATCCTCCTCCAGCGATGGGGATATTCTTGCCCATGATTCTCACTGTGGAGAGAGGGAACTCTACAAGATTCCGCCCATTGCCGAGGTTTACAGTAAAGGGGTATCGAGGCAGGCCGGCAACACCATAGCGATCGTGCTTAATCGGAAAGATGCTGGAATCGTAGCGGATGCCCAGTTCAGCTAACTGCTCCCATGCCCACAGAGTCTCCGGGACGATAGAACAGCTGGGAGCCCTATACCCGATGACCTTTTCCCCAATGATAGACTCCAGCACCTTAATGGCCTTGGCCACGTCGCGATAAAACTCCTCCTTGTTCTGCAGCAGGATCAACTTGTGGTCGTAACCATGCGTGGAAATTTCGTGTCCCCCGTCCCGAATGGAAACCACCAGTTTCGGAAATCGCTCGGCGATCCACCCTAAAATGAAAAAAGTGGCTTTCACCCCAGCAGGGGATAAAATGTCCAAAATCTTATGGACGTTGGAGGTCACCCTGCTCTCGCAAGTATCCCAGTCATCACGACGGATGATTTTTTCAAAAGCGGTAACCTGGAACCAATCCTCCACGTCCACAGAAAGCGCGTTGATCATATCACCATTCACCTCAAGATTGCCGTAAACTCTTCGAAAGCAGCGAAAAGGTTTTATGGATCGCTGGTGTGTTCCTTCTTGTACCAGGCCACCGTCCTTCTGAGCCCGTCCTCAAAGTGAACCCTGGGTCGATATCCCAGGAGCCGTTGAGCCTTGGAAATATCCGCCAGGGAGTGCCGAACATCTCCCGGTCTCGCAGCGGTGTTCTGAGCAGGGAGATCAACGCCAATAAGGTTATGCAGGTTAGCTACCAAGGCATTCAATGTGTGCCGAACTCCGCAGGCGATATTGATCACTTGGCCGGCAATTCCCCGAGCTAGGCAGGCCAGGATGTTCGCCTGCACGGCATTTGCAACATAGGTGAAATCCCGGGATTGCTCGCCGTCGCCGTAAATAGTGGGGGACTTGTGGTTCAGCAGAGCCAAGATGAACGTCGGAATAACAGCTGCATATTGAGAATGGGGATTTTGCCTAGGTCCAAAGACGTTAAAATATCGCAGGCAAACTGTCTCCAGCCCGTATATGTGAAAAAAGATCTGGCAGTATTTCTCACCGGCCAACTTGGTGGCCGCATATGGAGAGATGGGATTGGGCTTCATCAGCTCACGCTTCGGCAAACGCCGCGCAGGTCCATAGACCGAAGAGGAGCTTGCCAAAACGAAACGCCGAACCCCCGCGTCCCGAGCAGCAACCAGCAGATTCAGGGTCCCTTGGACATTTACCTCATTGGATTCCAAAGGATTATCAATTGATTTCCATACTGAACAGAGGGCTGCTTGATGGAGCACGTAGTCTACTCCCCCGATGGCTTCTTTGACCGCTGCTGAATCTCGAACATCCCCCTCCACCAACTCGAGTTTATGGAGAAAGCCATTCAGGTTCTCCCTTCGCCCAGTGGAAAAGTTATCGATAATGCGAACCCGATGATTTTTGCGCAACAACTCTTGGGCCAGGTGCGAGCCGATAAAGCCTGCTCCCCCTGTAACTAAAAAAAAGGCCATGGAACTCTGCCCCTTGGCGGAGAGATGGATCGAGACGAGGGCTGGGGCCTTTACGTCTCCTGTCTGGAATTAAAGGTGACCTCGGGTTTGGTGTTATAGTACTTGTAGTACTTGTGCCGATAATAATAGGGCAAAACCTCAGAGAGGTCATTGACGATGACGCCCAATACATTGGCTTGGGCGGATTTCAGGATAGATACCGCACGTTGTCCAACCTCTCGCGGAGTCTTGCCTGAGAGAAACACGAACAAGACGCCGTCCATTTCTTTGCCCACCGACTCGGGATCGTCCACGGGGATCGTGGGTGGAAAGTCAAAGACGATGACGTCAAAATCAGCTCTCAGTTCCGCCAGAAGCTCTCGCCATCTACTGTTATTGAAGAGCTTAGAAGGACTCTTATTGAAACGCCCGCCGGTGATGACCGTGAGGTTTTCCATGGTGCTGCTTTTATACACAGCCCTTACTTTCAGGTCGTTCCTCAAAACATCGCCCAGCCCATTTCGACGAGTGAAGCCAAACAAAGTATGAAGCCTCGGTCGCCTTAGATCGGCGTCCACCAGCAAGACCCTCCTCCGTTTATCACCGGCCAGGGCAATGGCCAGATTGGCCGCCACCGTGGTCTTGCCCTCTCCTCTCACAGCACTGGTCACCATCAATGTAAGAGGCGTGGACTGTTTGCACAGATCCAACACCCTTTTGGCCACTCTGCGAAACTCGGTCCCCTCAGGAGATTCGTCCACATATCTGCCTAAGGCGGAATGATTCCTCCTGTTGATCACCCTTCTCGGCATGAAACCCTCTCGGCGGAGTTGAAGCCCTTGTCTAAGCGCCCACCATGCGCTGCTTGATGAAGATGACGATAAGAACTACCACGAGCATTCCTAAAACAACGAAGACGGTAATGCGCACCTTTCTACTTCGCTTCGAGCTTCGTAGATTCATTCGGGGAATAGTCCCCAAAACTGGCAGGCCCAAATAATGCTCTACTTCCTCTACCGTCGTCAGGGAGTGATCTAGATACTCCACAAGAAAGATCAGCGAGAGTCCTAATAGGGTCCCCATAGCGCAACCCAACATCGCCAGCCTGCGCCTATTCGGCGATATAGGCTTCAAGGGAAGCATGGCGGGCTCCATAATTCTGAACCTCCCTTCGGCTGCCGTTCGGTGAGCAGCCTCCTGAATCTGGGCACCCTGAGACTGATCGAGAAACATCTGGTAGATTTTTCTATTGGATTTCACCTTGTCCTGCAATCGCTCCAGAGTCAACTGCTGCTGGGGACCTTGCACCAGAGAGTGTTCATATTCAGCCACATAATTATTCAGAGCTTCCCACTTGTTCCGATAGAAAACCACATCTGTCTTGGCTAGCTCCAGATCCTGGAGCAGTTGGCAATACAAAGGGTTATTAGTGCTGGTGGTCTCGCGACAGATCTGGTCAATTTCAGCTCTCATTTCCTCTCGCAGCAAACCGATTTCATCGGCAAGAACGATGACCTGCGCATCTCGCCACGTATAGTTAATGAGCTGTCTAGCCAATTCCCGAGCCAAATCATAGTACTGGGCTTTCATATTGGATATCCGAGCATTGGAAACAGAGATAAGCCCTCCGGGGGCCAGGTTTTGTAGGCGGATGGTCAGGGAAGTCACCGTCTTTTCCGCCTGACGCAGATCAGCCTCGGCGGTAGAGGTCTCAGAACTCACTCGACTCAGGTTCTCCTGGTCCTTGACGCCATCGCTTAACGTCTGTCGTACCATCTTCTCGCGGAAAAGACGAAGCTCCTCCTCGGAATCTTCCAGCTGCTGCTTATAGATGGCCAATTGTTCGTTGCTGAATTCCAGGGCGCCTCGCACCCCGCTGAGTTCCCGCCGAAGAGTCTCATCGACAGAAACTTGGGCTAAGGTTTTGGCCAGCAAAAGAGCCCTATTGGGATTTTTATCCTGCACGACAATGGTCAGAAGGTCCGAACCCTGGCGCCGTAATGAAATCTTTTTCCTCAAGACGTCGATGAGCCACCTTTCGACGATCTCATCCACGGTCAGGTCCGGATAATTCGCTTTCTGCTCTTCGGCTTGGGCTCGGAGCTCGGGATTTTCGTCCCACTGCAAAGTCTTGATCAACCGCTTCAGGTAATCCCTGCTTGTGATCTCCCTTTTCAGAGCATCCATGTGATCTTGAAAGCTCGCGTCAGAGGCCATCCTCTCCACTGAACGGGGCAATAGCCGAGGATCGACCACCAAGAGGGTGGTAGATGACCTATAGATGGGCTCCATGAAGAAGCTGCCCAGCATTACGGTAAAAAGCACCCCCAAAAAGGGGAGGATCAACAAGATCTTCCTTTTTCTGATGACCGCAAGATACTTGCGGAGATCAAGCTGTTCGCTATTTTCTAAGCTCATTCTTTCCCCATGTTTTACCCAATTAAAGGGCTCATTCTTTCAACCGATCAACGATATACACAATGCCAATAACCGAGGAGGTGACTGCCGCGACGTTGGTCATCACGCTCCATGCCTTTCGCCACACTCCACTTTTTTCAGGAACTACTACCGTATCGCCGGGATGAAGGAGGAGATCTGGAGGATTCCCCTGGTGAAGATACTTATCTAAGTTCACTTTGGCCACCGTGGACTGAACCCCCTGTTTCATGACCACGCGAACGTTCTTCAGATCTGCCCCAGGTGCGGGACCCCCAGCTAGGCCGATGGCCTGCAACAGGGTACTTTTCTCCTCGACTGGGTAAATCCCCGGGCGAGCGACCTGGCCAAAGACGAAAATCACCGATCGGCCCATGAGTTCTGCGGGTGCAGGGGTGCCTTCAACGGGAAAAGCCGGCACGATCACAGTGTCGCCTGGTCTAAGCTCTGGGAGTTCGGAAAAATCTCCCTTTTCAAGCACTTGAGCCAAATTCACAGATATTTTTCTGCCCGCTTCCTCACCACCACGGATCACAGACACCTCGGTGAGAGAGGCCCGTCCAGTAGGACCGCCCGCTTCACGTAACACCTCCCAGAGGTTGGGAATGAATTCAAATGCGAACTTGCCCGGTCTGTTGACTTCACCAGTGACAAAAACCGCCCTACTATTGTACTCCAGAACCTCGACTCTGGTCTGAGAGATCCTTTTGTTATAGACAGATATGCCTTTGACGACTTTCTCTTCCAGCTCCTTGGGAGTTAAGCCAGCAGCTTCAACCTCTCCTAAAAGCGGCAGGGAAATTTTGCCATCGTGCCGAACTCGTACAGTGGTATTCAGATCCGGTTGCTGCCAGAAGGATATTTGAATTTTATCGTCTGTTCCGATGATATATTCTCGTGCGGCGGCCTGGAAGGCCAATACAGTCATGAGGAACACGGTGAGGGAGAACTCCAAGAGCATAACGCGTCCGGCTGCCCGCATCTGTTCACCCCTTTCTGGGTATGTTGATGCTCAGGTGGCAATTCCTCGGGATCGCCACCGACGGTCTGATGAGCTCGCCTTGGCCAGGAAGAAGCTGCCAACGAGCGACCCGAAGTTTCTGATCGTAGGTCACATCGTATTTCAGCACCTGGATCTGCACATCACCTGAATCCGGTAGGATGCTCACTTGAACTTTCACCTTCACGGCCTTCCCCTCCCCCTCCGTGATGCCGAGCAATCCCGGTCATACCGGAGGGGGCTCATGGTCTCTTAGAGCCCTTTTTTAAGCAAGATATATGCCAAACAAAAGGGGGCTTGGGGCCATTCACGGCCCTTGACCTTGTCGAAGAAAGAGCCGTTAAGGACATACTGGCTCCCCCAAAAGCTCACATCGAAGCGACCCGACGGCGGCTCCTGGTCATCTGATTTGGTATTCCTTGATTTTGTATAAAAGGGACCGATAGCTGATTTTGAGTAGCTCGGCCGCTTTCTTGCGATTCCAGTTGGTTCTGTTTAAGACGCTTTTGATGAGGGCCTTCTCCGTCCTCTCAACCGCCTGTTGGGTAGCCTGTTTGAGAGGAACGCCATGCGGCGCATTGGTCAGCTCCGGATACGGCGAGTTCTCCTCAGCAGATACCGGCTGAGAAGAAACCTGCCGGGGAATAGTCCGGGCGATGATGCTCTCGTCCCCCCGTACCACGATCTGTTTAACCAAGTTCTCCAGCTCACGGACGTTGCCTGGCCAATGGTACTCATGCAACAGCTCTATATTTCTTCTTGAAAAAGGGCGATATTCTCGGTTATATTGGCGACAATATCTTCTCAACATGTATTCCACCAGGAGGGGAATATCCTCCTTCCGCTCCCGCAGTGGAGCAAGAAAGAGCGTGATTTCGTTCAGACGATAGAACAAATCTGCTCGGATACGTCCTTGTGTAAGAGCTTCTTCCAAGTCGCGGTGAGTGGCGCACAGGATACGAACATCCACCTGAATAGTCTCGATACCTCCAACACGAACAAATTCTCTTTGTTCTAAAACCTGAAGGATCTTTGCCTGAAGATCTGGAGACATCTCCCCGATCTCATCCAGGAATATCGTCCCGTGTGAGGCCAGTTCGAAACGACCGGGCTTCTTTTTAAAGGCCCCGGTGAAAGCACCCTTCTCATATCCGAAGAGCTCGGCTTCCAACAATTCCTTGGGCAAGGCGGCACAATTAACCTTTACGAAAGGCCCCTCTCTCCTCCTTGCCGGTCCCGCTCTCCCCCCTGATGAGCACCGTGAGTTCGCTATCGGCCACCTGTCCGATCATAGACTTAACTTCTAGCATCTGCGGACTATCGCCTACAAAATCCTCGTACTTGCTCTTAGCCTCCAGCTCGGAGCGCAGATGGCGCACTTCATTCTTCAGCTCGCTCTTCTCCAGGACACTGCGGATAACGACCTCCACCTCCTCAACATCAAAAGGCTTGCTGATGAAGTCGGAGGCTCCCAGCTTCATGGCCCGGACAATCTGCTTGGTCTCCCCGTAGCCAGAGAGCATGATGATCTCGACTCTGCGATTGATGGAACGGATCCTCTCCAGGACCTCCATGCCGTCCATACCAGGCATCTTAATATCCAGGATGATCACCCTGGGTTGCTCCTCTATCATCATCTGGATCCCGGTCTTTCCATCCAGAGCATCGATGATCTCATATTGATCGTCGTTTAAACCCTCGCGGAGCATCCAGGCCACTTTTTTGTTATCGTCGATGACCAAAAGCTTGATTTTCTCCTTGGCCATGATATGTCGTTCACCTCCGAAAGCAGAGCCGGGCAAATCCCGCAAACATCTCTGGTGTCCTTAACCTATCATATGGGAAGATGGACCGAGAATGTGGAGCCCTTCCCGGGTACGCTGTGAACTTCGATAAATCCGCGATGAGCGGCGACAATTCTGTTCGCGATGGACAAACCCAGGCCTGTGCCGACCTCCTTGGTCGTAAAATAGCGTTCGAATATCCGATCTCGGAATTCCGGGGCAATACCCGTGCCTGTGTCCGTGAAATTTATCCGCAGAAATGTCTGCGGCAGCCCCGATTCGTCCTTGAGATGGTCACGGAGATCAGTTTTGATGGTCAGCTTGCCTCCATCCAGCATACTTTCCACGCTGTTGAGCAGGATGTTGAGAAAAACCTCTAAGATCTCGCTTTCATCCACGTAGACTGGAGTCAAATCGTGGCCATAGTTCCGACACAGCTCAATCTTCCCACGGCTCAGGTCGTGCTTGACTAGATTCAAGGCCCGGTCCAGAATAAGATGGATATCCCGAAGTTTTACCTGAAATCGGTTGGGATTGGAAAAGCGCACCAGCTCCTTGGTCAGATCCGTCAGCCGATAGATCTCCTGGTGTATCAGTTGAAGTGACTCTTCGCGGAAATCCCGGTCATACCACTTCGTCTGCAGCACCTGCAGGATGCCCTTGATGTTGGTGAGGGGATGACGCAAATCATGCGCAATTTCTGAGGCCACTTTGCTCATGGTCATCATATGCGCTGCGTTGCTCAGCGCAGAATGCTGCTCATAAAGGGATGCGGCTTGTGAGATGATAATCGACATCAATCGCAGCTCACTCTCCGTGATGTTCTTCAGGGTAGTGCTCCCGGCACAAAATAGGCCATGGAGTTTCCCCCTTACCAGGATATCAAAGGAGTCGAAGAGCGACAGATGAGGATCACAAAGCCCCCAATCGACCAAGGAACGTTTGATGGTCTCATTCAGCTGATTTTTTCTGGGACCCTTGAGTTGGTCCAGGGAAGAGTCGCTTAAATAGATTTCACGCCCCTCTAGCCATTTGCTGATGGGACTTCCACCTAATTTGGCAAAGGCCAAACTGATTCTTCTATATCTCTCTTCCCACAGGAACCAATAACAGCAATCGATCTCCACAACCTGGCAAATGCCGTCGAAGATATGCTCCACTGCCGTCTTCAGGCCATCCACTGTTCCCACATTCTTGGCGATCTCATAGAGAACGGACAGTTCTTGGATCTTGCGGTGGTTTTGCTCAAGGAGATGAACATTGTCAACGGCCACAGCCGCCTGGGCTGCGAAGGCGGTCAGCAAGCGCAGATCGGCGGCAGTAAAAGGCCTTCCGGACCGCTTGTTATTCAAATTTAAAACGCCTAGAATTTTTCCTTGAGTTTCCAAGGGGACCGAGATGAGAGATTTGGTCTCATACCTTTCCCTGTTCAGCCGCCTGAATCGGCTGTCCTTCTCTACATTCTTCACCAACAAGGGCTTTGCATATTCCACTACATAACCAGCAATCCCCTCTCCCACCTTCATCCTCACCTTTTTAGCCGTCATGGCTCCTAAGCCCTTGGAAGCGACTATTCGGAGTTCGTTGGTCGCTTCATCTAAAAGCATCACAGATGCGGTTTTGGCCTGCAAGACACGAGCGGCCAGCTTGACGATGCCATTCAGCAGATGATCCAGATGCTGCATGGAGGTCATGAGCTTCGAGGCACGGTAGAGGGAATCAAGCTCCCTGAGTTTGGTTCTTAACTTAATGTTCTTCTCAGTCAGCTCTTCCAACAAACTCTGGTACTTTTCATCTGCCATAATGGCCCTTTGCCTCCATTTACCTGGGCCTGAGGAGATGTTTGCAAGTTTTTGCATGTTAAAACAATTTTACCATAAAAAAAGTCTTTTGTCAAGAGAAATTTATGAAAATTAAGATTTTATAAGAAATACCTCAATATATAGTTGAAGTCTCATGTTCACAATACCATATCTAAGGGTCTTTTTCAACCCTAAATATGAACGAAGAACTCTTTAAGCCGCATCGGCAGCAGGCAGACCTTCTTTACCGTATTTTTAAACATTCTCAATATATTACCTTGTATCGACTTAGAGAACATAGCCAAAATCTAGTGTGGGATTATCAGACACTTTTAAGGATCTCACTTTGATTTCTCTTCCAGAACTAACTCTCCAGTCAGCAGTCCTTATCTGCGAATATTTCGATTTGCAAAACCTTGCCATTGATCAGCAATCCCCAGAGTGCCTGGGTGCGCCAATTGGGCCATCCTTCATGGTGATTCTAGAATAGAGTGAGGGTTCTTGACCGCTCTCCAGTCATAGATGTGCGATTCGAAAGAAAGGGTTTTCCTATCTTTTTTTCTGTCTATCTGAAGGCAAGGTTTCGACAAACGCGATCGAGGGCCATGATGTAAATTTCACGTCACTCTTCCTGTGAAACTCCGCAATATCTGGGCCAACTTTCCGATCCAATCTCACTCCCTGACCTGACCTCCACCCGGCTGATAGCTTTACTCCCTTCATCTGCATCGGCCCGGCCAGGTTCCCCATCGCTGAAATACATCGGGTTCACGAGCCGCACCCTCTTGGTGGATTCAGGTGTTTTCCCTCCTAGCGGAAAGGCAAAGAAAAAACAAAAAATCCTTGACTAAAGCACCTTTCTCGCATACCTTGTCCCCCAGTTGGAGATTCATGTTCGAATTCCCACAAGATCAGGGATCGCTTAGAGGTCATCGGGACGACCTTCATCGAGCGAGGGATTAAAAGCCCCTTTGCTTCGCAATAACCCCATAAAGGGGCAGAAAGGAGGATGAAATATGCACTCAAAGATGAAGGTTTCCGCACTCATCGTCCTGTCATTGTCTCTGCTCGTTTGGCAGCTGTCTTGGGCCAATGTGAGCGACCTGCGCTGGAGCACTTTCCTGGGAGACATCGAATGGGACTTGGGTTTGAGCATCTCGGTGGACGATTCCGGCAACACATATGTGACCGGATATACCGAGTCGCCCAATTTTCCAACTACATTTGGATCTTACGACACCACCTATAGCGACTTTGACGCCTTCGTGGCCAAGCTCGACATGGTGGGAGAAGCCCTTAACTATGCCACATTCCTGGGTGGAAGCGAGGAGGACTGGGGCCTGAGCATCGCCGTGGACCAGGCCAGAAACGCCTATGTGACCGGATATACTTTTGAGGATGACTTCCCCACTACCCCCGGGGCTTTCGATGAAACTCACAACGGTGATTACGATGCCTTTGTGGTGAAGCTCCCCCCGACAGGAGATACTCTTTCTTACGCCACCTTCCTGGGCGACAGCGGATGGGACGAGGGCCGGGGTATCGCTGCGGACGCGAGCGGAAATGCCTATGTGATCGGGTATACCGAATCAGATAACTTTCCCGCCACGGGAGGAGCTTTCAAAGACACGCTCGATGGCCCCAGCGACGCCTTCGTGGCAAAACTCAATCCCACTGGAAGCACACTTAGCTACGCCACCTATCTGGGAGGCAGCGATTCTGATGAGGGCAAGGATATCGTCGTGGACAACTCCCAAAAAGCCTATGTGACCGGGGGAACCGCGTCAGATGACTTTCCCACAACCATCGGAGATCCCCACCAAGGCGGCACCGACGTCTTTGTGGCCAAACTCAACTCCACGGGAAGCGACCTCGATTACGCCATCCTCCTGGGAGGAGACAACACCGATATAGGCCACGGCATCGCCGTGGACGATGGCGGCAACGCTTACATCACCGGGGAGATTAGTTCCAGTAATTTCCCCTACACAGATGGAGCTTTCGATACCGATTACGATGGCTCGACGGATGCTTTTGTGGCCAAACTCAATGCCGCCGAAGGCGCTCTGGTTTACTCTACCTTCTTGGGAGGAGACAGTTACGACATCGGTTTAGACATCGCCGTGGATCGGTTTCGCCACACCTATGCCACCGGGGAGACCAATTCACAAGACTTCCCCACCACCATCGGGGCTTACGACACCTCTTATAACGACTTCGGCGACATCTTTGTGGCCAAGCTAAGTGTGACCGGATCCGCGCTGGACTACAGCACCTTCCTGGGAGGAAACGATTATGATTACGCCCATGGCATTGCCTTGGATGACTCCGGCAACGCCTACCTCACCGGGGAGACCAATTCACAAGACTTCCCCACCACCATCGGGGCTTACGACACCTCTTATAACGACTTCGGCGACGCCTTTGTGGCCAAGTTCCTCTCCGCAGACTGGGCCTATGCTTACATTTTCGGCCACGTGGGCTCAGGCCCCTCCTATCCAGATAGCGGCACCGTCACCTTTATGGCTTATCTCAAAAAGGGAGGGGAGACGGACAACGAGGTTCTCACCGAAGACAGCTACAACCACTTTCTGGGCCGGGACCAGGGCTATGATGGAAATTATTTCCGGGTGAATGCCGAGTATTTCATCAGCTGGAAGGTGGAGGACCAGGATAGCTTAATCATCTTGCTCACCGGCGTGGGCAGCGAGGCGGAAAACGCGGGGTCCATTCGGGACACGGTGGACATCGATGTGAGCTGTCAAGACTTCGGCAATTCCTCCTGGGGGACCAGCATAAATCCCACTGTGCCCACGGGCCTCGAGGCCACCAACGTGTCACCGGGCGTGGTGGATCTCTTGTGGAATTCCATCAATTCGAAAAACGGCTCCACATCCTACAGGCTTTACCGCAGCTCTCAGCCCTCCGGCGCCGGAAATGGGGCCAGCGATGGCCGCTACCTCAGAATCGCCCAGGCGCTGGCCGATACCTCCTATCAGGACACCGATGCGCCCAAGGGACTGTGCTGGTACATCGTGGTGGCCGCGGACAGCGTGGCCCCGGACAGCATTTTTCTCAGTGGACATTCCGACGAGGTGCGCATCGATGCGGCCCTGCCCGTTCAGCTCACCTCATTCACCGCCACCGGCGGTCAGGAAATGATCACCCTGGAATGGATCACCGAGAGCGAATGGAACAATCGCGGCTTTCACATCTACCGTCGCCAAGAAAGCAGCGAAAATTTCCAGAGAATCACCCCGAAGCTCATCGAAGGAGCGGGTAACTCCTCAGAGCCCCGGGTTTATATCTGGCAGGACCGAAGGGTGGAAAACGACCAGATATACTGGTATCAGCTGGAAAGCGTAGGTTTCCAGGGGCAAACCCGAACCTACGGCCCGGTCAGCGCCATGCCTGTAGAGGCACTGCCACAGGCATACCGGCTCAACCAGAACTACCCCAATCCCTTCAACCCCGACACGTGGATCAGCTACCAGCTGCCAGAGCACGCCTTAGTGAGCCTCAAGATTTACAATATCAGAGGGCAACTGGTGAACACCCTTGTGGACGGGGAACAGGCCCCCGGTGCCTATCGGGTGCGCTGGAACGGTCAAGATCTCCAAGGGTCTCCAGCGGCCAGCGGTGTCTATTTTTGCCAGATAAGCAGCGGTCAGTTCACCGAGACAACCAAAATGGTCCTTCTCAAATAGTCGCTCTGTGGACGACCGAAATCAAAAAAGGCGGGCATCAAGCCCGCCTTTTTAAGTTTTCCATAAGAAGATCGTGAAGCTTGCTCACAAATCCAGGGTGATGGTGGCCCTGTGAACATCCCCTAACTCTGCCAGGGAAGAGTATGCGTAATCCAGACGGTATGTCTGCCACTGCACCCCCAGGCCTCCAGAGAAGCCGGCCAGATTATCTTTATCTGTGCCCACTCTTTGGTCCAGCCCCAGGGAGCTCCAGCCCAGTCGCAGATAGAGAATCTCCGCTGGCTGCACCTCCCCACCCACATTGACGTGGAGATGGTTATCGCTGGGCTTGTAAGCCTCCAGAGCCACCAAGAGGGGCAGACCAGCGAGCTGATGGCTCACTCCCACCCGGAAAATGGGGCCGAGCCCGTCCTTGTGGTTGGAGCCATACCCGCTTCTCTGAAATCCCAGGTTCTGGGCGCTGAGACCAACTCTGGTGCGACCATCGGGCAAAAGATACAGCCCGCCCAGATCCAGGGCATAGGCGTCGGAGGAATAGTCCTCGATCTTGCCGTAGATGGCCTTGGCTGTTACCCCCAGTGATACTCCCTCCGGCAACAAATAGGCCGCGGAGACGGAAGCGCACAGATCCATAGCTCCGAATGTGCCCAGCTGGCTTCCCGTGGGATCCTCCACGGTGGTCCTCTGAAACTGGCCATAAGAAAAGTAGTACAGTGCTGCGCCAAAGCTCATCTCCTCCCCATGGGGCAGTACGTATCCCACAAACCCAGAATGTATGTCCAACAAGTAGTTCACATAGCTCAACGTGAGCTGCGGATTCTTCAATTGTGAGATGCCCGCAGGATTCCAATACAGGGCATTGGCATCCTCGGCTACGGACACGAAGGCTCCTCCCAAACCAAGAGGTCTGGCTCCCACCCCAATCCTCAGAAAAGAGAAAGCGTTGGTGCCTGCCTTGGAATGGATGGAACGCCCCCATGATGCCGAAACACCGCCCAGAAGGATACAGATAATTAAGCCGGACAGTGCCACCCTCCGATACCATCTCATGTGAACCTCTCCTTTGCTATGCTGCCTATTTTGAAAAATAAACATATGGCCGCTTAAAAGTCAACATCTTTTCAACCACCGGAGAAAAACAGTTGTCAACGCCGACCAGATGTATTACCTTATCATCCGCGTTGAAGTCATTTCTATAAGGAGGCCAGTAGTTCTTGGAGTGGCTATCCACCATATCTCCGATAGTGCTCGGGCTAACCCTCGTTTACTGTGGTTTCCTATTGTGGATCCTGTGGGGCTTGTTCCGGCTGTCAGAGGGACGTAGCCAGCTGCTTCACTCCGTCTCCGTGGTGGTGGCGGCAAAAAATGAGGAGCGATCTATAGAAAGTTGTCTGCGGGCCCTTCTGGCGCAGGACTATCCTCCTGAGCAGTATGAAATCGTAGTGGTCGACGATGCATCCACCGATGCCACGGCCGATATCGTCCAAAGCATAGCCTGGGAAAACTCACGCGTAAGGCTGCTGCGGGCTCAGGAAGGACGTGCGTGCCTGAGAGCCAAAAAGAGAGCTCTACAGATGGGCATTGAGCACAGCGCAGGAGAGATCATCCTTCTCACCGACGCCGACTGTCTGCCAGCGCCCACCTGGATCAAGACTATGGTCCGGCATTTCGAGCCGTCCGTTGGCCTGGTCGCTGGCCACGTCCACCAGGGCGGTCAGCTCCTCTGGCAGAAGCTCCGCTCTCTGGAACGACTCTCTATGGCTGCCATGGCGGCAGGGGCCATCGGTTGGAACCAAGGGCTCTCAGCCAACGGTGGTAACTTGGGATATCGTCGCGAGGTTTTCCGGGAGGTGGCTGGCTTCAAGTCCTTGTCCGCACCTCTCTCCGGAGACGACGATCTGTTCATCCAGCTGGTTTCACGGAAAACGTCGTGGGAATTCCAATACGCCTTTGAGCCCGAGGCAGCCGTGAGCACCAAGCCACCGGCGAATCTGCGTCAGTTCGTGGCTCAGGAGCGTCGAAGAACTTCAAAGGGTAGGTATTATCCCACCTGGGTGCAGGCGATACTTATCGAGGCTTTCATGATGAACCTGGCCTTGATCATAACTCTCCCCTTTTCCTTGTGCTATCTGACGACTCACCCTCTCCCTTGGGGAGCCTTCGTGGGGAAGGCCCTCTGTGAGCTCCTGATCCTCATCAGAGCCAGCCGCCTGTTCAAGCGAAAGGGGCTATTAAGGTTTTCCCCCCTGGCCGTATTCCTCCACATCCCCTACTTTGTGGTCTTCTCCATCTGGGGTACCCTGGGAAGCTATCGCTGGAAGGCTGAAACCGCTCTAGCTCACCGGTGTGGAGATTGTCAGACGGCGTCTTGGTGAAATGGCAGAACGGCTCATGTTTCCCTGGATCATCTTAGGGCTGTTAACCGCTTTCTACTCAGCGACTACTTGGCTCTTCTTCGTGGGGTTGGGTAGGTTGCGAGAGGGACTGAACAGGACGACGCCCTCCGTCTCGGTCATCCTGGCTGCCAGAAATGAGGAAGCCTATATCGGCGCTTGTCTAGAGTCTCTGGTGCGGCAGTCCTACACAGGGCCTTATGACATCACGGTGGTAGATGACCAATCCACGGATGGAACCGCAAAGGTCATTCGTGAGCTCGCCGGGCAACACCCCAACATCCAGCTTATCCAGGTGGAGGAAACGGAAACAGGATGGGCACCCAAGAAATATGCTCTCAATCAAGCCATCGAAAACAGCGCTGGAGAGATTATCTGTGCCACCGACGCCGACTGCACCGTGCCTCCCGCCTGGATACAGGGGCTGGTTCAGCATTTCGAACCGTCAGTTGGCATGGTCACGGGGTTGGTCCAGCTCAACCAGGACAACCGGAAAGGCTCAGCCTGGGCACGTCTGCAAGCTCTGGAGCTATTCTCGCTGTTTATGGCCGCCGCGGGAGGGATAGGAATGGGATTGGCCTTTTCCGCTTCAGGGGGCAATATCGCCTATCGGCGAGAGGCTTTTCGGCAGGCCAGCGGCTTTCGGGAGATCCGCCATCTAGTCTCCGGCGACGATGACCTGCTGCTTCAGCATATGGTGGCCAAGACCAACTGGTCAACCCGATTTTGCGCGGACCCAGAGACCTTCGTCACGACTGAGCCCATGGCCGGCCTCAGAGCTTTCTTTCGCCAGAGAAAGCGCTGGGCCTCCAAGGCTCCTCATCAAGGGCCTTTTCTGCTGATCTTTCTGGTGACCACTTTCCTGGTCAACCTCTCCCTGCTGGTGGCCATCCCTGTGACATTCACTCTGGGCCGCTGGGTCGTCCCCCCCCTGGCCTGCCTGGCAGTTAAGGCTCTCTCGGAGCTGGCCGTGCTGTGGAGAGGGGCCAGGATGTTTGGGCGAAGGGATCTGCTGGCCATCTTTCCCCTATGGGAACTGGTCCATGTTCCTTACATAGCTGTGATGGGGCTGGCCGGCTTGGGAGGCGGGCTCCGCTGGAAAGGCAGGCGGTTTGCCCGGCAGGGCCGGACCGACACAGAGATCAAAACATGAATTTTGTTAGCGCGCTGGCTCTGGTGAAGAAGATGACGGTCAATTGGCCGCAAGGCCGGCCATTGAATACAAGCACCGAGATCCGCCTCACCCGGCTCTGCACCCAGAGATGCCGTCAGTGTGACGTCTACAACAGACGCACCGAACCCCCTTCTTTGGACCAGAAGCGCTTTCGGCTGCTGGCCTCACGCCTCCGTGAATATGGGGCCTATGTGGGCTTTCTCAGCGGTGGAGAGCCTATACTGGTTCCCGATCTTGAGGGAATTCTTCTTGAGGCCAGGAAAACCTTTTCCATGGCCGTTACCCTGGTTACGGGACTCTACCACAAATCCGAGCGCGTGGAGCGAGTGGCCAAGGTGGCCTTGGACAACGATATTAATATCCAGACCTCCCTGGACGGTCTGGGCTTGCTGGGCGATGACCTCAGGGGCGTCCCGAATTTCTCAACCACGGTCACAGACCGAATGCGTAAGATCGCTCAAATGCGGGCCAACTCTCATTCCAAGTCCTTACTCTATGCCAATATCGTGATCAACAACAAGAATGTGGAACAGGTTCCCCAGCTACTGGATGCCATCGCCGAGTGCGGCTGGAAAGCGACCGTGGGCCTTTATCACACCCTCACTGAGACCACTCGGCTGGATACTCATCTTATTCTACGACCCAGTGCAACCCTGCAACGTGTACTCCAGCTGGTCAGCAATAATCCCATCATTCTCAATCTGAAATCCTTCGTGCGGGGAATCCAACAGGCAGCCAAGGACAACTATCCCCGGTTCTGCCCCTATCTGGACTCCCCGGTTCTCTCCACGCGCACGGTGATTATGGAGGACGGAGACATCTACCTATGCCGCGGTGAGGCCATCGGTAACCTCTTCCAGCAAAACCTCTCAGAAATATTTTCTGGACCGACCTATCGAGAGCGGTTGGGGCAATATCGCCATTGCCCAGGGTGCTGGTCCAGCTGCTATGCAGAAAGGTATCTGCTTTTTCATCCCCCCTCGTTCGATGATCTTATGGACACGCTGCTCAAGGTATACCGTCTGCGTACGGGATACCGTCTGTCCCCGCGGCTCAGAACCGGGGAGAATACATCGTGAAGGCAGGTTTTCAGATCTTGACCAATGCTGGCGGCGCGGCCCTTGATTTCGCCCAGCTCCTGGTCCCTTCTCTGCGCCAGACCATCTGGCGAGGAAGAGCTGGAGATGCTTCTGTGGCCCTGACGTTTGATGACGGCCCACACCCCATTTACACGCCGCAGATTTTAGAAATCCTTCGCCGTCACCAAACACCAGCCACCTTCTTTCCATTGGGCCGCAACGTGGAACGATACCCCAAACTGATTCAAAAGATGTTCGCCCATGGCCATACAATTGGCAATCACACCTACGGGCATGAACGCCTTATTTTCACCTCCGGGGAGCGTGTCAGGAGCGAGATGGTCAAAACCTCACAGGCCATCCAGCGTATCACCGGCCAGAAGCCCAGGTTCTTTCGACCTCCCAGAGGCCTGAGTGGGTGGAGAGCCCTGGTATTGGCCTCTCGTCTGGGCATGCAAACTGTCTTGTGGACCATCTCTCCGGGGGATTGGAGGCGACCACCAGCCGGGCTCATCGTCCGGCGAGTGCTGACCAAAGCCGAGGATGGAGCCATAGTGCTGCTGCACGATGCCAAGTACAACGACCCAAGGGAAGACCGCGACCAGACGGTCCAAGCCCTGCCGGAGATCATCCGTGGGCTGCGAGAGCTGGGTTACTGCTTGGTCACCCTCACAGAGCTAGTCACACATCGAAGGGTGAACGAAAGGAGGGCAATAAACCAATGAGCTCCACTGCTCGTTGGAGACGTTTTTTGACCCTTTGCCGGCGAGTCCTAACCACTCCAATAACCCCGGGCCAAGTGGTAAATATCCTCCAAGTTTTTGCTTCATATCTTTTTTCCAGTTTGCTTCGACGGCCTATCATCTGGGGTCGCCCCTTCATGCTCATGGTGGAGCCGTCCAGCTTGTGCAACCTGCACTGCCCTCTCTGTGCGGTGGGAGCAAACAAATTGACGCGAAATCAGGGCCATATGTCCCTGGAATGGTTCCGTCAAATCATAGATGAGATGGGACCTTATTTAATTCACCTGACTCTTTGGAACCAGGGAGAGCCCTTTCTTAACCCTGATCTATTGCCCATGATTCGCTATGCCAAAGCCAAAAAGATGGTGGTTTTGACCAGTACCAACGGTCATTTTTTAGACAGCCGAGAAGGAGCTGAGCTGCTGGTGACCTCGGGGTTGGACGACCTGATTATCTCCATGGATGGGGCCACTCAGGAGACCTACCAGAAATATAGGAAAGGCGGCGATTTCCAACGGGTCATCAGGGGCATCCGCAACTTGGGCATGGCCAAGAAGCGCCTGCGCTCATCCCGGCCCTACATCGAGCTCCAGTTTCTCATCATGAAACATAATCAGCACGAAATAGAGACTTTTCGTTCTCTCGCTCGGGACCTCCGGGTAAACAAGATTTCCCTTAAAACTGTGCAAGTGGAGAGTCCCGATGAGGGTCGCCGATATCTCCCCAACCGGAGTGTCCATCGCCGTTATACCCTGGATGATAACTCCCTTCAGCTTAAGGGCAGTGCTCGGGATAACTGTCGCTGGATCTGGTTTTGCCCGGTCATCAACAGCGACGGTACGGTATGCGCCTGCTGTTTCGATAAGGACAACACTTTACCCCTGGGCAACGTCTTCCAATCTCACAGTCTGACTCAAATTTGGCGAGGAGAAAAATACCAAGCATTTCGCCGTCGCATTTTGAGCGGGAGGGCACGATTGCCTCTTTGCCAGAACTGCTCCGAGGGGCTCACAAGGCTGGTGCTCAGGAAGGAGGGCGTTTGAAGGAGGCCAGATGCTGGGAGGAAACGCTGGCACCAGAGTGATTGGCAGGAGGCTTATCAACATCCTGCGCGTGATAGGAGCTCCTCTGCTCCTGTTCGTCGTCCTGCTGCGAGTTAACTTGAGAGAGATCACCGCTGCTTTTAGTCATCTAAGGCCTGTGCCCTTCGCCGGCGCGGCATTTCTGGTCACGGTGAACTTCGCAGTGCAGATCATCAAATGGCGCTACCTGCTGACCCCATCGGCCAAAGTAACCAGAGGGGAGCTAATCCGCTCGGTCATCGGAGGGTATCTTTTTGTATTAGCCATCCCCGGCCGGATGGGTGAGTTCTCACGGGCTCTGTTCATTCAGGGGGAACGCAAGCTGAAAGTGATGGGACTGGTAGCCATAGATAAGTTGTCGGCATTTAGCATCATCGTCCTCATGAGCGGGCTTAGCATATCCCTTCTGTACCCTAAGGTATACTATGTGCCCGTTATGGGAGTCTTCAGTTTGTTCATCCTGGCCGCGTCTGAGCCACGGTTCCTAATAACCAGCGCCCAAAAACTGGCTCGCGTTCTCCCTTTGAAAGATAAAGTTGACCTCTTTTTAGAGGGTATCCAAACACTGGGAAGCCGACGCATCGTGGTGCTACTGGTGATGTCTTTGTTCTATTTTCTGGTCTACTCGACCCAATTTTACCTACTGCTTTTGGCCTTCGAGCAGGTGAACTTCAGAGTTATGGCCATTTGTTTTCCCCTGTTGATGTTGGTTAATTCCCTGCCCATCACGTTGGGCGGTTTGGGAGTTCGAGAGGGGGCTGCAGTTCTATTCTTCTCGCGATTTGGGGTACAAGAGCCCTCAGCTTTGGGAGCTGCGTTGTTATTGTTCACCATCAACATCCTCATCCCCGGCCTATGCGGATTGGCCTTTGTTCATAAAATCGGCTCCCAACAGACACCTTTAAAGGAGAAAAACACGTGAGGAAAAAGCGCATACTTCACGCTGCAGCGGCTTTCTTCTTCGTCATCTCCTCCTTGGGAACGGCCAAGGCTCAGCCGCCGTTCCTCGGCGAACAACTCACCGCCGAGATCACCTTTCTGAACATCCCGGTGGCCATAGCCACCCTTCAGGTCACACAAGAGACTTTGGAGGGCGATCAATCCAGCTATCACCTGGCCATCACGGCAAAAAGTACACCCTTCTATTCCCTCCTCTATCCGGTGGACAATCGCTACGATTCTTTCTTCACCTGGCCCCATTTTCGAACTTCGCGCTATGAGCGGCATATCCGCGAGCCGGGAGTTGACCTCCAACGCGTGGTGAGATATCAAAACGGTCAGGCCATTGCCGACGGAGAAGAGCCGGTGTCTGTTCCCCGAGACGTTCGCGATCTGTTTTCCGCTCTGTATGCGCTTCGTGGCCAACCGCTTAAAGAAAATCAGGTGATCGACTCCCCAATGGATCTAGACGGACAACTTTGGGTAGTGCGCGCCACGGTTTTGGGTCGAGAGCGAGTCAAGTCCCGTCGGGATGTCCACATAGCTATCAAAGTGATGGTCCGTTTCCTGAGCCCGAAGCAGGCTCAACGAACTAGAAGAGCATCCGATGTGCTTACCAACAACCTCGTGAAAGAGAGAACCAAATTAACCATCTGGTTCTCCGACGATGAGCAAAGAATTCCCCTGAAGGCCCAATACCGCTTTTCCCCCTTCTTCATCAAAGCGGTATTCTCCACGACAGACTGACCCGGAAAGAAACCCTCTCACGCAAGGACGCCTATGGACGCCATCTTCTCTTTGCCTCCTGCCCTCATGATCCTCTATGCAGAGATCCATTATACATTCCGTCTTGGTTTTAGCCTAGTGCGCACCGATTTCCCCGAGATCATCGCCGATTTGCCCTGGCGGATTGAACCCGGGCAGAAAATCCCGATCCTTTGCCTCATCAAGGACGCCGATCAATACCCCATTTTTCTGGATGAGATCGTCGTCACAGCTCAATGGGGCGGAAAAGGCAGCCTATCTCGATCCTTCCCCTTGGACCCAGAGCCCATCAAAGCGCACTTCTGGCACCGCATCTTGGAATTCCCTCACGAGGAAATTCCGCCTGGGCCCGTCAGGATCGACGTCCTCTTCTTGGGCCGGCGTCGAGGTCGCACTTTTCGCTTTTACAACGACAACTATCGACGACTTTCCCATGCCTCGCTGCAAACGATGTTGGCCTGCGACCCTCTCCCCAACATGTCGGACTGGCATCCAGGAGATCCCCACATCCATAGTTCCTTCACCGAGGACCAGGCCGAGTTCGGGGCACCCCCTGAGGCCACGGGACAGATGGCCAGGGCCATGGGGCTCAGCTGGACGGCCATCACAGACCACTCCTACGATCTGGATGACCAGCCGCGAAATCCTTTGGCCCATGACCCAGAGCTGAAAAAGTGGCGCGAACTGGTCCGTCGGATCTCGAATCTGAACCAGCGAGAGAAAGACTTTGTCACCCTTCTTGGCGAGGAGGTCTCCTGCGGAAATGCCCGCAACAGAAACGTTCACCTGTTAGCCTATGGAGTGCCCAACTTCATTCCCGGATCCGGAGATAGCGCCGAGCACTGGCTGCGCACTGAACCCACCCTGAATTTAAGGGAGGCTCTGGAGATCATCGGCCGGGCTGGCGGATTAGCCTATGCGGCCCATCCCGAGGAGTTCGGCTCAATCCTGGAGAAGATTCTGCTCCGGCGGGGCCCCTGGTCGATGAAGGATTATACACTCCCAGGATTGTCCGGCCTTCAGATCTGGAATGGCACGAGGGATCACGGACTGGCCAGGGGATTGGCTCGCTGGATTCAGCTGTTGCTTCGAGGAAAGCGGTTGTTCATCATCGGCGGCAACGACGCTCATGGCAACTTCAACCGATTTCGTCAATTGAGACTCCCCTTTATAGCTCTGAGGGAATCCGGGAAACAGGTCTTCGGTCGGGTTCGAACCCATCTATACTGTCCGGGGGGAGTGAGCCACGAGGCGCTGCTCCTCGCCCTGCGCAAGGGGCAGGCCATAACTACCGACGGTCCCTTCGCCACCTTTCAAGTCCAGAATGAACGAGGCCAACGAGCTTTCCTGGGCCAGTCAATATCGGGACAGGAGATTACAGTAGAAATTCTGGCTAAAACCTCAAGAGAATTCGGTGCCTTGGAGCGCATCGATCTGTACTGTGGGGAGATCGGTGGCAGAGAGAAGAGAATTCGCAATCTGCGCAGAGGGCGGGATTTCCAAGATCAAACCAAAGTGAATCTGAAGGAGAGATACATCACGATAAGAAGGAGTTCTTATTTTCGACTGGAGGTGGAAACAGCGGCTGGAGAGAGAACATGGCGCGCCTTTACCAATCCCATCTGGATCAATCCGGCTCCCGGGATCGAAAAAGATGACGAATATCAAGGATGAGACTAGGTCTGTTTCTCAGGGCCGTCATGAAAATTTGAAACAGAGTCAGCCGATGAGGCTCGGTAGCGCGCAGTGTCCTGGCGGTGGCATTGAGGGTTTTGTCTGGAAGACGAGTTACGGCTTCCTTAAGGCGATAGTGCCGAGCATACGATTGCCCCAGAGACTGGTTCCAAGCCTTCTGATATCGACAAAGAGAGCGCTCTGAAAGATCGTCTTCAGCCAGGGCTTGGACAGCCACTCTGGCAGCCAGGCGGCCCGCTTCCAGAGCCGGGATGATGCCCCCACCCGACAGAGGATTCGACTGACGAGCCGCATCGCCAACTATCAAAAGCCCGGGGCCATAGACTTTTTTCAGGACCCTGCTCACGGGGACGCCCCCGGTCACGAATCCCATTTTTTCTCCGCCAGGGACAACCCTGGCCACAAAATCGTCCAGATACTCCTTGGCCGTGCGCCTTCCGGCATAATTTCCCGAGATGCCCACACCCACATTGGCTCTGCTGAGCCCCTTGGGAAAGATCCAGGCATAGCCTCCAGGAGCCACTTGACGGCCGAAATAAAACTCACAGCGTGGAGGATCCAACTCGAGCCCGCCCATGAGATACTGAGCACAGCTCTCCACATCCTTAAGAGCCAGAGTCGTGTCGACCCCCGCCCAGCGAGCCACGCGAGACTCAACCCCGTCGGCGGCGATAATAAGCTTAGCGCGGACAGATAAGCGGCCTTTAGGTCCTTGCAGTTGCGCCCCCCGGACCCATCCCCTGTCCATCAAAAGGCCACAGGCATATGTCTGCAAACAGAGCTGTGCTCCAGCCTCTGCGGCCCATTTGGCGAGATCTGCATCAAAAACTCTACGGTTCAATATCAAGCCCTGCATGCCTTGATTGAGCTGGAGGTAATCCCCGTTGGGAGCATAAAGCCGCACAGTGTCAGTTTCCGCCGAAATCCACTGGGGTCGAATAGCAAAGTAGCGCATAAGCCCAACCTTACCAACACCCTCAGCACATCGCACCGGAACTCCTACCTGGCTTCGCTTGTCTACCAAGAGCACCTTTAGCCCCCTCTTGGCCAGTTCTGCGGCGGCCATAGATCCAGCTGGACCCGCGCCAATCACCACCACATCCACTCGACGGCGCTGCATCATTCCTGTACCTCCACAGCTCGCACAGGGCACACGATGAGACAACGACGACAACCGTCACATCGCTCCGACACAAGCTGGATCTTTTTTTCGTAAAGCACAATGGCGTCCTGGGGGCAGACACTCACACAGGTGCCACAATGGTCGCAGAGCTCTTGGCGGAAGACGATCACCTCAAACCTCTTTACAAAAGGCGAAATCAAAAAAATGTATGACAGAGAAGCTCTGATGTCAAGGGAAACTTTGGGCTCAAAAGGGCGCCACGGAAGAAAGTTAACAGATGAAGTCTTCTAATCTTAGCGGCATAGTGGGAAAAACTTCCTTGACAAAAGATACCGAATCCATTATTCATCACACAGAGCAGAATCGTCCGGTGTCGCAAGTTAAGGAGGATTGCCATGCTCCCCTTTGAAATGAGAAAAGGAAAATTCTTTACTGGCTCTTATCCGCAAATCCCGGCCCTGACTTTCCTGGTGCTGATGCTGTCAGGGCTTTGTTGCCCAGAACCCAGGGCTCAGCAATTGGACGCCAAGATCGAGCTTTTCACCGAACTCCTTCCGTCTAATAAGCAAGAAAAACTGGAGAACCTAGCGGAGAATCTTGAAAATTACTTCTACGATTACGAGTGGATCGAGGATTTTAGCGGTCCCGCGATTCCCTTCAGTTTCCGCATGTATCTGGTGGATGAGAGCACGGGATTTGAGGATCGCTATGGGGCCAGAATTCACGCCTCCAATGACTACGATCTCCAATATCTGGATAAGGATTGCCATTTCGCCTATTGGCCAGATGAATCTCTCGAGCATGATGCCGTCATCTATCATTCCCTCACCGGTCTGTTGGATTACTTTGCCTATCTGATCATCGGCGGCGAGATGGACAAACGGTCCACGCTGGGTGGCGACCCGCATTTCAGGTCGGCTCTGGATATCGTCCAGAAAGCTCTGTTCAGCGAGCATTATCGTGGTTGGAACCGTCGCAAGGAGTGGGTGGAGATCATCCTGGCCGAGGAGAACCTCGAGTATCGAAAGATGCTGGCCGTTTATTTCCGCGCCCTGGAGCACTGGAAAGATGAGGAGGTGGAGAAGGCCCGACGTCTGGGCTGTTCCGCCTTAGCTATGATAGAGGAGATATTGAATCCAGGGGAAGGGGATGAGGAGCTTCCCAGGGAGCAGGAGGAACAAATAGCTAGGTTTTTCACTCACCATTATCTGGAGATGACGGACCTCTTTAAAGAAGACCCTCAGGGTCACGAGGTCTTTCACATGCTCATCGCCTTAGATCCTGAGCACCAGGAAATCTACGCCAGATATCTAGAAGATTGAAGACTTGCCGGTGACTTCAAAGCTTTCTGGAATCCTTATAAACGGTTATCGTACCGATTTCTCTATTTTGCAGATCCATGATATGGACAGAAGACCGCATCGGTGACCCTCCCATCGTCCACACTTTTTGCCAGAGCCTCTCATCGATAAGGCTCTTCCTTTTGCTGGGCGGTTTTCAACCTTCCACTTCTGGCGGGGAGGGCGCTGAGGACTCCGCCACCGGGCTTTGAAACCGTCCTTGACGGGAATTCGAAAGTCTCTCCAGCAACATTTGGCAAAGCCCATACGTTCCCCCGTGCATAGGAAATATCTATGAACAAATGGATTCTCTTCCCGGTCCTGCCAGCACTTGTGGCCTTTGCCACTGTTAGTTTTCAATTGACCCGCATGTGAGGTGAACGATTGCGGTGAGCGCTGGAGTGGCCCAAAGATCCGTTGGGTTTTACTCATTGCAGTATTTGCTGCTCATGAAATTGCCTAGACGGAGAACTTTCGACATCTTTTTGGGCACCTACTGCCCTTTCGCTTTATTCCTGTGCTGGCGCTGACAACAGAATTGTTGGATAGAAGACGAACACGATGTCCTTTCTGCTCAAGGAAGTCCCTGAATCTGGCCCCTCACCATATCTGCGTATTTTCTGGGCGGTGGCCATTGTGGCTTTCTGTGTTATCTTCCAGATGTCCGTATTGCTGGCGGCCAGACAAGGCCTGGGAAAAAACCTGAGCTTCATCGCATCCCTGATCTTGGGCCTTATCCTGCCCGCAGTGCTTATCGTCATCCGGCTCAGCCCCAATCCCAGTGAAACCTTGCGTCTGCGAGGCATTCCCTTTCCATCAGCCATCTGTGTGGCTGGCAGCGCTGTCTGTTTTACCATTTTGGCCACCTTTTCCATAGCGTTCGCCCTTCGCACCTGGGATTTGCCGCCCGAATTCCAAGTTCTTTTGGAGGAAGAAGAGAGGCTCCTGAGGGAAGTATTCAGTTTCGAGAGTGCCCTAGATCTGTTCACCGTGGCTGCTGCCGTTGTGATCATCGCCCCCCTCGCTGAGGAGCTTCTCTTTCGTGGCCTGTTGCAGGGGAGCCTGGAACGGCGGCTGGGCAGCTGGGTTGGTATCGTCGTGGCCGGACTCGTCTTCGGGCTGTTGCACGGGCGGTTGCGCTTTCTGCCGGTGAGTCTCTTGGGGATCCTCATGGGCTACATGGTGATGCGTACCAACTCCATCCTTTCCGGTGTGCTGGCTCATAGCTGTAACAACGGTTTGGTCCTGGTTCTGGGTGTTTCCGCCGGACCAGAATTTTTACCCCTCACATACCTGGTCGGAGGTGTCGTCTTGGGGGCAGCGGGCTTGATAGCTTTTCTGTGGTTCTTCCGCAAATCCACCCTGACAGCCCCCAGAATCACCAGAATAACCTGCTCAACGCACCGAGCCCTGGCTCCCCCAACCAAGATCCAAAGACAGCGATACACCATAAAAGGCCCCACATAGAGGGTGATCGCATGAAAAATAGAGAGATCGCCAAGCTGTTCGAGAAGATGGCGGATATGCTCGAGTTCAAAGGGGAGAACGTCTTCAAAATCAACGCCTATCGCAAGGCAGCCCGGGTGATCGGTGATCTGTCCCAAGACATTGATAAGCTGAACAGAGAAGGTACATTGCGAGATATCCCCGGAGTAGGCGAGGGAATCGCCAAGAAGATTAAAGAATATCTGGAAACCGGCCAGATATCCAAATATGAAGGGGTTCGAAAGGGAGTGCCGGATGATCTGTTGGCGATGATGACCATACCGGGAATGGGGCCGAAAACGGTGGCGCTGGTCCACAAAACTCTGGGCATCTCCTCCATTGCGGAACTGGAAGAGGCCGTTGAGAAGGGGAGGTTGCGTGACCTGCCGGGTATGGGCGTAAAAAAAGAAGAGAACATCCTCAGAGGCATCGCTTTGCTTCGCCAAAGTGGAGAGCGTATCGCCTTGGGAGTGGCCATTCCTATTTTGGACGAGATCGTCGCAGAATTCAAAAGAAGGGCCAAGGTCCAGAAGATCCTTCCCGCTGGTAGCCTGCGTAGGATGAAGGAGACCATCGGGGATATCGACATTCTGGTGACTGGACATGATGGCCGGAAGATCATCAAAGCCTTCACCGAGCTACCTCAGGTTCAGGAAATTCTGGCCGCTGGGGACACCAAGGGGAGCATTATCGTCCCAGGGGGATTGCAGATAGATCTCCGGGTGGTTCCCAGAGCCTCTTACGGAGCTGCCCTTCAGTACTTCACCGGCTCCAAAGCTCACAACATCCATCTTCGGGAAATCGCCAAAACGAAGGGAATGAAGATCAGCGAGTATGGTATCTTTCGGGGGGATCGGAAAATCGGCGGGAGAAAGGAGGAGGAGATCTACACAGAACTTGGACTGGCCTGGATCCCACCAGAGATGCGAGAGGATCGAGGAGAGATCGCGCTGGCCGCACAGGGTAAGCTTCCCCGACTCGTCGAGGAAAAGGATATCAGAGGAGACCTCCATGTGCATTCCAACTGGAGCGACGGCTCGGCCACCATCGAGCAGATAGCTCTGGCTGCCCGCAAACGAGGTTATCAGTATGTGGCCATCTGCGATCATTCCCAGTCCCTCAAGTTCGCCGGCGGCCTCAGCGAGCGGAGATTACTGGAGCAGATGGAAGAAATTCGCAGACTCAATGAGAAATTCTCTGGAATCGTTGTGCTGGCCGGGACTGAGGTGGACATCAAAACCGACGGCTCTTTGGATTATCCAGATAAATTACTGGAGAAGCTGGACGTGGTGGTGGCCTCCATCCACTCTGGATTTAAACAGCCCGAAGAGAAAATCACTGCACGGCTCCTCTCGGCTCTAGATAATCCTCATGTAGATATTATCGCCCACCCCACTGGTAGGCTCATCAGCAGTCGTCCGCCCTACCTGGTCAGCCTAGAAGAGGTATTCGCCAAGGCAGCAGAAACAGGAACCGCCTTGGAAATTAACGCCTATTACGACAGGTTGGACTTAAACGATACTCACTGTAAACGGGCCGCAGAGATGGGGGCGAAGCTGTCCATCGGCACCGACGCCCACCACACAGACCAGCTATGGATGATGCGTCTGGGGGTGGCGGTGGCTCGAAGGGGTTGGCTGGAGAAGGCTGATCTGCTCAACACGTGGTCAGTTCAAAGATTTCGCCGATTCCTATCAGGTCATTGAAAGCTCTGTTTTGACCTTTCCCACGTGGACAATTTGCAGGGATTTTTTTAAACTTTTCTAATTTTTTCCTTGACATGCCGCATATCAATTTTTTTCTTGACAAAAATCCGGACATGTGATATAGTGTCCTCAAGAGGAGTCTGTTGAAGAAAAGTAAATGGAAGTTAAGCTCGGCCCCTAAGAGACTAACGGGGTCTGAGGAATTGAACCATGCCCAAAGTATGGGGATTTACTCAAGCCAAGGAATTCTGGGAGGTTTTTTTCTCGACCCCTGGCTCCTCTCGAGAGAGAATGCCATTGTTATGGACCTGTGGCGGAGATCAAGAGCAGAAGATGACCCTCACAGAGTACGCTCAGATTTATGATCCCTTTTTAGGCATCAGCATTCCAGGAAGCGTCGTCACTTGCCTGGGAGTACTAGCCACTCAAGGTTATGAGAGCTCAAAGGGCTATACAGTGGAGCTGATGCCTAAAGAATTAATTCCCAATCCGATTCCGTTGGCCACCCTGGTGAAGACCTCGGCTTTTCCACAAGATGTCGTTTCCGTCTTGGCGGAGCCTGGCTGCCTCAGATCTCTGGAATCATCCCAGTGGGCTTGCTTTAAAAAAGTCCTCGCCACGACCAACCCACAGCTTGCCTCTTACCTGGTGTCTCTAGAGAATTGGCGCCAAAGACAGGAGTATCTGGATCATATTTTAGATGTGTGTGCTCAACACAGATGCACGGATGAGGAGGAGCAAGAGGTGTTCGCCGTTCTGCGTACTCTCGTGCTCGCTGAACCAGAGAACCCGGGCTCCTCAGGACCATTGGACCTGCAAAAACGCCTCAGGGCGCATCTCAAGGCTCAGTTGCTGCCAGACACAGAATGGCAGAAGCTGTGGAAGAGCATTATCGATTCCTGGTACGGATATGTGCTGACCTTGACTTCTCAGGAAGTAGCCAGACTCACCGATCTAAGTCTCACCTACGACTTGTGATTGAGCAAGCTTCCCGCCCGCGACGGTTGAACAGGAGATTATCATAATGGTCACCAAAAAAGCAGGGGAAAATCACCGGCCTAAAGAGGAACGGCGCAGAGAGGACAGACGCAGAGAGGCACGCAGGGCGGTGGACCGAATTCGAGGACTTCACTGCTGGGAGTATCACAGCTGCAAGTTGAGCGACTGTATCGTTCAGCGGTGTGAAGCACAAAAATGTTGGCTGCTTCGCGGACACGAGGAATTTAAAGGTGAGGGGGCGTGCGATTTATGCAATTATAAGCTAGCCTGGGATATAGGAATCTTCATCTCCTGAGAGAATGGTTGGACAATGCACATCTCCCGTATCTGCTTCAAACCCACATAGGTTTTGCAGCATTGAAGCCTCTGAGAAGTGCCGCTCTCGGGGATGTGACTGTCGCATTTGAAGATGTCTTTTCAGCCAAATTGGCGTTTCGAAATTCCTAGGGCCAGCGCGAGACCCTGTCGTGCTGGCTTTTTTCATACCCTAACCGATTTTCTCTCCTGAGTATGGCCAAGTTACATAGTCTTGCCCGAGCTCCTGATCTTCTCAAAACCCGCCTGCCGAAAAGTCTTGACCTAGGCGGACAGATAGTATATTTTACCGGCATGTTTCCTCTCCAATCATGGAGTTAACGATATGTTTCTCACCCAGCTGGAAATCTTCGGTTTTAAATCTTTCCCCACAAAATTAGATCTTCGGTTCGGCGACGGCATCACTGGAATCGTCGGCCCTAACGGTTGCGGAAAGACCAATATCGTAGATGCCATCCGATGGGTGCTGGGTGAACAAAAACCCTCTCTACTGCGCAGCGAGCATATGGAAGACGTCATCTTTAATGGCACAGCGCGGCGGAAACCCCTAGGGATGGCTGAAGTTTCTCTGATCGTTGACAATAGTCGGGGCAGTCTGGCTCAGGAATACACAGAGGTGATGATCACACGACGCCTTTTTCGCTCTGGGGAAAGCGAGTATCTTCTCAATAAAACGCCCTGTCGCCGCAGGGACATCGTCGAACTGTTCATGGATACGGGCATGGGACCCCATGCTTACTCGGTCATCGAACTCTCCATGGTGGAGTCCATCCTCAGCGGTAACACCGAAGCTCTCAGAGTTCTCTTCGAGGAGGCCGCCGGTATCGCTAAGTACAAGGCCAAGCGTCGAGAAGCCCTTCGGAAATTGGAGACGACCAAACTGAATTTGTTCCGCGTGGCCGACATCCTGGAGGAGGTTGAGAAACAGGTCAGCGGTCTACGTCGTCAAGCTGCCAAGGCAAAACGCTATCAACATTATCTCCAGGAGCTCAAAGATCACGAGATCGCCGTCGCCTCGGCGGAGTATCTCCAGCGAAAAGGGGAAATAAGACAGTTGTTGGAGGTGCTGAAAAAGGTCCAAAGCCGAGCAGACCGAAGTGGGGAGCAACTTTCGGAGCAAGAAGAGCAGGCGGAGCAGCTACGCAGACAGCTTACGCAATGTGAAGAGTCTCTGACCAGCCTCCGCGCTGCGCTGACCGAAAAAGGCGAACATATTCATAAGCTGGACGAATTGATCCTGGTGGGCCAAGAGCGCAAGGAGGGTCTCGGCCAACAACTGGCCCGCAATCACTCCGATGTGGAAACGCTACAGACCAAACTTGAAGCTCTCATCCAGGAAAAGAAAAATCGAGAGGAGGAGACAGCCAGATCGAATGAGGCTTTTACCAGTGCTGAGGAAAATTTCGCTCAAAAAGAAGAAAAGCTGGCCATGCTAGATAGAGACCTCTTTGAAAAACGGGCAGCCGTGGAGAAAGCTGGAAGCCAGGTCTCGGAACTGCTTCAGGAGAGAGATCATGTTCGGGGGGAGAAAGAAAGGCTGCAGGCTCAGTGGGAGACGACGGAGCGACGAGAGCAGAAATTGTCACAGGAAGCGGCAAAAACTATCGGCGAAACGGAACAAGTGGCCCGATTGATGCGCGCTGCCAAGGAGAAACTGAGAAAGGTTCACCGGAAATCACAACAATTAGAAGCCCAACTGCAAAAAGCTCTGGATAACAGAAGCCAACTCCTCACTTCCCTTGAGAAACTCACCGAGGAAGAGAGGGAGTTGGAAGGTCAGGTGGAAATTTGCAAGCACAGGCTGCAACTCCTGCAGGGCATCTTTGATGCCTATGAAGGCTATCATCAAGGGGTCAAAACGCTGGCAGCGGACAGTGGTGTCGTGCCGGGAACCTTCCAGACTGTGGCTAATAGCTTGGAGGTAGATCAAAAGTATGTTCGGGCCGTAGAGGCGGTTTTGGGGGAGGCAGCCCAATATTTGCTGGTGGACACAACCGAAGTAGCTTTAAAGGCTGTGGCGCACTTGCGTCGCCAGAGGGCAGGGCGAGCCACCTTTCTCATCCTGGATCGAGTCGGACAACTTGCTGCAACACCTAAACCCAAGGATGCACTCTCCCAGCAAGGGACCTTGGCCTGGGCCCCCGATGTGGTCACTTGCGACCCAAAGTACCGCCCAGCAGTTGATTTTCTCCTGGGCAAAGTCGTCATCATCGATTCTCTAGATCGTCTTCGCAAAGGGCTAGAACGCAACGCAGAGAGGTACGTTACTTGGGTCTCCCTATCGGGAGACGTTCTGGAAGCCCAGACCATGCTTCGAGGCGGACATCTCGCCGAGCAATCGGGACTTTTAGACCGGCAGCAAAAAATCCGTCAGGAGAGTGACAGTCTCGATTTGCTGGTCGCCACTCTCCAGGAAAAACACAATCAACGCCTTCAACTGGAGTCCCATGAGAAAGGGAGCTCTCAGAAAATCAGCCAGCTTCAGCGCGCTCATCAGGTCCAGACCACCGAGAAGAACCGTTTGGAAAAAGAGGTTGAAACACTTGAACTTCAATCTAAAACTCTCTTGCAGAGGCAAGCCGATATCGCCACAGAGCTGAAAGAGCTGAGAAGGCAGGCCAGGCCCCACGAGAAACTCATGGCCCAGCTGACGCAAAAACTATCCCAACTGCAAAACCAGCTATCTGAAAAAGGGCATCGCCACCGTCACTTGGAGGAGGAGCTCGGGCAGCTGGAATCGGGGTCCAGAACGATTCTCAAGGAAATTAACGAGGCTCGGGTCCAATTGGTCTCTCTCCAGGGCCGTTGCGAACAATTGCGCCTGGACAAAGAACGTTGGGGAGAGATCGAGAAAGATGTCACATCCAATCTGGAATCCCGAAAAGCGGAGATCCAGCAGATCCAGAAGAGAATTGAGAGCTTGACTAAGGAAATAGCCACAAAGGCCCAAGAGGTCGGGGACCAAAAGGCACAAAGCTCAGAGAAGAAAACCGAGGTGGATTTGATCACCGGCGAAGAGTCTTCCATCCGGGAAACCTTGCACGGGCTGGAATTCGAGATCAAAAAGGTCCGAGAAGAGCGAGAGTCAGCCCAAAAACAGGTCCACGATATTCAGCTCCAGTTGGCCGAGATAGAGGCTAAGCAAGAGGCTGCTGTGGAAAGAATACAGGAAGAGTACCAGTTCAACCTCCGAGAAAGCCTGGATTCAGGAGAGGTGGAAGAGACGAGTCTCCAAGAGAGGAAAGAGCGCATTCAATTTTTGCGGGAGAGAATTCGAACAGGGGAGCCTGTCAACTTGACCGCTCTGGATGAATACAACGCTCATAAGGAACGCTATGATTTTCTCAGCGAACAAAGGGATGACCTTCTTCGAGCGGAGGAAAATCTCAACCAGGTCATAAAGGAGATGAACCGACGGGCCCGCCGTCTGTTCGCCAGTACATTCAGGAAAGTAAATAGGAATTTCCAGGCCATTTTCCATCAGATGTTCGACGGAGGGGAGGCCAACCTGATCCTCGATGGAAAGGGAGATCCTTTAGAGGCGAACATCGAAATTTACGCCTGTCCGGGCGGGAAAAGGCTTCGCCACATCGCTCAGCTCTCAGGGGGAGAAAAGGCCCTCACGGCCATCTCGCTCCTGTTTTCCCTGTATCAGGTGAAACCCAGTCCCTTCTGTGTTTTGGACGAGGTTGACGCGCCTCTGGACGATGTCAACATCGACCGTTTCGTGGAGATGCTCAAGAGCCTCAGTCAGAATTCTCAGTTCATCATCATCACTCACAACAAAAACACCATGGCGGCAGCAGACGTGCTCTATGGGGTCACCATGGGAGAGTCGGGGGTATCCAAGGTGGTCTCCGTCAACCTGCGCCAAGCGGAAAAGGCGCAACACAAGTAGGTTCACCTATGGTTATCTTGAGTCGCCTAAAAGAGAAATTGAGCCGCACTCGAAAGGGCCTTATCGGCAACCTGTCACAAGCAGTCCGGGGTCACAAGCGCGTTGATGAGAAGTTACTGGAGCAGATGGAGGAGATTCTCATCCGAGGTGACGTAGGTGTGGAAACCGCAGCCAAACTCCTCGACAAGCTGCGCAAGGAATTTAGGGCAAGCGCTGAGGTGGGGCCAGAGCAGATCTTAAATATGCTTCGGGGACAGATAAAGGAAACCCTCAACGACCAGGGCTCAGAGAGATGGCCTTCGTCCCCCTTAGCGAAACCCTATGTAGTCCTTGTGGTGGGAGTCAACGGCACAGGGAAAACCACCAGCATCGCCAAGTTGGCCAAGATGTACCTAGATCAGGGGAAAAGAGTGCTGCTGGCAGGCTGCGATACCTTCCGCGCTGCTGCCAACGAGCAGCTGGAGATCTGGGCTCAACGGCTGGGGGTGCAATTTGTGAAAAATCAACCGGGAACGGACCCTGCCGCCGTGGCCTTCGATGCCGTAAGGGCCGCAAAGGCGCGGGGGATGGACGTGCTGATCATCGACACGGCTGGTCGCCTGCACACCAAAAAGAGCCTCATGGAAGAGCTCAAGAAAATCACGCGAGTCATCGGCAAACAGATATACAAAGGCCCCCACGAAATTCTCTTGGTCCTCGACGCGACCGTGGGTCAGAACGCCATCTCTCAGGCTCGGCTCTTCCATGAGGCTCTCGGCCTTACCGGCATCTTTCTGGCCAAGCTGGATGGCACGGCCAAGGGGGGAATCATTATCGCCATCAAGGATCAGCTCCACATCCCCGTCGCGTACATAGGGATTGGGGAGGGCCTCAATGACCTGGAGCCATTCGACGTTCAGAGGTTCGTGGGGGCCCTGTTCGCGGACAGCTAAAAGAGGAAATTGAGACAGATAGCCGCGTAGGTAAGACCCAGGTTCGTGGAAACCTCCTGTTTCCAATCATCTCCAAAGGCATCAGTATATTCTGCCTCGCCCTTGGACATCATGTACCGTAATCCGTACTCACCGCCCATGCTGAAGGAATTGCTGAAGTAGTACTCGGCGCCGAAGGCCAGGTTAAAGCCAAAGGGGCTCAGGAACTCCTTGGTGAGCTCCTCCTCTGCATCCAACGCCCCCTGATCTATCCATGCGGCATTGTCCTGCAGATCAACAGATGCAAAAGACTTGAAAATATCGACTAGGCCGTATGGAGTGACCTGTCCAGTGCCCCTGTTCTACTAACTCCTGGCCCCGTGTTCACATTCTCTACCTTTATGCGGGCTACGTCCAAGCCGAACTCGAGAACCATATTGGTGCCCACCAAGAAACCGAAATAGCTGGACTGCACCATGGTAGAGGGCTTGACGCCCATAAACATGTCAGCCTGGGCTCCAGCAGTCATCACCACGACGACCAAAGTGAAGACAACGGCGCTGAAAAGAACCTTTTTCATCTCTCTTACCTCCCTTCAATGTACATTCGAACCTCTTGGCTCTTATTTACGAAATCCCCTGCGGATTTCTGCTCAATTGACCGCAGAAACCCTATGTTGACGACAGAGACCACCTCCTTTCCGGCTAAGTTAGTTCAAATTTAGAATATTCTCTTCGAGATGTCAAGTTTTTTCCTGACACAATTTTCTTTTATTTCGTCTCTTGCGTCCACGAATA